>Ga0307509_10007257_pt1 | contig 14566 bp, 18 predicted proteins | sample 10_EM_MG_FD_202245 | JGI IMG/M metagenome (GOLD analysis project Ga0307509, IMG submission 202245) | Populus trichocarpa ectomycorrhiza microbial communities from riparian zone in the Pacific Northwest, United States - 10_EM | ecosystem: Host-associated > Plants > Roots > Unclassified | place... | reverse complement strand
TTTAATGTATTAAATATAATATTTTTGTCAAGAAATTATTATAACATTCAAAATATCTATTTTATTCTCAAATTTATTGATTTAGGTGGATAGGTATTGAGGTTTTTTGGTTGTGAATTATACTATTCAAATCGCCTTTATTTTACCTTTTTTTTGATATATAAAATGTAATATATTGTAGAGCAGAAGCCATATAATATAATAAGACTCACGTGTTGAAATGACTAAGTCCACGTGTCGAGTCATGTGACTTCATCGTCACATGTGGTAAGTTGAACTTCAAACATTTTCGTTTCTTCGTCTTCCACCACCACCTACCCCACAGCCACAACACACCTATGACATCCACAACACGACGAGGACAAGCACAAGGGAGTAGAGGGTCGAGGTCGAGGGGCCGGGCGTACAGGTGCGCCCGCAAATTTTCCTTTCATAACAATTTACCAACTTCCCTAACAGGCCTGCAACGCATGGGAAGGGAGCACCCCCTTCCTGTGTCGTTCCCGTAACGCGACGAGAAGGCGACATCCTCGTCGCGTTGTTGCTATTTCACAATGGGGAGGGGGGTACTCGTACCCCCCCTCCCTGTCGTGTTTTCACTTCCCTTTTGACGCGACAAGGAGGGCGTTCTTGCCACTTGAACATAGTAGCCTCCCCGTCGTGTTCTCATTTTCTTTTTGACGCGACGATGAGGGGAATGCCCTTCCTCATCGCGTTCTTACCACTTCAACATGACGGGGAGGGCACCAGCCCTCTCCATTGTATTTTTGTTTCCTTTTTGACGCGATGAGGAGGGGTACGCCCTCCTCGTCACGTTCTTGCCACTTCAACACCCCTCCCCGTCGTGTTCTTGTTTCCTTTTTGACACGACGAGGAGGGATATACCCCTCCTCGTTGCGTTCCTGCCATTTCGACACGATGGGGAGGGCGCTGGCCCTCCCTGTTGTGTTCAAGTTTCTTTTTTGACGCGACAAGGAGGGGGGCGCATACCCCCTCCTCCTCGTGTTCTTTCCATTTCACATTTCAACGCGATGAGGTAGGGCATGCCCCCTTCTCCTCGTGTCATTGCTCTCATTTTGACGTGATGGGGAGGGGCTATGCCCCTCCCCATCACGTCCTTTTCATTTGGGCACGATAGGGAGGGTACCACCCTCTCTGTCGTGTTCTTTTTGTTCTCATTTCGACGCGATGAGGAGGGACACCCCCTCCCTGTCACGTTATTTCCATTTCATTATAAAATAGTACAAAATGTATGTAATTAATTAATATGAAATACATTAAAAATTTTATCTATAATGATCAAAAAAAATATATTAAAGGGTGGTTTTTTAGAAATTCCCACCTTTCAGGGTTGTGAATGTCCAATATTTCATCAGAAATTTGACTTTACAACCCCTTTGAAAAGTGATTTTATTCCACTCTTAGCTGTGGAATTATTTATATTAAAGGTTAAAATTTTCATCCCATTTGGGTGATTTTGTTAGCATTAATTCCTACAAAAGGTTGGAAAAATCATTGAAAACTGTTGGAAATCACAACTATTCAAAGGTGAAGCTTTCCCACCCCTTGGGTCTTACAGTGACCTTGAGAACCTATCAAACCCTGAGTTGACACTGGTGTGACTCCAGAGTGATCCTGGGACAATCTTTGGGAGTGACCTGAGAGTGACCTGAGAGTGATCCTGGGACAATCTTGGGAGTGACCTGGGAGTGACCTGGGAGTGACCTGAGAGTGACCTGGGAGTGACCTGGAAACAACCTGGGTAGTCTCAGAGCAACCAGGGTCAACTCCAAACAATTTTAATAGTAGCTCTCAGATTGTCTCCACAACAACCCTGACTAGTAGATCAAATTCCTCCTGCTTAGACATCTCAAAGTAGTAAAAACAGCCTATTTAAGACACAATGTGCAGGGCCAATGATAGACTCGGAAAAGCATGGCAGGCACAATTTCATCACTGTAGGATAAAACCAATATATTCCAATTAATATATCTAAATACAAATGAATGCCCATACAGGGGGGAATGGTGGTGGCGAGACGGTAAGGAGTAGTGCTCGTCACAGGTTTGTAAACCCTCACAGATAGCTGGGTATGGGTAGGGTATGAGTCAAGTGCGCACACCTGTGTCCCAGGCTTCATTTTGATGTGACAAGGAGAGTGATATCCTCCCTGCCACATTGACAATGGGGTTCAACATGACCAGGAGGGTATCACCCCTCCTTGAAATGTCATTGTGTCTACAAGAGTTTATGTAGTTAGTGTTGCACAATAGAATTCTTTTTTAAAACTCACCAATTATCGGGGATCGACATGATGGCCCATCCCCTGCCCTCATTATGTCATGTTGTGTCATCCTATTGTGCCCATGCTGTGTTGTTGTTGGTAACAGTTGTAACGGTTGTGGCTGGTACCCATACCCATGAGTGCGGGTATGGGCTTACGGGTTTCATGAGGGTGTGGGTGTGGGTGCGGGAAAGTCACCCGTAGGTTATCCATGATGAGCCTAGTGAGGAGTGACAACGAAAACGAAAGCGCGCCCAACTTGGGCGCAAAACGTGCCTAGCTACAGTGTGTTTCCTGCTCGGTGTGTGCACCAAACATGAAAATGAACCCAAATTGGATGTGTTGTCAGGCAACCACCCAATCTGGGTGGTTTCTTGACATGTGTGAAACTGGGCCTGGCATGAAAATACACCCAAGATGGGTGGTTTTCGCACTTGCCATGTGGTCTGTAGATAGTCAAAAAAGATAGTTAGCATACAGAAATGTTAATATGAAGAGTGTACCTTTGAGGGGGTGGGCGAATCACAGACATTCCCAATACCTCTTGTCTGCCCTCTTTAAACTCAATGTGAATGGGAGCCCTTGTTTTCGACTTCATCCCATGTTGTTGCAGCTTGCGAGGCTGACCCCGTTTGTTGTCTGGTAGCCACATTTGCGTTATAGAGAGTTGTCATCATGCTCACCAGAGGCCACAATACTCGAAAATGACCGTTGGGGCTGGAGGATGTAATGGTGGTGACCGTATCATCACAAATCTATGGAGGGGGTTAGTAGTCTACAGCAAAGTAAAAAACATTAATGGCCCACCTGTGGGCTGTCACATCAAAAGTGTCATCAAAGTGATTTCCACCATTCTCGAAAACAAGCGAACGTGGTAGTGGTGGCCAAGTGGTGGCCATAATTCTCAAAAATGAGTGCAGACACTTGTTTTCAAGGGTCTGAGAGGTGTGGGTGGTCATTGATCTTGTTTTATATACAAAATAGACCACATCAGTACCGCACCTGTAATCTGTGATATTCCCTAGTGATGTGGGAGTGGCCGTATCATAACGCGTTGAGTCGCATTACTAGTGGTTATTGAATGTTGATGAATGGTTGAGATGCAGACAGTCTAGGTGGTAGTTTCGTCAGCAACACCAGCCCTGAAATTGACCACCAAACCTCAATTTTGGAAATAGTGGGTACTAGTGGTAGAGAGCAAAAGGGACCCACCACATCTATAAATCAAGCACATAAGGTCAATTGCGGGCAGTGGCAAAAGGTGGTGCTGGTGGCTGCAAGTTGGTAAACCAGAAATATATATTAAATTGGCATACCCATTCCTGGCGCTTGTAGCCATTGTGTTGTTGCCGTGTATCTATGTGGCATTGGATGGTGAGCACCAGAACTAGGAGGTGGATACATCGTCCAGGCTTTGCCAGCTATGGCACTGTTACCCGCGTTCTGAGAGCAAGTTCCATAAATAAACTCACTATTCAGAAGTCGCAAATAGTATGTATTGGCATTTGCCATTGTCCTGGATGTTCATTGTTCACCGTTAGTTATTTTTTGTTTCATTACCTAAAACACTATTGTTTTATATCTAATTGTGTGGATTTTCTTTATAAGCTACAAGAAATTATCTTAATGTCATGGCAAATCCTCAGTCTGACAATTTGGATAGTGAAGTCTCTTATTGCAGGACCTCTGATTTTAATCTCCTCTAGTACACCCCCATCAGCGAAAAAAGATTGCCAAAGCATCTCTTTCTCCCTCAGTATGCACATTACGACAGCCCGAGCAATACCTCTCGTACCACACCGTCTTTGCCGAACTTCTGTCCTTCACCAACCACCAATAAGAAAGATCACGTCGCTCTGTCTCATTTGGCAAGTCCTGGAACCCATAACACTTCCAATTTAGACAGTGGAACTAATAAATTGTGAGCAATTCCCTGATATTATTATATGTACTTATGCCAATATTATGACCCCTCAGGCTCAGTAGTCCATTGCATTTCCCAAGTTCGCCTGCTATCAAAGTTCAAGAAGGCAATGACTGTGACATTTATACCAGTCAGATTAGGCAGCTGATAATGGAAAGAGACACCGCCTATCAGAAAATTGAGACCTTGGAAGGCCAATTAGCAAAGGCTGACAGAGTCAATCAAGAGTTGTGCAAAGTACTAGAAGGGTGTAAAAATTTGATAGAGACTGGACTGGCAGAAGATAATTTATAGTTTGGCTTCTCATAGTACATACCGATGGAAATTTCTATACATATGCATATCCAGAAAAGAGACTTGAACCTGTACAGGCAGTTGTGAAAGCACTATGGATTCCACTTCTTTCTTTAATCATATCCTCCCAACTGAAATTATGACTGTCCTTAGTTATCTGGTCATTGTAGGTAGACTTGGCAGGGGTTCAAATCGGATATGTGAAGTGTGGTTGAAACTAAAGTTGAAACTATCAAACAAAAAGAGAAACTATGAAAGGACTCGGAGATGTCAACAACTTCGGTTATTTGGCCAACGATAGTACTGGTAACACTTGAGTGAGCCTAGAGGGTGGTAGAGCGAGACTAAAAGTATCGAAATGAGGAGTTATGTCCAATCTGAGGTATCATAGAGTACGAGAGAGACGCAGTCCAACACAGTGGACACTATGGTTGACGTGCGACATATGAGGGCGATCCGATTCAAGGATAAATGGAGGCGAGAGTTACGGTCGAAATGCAGTCAAAGCGAGACATATCTTGAGATGCAAATTCAATGTGAAGGCGGCAACTCCAAAACGAGATGTACAAAGTCTGAAATGATAGAAACAAGTGGTGAAGTGACGACGGGTCTGGTCAGGGGTACTATGAGAGATAGCAGAAGAGACTATCTGTGACATGATAGAGACAAAGTATGGGGCTAGAGAGGGAGTGTCTAGTTTCGACATTGAGGCTAGTGATGAGGAAATGTAGACATAGACTTGATTAAATGTGTTCGTGCTTGAAACGTGCTTGAAAATCTATTTGGTCAAAATGCACAGCGAGGCAGTCATGGTGAGGGTTGAAGAATTTGAGACGGGGTTGATGGGATCAGGTTTTGAAGTGACGGATCCGAAAATGCACCAAAATCTGTGTCCAATTGGCGTGGTCAAGCTGCAGAGCGGTGGGACGACTGTCTGGAGCGATCAGCTGGGTGCTGAGTTGATGGAATCGAGTTCTAAAATGGGTAGATCAAGGGAATCGTCAAAATCACCATAGAACGAAGTGGTGCAATCATAATCCAAGTTCTGGACTATCTGGTTCGACTCTTGGACGAGAGTCAATGCAGTCAAAGCCTGAGGCAGTTTGAAGATGATAAGCTTGACGTTTGGCACAATAGATCTGAAGAATCGTCAAAAACAGTCTCCTGGTGAATCGAAATCATCATTGATCAACTTCTGCACACTCCTTTTTGAATTTTGCATGAAAATTGAGCAGTAGAGCAGTGCGGGCAAAGGTCCGAGACAGTGCGATCGAAGTCTGAATTGATGGAATCAAGTTGACTGTTCCACTTCCTCTGAGTCAATTTGGTTTGAAAATAATGCAAAATCTGATCAAGCAGTCGGGTTGAAGCGAAAGTTCTGAGTCAAAGCGGCCAGTTTCTGAAGCAATAGATCACAAGAATCGCGGAAAACATCCAACAGGGCCCTGAGGCATTGTGGTCTGTAAAATGATGTGAAAATTGGGGCTATCACACAGTCGCTTGGTTGGTTCGAAGCGCAAGACGATAGGTGCGAGTTCTGTGCTGAAGTGACTGGGTTTTGGAGTAAGTTTCATCTTGATGCCAGTAATCTTGCAGGAGGCAGATGCCACCTTGCTGCTAGAGAATTCAGTCAAATTTGTTTTGTCTGTTGCGATGATCACGGGTGCAACTGTTGCATCTGATGGAACCACCTCCTAATTGAAAAATATCAGAATGAGAGAACTAGAGATTATTTAAAATAGTACTCGCCTGAACAGCATGCCACCACTTTCCTGTCCACATTTCTGAATAAACTCTTTTGCTTTTGGAGGCATCAGAGAAAACCTTCTTGGGTTTGTAAACGATATGAGAGGACAACTCAGGATCTCCCCAAAGACTCCAAATGGCCTCTAGTGGATCACGATATCAGATGGTGTAAACGAGATCTGGAAAATCATTAAATGAAAGTTCGTCTGTTTTCCATTCACCAGCGCGTTTGGGAATCTTGTCAATGGACTGGTGTAGGGATCTAGGAGAGACCAAGTTTTTCTGCTACCTAAAATCACACTTGGATCAGAGACTGCTTCATTGGATTTATAAGAAGCTTACCCCTGGAATACCCAAAAGACGATCTAAAGAGTTGTGACCTATTCCCTCCTTTATCGCCCATTTAGCCACCCTCCAATCCAGCTCAGAAGCAAAAGGACTGAATGGATTTTGTGATCCAGAACTTGACTGATCAACATCCATGTGGTCATTTTGGAAGAGCATTCGCCACTGTTCATGCAGTTAAGAATTCATTTTGATGACCTTGCCAGCGGTTTTGTGTGGAACCTCAATCCTGGTGTCGTCTTCTTCGTCCAGAACATACACCCGAAACTTCTTGTTTTGGCGTTGCTGCCTACGCCAAGAGTCTTGGGTTGAAGGTCCTGGACCTGCTACACCAATATCCACCATTTCTTCTTCTTCCTCAACCACAGCATCTATAAAGTGAAACGCCTCTTCATCCTGTGCATCCCAATCTGCCACCATTTCCACAATCTCCTCTTGTTCATCCATTGCTTCACTGGGAGTACGTGAACAGGTATCTTGTTCCTGAACATTGGCTGTGGATGAAGCAGGGGCAGAGTGGTTTGAGGGAGTTTGACGAGGCCTAGAAGATAACTGTTTCCGGCGTTCTTTCTTATGATGTCTAAAGCCAAGACGGCAGGCTGTGACTGAATTGATATGTGAACTTACCCCTTGGAGGGATTTGAAATCGTCTCGAAAACATGTGGGACAGTAGAGATGGTTGGCCATGAAAGTAGCAAAGTATATTCCTGAATAGACTAGAAACAAAATGCTGGGAGATAGTGAGTGGGAGGAGTGTGTGTTCAATGCTGGTTGCACGTACCTCAAGAGGCGAGTGGGAGGTAAGAGAAGTGTACCCTACTGGCCGTCAGTTTCCTTTAGTAGTCACCAACGGCCACTCATTCAAGTCAATCCCACATAAAGCTAAGGTTTAAACAGTAGCATTAGTAATGTGTCTGCAGATAGAAAATATAGTATGGGTTACCAATTACTATCAAGAGACCCTTTGTTCGTCAATGAATCATCCTATCAATCCAGTGGACAAAATAAATTAATATGGACTTATCGATATCATTGGACGATTTCAGCACAAACGATGGCTTAACAAATGGGGTGAGTGAGAACCAAGTGTTTGTTTCCTTGGGTCTGAATTGAAGTTAAGAAGAGTAAAACCTTACCGAAGTCCGAAGTAGATTCTCATCTATACAAACTGATGGCTGTGGGACATTTTTGATCAAGGTCATCAGCCTTTGAGCATTTGGATCCCACGCTTTATCTGAGAATATATATACTACTACTACTGGGTACTTACAAAGGCGATGATCCATTCCAACTCTCCAAATGACTACTGTGACAAACACCAGGCTCTCTGTTGAAACTGCGTCCCAATATCGCCTCTACTGGTCATCTCCTTCTGGACCCAACCAACACCCTCAGCCTAAAGCGCCTCATTCTGTCACTCAGGGTCCTCAAATCAAACCGGAAAGTCCAACTTCTCAGCCGCAGCCAGCGAATTTGACGTCACCTGATGTCTTCAAACACCTTCAATCCTTGTCATCCCAAGAGTCTGGTGATATCCTTTCACTGCCTGGGGTTATGCCATCAGTACTGGATGAAATTATAGAGGAATTGGAGAATCAGACCAATTTTCAGAATTTTCGGTTCGTCCATTATCCATTCTTATTCCTGTTATGAAAGTAATAAAATGTTAGTTACAATTACTGAAAGAATGAAATGTTGCTTATCATTTACAAGCCCAATATCGGCCATGAGATAGTGGGACCTATTGTCGAAGAGCTCAGCAAAAACAGGCCATCTGATGTGAGATTCGGGGGAACTACCTAAACAAAACTTAACGACGGTGGTAAATCTCCTGATTTGGACATCTATGCGGACAATGACCCCAATCACGCAAAATGTTTTCGTGGAGTAGATGGAAAGGAGGAGACCGTGAGCTACCCGACGGTGGTGATTGAGGTGGGGTACTCGGAGAGTACGTGGGATCTTGCGGAGGACTGTGACCAATGGATTGCATGTTCACTTGGCCAAGTTCGCCTTGCCATTGTAATCGACATCAAGTATACATTCGAGAAGGACTCAAATGGCAAGACTGTGCCAGAGTCACAGAAGTTGATGTCTATATATTGCTATACATGGGATATGGAGAAGATTGACCAAGTTTCTGTGCTGCCAGGGGGGGAAGAGATTGATGTCCTCAGGAGGGCTGATGGTGGCCACAGGGGTCCTGCATCAAAATACTACTGTTTTTTGTATCTTGAAGATGAGCTCTATCGTTTTCAATCCTGTAATCGTCACAAATTTCAGGTGTGTTTCTGCAGTTGGGCGTTTGACCTTTTTGCTGATAATTTTGTAGGTGTTTCCAATCAATCTACTAGAAAAGTATGATGCGATTAGGATTCGACGAAAACACATCTACTCCTAAAACAGGGAAGATGGGCAACCATGTTGTCTTCGAGATCAAATTTGGCGACATACTTGCTGCAGCCCAAAGCATGCATGAGATACAACTGCTTGCGGATCCTTCATCTCAAAATCGGAAGCGAAAGGGTAAGGCCAGGTTCAAGGCCGAGGCCCGTCAACGAATTAGGGCCAATATTGACAGCCTGGAAAGCGGTATGCTACAGTCCGAAGATGAGAACAAGGAGGACGAGGAAGAGGAGGAAGATGAGGAGGGCCACTGATGGATTGTCCTCTATCACTTTGTGTCTATGAACCGTTGTATTTCGCAGGTGTATGTTCTATCATCTTTTTACCGTCTACTTGACTCCACGGAATTCAATGAAAGTAATTTATATTTGTGTACAAAAAGATGGGTATAAGATCTAAATGAAACAATCAATGTAAGAAGGTATCCAAGAAACAAGTGATCATACCACGATATACAAGAAGAGGCTGCCCAAGGTGAAGTCCCTACAGCTACCAAGGGTTAGCAGTAAGACTGACCAAAGCAAATTGAACGTACTTCAATCAACTACAATAGGCTTTGATTTTGATCCAAGATTGGATTTCGTCTTGACGACATGGTTGAAATGAGAGATGGCATCCATCATGTCGTTGAATGAAGGTTGGATGACAGTGGTGCCAGAGCTATAACTCCAGACTGGTCCCCGGAGATCGAAATTTAACACGTATGCGTCATGGCTTGGATGTTCTACGCGCACGTCTCAGGTCCATGGCCTCCAACGGTCTTCCTTCCAAAACACGGTGGGCGCGTCCTGAAGAATGTAAAAGTCGCCAGGCATACCAATTTGAGAAGATGGTGGAATGTGTGTGGAGTAAAATGTTTTGAAAGTCAATCCCCCCTTTGCCTGTCGCGTGTACGATTGAGCACAATAATGGCTGATGAATTTATTCGGCATGGTAGCGCTGAAGACTTATTTAAACCATGGGACGCTTTTAGCCAAAGACGAGGATCTTTGAATAAATCGGTCCCATGGAATATCAGCGGCCTTCCTCGGTTCAAATTTGTGCAAGGAGCTTTCATATGGGTGAATTGAAGGGCTATACCCTTGTTCAATTTGCGTGATAACTCAAACACCAGGATTTTGATACACTACGATGTCGAAACGGGCCATTTTCCAGGGATCTATTAGTGCAAGTTTGGTCACTTCCAGTTTTGTCAATGCCCATCGCCGCTTAAGCTTCCTCATGTCCTCGTTCATCAACAACGGTGACCATCTATATGTCGCAACTGTAGCTGCATTTTTATACTCAATGGCGTCTCTGTATGTTTCTTGTTAATGATGTGCGGTAGGGAGTGCTCATTTCTAGATACAGCGCTAACACAAGATCAATTATCTTATTGAGTGAGCGCGATGCATATCTGTGTTGGCCCCGATGCCAACCATTGCATTCTCAGTTGTCCATGCCACCAACTTGCCATTTCCCAGCATCAGATTGAAGCACTTCAAGCCGAAAGCATTTGTAGAAGTCATTGCTGGAGACCTGTATCACCACACACAGAGTGTCAAATGGGCAAAGGGTTCCTTGGCGCAATGGGACTCCAAATTTGACTTGTGAATGTCCATTTGTCCAACATGACATCTAACTAATGTAGTTTGATAGAACATTCCTGGATATCTTGTCGAAGATTCTCGTCACCGTATGGCACGATAGCCAGTTTGGAAATAAGTGTCTTGGCAAATTGGAAATCGATGTGGAGGTGTTGCTACAACGCCAACAACTGCACCCGAATGAAGGCCAGCTTTCTATCCGGATACTGCAAGAATCGGCATCGGTTGTTGCAGGTCACGCTATAGAGCAAGCCCAAACATCTGCGCAAGGGAGACAAGATATGCCGCGGGAGGCGGGTGCAGGAGACAGGTCTGGAGGCGTAAACAAGTTGTGAAGCGGAAGACGCATCTGGAGGCGGAAGACACATTGGAAGGCGGAGGACGCATCGGAAGGTGGAAGATGCATCGGAAGGCGGAAGATGCACCGGAAGGCGGAAGATGCATCGGAAGGCGGAGGAGGCGTCGGAAGCAGAAGCAGAGTTCGAGATGGAAAGGCGTGGTGGAAGGGGGTTCCCCTTACATTTACAAGCCATTTTGGAAGGACTTTCTGCACACCGATATCCATACCGCTATCATGCCGGATCTTCTACATCAGCTATACCAAGGAGTTATTGCAAATCTCATCAACTGGTGTCAAGCCCTCCTTACACCAAAGGAACTGGATGCTAGAGTCCGTGCTCTTCCCCCTGCCTTTGGCGTCCGACACTTCAAAAATGGCTTCTCAATTCTTAGTCAAATTTCTGGACCTGAGCGAAAACATATGGCCCGTATCCTCCTTGGCTGTCTGGTTGGCAAAGTTTCTGGAAAGGCTCTATCCACCTTTTGTTCCCTTCTCTATTTCTTGTACCTTGCGCAGTACAAAGCCCATGACGATGACACCTTGGCGTACATGGAGGAGGCTCTTTGCATGTGGCAAGATAGCAAATATCTGATTATTGAACTGGGTCTACATCCAGACCTCAATATTCCTAAATTTCACTCGCTTCACCATTATATCCAATCAATCAAGCTCTTTGGGACCACCAACAATTACAACACGGAAATGTTCGAACGTTTCCATATTGATTTTGCGAAGGAGGGTTGGCGTGCTTCGAACAAGAGAAATGCATTTCCTCAAATGGTCAATTGGCTTAGTCGACGGGAGAAAATATCCATGTTCGATAACTATCTGGATCGAATGGATTTGATGACCCACAACTCCCAATTTGAACCTGTCCCATTCACCAAGCCTCGATCCTGTTTCATTGCTAAAGATCCTCCTTATCCACGATGACTGCTATCCACCATTGAAGAAAAACACAATGCTCCCGACTTCTCCCAACATCTTAAAGAGTTTTTGAACTCTTTCTTGGAAAATCCGACCACAAATCGGAACACTCATTACTATGATCTTCCATTTGATTGCTTGGATGTCTGGACACAATTTAAATTCCAGCCCCATAATCTCTCAGACAAATCAGATTCTGAGGAAACTGACACAGTAAAGGCTATTCCCAAAAATTCTCTACACGAGCCAAATGGTCGCTTTGATACTATCATTGTTCTTAGAAGTGATGAAGCTGAATCGATAGGAGTGGAAGGTATGAATTTTTTCAATATTATTTTTTAATATTAATTTGAGCTGTTATAGGCACAAGAATTGGAAGGCCTCGTGTAATATTCCAGTTGCCTGATGTGCTGGTGGTTGGAAACAGATTTCACATTCCCTCCCCTGCAGTATGGCCAAAGGAAAACCTTGCCTATGTTGAGTGGTATCAACTGCTACAACCTAATCCTGATATGAATCATGGTATGTACGTTGTTAGAAAACCAAGTTCAGCAAGTGCACAATGCGATATTATATCCATCACTAATATTCGACAGAGTTGTATGTTAATTCCTAATTTTGATAAGGACTCTCCAGAACAAAACTGGAAGTCAGATACAGTATTAGATGTCGCAACTTCATTTTTCCTTAATAATTTCCAGAATTTGTACGCATATCAATCATTATGGTAGTACTTAGTTACGACATGATACTCAGTAGTAGCTTGCATACAAAATTTCAATAATCTATAAATCATACCTCCCAACGATAAATGCCAAGTACCGTATGGATTGGACAAAAGCCAGTAAGACCGTGGGATGGACTTCGATCATTTATGTCCCAAATTGACCGACATGAACTTCATCACAACTCTGGTCTTGAAAATATTTTCCAGTTATTATCATCTGAATTGTATCTCATTGCAATGTCAAACAGAATTTGCGATGTGGGATTATGTCTTAAAGGTGGAGAAGTTTGTTCTCATTGCGTTCTATGTGTTGTATGACATAAATGCATTGCACAGGAGTTTTGCCTCCAAGATGACAATCAATGCCCATTGTATTGTCTTGAATAGCCAAGAGGGCACAATAGCACAGTCTAGTCAGTGCTATATGATTTGCTATCATCTGATGTTGTCTAAATTGCATTTTACAGCCATTTCTATTGCCCTCCTATGATCTGAATTGTGTCCAATTTGCAGGCCTATTGCTTTCGCAGAATATGACGATGAAATTCATTGCATTGTATCCCACAAGGGGGTTGGCCATCTCTATGCTACTCAGTGAGTTGTATATTGTTTCATATTATCTGAAATGTTCTAACTTGCATTCTGCAGGTCTATCGCTTCCACTGAATATGACGACGAATGTCTGTCAGATAACTCAGGTTGGGTTCTTGAAGGATCTCCAAGGCAGCAGTTGGCCATCTGAGTCCTCGGTGAGTTCCACAGTTCTGAAATACGTCTAAATTTTACAAGCTTATCCCTTTTCTCAGGACAAGGATGAACGCCCATCAGGTTGTGTCCTTGAAGGATCTTCTAGGGGGGAGTCGGTTGTCTGAGTGCTACTTAGTGAGTTGGAGACTGTTTCTGAAATATATCATGATCTAATGTGTATTGGAGGCCTATCGCTTCCGCTGAAAGGAATGCCTATTGGATCTCAGCCATCAATGTGCTACTCAGTGAGTCGTGCATTATTTCCTATGTTCTGAAACATGTCTAACTTATTTAAGATGATGAATGCCTGTTGGGCTGTGTCCTTGAGGGATCTTCTGGGTGGGAGTCATCCATCTCCACTCTACTCAATGACTTGTAAGTTGTTTCCTATAATCTGAATTATGTCTAACTTGCATTTTGCAGGCCTATCACTTCTGCTGAAGATGATGATGAACATCCATCGAGTTGTGTTCTTCAAAGGATCAGTTGGTCTCAGAATTGTATGCATCACCCTGTAAGGGGAACCCCCTTACCCCACTCTGTTTTACCCCTGATCCCTCTCCTTCCGATGTGCCTTCCACTTCCGACCCGTCTCCCGCGGCACGTCTCGTCTCCTGCGGCATACCTCGTCTCCCGCAGCATAACTCATCTCCTGCGGTACAACTCGTCTCCCGCTCGTCCCGCTTCGGGTCTAGCCCTTTACCGACGTCCCCCGACATCACGCGACATACCGTGACGTCCCGCAGTCCCTGCGGTACCTCGCACCTCCCGCTAGCCTTCCGCTCCCGACCTGGCTGTCCCGCTACATCCCAAGACATCCTGCGGCTCCTGCTTCCGTTGCTCCTGCCCCATCCCCGGGATATCCCACGACTTCCCGAGATCCTGTAGCGAGTCACGCAGCCCCCCCGTGCGATCCACGACACCACTACGTCTTCCGGTCCATCGCACTATCCTCCGACCAGCCTTCCGTCGGATCCGACGAGTCCTGTAACGCGCCCCGCACTACCGCACTACCGCACGCATTCCGCATTCCGCTCCCGACCTGCACCCGCTCCCACCCCGCAGCTGCTCGTCTCCCGCGGTTGCTCTGCCCATTTCGCTTCACGCTCGTTTTCCCCTTTTGGGTTTCTCCTTATTTCCTTTTATGTTTTGTACCTGATACGTGTCACTTTGTATATTAGACCGCGCCTGCAGGTGGATCCTTACCCTTTTCTCTTCGGATCCCCTGCTAGTACCGCGT
>Ga0307509_10007256_pt1 | contig 14569 bp, 14 predicted proteins | sample 10_EM_MG_FD_202245 | JGI IMG/M metagenome (GOLD analysis project Ga0307509, IMG submission 202245) | Populus trichocarpa ectomycorrhiza microbial communities from riparian zone in the Pacific Northwest, United States - 10_EM | ecosystem: Host-associated > Plants > Roots > Unclassified | place... | reverse complement strand
TGTTCTCCACCCTCTTCTCTATACTTCTGAGGTTTTTTTTGCCCAATAATGTGATTGGCTGTAGAGCCTTTCTATTTCAAAAAGCACTGAAAATCTGGTGCACGTTTTGAATGGCATGAACCATACTATTAGGGATCCTAACCCTGATTACATAAAGCATTACATTTTGCAACACCAGTGGTACACGCTTTAGACGATTGGCACCATACCCGAGATTATAGGGTTTAAGGTTTCGATATTCTTAAATTACTACTCAAATCTTCGTAGTCATTGTAGAAACAATACAATATAGCTTAAAACTTATATTTAAGCTGTTATTTAGTTGTTCAATATATTATAAACAAATTATTGTATATCTACTAGTAATGAATCATCTTTATACTAGATATGCATACATATATATATAAATTACCTTTAATAAATGAAGCATTATAATCTATATTAGAAATCTATAGACTACATAATTTGAAAATATCAGATGATTTGAACAAATTTTGGGAATTTTGTTAAATATGCTAACTGAGTTTTGAAGATTAGCAGAATATAGGCAAATTATATGAAGTTACTCAAATCTGCAAGACTAGCACATAAAATCTTATGCTTACCTAATACTAGCAAGCTAATAGAATATATTTTACACCTATTAGGTAATTGCTTTCTAAGTTCTTACATACTTTGACTCTTATTATATAACTATTTAGTTCTTATAAAAATTAAGGTACGGAAAATGGAGATTCCCTCTCTTTAACCTAAAACTAGGCCACTATGGTGGAATAATAAGTGCAAAGCAACTTGTAAGGAATTGGATTAATCAGTCAACTCAATAAGCAGAAATCATAGTATCAAGTTGATTGAATTTGTGTACTGTTTTCTACTTGCTATTAGTTATTATAAGTATGAAAACTAGCTATAAATTAATGTAAAAAAGTTTATAACTTAGATCAAGTAAGAATTATACAATCCGTTTATTTATCAAAAAGGATAGTTTGTGTAAATCTTTCACTTTTATACTACCTTGAGCAATTAGTGATTTATTTTGGATAATTAGTCTTAAAATGAGTATACAAGGCAGCCAATTTTGGATTATTAAATAGTAATTACATATTCAAAGTCTCCATACCTGAAAGTACTTGCTGATTAATTTGCAAGATTGTATCTCAATTATTAACAGAGTTAATCAAACGTAAATTTGGGTTTCCATGGTTGTCACATGTGGGGGGTTTCCCAGTCATGGGCGGTTTCCCCATGTGATACATTATACTCCGGGTAATTTGGCCACAACAAATAAGCCGTGGAGCCCGCTCTCTTCGGAAGTGGACTTTGATTTAGCATGTTGGTTTGTCTGAAACAAGGTAACCAAGTGCCAGATTGACGGGTACTTGGCTGAAGCATTCGGTGGTATGGATGCCAGATCGTTCCGGTTAGCGTATACTATACGACAACATCTTGAGGATCTGAACCTATTTGGTGATTACCTGGTGTGGACCAAAGCAGCAATTGATGCTGGTCAGCATGCGACAAGTTTCTATTCTCAGAATGTGATTGACCGTGTTTCTTTCCTGATCAGCCCGGTTGAGTAGAGATCGGGTGTGGTCTATGCGCCTGCGAGGCAATACAATTGAAGTATGGATCGACCAGAATTGGAGATGCATACAGCGGACTGGTGGTGAGATACACTGGTATGAAATATATCCTGACATCTGCAAGTGGTCTCTGTTTCCAGTGCTGACCCTTTATTACATTTCCTGGGAGAATACTCTAGCTGCCGGGTCAACTGTAGTGCGTATAATCGGCTTCTTGAACCAGACTTACCTAACCAGTCGTTCGGGGAACAAGAGAGCCTGGCCGGTCCACATGACAATTGGTAATATCCTTTCCACGACGAAAAATAGTCCTGCCAAAATGTTAGTCCTACTTGTGGCATTGCTACCTATAGAGCCAAAACTCACTAGTGAATCAACCCAGGGCGATTAAACCCAACGGCAAATCAATGTCCATTCTCTGCAGGGTGTCTTTGATCTTGTCTGCGCACCTTTGCACTATGATGCACATGAAGACATGGTTATTAATTGTGCGGATGGTAAAAGATGCCTTTGGTTTCTGATCCTGTTGGCCTCGATTATGGGTCATGCTGAACAAATGACCTTGCATGGGATAGGCAGCATGTCAGGCCCAAAGTGTGAGGTTCAATGCAACGAGCTTGATGGCAATCAGCGGGAGGTATCAAAGGTCCACTACTATGCTATATATGAAGAGAAAGCTGGGCAGTATGAGTCAGGAGAGGGTGCTAGCACCCAGGAGTATTTTTGGCAGGTAGGTGTGAAAATAGTGCGGAAGGTATTCACTCGACTGTACCGAGTGAACCCGTCCGACCCACACAAGCTACACCTCTTGCACAACATTTCCCTCGGCCTATTCAAACATATGATGCAATGGGTTGCAGGGTTCCTGAAAAAGTATAAATGCCAGTAGGCATTCAACAATGCCTGGAAAAGAATTCCACCCTGTCGAGGATTCAGTATACTAAAAAAGGCCTTTCGCGGTGTCAAACAATGGCAGGGCTAGACAATAGACAACCTTAGCGGGTGTATTTTTGCTGTAATGGTGTCCGCATTGCTCCGCACAGGTCTCGGCATCACGATTTTCAGATGGCCTTGAAGTTTCGTAGTACTTGGGTTGATTTCTCCCTCATGGCTCAATATCGCAGCCTTACACCAGATACAGTTTCCTACCCGGAAAGGTAACAGCTGACATTTCACCAGACAAAAAACATTGTACTTGAATTCCTTACCGCGAAAGCTACCTGCCTAGAAGCCAACCGCCAAGATTGGGAGGTATGGGCACTAGTCACCAATGGACATTCTCATGACATTCGCCATACCTCTGTGGCCAAAAGGCGTGGGCTGGCCGATTAAGAGAGACTTCAGAGGGTTAATCAGCGGGTGGATTTGCTCCGCTGGGAAAACCACTTCAACGTCATCAAAGTGCACTATCTTAGTCACCTTTCCTCCCAGGTACGACGTTTTGGATCCATATCAAAGTATTCCACCGTGATCAGTGAGCTAGCACATAATGATGAAATCAAAGAGGGCTACTGCAGGTCAAACAAAAATCAAGCTACCCACCAGATCTTGTCACACTATGACTGCCAGCATATCCTAGGAATCAGGCTACAGACACTAGACATTCTTTTGAAGGGAGAAAACTTAGTTGCAATGGAAGACACTAGCAGGGAGGCACCGGCTGCACCTGAGAGAATGATCAAAGACAGAGATCAAGAATGGCAGCAGGCTGAGCGAGCTCTGCAGAACCTGCAACCTCGATCAAGGGGACATAATAGAGGAGATGTTAGATTTTACGAAGTAAACTGTACCGGATGACCATTCGCTGTCTTATGACCCTACCGAACTCTGGTTACTTCCTGTGGAACAATTTATGCACCTTGAAATTCAGATTGCGGACGTGCAGGAAACAGAGGTTTTCCAGATTCACCAACCCCACAGCATACGAATAATGGCTTTGAGTAGCTGTGGCCTCAGAGAGGATTGTTTATGGATACTGGTGAGGCGGAGAGGAGGGTTATCGAGATCTTCAGAGGTGGGGAGTGGCGCAACTGTTAGCCCTTTTCAAGATAAGAAAGGCTGGCTGCAAGGCCGCTGGTGTTCAGCTCCTAGTACTACTTGCCGTACTAGATGCAATTAATTCTGGTAGATTCCATCTCGCAAGCGGACATATACGAGTGGTGAAGGAGTGTCGGGGTCGAGAGATGCGAATTGTTGAAAAACGGCCAGTGATTGCACCGGCGCATGTAATTCCCACCGGACAGGGCGAATGTGTTAGGGGGTAGCTAACACAGTAGGATTCTGAGCTAACTGGGCCAAGGATATTCAAGACAACGGATTAATAGTCAGGAAGGCTCGTTGGTAATTGTTTGATAAAGGTAAAGTAATAAAGTGTAGTCAAATATCAAAGAGTTAGAATATAACTTGCAAACTTGTTATATTGTTAAGGTCTCTTCTCCATTGCCTGATAATTCTTCAACCACCCGGAGGGAGTCGACTATTTATACTAATGTTCATGCCACTTCGACTTCTCTGGTTAAGAAGCATCTTCTTAACAATTCAGTTCGTCAGAACAAAGTGCGAACACCGTTTGAGCCTGAAAACTTGCCCAGGTCCACTCAGAGAATCTCCCAACTGCTATTGTATCTGAGGGTGTTCCCACTCCATCAGTAGAGAGTCTTCGATCTCTTCGTCATGATAGACTATAAATGAATATGCGGCCCAAATGCGTACATACCACTAGTAATATGGAATATGGAGTGATCAGTTCCGATATCCAGCTATCAAAGCATTATGCCCGGTAACACACATGCAACCAGAAAATAATAGAAGTAGGATTCTCTAAACATTGTTCCAATCAGTTAAACATATCTTGAAACGTGCTCTCATTTATAATTCTGAGTTGTCATCCTGATGCCTCTGGGAAGCTCATAACTCCTGGTGCTTGGGTCCGGATATATCGTCCTCCTATGAAGCCCTATACCTCGCTCTTAATTATTAGGTAAGCTATCCCCACTAGGGTAATATTAGCTCCCGCCTTATGAGGGTTTTGTCCACAAATCCCTTATATAATAATACATGTGAAGTAATACATAATAAACATTAAATCCATTTAGGACTCAACAAGGTAGTGTGAAAAATCTTCCGCGTTTGCTCGGCCACAGAAGGAAAACATTTCCATGTAATACTACATAGCCCAATCTTGGCATATCCGGATTTTCTCTATCAAAATCTTCTCCCAATTCCGGTGCTTGTTCTAACTGCTCTGGTGGCTCCCAGGTGTTCTCATCTTCCAAGCACCCAGGTTAGGCTTCGTTACGGGGCCCTGTTTCCGAACAGCGGGGGGAAAGTAACCTTGGTTATTCTCGTTAACTGGGTGAAAAAATGATCCAAATCGGACAAGAACTGACTGAGATAGAGCTCTTTGAAGTTAGACAACTTCACAGAGCTCTATCTCACTCAGTTTTGGTCTGATTTGGACGATTCTTTTTTTAATATGCAGTTAATAACCTGCTATTGGCGTCCGGTTTGTCGGAAACGGGGCCCCGTAACGAACGCTAAGCACCCTCTCCACTTCCCGATGTAGGGGACTTCTTCGAAGAGCCTGGTCCTGCAACGGAGTTTCCAATCATAAGAGATTATTTCACTCTTAATGATTTGTTCCACCTTCCATTCAAGATCACCATCGATCTCTTCAGGTTCCATAGGTAGATGTTCACAGAGCGGTCGAATAGATGTACGATAAGGTTCGCGTAGCGATACATGAAATATGGCGTGGAATTTCCAAGGTTCCGAAGATTCGGATTTGAACCCAAGCTCACCTTGTTGTTCCAGGATTTTGAAACGGCCGTATAGGTTAGGAGCTACTTTTTTGGATAGGCATTTAGTGCGGATATTCTTGGCATTAAGCATAACCATATCGCTCATTTTGAAGTTGGGTTGTTGCTTAGCCTTCCGATCGTCATAAGGTCCCATGGGTTCCCTGGTCTTTTCTAGAGATTGTCTTGCTTGTTGATGTATTGTCTGCATCCAGTCAGCGTAAAGGTTTGCTCTTGGATTTCACGCTTCACGTTCCTTCAGCCATTCAGTTTGAGGATGATACCCATAGTTTGCGAAGAAAGAGGTCATTTTGTGTGCGTTGCTTACAGAGTTGTTTTTAAGCAAATTTGGCTAAGGGTAGGAGATGGTACCAGTCGTCCTGATCGTAGTTGACAAATATACGGAGGTAGCCTCCCAGCACTTGGTTAACTCGTTCTGTTTGTCCATTGGGTTGCGGGTGGTACGCCGTTGACAATTTACGCTTGATGCCAAGTTTTTTGCACAATGATTACCAAAATTCTCCAGCAAACTTTGCATCTATATCTGGAATGATTTCTGAAGGTAACCTGTGATGTTTCCATAATTGCTTAAGGAAACATTCTGCCACATCTCTTGCAGTCGCTTTTTCTTCTACGCGGAAAAAGTGGGCCATTTTTCTGAAACGGTCTACCAAAACCATGATATAGGTATATCCTGCTGATTTCGGTAACTGCGTAATGAAGTCTACCGAGGTTGAAGCCCATAGTGCATAGGGCACTTGTAGTGGATTAAGTAATCCGAATCGTGCATCTGATGGAGCTTTGGCTTGTTGGCAGGCAGTACATAAACGAACGTAATCAGGTACCCAGTCGGTTAATCCCTTCCAGTAGAAATCTTGTGTAATAATTTCCAGAGTATTTTCTTGTCCGAAGTGTCCTGCCACTTGGGAGTCGTGACATCCTTTAGGGATAAGTGTTTGGAGGTAATCGTTTGCTGGAATAAATCGCCGATCGTTGTAGTAGAGGAGGCCATGGGATATCGACCATTGCTTTGGCCGTTCCTTTCCTTTTTCCTTTAAGGTTTTCAACTCTTCCTTTTGTTGCATCCAACCTAGATTTGCCTCAGCCATTTCGCGAACTTTAGCCACAAAGTCAGCTTCAAATCCTTTCAGATTTGCTTTGGCGCTAATGGTATTTGAGAATAACAATTGGCCTTTACATGGGATACCGTCTTGGTTAATATCGGAGGAATCGTCGAACATGGTTGCCATCTGCTTGAAGGAAGCATATCGTTGGGTCGGTTTCTTTCAACTCCACCGCTGTTCTGCTGCTGCCGAAACCCTTTTCAGCTCTCTCAGTCTCTTGCAATTCTTCAGTTTCCATCCACTCCTGATGACCTCTGCTTTCCACGATCAACTGCGCTATGCGTTCTCCTATCTTGACCTCGTAATCCAACTTTCCATGATTAACCAGATGGACCTTGACTTCTCCTCTGTAATCTGCATTGATAACCCCTGCGTCTACTGTGATACCTTTCGTAGCCAAGCGACTTCTGAGTGCTATACGAGAATAGGTTCCTGCGCGTACTGTGATCGCTAACCCGATTTTGACTTCTGCTCGGGTATTGGCAGGGATAAGTATGTCTTCAATACTATTGAGGTCGTGTCCTGCTGCAAGTCTTGACCCTTTTGTGGGAATTCGAGCTTTCTCATCCAACCTTTGAATCTGAATACCTCTTTGCTTTTCCATATGAGGCAATTCCTGATGCAGCTGTTCTAAATCTGTCCCCCACACAAGGGCGATTGGGAATTTTCCAAAGGCCTGTGGTTTCAAAATTTGTTGTTCCCCATGTGTAGCTCCCTCTTCAGGGCGGTACTCCGGCCGCCTGCTTAAAGCGTGGGGCTTGCCTTCTCTGATGCCTGGTCGGTAGATAATTTTAAAATTGAAACTACGTGGTTTCTGTGCCCACCGAATCTGTCTATGCGTCCAGGCCCTGTGTTGTAAGGAAAGATTGTAGGTTCTGATGATCGGTATAGACAGTTATTTGTTTCTCAGTTCCTTCCAAGTAATGTTTCCATTGCATGAATAGTGGTCGTTACAGGGCCTCCGGGGCGCCCAAAACGCGGGCCCCCAGCCCAATTCCCCGCCCGGCCCGACTGAATGGCCCCGGCGGGGCGTGTTTTTTTAGCGTTCCCTGCCCCTGCCCCCGGCCCCGGCCATTCCCCAGAAGGGTCCCCGTTAAAACAGGTGGGGAGAAAGGGGCCCTGTTCAGGGAATGAGCGGGGACTCGCCCCAGACGGGGGCGGGGCAGGGATCACCCCCACAATAGCCCCCCCACCCCGTTGTAAGGGCAGGGCCTGCCGAGTCAAGCCCCGCCCTGCCCTGCCCCGTAACGAACTCTATACATGAAGGCCATGAGGATACTAGTAGCCAATAATTCTTTGTCATGGATGTCATAGTTTTGCTCAGCTGGGCCAAGCATTCGGGAATGGAATGCGACAGGATGAAGTCTTTCCCATGAAACTGTGACAAGATGCATCCTAGTGCATAATCGCGGGCATCTGTTTCCACAACTGTGTCAAGTTCTGCATAGAAATGACATAGGATTGGTGCTGATATGAAGCGGCACTTGAGGTTATCGAAGGCCTCTTGTTGTTCATTGCCCTAAAAGAATTTCTTGTGTCTCCTTTTAACACATTAGTTATCGGGCCACAGATAGCTGAGAAGTTCTTAATGGATCGTCGGTCAAAGTTGGCTAACCCAATAAAAATCTGAAGATTCTTAACCGAGGCAGGAGCTCTCCAACCCTTCACACATTTCACCTTCTTCTCGTTCATTGTTACCCTATCTGTTGCCACAACATAACCAAAAACGTCCACCTTTTTTACATGAAACACGCTCTTCTCTAAGAAAATAGCCACTTGGTATTGGCGGAGCCTTTGCAGAACCTTTCGAACGAGTATAATATATTCTTCGACTGACTTGGAGTAGATAAGAATATCGTCGATATATACAACAACTCCTTGGTCAAGAAATTCCCTCTGGATCTCGTTCATCATAGGTTGGAAGGTGGCTCGTGCGTTGACTATCCCAAAAGGCATTACTCGGTAGTGATAATGTCCATACGGAGTTCGAACGGAGATTTTCCAATTAGCTCCTTTTCGAACTCTGTTCTGATGGAAACCATCTTTCGGGTCCAACTTGGTAAAGATTTGAGCATCACGGACTTGATCTCTCAATTTCGTCATTAGGGGGATAGGATATTTGTTGTAAATCGGGACTTTTGTTAGTCAACGGTAGTCAACGACAAGCCTTAGGCGACCATCAGCTTTTGGAACGAAAAGGATATGTGCGCCTGCTGGGGATTTGCTCGGGGAAATCTTTCCTTGTTTAAGCATATCATCGAGGTATTTGCGTAGCGCCTCAAGGTGTTTTTGAGATAAGGGGTATGTTGGACCCCATGGTGGCTGGGTATTAGGTTTGTGGTCAATCACATGGTGGAAGGTATGGCGAGATAGTAATTTCTCCGCCGTGGAAGGACGGGCTAGGTCGAGGTAGTCCTGCTACCTTTCTGGTAGCCAGTCGATAATTGTAACCTTTTGGTCATCAACCTTTTCTATTCGACCGATGACCACCGCGTTTGGGTCATTGAAAACATCTTCATCCCATTCTACTGAGATTCCTTCGTCTTCGGGAAGTAAGTGCGATTGGCAATCGTGATCGTCAAATGATCGGTTTTTTGAGTTTGCAATATCGGTCATAGGGTGTTCCTGATGCCACCATCCGAATGGTCTCATCATACCATATTTTCCTGCCGGAGCAATTTTGCAGGAAACCAGAGAAAGGTGTTGATTGTTTCCTATTTCTAAGAATAGAGGTTTCCGTGAAATTGGTACCACAAGAAGCGATATTTTCTCCTGTGAACCCTAGAATTTAAACTGCTTCAGTTCTCGAGTGGTACGGGATGTGTAGGTCCTCAACGAGTTGCGCGTTGATGAGGAAAATATTGGATCCACAATCTAATAGAAGTGGAATTCAATAGCGTTTGCCGACAACATATATGTGCGCATATCCTGCGCGACAGTTATAGCCTTCGGGTTCTCGTATATCAGGATCTCCCCGTTGATCCCTTCGCTTAGGGTGTAATTGTTGTTGTTCCTTGTTCCGTTTAGGCATGCTGTGTATAGTATAATTGCGGGTGTTTGTGATAACGCCCGCGTGGTTTCGACCACCAAGGTCTCCTCAGACAAACTGTAACGATAAAAATTAACATATCTTATACTTCTGGGCAGCCCACGACAAGTGGTCTTTACCCCCTGCCAACAGGTTCCGAAAATTATAAAGCGAGCCAAATATCGAAGCAAAAATATACTAAAAGGGAACTTATCTATCGTGTAACATGGTTGTTGTGGCGACATCTGTTTGTTGATGCATAGCAACAAGTGTTGTTACATAAAAGCGTTCTTACACAAAGATGAGGTATAAGGCGTGATGATCTGATCATAAATCTGTACCGTCCGCTGTGGTCTAGCGGTTTGCTGGAATTGGCTCCTCCAGTATTACCCGTAAGTTCTTGCGTTCAACTCCTGTTAAGGGCAAGAACGAGCGTAATTTCTACTGTCGTTATCAACGAGTCGCAATCCTCGGGGATGATGAACAAGTCCCCCCTAGGGGGGCAACAAAAAGTTCACCTTCGGGTGGCACCAAAGGTCCTTCCCAGGAAGGTAACATTTGTCCTCGTTCGCAAGGACAAAAAAGTACGTCAGTCCCTTAATTCCACACATAGTGGCGGTGCTTGCAGATCGATTGGATTGTCCAAGATCTGCAGCGACAAATTATTGTAGGAGTCCCAAGACTTTGCCAAGAACTTCCGAATCATGCCAAGGTGTAACTAGGGTGTGAGAAAACTTTCTTTTTGTATTCGCTTCCCACTTGCCTTAATAATAAGTTGTACCTGCTTGCTGCTCAAAGCTAAAGACGAGACTTACCCGTGTCCTTGTCATTCTTAAAGACACGGTGGCATCCACCCTAGTTTGTCTACTAAGCGAGGCAGTATAAGAACTTATAGACTTAGGAAAGGAAATACTTCAAATAATTTTCGACGCGTACCCCTATGACATTTCTGTATCGCATAATTGCTAGACATAGGTAGGCATTTCTCGATATACTCGGTTAACCTTAGGTAATTGCTCTCAATGCGCCGGTAGAGGGTTGTAGCCTGCCAGCGTTGAAGTTCGTGGCTTTCGATAAGATTTAGGGTTTCCCCTATCGTTATAAGCGAAGGTAGCTGCCATGAAGATCGGTTTTCGACATTTTCTCCAGGTGTGGTTCCCGCCGGTGCAAAGGGTGCATTGTTTTTCCATCTTTCGTTTTTTAATCACATCTTCTGTGATACCTTCGTGAGCTTTCTTCCAGTCGGTATGTTCATCCTTGGAATTATTTCCACCTCGTTTCGCAGATGTTGTCCGTGGAGATTTCTATCAAGCAGTATTTTCCTCTTCGTGGTGTATTGTCATTCTTTTTCTCGAATTTCATGTTGAATCCCTTTTCTGACCCTTCTCGTTTGCGCTTTGGGGCAGGGTTGTGCAGGGTTGATAAGGATTGCGATAATTTTCCCCGTTCGAGAAGTGGTTCTTCCTGTCTTCCAACTTCCCCCAAAGTTTCTATCCAATGATCATCATCGTTGAACTTGAAGTGGGACTATCGACCAAGGAAATCCTGCGGAACTTGAAGTTTGCTTTCAACCTTGACCCTGCACGCTATTCCGGTGAGACCGGCCTTAATGTTGAGATTTTCGCGCAGTATAAGATATCTATCGATTCTGACCTTATAGACAATTTTATCCATTTCTTCTAGGGCTCGTCGTTCGTCTTCGATACCAATATACCACCTAATAATCTCTGGCCGAAAACCTTCCCACGTGGAATAGCTAGGATCTTGATTGTAACCACCTAAACCCCCCCTGACCTTCCTGTATTTCTCCGAAACAGGTGCTACCTTATTTCCCTTCGTCTTCCTTAAGGCAAATACGATGCGATCTGAGTGCTTCACCCATTGCGTAGGGTTGCGTTCAAAGTAATCTTTACATGCAGGTAACCAGTTTCTTACGTCTTGGTCATCTTCACCATGAAAAACATAAGGAGGTTCGGCAGTGTTTTTTGTCGGTCGCTGAGAAGTACTAAGACTCTGCATGAATTCTAGCATTGCCCTAGTACGGGGAGAAGCATCTCTTGGAAGTGATGGTGTTGAAACTTTGTCTTCCAAACATCGGCCTCTCCTGCCCCTGCGATCGCCTCGATCTTTGTCGCTATCATCATCGTCAGTCTCATCTGGATCAGGATCTCCACTAGTATTCCCTGGTGGAGGTGGTGGTTGGTTGTTTCCTCCTCGATCAACTTCTTTCCCTTAATTCTGTCACGGAGGTGATGCTGATTCTTTGTCAGGGTTGATACCATTGGGTGGTATCTAAAGGTGGTGTTGACCTCGGTTAGAAGGTCCGGGGTAACCGTCACCACGATCGGTTGGTGGAATGGTATAGGGAGGTTTTTCTGCCCCATCGATTCTTGCAGTTAAGGCCTGTATTACTGCTTGAAATTCGAATCGTTGTTTGTCAACGAGATCACTTGCTTGTTGATGATCTTTTTGTTGATGAACGGCGGTATCGTCTTTTGAATGCTTTAGTAGCTGATCCACCCGTTCCTCGTTATCATGGAGCATTCGTTGCCAGGTAGGTCCTGGTTTTTGAACTTATCTTTTAGTGCGAGCACTTCACCTTCCAGAATCTTATCTCGGTCGTCTGCTAATTCCGCATCCTCCTTTTGCTTTGCTTCCTTTAGTCTATATTCTCCAGCTATCTCAGCTGTAAGACGTTCTCGCTCAACTCGAGTTGCCCCTTCCACTGTTGCCAATGCTGGCTTTGCTTCGGTCAGCTCCTGATCAACAATTCATTCGCCCTTTGCTAACTGGCTTTGTTGTAATTGTAAGCTGCTGTATTCAACCTTAGCGTCAGATGATAATGGTTCAAGAGCTATTAGATTTTCATCTTGGCTCTGATGTATGGTGGACGAAATCATCTTGAATGCTTGAGCAATTTGTAGTTTAACGAGTTCGGTAGGATTCATGTGGTTTCTCGAGTGCTGGTAGGAGGTTGTGTCGGCGGAAGGCTTTCCGATCCGATATGGTGCACTTGTGGATTGACTCATTGCTATTGAGCCAGGTCCAGATTGAATCCTAAGATGTCCAGATAATGGGGCGAAAGATGAAGCAAGAGGTGTTGAGCTTTCCTCATCTCCTATAGGATCATCTGGGGATTCGTCACGGGAGGAGGCTTCGAAGAGAAAAGGTGAACCAGGTGGGTTTTCCGACATTTTATTCAGGTATCAGATTAACAAGTCTGATAAGAATGGGTTTTGGTCTGTGGCCTTTTGGAAGGAAATGGGTAACGAGAGGATCCGTATTGCGTATGCCACCAGTTCTGTTCAAATGAATCAATATACTTCTGGTAATTTTTTGAGATTTGATTCAAGCGATGGATAGGAGGAGTCAGAGGAAGAATGGTTTCCGGGGTTGACGATCGGGCCAGGAGGCTTGGTGGGGGAGAAGGAGTGGAGCACGGTAGTGTAACTCCACCTTCTGATTCTGGTTCCCGATCGTCTAAAGGTTCTTCGGTTGGTTGAGATGCGTCAATGGCAGTCTTAGTAGGATTTTGAAGGATGAAAAAAGGTAATCAAGGATGAGACAGGCAATCAATTCGGATAGCATGGGGTCAGGTATGAGCCATGGTGACTGAAGAATAACAATATAGTGTTACGGGGTAGCTAACACAGTAGGATTCTGAGCTAAATGGGCCAAGGATATTTGAGACAACCGATTAATAGTCAGGAAGGCTCGATGGTAATCGTTCGATAAAGGTAAAGTCTTACATGTACTGTACGTCAATCTGTCGATGTTGGATCTGATGATCTGATTGAGTGAGGCTCAAATAGCCGATGAGCGGGTATGCAAAAATCTTCCCACTAAGTATGAGATAGCTCAGCAGCCCACTCCCCTCCATATTCTCCCTTTATCCCACCCTTTTCACCGTTATTCCTCTCAACAACTCCCCTCCCCTCTTCTTTTTCCACCACCCAATATTTTTCCTCCCCATCCATATTCCCTCCTCTTGCGCGCCGCCACCACACTCCTCACACACCGCTCCCCTCTCCCAAATATTCTCTCTTGGCATATTCTACTTAGCCAATATTCCCCTACCTTTTTTACCCCATTTCACCCCTGTCCCCTACACACAATCCTCCCCTTTTAACCTTTGGAGTAATTTCTAATACAGTTTTGTTTTTCTAGATCCAATTAACAACTCGCCACTATCACTACATCAGGCAACCAATACTCTACCCTATTTCTTCCCGGTATATTGCACTCCTGATACAAATCTCTTTTATTGAACCAATACTAATTAAATATAACGGTGAAAAAGGAAATAATGGTAAGACACAGGTGTAGTGGATGCCGGCGAGAGCGAGAACAACACGAATTCGACAATGACCCCCGAGGTACCCGACGCCGCACCTGCAGAGAATGCCTGGTAAGATTCTCCCACAAGGAAATTAGTATGACTTAGTATTAGATGAAGGCTAACTAATGTATATTTACACAGGCCAGGCAGAATGATGCAAGGCAGCGGGTAAGAGCTGCCTCTAGGGCAGTAAATATGATTGCTGTACCAGAGGTAGCACAACCCGCGAGGCAGAATATTAATTCTGTCCCCATGGCCTTCATTGAGCACCGCTCTGAATGGATGGGACACAGTCTGGGGCGTATGAATCTATGTTGTAGTGGATGTCAGGCACTCCACTGGGAGGCTGAAAGACCGCAACATAGAACCCGTGCTAGAGCTGGGACCTTTGAGGCCTGCTGCAAGCATGGGGATGTGATAGTGGAGAGGATGAGGCCCTTGCCTGAACCACTGAACACCTTGATGACCGGTCAAGATAGTCAGTCAAGGTTGTTTCGGGAGCATCTCCGTCGCTGGAATGCTCTCTTTGCATTCACATCGATACGCTTCAATGCTGATGACCGTACTGGATAGCGTGGCCAGGGAGTTCAGCTCTTCCAAATCCATGGTGCTGTCTATCACCAGCAAGGTCCTCTGGTTCCACCAGCGGGCCGGGATGCACTGTACTCACAAATTTATCTCTATGATCCCATTCAGGC
>Ga0307509_10007255_pt1 | contig 14571 bp, 23 predicted proteins | sample 10_EM_MG_FD_202245 | JGI IMG/M metagenome (GOLD analysis project Ga0307509, IMG submission 202245) | Populus trichocarpa ectomycorrhiza microbial communities from riparian zone in the Pacific Northwest, United States - 10_EM | ecosystem: Host-associated > Plants > Roots > Unclassified | place... | reverse complement strand
CTAAGGGGCGTTTCTCGGGAGAAGGTGAAGGGTCATAACGCCAACGAGAAGCAGAGGGACGCGGACTTTGAAGCTGTGGGTGGGAAATAGGATCCGGAATTGCCCCGTGTGTCAACTTTTTTTTCTTGGTTGGTGGCCCCTCATCGTCTGAGATGGTGAGGTCTATTGGCGAGCTGGAACGGGCAAGGGGCTCAGAACTAGCACCAGGACCTTTTACGGCCTGCGAGAAGAAGCCGGAGATAATCGGCTGCCTCATTCCAGTACTGCCACTGTTTTTGGTTTTAGACTCGGGCTGCCGCATCGCAGCCAGCGACGACCTTCACAGTACTCTCGGGGACAATCGCGGTGAAGTCACGAAGGAATTGAACGACGCGTCGGGCGCCGTGGCACGGTTTTGCGTCAGCTGCTCCACGTGATGCGGGGAACGGGAAATCCGGAAAGCCCGGTCCGTCGTAAGTTTGGACTGCTTGCATTGCACTCTCGCGCGTGGGCTGGAGTGTGACATGGCTATCAGAACGCTAGGACGGACGATCGTGCAGGCTCGCACATTGACGCGTACTACCCAAAAATCTATCTGCAGCTTCCGCAGATTAGCATCGACCGCGTTACCAGATGGTAGCAAGCCAGTCACCGCAACAAATCGTGTGTGTCCTTTCGTTTCTTGCTCATAAACTCACCCACCCGCAGGTGCCGAGGCAACTCTCACACGCTTTTGGAAAGCGGTTGGTCTCCAGGAGCGAGGAGAGACTCTCGCTATCACACTTGACTCTCGCCCTCTCAAGACGCCTGCGGGAAAGCCTCTGTCCCTGCCTCATTCAAAGCGCCTCGCCGCAACACTCATCGTGGCAGAGTGGGAAAACCAACGCATTGTGCTCAAATCTCATGCGCTACCAATGGTACATCATCTGTTTTGACCCCTTGTCAGGCGGATTCTCGTCAGTCAGCTTATCACGAGAATAGACCTCACTGGCAGCACGAGCGATAGACATGATGAACGAAGCTACAACGCGTGACGACGTCCGCAAAGCGTTGCTCAAGTATCTCGATTCCGATACCATCTGGTGGGTGTTTTCTTTACTCTCCATTCATTTGTACTCGCCTAACCCATGGTGGGTTAGCTTCCACCAGGACTATCCCGAGCCCCTCGTTCGTCTACAAGATGGCCACTGGAATCCCTTACTCACCTGGGTGCGCGACACCTTTGACGTCGAGCTCCTCACTTCCGATTCCGTGCTGTTCAGCGCTCAGCCGGCTGCGACGAAGAGGAAATTTGACAAAGTGCTTCAGGGCTTTGATCCTTGGCAATTGGCTGGTGGCGTATTATTATTAACCGTTCTCTCTCATGACTCACTCAAGGTTGACTCGTGAACAGCGATGGAACGCGTGACGTATTCAACCAAGTCGTTCATTATAGCGCTCGCGCTCGTACATGGCCGCATCACTGCTGAGCAGGCTGCGCTGGCTTCTCAAGTAGAGGTCGCAAGTCAAATCGAACGCTGGGGAGAGGTTGAAGACTGTACGCTTGTTTTACTTTTTCGTGCATCTGCCGAGGCTCAATTCAGACACTAAGCCCACGACGTTGACTACCATGACGTGCGACGGCACATTGGAAGCGCAGCTTGTTTACTAACTTCGTCTTAAACTACACGTAAAACTACTCTTTAGATACTCTGCTCTCCCTCCCCTCCATTCTCAATGCTCGATCATCTTCCAATCATGGGATTCAAGCCACATTGAGTAGCACCTGGTACACGCGACGCTTGAGACAGTCGAAATAGACCTGAACCACGTAGTCTGGGACAGTACGAAGCTGAAATGGGAATGGTCAGCCCAACCTACTGCCGTATCACACACCGAAGCTCTCCGAGGGTCTAATTCTGCTCGAGGTCAGGGTTAAACCCCTTCGGAAATACTTGCCGCACGTTAATATTGATCCGCGTCGTGTCCATATACCGTGCATATGGCAGCCACGATTCATTATCGGCACGGATACCCTCTCCGAGATGTGCTGGAAGTGTTCCCTCGAGTATGCGGGGGACGCCGTGGTATGCCCGCCGGCACGCAGGTCCGGACATGACGACGACGTCACCGGAGCGCAGCAAAATCGGAATTGGTGCGTTGTCGCGCGTGAGACCACCTATCAGGAAGATTGCAGCGTTTCCAAGGCTAATGGACGGTAAATCAGTAGAGATGGTGAGTGGAACGGGAGACTCACGATATAGAGACGAGGGGTGAGGTGGCACAAATCTCGGAGCGGTCGACATGACCCATGAGGGTGTCCTTTGTTTGGTAAAAGTTAACGATGCCTGCGTCAGGCTCTGCAAGAGCGCTAGCTTGAGCGATGTCCATACGAATGTAGAATGATGCGAGCGCGACCAAGCCACTTGGGGTACTCACCATATGTCTCCCCCCAAGATTGCCAATCGGGTCCATCGTCCCCCCACCCATCGAGTAATTCTGCATCTGGGAGTCCGAACATGTCGCCCCAATGGACACTACGTACTACCTCAACACAGACACTTCGGAAGAGTTCACCAACTGGTTGAACTTCACGTGCAAAATCGTACTGCTTCGCGCCCCAATGGTAAGACCAGCCGATGTTTGCCCAGCGCAGGCGTGGGAGGAGTTCGGCGGCGTTAAGAGGTTGAGCATGCGCGGATGGTGCTGGTGGTGGCTTTGGGGTACTCCTGAGGAGGGAGAAGGTTGCGGGTGATGCAGGAGCATTCGAGACGAGATGTCGTGGACCAGGGGGATCTGAGGTCGACGAGGAGGGGGCATGAGGTTGGATAATCGTTTCGGGCGAATGTAGGAAAGTGGCCCAAAGGCCGGATGGTGGAAGGACGTAGTGGGCGTCGAGATTAGTCTCGTTTGGGTGTCTAGCGTGTTCGCAGAGTGACCATTTGATCAAGTCGCGCTGTGTGCCTTCCGAGACAAACGACGGTAGAATGACCAGACCTTTTGGTTTGATACGAAGCCAATATCAGAGCAAGGAGGTAAAAGTCATAGAGTGGTTGGGACATCGGATTCTACGCACCGGGAATGTCAGTGACTGTGAATGCCTTGCGCTCTCTCGCAGCGGTAGCTCGAGCACCTTCGAGGCCAATCTCCTTAACTTGAGTCGTTTCCAGACGGCCTTTCCACCCGCCCTGCTCGATCTCGGAGGATCTGGCCTCGTCCAGTAATGCGAGATCGAGCACATCAGAAAGATCTGGAGGAGGAAATCGAGCTTTGTATTCTTTTTCTGCCGCCCTGAAAGGCGTCCAATCTTTATCTAAGCCCTCCGCGCGATTCTTGGTAGATTTATAGTGGTGTTTCCTAGCGCGCTTGTACTTTCGGCTGGTCGGGTCGAGCAAGGTGGCCATGAGCGCGCCGAGTTCGCACCGCCACAATGACAATGACGCGTTCGAGTCGGTCTTTGTTTTCCTTCCGTTCTCTTTCGTGTCTTTATGTCTCTATGGTTGCCCCGCTCCCGATTACCCACGCGCCTGGCTATAATCCGCCGCAACTATGGGATATACCCTCACATGATCGCACATTCTCGCACGCGACACATTCTGACCACGCCCTCGGGTTTTCACCAGGCGGACCCACCTCGCTTCCTGTCAACTAAGGTCACCGCCGACCCTTCTTCCCCCCCATCCTCCCCACCAGCAACAAAAGGTGTGAAACCGACGGAACCAGTGCTCTCACGTGTATGGAATAAAGTTAAGCACGAGGCGCAACACTACTGGCATGGCACGAAACTCCTCGTCAAAGAGGTCCGCATATCCGCGCGTCTCCAGAGAAAGATTCTCCAAGGGGAGACTCTCACGCGCCGTGAGCGGCGACAAGTACGTAGCAGCTACCTGATGAGCTCAAATGTTGATTATTAGACTGGACACTCAGCTTCGACGGACGACACAAGACTTACTCCGAGTAATTCCGTTTGCCGTCTTTATAGTGGTCCCTTTTATGGAGTTCCTGCTCCCGGTCGCCCTCAAACTCTTCCCAAACATGCTTCCCTCTACGTTCGAGGACAAGTTTGCAGCTGTGCGCGCCTGTTGTTTCAAGGCCGCTAAGAATGCCATCTGACGCGAGCTCTCTTTTATAGGAAGAAAAGTCCCGCAAGCTCCTCCGCATGAGACTCGAGATGGCCAAGTTCCTTCAAGAAACGCTTCGTGAATCCGGTCTCAAGGCGAACGCTCATATCTTGGGCAGTGATGCCTTTAAGGAATTCTTCCGTAAAGTGAGTCGTCTACTCCAATGTCTTTAATTCGAGCCAACTGGATTCCCCCTCGAGGTCCGTTCGACCGGCGAATCGCCGTCGACTGAAGACATCATAAACGTCGCAAAGCTGTTTGACGATGATCTCACTCTCGACAACTTATCGCGTCCACAGTTGACTTCGATATCTCGGTATATGGGCCTCAATGCTTTCGGCACCGATAACTTCCTGCGGGGCGCAGTACGGTCGCGATTGTTGCAAATTCGTCGGGATGATCAGGCCATTTTTTCCGAGGGTTGCGATGAATTGAGCACCGCAGAGTTGCAACATGCATGTCAAAGTCGAGGTATCCGCACGTACGGCGTAAGCCCGGCGCGCCTGCGCGATGACCTCGGAACGTGGATCGATCTGCACCTCAACGAGCGCGTCTCGGGAGTGCTACTCATCCTCGGGCGTGCATTCGAATTCGACCGCAAGCCAGGCGAGGAAGAGAGCAGCAGAGCAACTGTTGTGCGTAGCATCGAGCATGTGCTCAGCGGATTGCCGGACAACCTTGTACGCTCATTCTTATAATATTTTCTCGGTATTGTGACTGATGAGAGCTCAGTTGAATGAAGCGGAGCTGGAAGTCGACTCGGAAAAGGCGTCATACAAGCAACGACTTGAGGTGCTACAGCAACAACAGGAACTCATAGAGGATGAGGAAGAGCAAGAACAGAAAGAGGAGGATTCACGACGGGCGAGACGCGAAGCTTCAGAACGGTCAAAGCGCGAGGAGGAGGCACGTATGGCCGAGTCGTTGTTGCCTGACTCTGAGGTGGGCTTTCTTTGGTTCCTTTTGTCACGGGGAACAATAACCAATCAAGGTCCGATGGCAGCTGCGCTCTGAGCCTTTGGAAGAAGATACGCGTATGACGACGGAACAACTGAAGGAGCTGGTTGAGGTGCTCTCAGTACTCTCCGCGAAATCATCCGTCCTGAAGGAACGGGACGAGTTGCACCGTCTTATGGAAGAGAACGAGCAGGCTGCGAATGAGGAAGCCGAAGTACTGCCTTCCTTAATCTGATCATTGCGGATACGGACTGATAGCTGCCCCGTTAATAGGACCCCAAAGAGGCAGCACTCGTGAAGCGTATCTGTAACATGCTAACAAAGCTAGACAAGCAACTCGAAGAGTACGACGCGCGTGTGGGCGGCTCGTTACAACTTATTGCATGTGATGCAGCAGGCCGCATCCCAATACGAGACCTCGCCAAGGCCCTGTCAATGATCCGTCACCGACCAGAGGAGGACGTGGTTGCGCATGTTGTCGACAAACTAGATGTCGACCACGATGGATACGTCGAGCTTGAGCACGTCCTTGGGCTCGCACGCGAGGAAGGCTTGGGGATCGTAATCGAAGATGGCCAGACCGACGCGCGGAACTTGTTGTGTGAAATCAAGGAGTCGAAACCGCGCAAGGAAGACATCGTACAAGAGTAATATCGTAGCAACGCTACATAATCTCCACTCCTTAGATATACAACGCATATATTCCTTATCTCGCCCCACGACCTGCGAGTGACCTACTCTAAGTCAAAGAAATCATTCGTACAAAATATGTCATAGGTCATTTTTTGAGAGTATTTTTACGTCCATCTTAAGGCGTCATGGAAAGATGGCAATTACAAGTATCAATCCCTCGGGCCTCATGTTGAAGCTGTTGCCGGTCCTGCAGCGACTTCACCCCGTGGAGAGGTCTTCGATCCCGACTTGCTGTCCTCCTTCTCACCACTGCCATAGCCAGACAAGCTGAGCGTCTCCGCCGTACTGGCATCATCATCTGCGCGTTCGGCCCACCACCTGCCTGTCTGTAAGGCAAGCACACCAGTAAGGGCGACGCTGCAAATGAGGTGACTCGAAGCGAGTCCGAGAGTAGGGGTCCGCAGGTCGGGAGGGAACTTGGCCCCAGGGAGGTTGGGTGGGAGCACGCCATAGTTCGTGAATATGCCTGTAACGGAGCGAGTGTTTGAGTTGAGAAGGTCCATGTGACAAAGTGAACGTACTGGGCAGCACGGACTGTACGTAAACGGCCATGGCAGTGCCGTACAGAACTAATAGAGGTAGTCAGGATGATGAGGCAGACAGGGGAAGTAGGACTGAAAATCGAAAGTGGAATAACTCACAGATACTGCCACCGTCAAACATCAAATTTCCTGCCTCGCCGTCGCGCAGACTCCAGAGGATCATCACAGCACCGAGCGTAGCGGTAGCAGCAACGACGTAGCCGACACCAGGCGCCCCTTTTGTGAGCACATGGTAGTACCGTGCTGCGACCCACAGATGAGCGTCCGTAACGGGCGCCCTCCAGAGGGTAAGCGAATCAGCAATCCAGTGGGTGAAGAGCAGCCCTGTTCACATACGCGTTCGGGGGTTGAGTGGGTCGGGAATAAAGTGAATTAGATCGGTCAACCAACAGAATTTAAAGGGACATACCGAGAAGGATGGAGGTGACAGATACGGTGATGGCAGCACGAATGGCCATGGTGCCAGTGCTCCTGGAGTGTGAAAATTGGTGTTAGATGGAGGAGGCGAGCACACGACCACTTGGACGCTCAGAAACGGAATTTGTGACGGAACCTTAACGGACACTCCCCGGAGGGTGCCCGAGCGCCCATGCTACGCTCACGCGACCAACCTGCCAGTGAACCAATGGGGACTGCGTTTTGCTTCTAGGGCATTCGAGTAGACTGACAGTACGTCTGAATTGTAGCAAGTCGCTTCAGGCACTAGGAAGTGACAGGCGTTGGCCATGGCCATGATCATCGTGCATGATTCTGTGATCTTGCATCAACTCCTCAGGGACATCAGTTCGATATAGGGCCACTTCCGTCCATTCTGGCTCGTCTGTTCAGACGGCCCCTTGCAACATCCTCATCCATTGTTGTCTATTCTCACAGACTTTGTCTGTAGCCTTGTCTCACCTTTTCTCCCGAAATCGTGAAGGTGACGATTTCAGGGCCTCTCTCAATTGCTGTACCAGTGCTCATCCCCTTCCGGAGGGCTCACTATTCAAAGATATCCGACAACGCTGCCACTACCCTTGACGACAACTCGGTTTTTTCTTCGATGGCCCCGATACTTCTCGGCTGAAATCAATTTCCACTCAGTCTCGCATTCTCACCAACCATGGAGATAGGGTACGGAGATTTTCCTGTCTTTGCTCCACATCAAAGAAGATATGATGTTCGTTCTGTGCTTGGCAGGTTCGATTTCACCGATTTCTCTTCGGCAGTCACCCGAAGTCGGAGGGATACTCCGACTCGTCGATGTCGAGGCGATGATTCTGGATATGGCACCACTTTCTCCATCACATGGATCGTCAAACGTGTCCGCTGCCTTCGAACTCCGTCAAATTTGGGCTTCCCATCGCGACGATAACATGTCGTTCATAACATTCAAGTTGCGTATACGACTCATAAATACCAACGTGGCACAAAGCCTTGGACCATGACGAACCGAACCAGGAACTTGTCAGAACGAGGATAACTGTTGAAGGCCAGAAGTATGTCATACTAACACATCCTTCCACGCCTCGCCACGCTCGAGACGGGATCCAGGCATCGTGAGTATTATGACAGACTGCCCAGAAACAGTACACTGGGTCGGGGAAGCCTATTAGTGCAGACAAACCGCATCAATACTTGACTCTATCTATGCTGTATACTATTGGTGCTGGCCCGACGGTCAGTTGACCTGTCAATATGGTCCGGCAGATGTCACTGTGACATCTTTCATTCTCTGCCTGATGAGTGAGTGGGCCGAGCAGCGCAGCAGCAAGGGACCATTGGAGGGTGTGCAAAGGATGAGCGCTGAGCATTGATGAAGATGAACATTATGTGCCAATTATGAGTATGGATATCTAATATGAAGTATGCAAGCGTCCTCAAATTAGTCCAGAGGGTCCCGCCCCACCACTGAGATCTCTATTGAAAATTTCCCCATCAAAAGTATGCTGCCGTCTAGCTGGGAATAAATCCCTAAACCGCGGGTTTTGTATCAGCTCGTTCTTGTGTGAATTGAGGAAAACTTTGGTGCGCTTTTTAAGGACTGGAATGGTGCCAGTTGTGTCAAGTCCAAGTGCACTGGCAAGGACAACGAGCTCGTCCTTGCGTTTGTAGGCTGAAAACGGGCGGTCAAAAACCTTGAGGACGGTATCCTTCATGGCCCGAGACTGGCATGCACGATGATCAGCCTGGTTTTGAGCTTCCTTCTCGGCATTGCGTCGTTCTAGTCCCTTCCGATTTGCCTCTTCAGCTTCGAAGGCGCCCTGTAGCCCTGGTAATGCCACCCATCGCGCTTTGGTTTTTGTCGTGCCCCGCGTTTTCTTCTTCGACATGCTGGCAAGTCGTGCATTTGCGGCAGCTAGGGCTCGGGCCATGACCGCGTAGTGGGCTTCAGCAGCCCTGAGCTGGGCCTCTGTCTGGGAAAGTTCGCGACGTAAGTCGTATGTTTCAACGAGCAATTGCCCGATGTTCTTCTTCCAGTCAGGTATATTGGAAAGCGTCATAGATGAGCTTGGTGTGGCTGGCGACGACATGACCGCGTGGAGAATGCAGGCGGGTGGTCAGGAAGTGAAGCTAGAGTGAAGAGTGATGGTGTTCCGGGGGCGTAGAGGTGGGACTGTGTTCCGGGGGTGCGACGTGTTGGAGACTGTATTGTCATACGTCATAGGAATCAACGCGTCCAAAATCGTCCTCGTCCTCACATCCTTCGAATTGGGAGTTGTCCTTATTGCCACTGTCCATCTCCACATCTGATGAGCATCTTAGAATGAAGTCGCCATCGCTATCTTGTAGTGATAGCGTCGCGTCGCGTCACGATCAAAATACAATTACCCGTTCTGAGTCTGTGTCCTGTCAGTGGGGGTGTCACTTGCAGGTTCCATGCCAACGATGGTGATCCTACATACTGTAGTGGATCACGATATCGATCATGCATCACGTACACCTGTTCGTCGTCGCCCTAATGGGACCTTATAATCGAGTTGTAAGAGGTAAGATCAGAGACTAATTCCGATGCACCCGCCTACCCTGCACTCCTGGTGCATCACTGTATTTGGCCTTTGGGAATACATGGGGCCGCCAGGTTCGGGGTGGTGTCTAAGTACACAGGATCAAGGGTACAGTAATCCTGGACACGCTGTACCTTTCGTGGTATCAATGCTCCGCTCCAGATGGCCGTAGCCATAGTGAGCAAATCCACTCCCCTCCTCTTTGTGGACCTTTTCAAGATGAACTTTCCTGCAAAGAGTAGGACCTTTCAAATCGGGCTCCTCAGATCATGAACTTTCTGTTTCATCAATCAAAATATATGAAATTAACAAATATTAGACATTATGAGGGAATAGCGAAACTCTATACTAGGACAAACCTCTATACTAGGACATTAACATCTATGCATTACAAACGACCATGATCCCGGAAATACTCGATAGCGGGGGCTAAGTCTTCTTCGGTAACATCACAGTATCTATCGGAAACCTCGTCACGGAAAAGCATGATGTCCCCCACCCACTGCTGATGCGCCTGGCCGGGCCCGCCGACTAACTTCTCAACGCATCGATTAGGGCGCTGGTCATCAAAGAGGCCAAACTCATGGAAGAACAACGACAACGAGTGGGGGAGTAGCGGTGCATCTGGTGTAGGCGTCGCACGCCGCACCCCAACGTACCCTAGCGCAGGCCACTTGGCATATTCCTTGAAATTGGGGCTATGCCACATGTAACCTTCTTCTTCGGGCTCATTCAGCGTACAGGTGACTTGGACAATGCGTGGCTCATCGGCATCGACGCCGAAGAAGTACGCCGCGACAGTGATAGTGTCACCTTGGCGAAGGCCCCGCGCGCGCTCAGCAGCGTCTGGAAGGGGGCGCGTCCTCGAGGGTGAGCGACTGCGGGACAGGCTGGGTAAACAGTGCGGTTTGTGCACCCGCCAGTCCTTCAGAGTGTGGTGTCACAGCATCAGATACATGCTCTTTCGGTCCCAAAGGCGGATACTTACCTGTGTGCTGTGCTCTTTCGAGCAGTAATACGCCGATTTACAGTGAATACAACGCTTGGTGGCGGGTATTCCACAGACGCGGCAGGGATGACGTCTGGGTGGTGTGCTGGGTCTGCTAGGCTTGACATAGGGATTGCCCTCGACGAAGTGAAAGGATGCCAGTCCATCAATTGGAACACTGGCAGGTCGCAAGCTCGACTCCGAGCTGCGCCTGCGTGGGGGAGTTTGAGGGGGTTGGTGGGATTTGGGAGATTGCAGTGGCTGTGGCGGTGCGGCCTTCTCGGGCTTCCCACCCAGCATTCTGAAAAGGATGAAAAAGGCGACGACGACGACGGCAACGGGAAGTAGAGACATGACGATTGTGAAGAAGCTTGCAGTGATTCTGGAAGCTATAAGCAAAGAGGGTGCCATTGACACGCATTAACCACGAGGCTCCCCATAAGGGTATAGGGGACATCCCTTGCACGCAGCAGGACGAAAGCAGAAAACGAGCAGGCAGTAATACTGTACTTACGCCACCCTCGAGGAAGAGAACACGCTAGGACACTGCATTTCAGGGGTGTTGTTACATACATGATGTATAAAGTGATGCCTCATTTAAGCCTCGTGTTAGGAATCCAGCTAGTCGGCGACCTTAATCAAAAGTTTTCCAGTGGTTTTACCCGTCGTAAGATCGGTATGTGCCTGACGGACCCCTTCGGCCGTAAACGAATACTCAGCATGTATGTTGATCTTCAAGGTCCCATTCGACACCAAACTCCAAAGCTCTGCTCCGTAATGGTTGCGTTCTTCGAGTGTCACTGTGTAATTGGCTACCCTAGAACCGCACAGCGCGGACGTGTAAGACGGTATGCAACGTGGGAGACGCAAGGAACCCACGAGGGACGGAGCAGTTTGACGTTCTTCTCGACGAGTTTGAACAGGTTCACGGGTTCAACTGGGCCGGATGCATTGCCAAACGACACGATGGTCCCTTTACGCTTGATCATCTTAAAGTCGTCGTCGAACCTGCGATCTGTCAGAACGACCTAAGTTGCTGAGGCTGTACCCACGTTGCTCTCCCTATGCCGTCGTAAATCACGTTCACTCCTTGACCATTCGTGAGTTCAAGCACGCGTTCGACGGTGTTCTCTTGTTTGTAAAGGATGACATGGTCAGCTCCATGTGCCTTCGCAAGCGCCGCCTTTTCTGGAGTGGAAGTAGTGCCGATGACGGTAGCACCGCGGGCCTTGGCTAACTGAGCATGCAGTAGCCCAGCACCACCGGCCACAGTGTGGATGAAGACGGTGTCTCCCTTATCCACATAATAAGCCTCGGTCAATTGTGCGAGAGTTGTGATGCCCTGCATGAGCGCAGCGGCAGCGAGACGAGTAGGAATATCGTCTGGTACGGCATAGACAGTCGTGTTCCAGTCAACCGCAACATACTCCTGGAGCGAACCCAGGCGATCCTTGGAGGATAGACGTCAAGTAAGGACTAGAAACGAATACTCGAAGAACTGACGATTCCAATACGTCCCCCTTTCCTGAAACTCCGACTCTTGAAATCCGAGCTCTCGAGGACAGATTGGTCCGAAGGGAGCTCCAAAATGATCCCAGATACTTCCTTAGCAATAGGAAGCGGGCGTTGTTGGATCGGATAGAGGCCAGACCTTGAGTATGTACTATGCAGCAAGCAAGTGGAAGTGATCCAGGGGTACAATACCTGAAATATGTATCGATGAAGTTGACACCAGCCCACTCGACCTGGTAAGAAAGTATCGAGACTTAGTTTCAATCACTAATGCGTGACGAAGACGGCTGACGCACCTTCACGAGAAGGTCAGTTGGCTTTACTTGTGGAAAGGGTACCTCGATGTCCTGAATGACCTCGACGCCACCAGTCTCGTTGATGCCGACAGCTTTGATTCTCGGGGGATATGACATGGATTCGCTGAACTAGTTGAGTGAAGGAATTGATGGTATATATATGCCATAGCCATCGCACTTCCGAAGCCATCGCAAATCCGACGAATGAGTCAGATTCATGGCTGCACGCGCCGTGACGCGCGCCCCGATTCTTCCTCAGGCCTCAACCGTGACAGTATCATGTGGCAGCGCGCAGCTGCAAGGTGCTCTACACGTCACTTCTCATCAGTTGCCTCAGTCGCTTCTTCTTTACCTACTCGAGTGCCATGGTTCATCGATTCCTCGGAAACATCGTTCACCCCGAAGACATTCTCCTCAGAACAAACGCCGCCCCCTCTTCCACCTGGTGTACCTGCTATATTGCATGACCTTCATGCCCAGTTAGCCCGATCCCCATACCTCGAACCCTCCAAATTGCTGGTGCGCGATCCTATCCCGCAACCACCAGGCCCTCCACTTCCTATGTCCAATCCGAGAGGACGTCGCAAACGTGGGGCAACGTACGTGGGTGAAGGCCTTCTCGAACCTGGAAACCTATGGAACTGGATCGTTTTGGCTCAGGTGCGACCCTAGCTTCAGTTATCCGTGGGCACGTCATAGTTTATATATGTCTTGCGCAGGTCAAAGAAGGGACGGAGAAGCGCGGATCGATTGAGTCCGTAGTACGGCTCGTCCGAAAGACGGTATGTGTTGGGCCTCCAGTGGTCAACGACAGTCCATAATCATGCTTTGTGCAGCTGTTATCCATGGACCCGCCCCTCCAGCTCCCGCGGAACGCTCGGAAAGACAGATATGACGGATGGGCCATGGTGGATGCTGGCGAGTTTGCTGTTCATGTCCTCAGCTCAGCGGCACGATGGCGATACTTTGGCGACCGGTCATTGTGGTAAACGTTTCAATCCCTTGTGTCACCATTCGCAGGAGGGGGGGGGGGCATGTCCGAAACATTGATATACTCATCCTTATCCTATGTAGTCGTCTCTGTGATCGGGGGTTACTGCAGTTACTGTCTGGCATCGCATGACGATCGCGTTTTGTGCTTCCCAGAAACCCTCTCCTTGCGCCAGTAACTGAACATCCGTGTTTCGTCCCGTCACCCATTCAAAGGAATTTCTTGCACTGCCTTGCGCATCTATCGGAAGTTCCACACTCATACTGATCAGCCTTCATATCTCCCCTGGCCCGCCAATTTTACGCAAATCAATTCAGATATGTCCATTGTTCGTTGCGACCTACACTTAGCCTGCCACTATCTATTTGGCCTCATCCACCATAAATCACACTATCAGAGTTGGCTTGAGACTGCAAAGGGTTGGGGCCAACATCCGATTGAGAATGTGGTCCGTGATTCGGGAACGCCCTAAACCAACCGAGTCGAGTTGAAGAAACTGATCATTATTATGAATGATGGATGGTGTTTCCGCTTATGGTCAAAGTGGTTTCCTCTCCGTCACAAGCTCTGTCGCCCTTAACAAAACAGGGTTGAAAGTGCAGTTGTGGGATGAGATCAGCGACAGACTGACGGTGGATGCGCGCATAGGGTGAGAAGTCTGATTGTTCCAGGGAGTGTTGTCCTAGAAAAAAAAATAGTACTAGTGACAATGCCATCGCCCTTCGTGATGGACTCTTTTTCGTCTATACCAGTACCTCTGACATCCGGACAGTTGTTAGGAACACTGGCACTTGGAACAGATCACAAACACACATGGTGTGCTCCAAGGCCATCACTTTTTTTTTTTGCTATCCGAAGCCGAAGGTCTCTCCTGTGACGATCATGTGATGCACTGAGTGACTGAATTGCCGCCGCGCCACGGCTCAACGTAAGCGCAGCACAGCATCAACGATCCAGACGTACATTCTATACAACCTCATCCAGGTAAGGTAGGGCTCATTCAGTTTCAACTAATATCACATGATGTGACGCTACTGTGACGAGAATGTGACCTTACTGTGACCAACACCTAAGACCAGCCTATCAAATACCAAAATAGATTGGACCGCCCCTGTCTGCCACATGGCCTTTTTCTTTGTTTATCACAATGTAATAAGTTCTCTCTTTTCTGATTTCAAAAAATTTATACTTCATCATTGGCAGTTGGTCATATATTATTAAGAGAAACAATAATAGTGAGGTTGAATGGTGTAGTGGTTAATAAGTTTTACTTACATGAGTGAGCAGGGTGGGTCTGTGGGTTCGATCCTGCGGCGACGCTTTTTACTATGTTGCAACATTTTGCCCTAATTTTGACACCAAAAAGCTATCTCCTTCTTCAAAACAGCTCAAACAAAAATTCAAAAACCACAGAATTGTTTTAATAACATATCTTCATGTCGCCCTTTTCCCCAAAATCGCATTTTTTCCCTTCTCATGTGTCTAAGGCATAATCTCCTTGCCATCTTGTCACATTTTGTCACCTT
>Ga0307509_10007254_pt1 | contig 14572 bp, 17 predicted proteins | sample 10_EM_MG_FD_202245 | JGI IMG/M metagenome (GOLD analysis project Ga0307509, IMG submission 202245) | Populus trichocarpa ectomycorrhiza microbial communities from riparian zone in the Pacific Northwest, United States - 10_EM | ecosystem: Host-associated > Plants > Roots > Unclassified | place... | reverse complement strand
GCTGCGGCTCGAAGTCGGACAGCTCCGCCTCGCCGAGGAAGCTGACCTGCTGCTCGGTGATCCCGAGGACCATCGCCCGGTCGGCCACCTTCACCACGGTGACCGCCGCCCCGCGGGTCAGCTGCTGCCGGTTCAGCACCGCGAGCTGGCCGTGCGTCCGGCCGGCGCCCAGCGGCCGGCGTACCATCCGCGCCAGCGCCCACATCAGGCCGAGGACGACGAACAGCGAGAAGCCGATCCGCAGGACGAGCTCGAACAAGGCCGCTACCCCTCGGCGCCCGGCGCGACGATCTCGGTGATCCGGATGCCGAAGTTCTCGTCCACCACGACCACCTCGCCGCGGGCGATCAGCCGGCCGTTGACCAGCAGGTCGGCCGGGCTGCCGGCGGCCCGGTCCAGCTCGACGATCGCGCCGGGGTTGAGCGAGAGCAGCTCCCGCACGCTCATCCGAGTGCGGCCCAGCTCGGCGGAGACTTCCATCTCGACGTCGTGCAGCATGTCCAGGCCGCCGCGGATCACGGCCGGCGTCATCTTCTGCGGGGCCACATCGATCTGGCCGGGCTCGTCGCTAGGCCACGGGCTGAGCGCGAGGGCGAGCACCGCGCGTACGTCCCCGCCCTCGACCAGCGGGACCACCACGGCGTCGTCCTTGGCGGCGAGCGCGCTCAGCGCCACGCCGGGTTCCATGACCACCCCGGGGTCGAGGACCACCGGCCCGAAGATCCGGGCCGCCGCCTCCAGAGCCGGCCGCACCGCGGCGGTCAGGTCCAGCTCGCCGAGCGGGCTCTCCTTGAGCGCGTCCGCGAGATCCTGGCCGACCACCACGACCACCTCGCCGGTGGCCGCCCCGCTGAACTTGGCCGTGACCGCCTGCCCCTCGGGCAGGACGTCCGCGGTCGCCCCGATCGGCGCGGCGACGGCGAGCTCACGGCTGGTGGGCAGGACGGCGAGCGCGGCCTGCGCGGCGTTCCGGGCGAGCGCCAGCTGCGGCGCGGTGATGGTGGGCGCGGTCATGGGCGGCCTGACTCCTTGGACGACTCCGGGGGCGACGGCACTACGAGACACGCGAGGCGGGCACCCTGATTACCGGGAACTGCGTGAGCGAAAACGGTCTCGTTGACCGTCACCTCGAGCGGCCGGCTGGTCGCGTGAGCCAACGGCACGACGTCACCGGGACGCAGATCCACGATGTCATCGGTACGCATGCGGATGGGCTGGAATCGCACCGCAACATCGATCGGCGCCGCGAAAAGTCCGGCCGTCAGGTTGCGCAGGGCGAGGTCGCGGCTCGCCCGCTCGCCGTCGCTGAGCACCACCGCCTCGGTACGGGACAGCACCGGCAAGATCATGTTGAACGGCATGCAGATGCTGGCCAGGCACTCCTCCGCGCCGATCTTCAGGTCGAAGGTGGCCACCACGCAGGCGTCGCCGGGCGCGTGCGCGCGCAGGAACTGAGCGTTGTACTCGATCTCCTTGAGCCTCGGCGAGATGTCCACCAGCTGCTCGAAGCCGTACCGCAACTCGCCGAGCATGCGCTCCAGCAGGCCGCGCAGCAGCGGCATCTCGACCTCGGTCAGCGGACGCTCCGGCTGGGGTCCGCCGGGCCCGCCGAGCATATGGTCGATAGCGGTCATCACGGCCGAGGACGACATCTCCATCAAGGCCGTGCCGGGCAGTGGATCGAGGTTCACCACGGCGATCACCGTGGGGTTGGCCAGCGAGGCGACGTACTCGTCGTAGTTAAGTTGTTCGATGGATGCGAGCGTGACGCTGCTGACCACGCGCAGCCGGGTGGTCAGCAGGGTGCCACAGCTGCGCGCGTACGTCTCGAAGGCGATCTGCAGCGTGCGGACGTGTTCCCGGGAGAGCTTGATCGGGCGACGGAAGTCGTACGGCGCCGGCCCCGCACCTTGGCCGCGACGCGACATCCGGCCCGGGGATCGTGTTGCGGAGGTCACGACGTCCCCATCGGCTCGTTTCCGGTGGCGCTGAGCGCGAGGGCCGTTTTTGGCCGAAGATCGGCGAATGGGCGGGTTCACCGGTGTGAACCCGCCCATCCGCGTTGTCCGTATTACTGAGTCACGAACGCCGTGTAGTAGATGTCCATGACCTTCTCGGTCTTGTCCTCCGTGTACGCCTTCACGATCTTGGCGAGGAGGTCCTCTTTGATCGACGCACGGCCCTTCTCGGTGGACAGCTCGGCGACGGTCTTGCCGGTGTACTCGTCGATCGCCAGCTCGATCGCCTTGCTGGTGTCCACCGTCTCCGAGCCGGCGTCCGAGGTCTGCTGAAGGGAGAACGCCAGCTTCAGGTAGTGCGAGTCGGCCAGGTTGATGGTCAGCGGCTCCTCGATCGCGGTGACCGAACCCTTGTCCGGCGTCTTCGGCGAGGCCGAGGAGCTCTTCATCATGAAGAACGCCCCGCCGCCGCCACCGAGCAGCACGACCGCCGCCACGATGATGATCAGCATCATCTTGTTCGACTTCTTCGGCGCCTCGGCGGCGCCCTCTTTCTCGTCAGCCATCGGATGCCCCCGTCAGTTGGTCGTGGTGGTGGAAGTGGACGTGCTGGCGTTCGCCGCGGCGGCCGCCTTCTCGATCGCCGCGGCCTGGGCCGTGGTCTGACCGGTGTGCAGCTTGGCGTCGGAGCCGGCCGCGGCCGGCAGCAGCGCCGCCTGGTCGGCCGGGAGCGTGGTGAGGACGACGACGTCCACCCGGCGGTTCATGGTGATCGACCGCGGGTCGGCCGGGTCGATCAGCGGCTTGGTGTCGGAGAAGCCGACCGCGCTGAGCCGGTTCTTGGCGATGCCGTGCCCGGTGAGGTACCGGACCGTGGTCGAGGCCCGGGCCGCCGACAGCTCCCAGCCGCTGGGGTAGTACGTGGTCACGGCCTTGAGCTGGTTGGTGTTGCCGTCGACCTCGATGTTGTTCGGCAGCTTCGCCAGCGTCGGCGCCAGCGCGTTGAGGATCTTCTTGCCGCCGGCCTGCAGGTCGGCCCGGTTGCCGTCGAACACCACCTCGTTGGTGACGATGGTGACCACCAGGCCGCGCCGGTCGATGGTGAACTGCACCGCGTTGAGCAGCTTCGCCTTGGACAGCGCGTCGGAGAGCTTGTTCTCGAGCTTCTTGAGGTTCTCCGCCTCCTTGGTCGCCGCCTGGGCGCTCTTGGAGGCCTTGGACCGGTCCTGGGCCTGGACGGCGGCCACGACCGCCGCCTTCTCCTTCTCGGTCATGTTCTCGGTGCCGGTCTTGCCGTCACCCGGGTTCGCGCCGGGGTCGATCTTCACAATCTCGGCCGACTGGCCGGCGCCGTCGAGCGTCGAGACCTGGCCGGAGAACGCCGCGCTCTGCGCGCCGAACCCCGAGGAAAGACCGGCCGCCAGCTGGGCGAACTTCTTCATGTTGACGTCGGACATCGAGTAGAGCACCACGAAGAGCACGAACAGCAGAGTGAGCATGTCGGCGTACGACACGAGCCAGCGCTCGTGATTGACGTGCTCCTCGTGTTCCTCGTGGCCACTCTTTCTACGCCGGGCTCCCCCGCCTGAGCTCATCGGTTATGCCGCCTTCTTGGTGTTAGCGGCCGCCTCGGCCTTCTTGGCCTCGTCCGGCGGGAGGAGGCTGCGGAGCTTCTGGGCGACCAGGCGCGGGTTGGAGCCGGCCTGGATCGCGAGCACACCGTCGACCACCAGCTCCATCTCCGCCGCCTCGACCGCGCTGAGGCGGGCCAGGCGGGAGGCGATCGGCAGCCAGATCAGGTTGGCGGTGAGCACGCCCCAGAGGGTCGCGACGAACGCCGCGGAGATGGACTCACCGAGGCCGGCCGGCTTCGACAGGTTCGCGAGCACGTGCACCAGGCCCATGACCGTGCCGATGATGCCGATCGTCGGGGCGTAGCCGCCCATGTTCTCGAAGAGCTTCGCGCCGGCCTTGTCGGCCTTCTTCTTGGCCGCGATCTCGGCGTGGAGGATGTCGTGCAGCTCCTCCGGGTCGGTGCCGTCGATCGCCAGTTGCAGGCCGCGCTTGAGGAACGGGTGCTCGACCGTCTTGACCGCGTCCTCGAGGGCCAGCAGGCCCTCGCGGCGGGCCCGCTCGGCCAGCTTGACGATGTTCTCGACGAGCTTGGTCGGCGGCGTCACCTTGGCGAGGAACGCCTTCTGCATCTGCTTGCCGATGCCGGTCGCGTCCTTGAGCACGCCGCCGGCCATACCGGCCATGAACGCGCCGCCGAACACCAGCAGCATCGAAGGGACCAGGAGGATCGAGGACGGCGAGCCACCCTCCAGAATCTGGACGGTGAAGACGATCGCCAGGGAGGCGACCACACCGACGATGGTGGAGATATCCATCAGCGTTCCTTCCGGTGCAGCGGGAGCACCTTGGCGTCGTGGTCGTCTTCATCGGAAGACTGGGCGATGGCCGTGGGCTCGGCCTCCAGGCGGCTCGCCTGGGCGATCAGCGAAGCGCGGTAGTGGCGCACCGAGTCGATGAACTCCGGCACGGATTCGGCGATGACGTATTTGGTGCCGTCCACCAGCGTGACGACCGTGTCGGGCGTGCACTCGACGCGCTCGACCAGGTCCGGGTTCAGGGCGAACACGGCACCGTTGATGCGGGTAACGAGGATCACTTACATCCGTCCTTGGGTGGTGGTGTGGTCCTGGGCTGGTGGGCCGTCCCTGGCCCGTCACTGAAACCATCGACCGCTTGACAGTTGCGGATGAGATCCGACCGGTCGCGTTACGGGTGCAGCCGATCGGCCATAAGGCAACGGCCGGGACGGGCACGTCGAGTGCCCGTCCCGGCCGCCGGCCGGACTGCTTCGCTATTAGCGCTTCATGCTGACGAGCTCCTGGAGGATCTCGTCGGAGGTGGTGATGACACGGGAGTTGGCCTGGAAGCCGCGCTGGGCGATGACCAGGTTGGTGAACTCCTGGGCGAGGTCGACGTTCGACATCTCCAGCGCGCCGCTGATCACCTGGCCCATACCGGCGCCGCCCGGCTGGCCGACCTGGGCGTAGCCCGAGTTGACCGTCGAGCGGTACATCGAGTCACCGGTCTTCTCGAGGCCGTTCACGTTCTTGAAGGTCGCCATCGCGATCTGCCCGAGAACCTGCTTCAGGCCGTTGCTGTAGGCGCCGATGATCTGGCCGGTGTCGGAGACGGTGTACGACAGCGAGGTCAGTGCTCCGGCCGTCTGACCGTCGGTGTCGAACACGCGCGCGTCAGAGAGACCCGAGAACGACGTGATGTCGGTGAGGTCGACGGTGTAAAGCGGCTTGGTCGCATCCATCGGGTCGGTACCGACGGGTATGGACGTCACGGCCTTGTTGTTGGTCGTGTCCCAGGGTTTGCCATCCTGGAAGTCAAGCGTCGACTCCGTCCCGATCGCGTTCCCCTGATCGTCCGTGAAGTCGACCGCCCACTCCGACGTCTTCGGGCTGGCGGCGTTGTCAAGCTGGGTCCGGTGGAACTTCGCGGTGACCGTGTGGGTGGCACCCTGCGAGTCGTAGACCTTGACCGGGATCGTCGTCTCGTAGCCGTTGGGCGCCGGGTCGGTGGGCAGCCCGACGCCGGAGTTCGTCGGGTATAGCGGGTCCGGGGTGTCGTCGCTGCTCAGATTGCCCTTGAGCGTGATGCTCGAGGTTCCCTTGGGGTTGATCGTCGCGCCGAGCGGCATCTTGATGTCGCCTGGCTTGCCCGCCGCGTTGACCACGCCGTTGGTGGCGGTCCAGCCCTGCACCGGGTCGCCGGTCGCGCTGACCAGCGTGCCGGTCGCGTCGAAGGAGAACGAGCCGGCGCGCGTGTAGAGGTCCTCGTTGCCGCTGCGGGCGATGAAGAAGCCATCGCCCTGGATCATCATGTCGCCGGCCCGGCCGGTGGTCTCCTGGGAGCCCTGCGACCAGTTGGACAGGATGCCGGCGTTGCGCACACCGAGGCCGACCTGCGCCGGGTTGGTGCCGCCCTGGCCGTTCTGTGGAGCGCCGCCCGCGCCGATCATCTGGCTGAGCGTGTCCTGGAACTGCACGACGCCGGCCTTGTAGCCGACGGTGTTGACGTTGGCGATGTTGTTGCCGGTGACGTCCATCATCTGCTGGTGGGCGTGCAGGCCACTGATGCCGGAGTAGAGAGAGCGCAGCATGTACTTGTTTCCTTTGCGGGTCGGGAAGGCAGGGGTCAGGCGGTCGCGGGACCGGTAGTCGGGGTGACCTTGGTGGTGTCATCCGACTGCGGGGCCGCCGGACCGGGCGAACCGGTCATCGGGGCCGTCGAGAGGACTTCCATGACCTTGGACAGCTGCACATCCGTGTTCCCGATCCGAAGTATCGGTTCGCTGTCTCCGTTGAGCTTGGCGGCCGAGATGACACCCGACTGGTGAGCGCCGTTCTCGTCCATGTACGTGACGTTGTGGCCGACCAGGCCGCTCACGCCGGTCAGGCGCTGCGACTTGAGCAGGTCGGCGATGTCGCCGAGCTTCTCGACCTGGGTGAACTGGGCAGTCTGCGCCAGGAACTGGGTCGAGTCGGCCGGGTTGCTGGGATCCTGGTACTTGAGCTGGGCCACGAGCAGCTTGAGGAAGGTGTCCTTGTCCCCGAGCTCCTTGCTCTTGGCAGCGATGCTGGACGAGGGCGTGGCGCCGGTGGCTCCGGTCGCGCCGGAGATTCCCGGGGTCGGCGAGGTCATGACTTCTCCTGTCCGTTTGCTTGCTCGACCTAAGCTTCGACCGCACCCAGATTTTGCTTAGCCACAAAAAATCGCGGGCCCGCCGTGGAACGGCGGACCCGCGAGAGGTGAAACGCGATGCGCTCGGTCAGGGCGCGAGGGACAGGCTGAACTTGCCCTTGCCGTACCGGTTGACCTCGACCTGCAGGTCGACCCGCCGGCCCAGCGCCATCAGGTTCGCCCGGGCGTCCGCCGGCAGCGGGTCGCCGGGGTACACCACCTGGTACAGCTTGATGTGCGGACCGCCCTCGCGGTTGAGCAGGCTGGTCAGCACGTTGCACAGCTCGAAGACGTTCTCGGCGAGGTTCGGGAACAGCTGCTTCTCGTCGATGCTGTCCTCGGCCGCGCCGGCCGGCAGCAGGCCCAGCGCGGCGCCCGCGTTGGCCGCCAGCGGCAGGTCCATGCCGAGTACGCCGTAGACCTTCTGCGCGGTGTCGGTAAAGATCGCGACCGTGGCCGTGGCGATCTCCTCAGCGGAGATCGGATCGCCGGGGCTGACGGTCACTTCGCGGCCGAGCAGGTCCTCGAAGAGGTTGCGGACGGCCAGAGTGCCAGGAAGAACCGAGACATCGGACATGTCGTAATCATCCCAAAATAGGAGCGAAGACCTCATCGAATCGGTCAGCTGAGAAGGGCTTGACGATGAAAAACAGCGCGCCGGCCGCCGAGGCCTGGTCCTTCATCTCGGGCGTGCTCTCCGAGGTGACGAAACCGAACTTGACGTCGTTGCCCGCCGCGCGCAGCTGCCGCAGCAGCTCGATACCGTTCATCTCGGGCATGTTCCAGTCCGAGAGGATCAGATCCGGGTTCTCGGCCTTGGCCATGTCGAGCGCTTCCCGCCCGTTCGAGGCCTCGATCAGGTCGTGATCGCCAAAGCCGGCCTGACGCAGGGTCCGCACCACGATCTGGCGCATGACCCGGCTGTCATCGGCGATGAGAATCTTCATGCGCCTTCCTCCTCGTTCTTGTCCGAGCGGCTGTGCCACATGGAAATCGACACGGGTTCGCCGTCCCAGATGCCGTAGACGCCGCTGATCCGCTGGGTGTTCGGGAACCGCGCGGTGGATTCGGGCGCGAGCACTACCTGGGGCAGGGAGAGAAAGGCGCCGGGCGGCAGCATCGCCTTCACGTTGCCGCCGACGATGTTCGCGAGTTCGCCCAGCACATCGGATAGATCGTCCTGGCTGACCTCGTCGACCTCCATGGCGAGGAAGGCGGCGGCGGCCCGGCGGGCGGCCTGCGTGGAGGACGCGTAGACGATGTGTCCGGTCCAGGATCCGGTGATGGAGACCGAGGAGTGCACCTCGGAGGGCTGGTTCTCGTCGTACGTCGGGATCAGCGGGCTGATGCCCTCCGGATCCAGGTACGACTCCCACACCTGTTCCACCATCTCGGCGAGGTCGTTCTCGTTGACCTCGACTTCGACGCTCATAGGTTTGCTCCGGATGGGACGAGGCCCAGCAGGGCCAGCTTCTCGATCATGGCGCCCTCGGTGAAGGGCTTGATCACGTACTCGTGAGCGCCCGCGGCGAGCGCCCGTACGATCTGGCTCTGTTCGCTCTCGGTGGTGACCATGACCAGCGTCATCTCGCGCAGACGTGGGTCGGCCCGGACGTTGGTGACGAACTCGAGCCCGTTCATGTTCGGCATGTTCCAGTCGATGAGGGCCAGTTCCGGCACCTCGGGCATGTCGGCGAGCAGGTCGAGCGCCTCGCGGCCGTCGCCTGCTTCCACCGCATCGAAGTTGAGCTTGGTGACAATGCGCTTGAGGATCATGCGCATCGCGCGGGAGTCGTCGATCACCATGGCGCGCATCTCGGCGTCATCCCCTTCTCGGAGCACCCGCGGGCACCCCGTTACGAACTCGGTAGGCGGAGGTGCGGCCGGCGGCCACCCGCTCGTAGTTGTCGTCGATGCCGATGGTGGTCTCGGCCGCGCCGAGGAAGAGCCACCCGTCCGGCCGGAGCAGCTTGGCCACGTTCTGCAAGACGGTCCGCTTGGTCGCGACATCGAAATAGATCAGGACGTTGCGCATGAAGACGACGTCGAACGGCTGCATGGCCGGAAGCGGCGCGGTGAGGTTCATCAGCTTGAACGAGACGTTCTTGCGCAGCTGCGAGGTGATCCGCCAGTGCGCGCCGGCCCGCTCGAAGTACTGCACCAGCTGACTGGCCGGCAGGCCACGGTTGACCTCGACCTGGCTGTATTCCGCCGTCTCGGCCCGCTTGACCATCTCGGTGGAGATATCGGTCCCGACGATCTCGTAGGACCAGCCGGGCGGCAGCGCCTCCTGGAGGGTGATCGCGAGGCTGTACGCCTCCTGCCCGCTGGAGCTCGCGCCCGACCAGAACCGCACCTTGCGGGTGGCCGCGCGCGACTTGACCAGCTCCGGCAGGATCACGTCGGTGAGCGCGGCGAACGGCTCCCGGTCCCGGAACCACGAGGTCTCGTTGGTGGTCAGCGCGTCGATGATCTTGCGCTGATGGGCCGGGTTCGGCCGCCGCTGCAGCTCGGTCAGGAACTCGTTGACGTTGGCCGCGCCGACCGCCCGGGCGACCGGGATGAGCCGGGCCTCGACCAGGTACTCCTTGCCCGGCGCCAGGACGATCGAGGCTTCCTTCCGGACGAGCGTCGAGACAAAGGCGAATTCGGCCTGGGAAAGGGTCATCGGGCCACCGCCGCGGACCGGCCGGTCTTCACCCGGTTGACCAGAAAGGCCGCGATCCGGTCCAGCGGCAGGATCTCGTCCGCCAAGCCGGCGCCGACCACGGCGCCCGGCATGCCCCAGACCACCGAGGTGGCCTCGTCCTGGGCCAAGATCTCGGCACCTGCGTCTCTCAGCACCTTCGCACCACCTCGTCCATCTTGTCCCATTCCTGTGAGTACCGTGGCAAATGCCGATGCCCCGTAAAGGCCGGCGACCGACCGGAACATCACGTCCACGGCCGGGCGGCAGGAGTTCTCCGGGGGCGCGCCGCTGAGCTGGGTCAGCGTCGCCGTGCCCCGGCGATGCAGCACGAGGTGCGAGTCGCCGGGAGCGATGTAGGCCCAGCCCGCCGTCAGCTCCATCCCGTCGGTGGCCTCGACCACGTGCAGCGGAGTGCTGCGGTCCAGCCGCTCGGCGAACATCCGGGTGAAGACCGGCGGCATGTGCTGGGTGATCACGATCGGCACCGGCAGATCGGCCGGGATGCCGGTCAAGACTTTGGTGAGCGCGTCCGGGCCGCCGGTGGACGACCCGATCGCCAGGATGTCGACCTTGCCGCCGGGCGCCCGCTTCGCGGCGGTGCGGGGCGGGCCGGCCGACGGACCGGGCGGCGCGGTGCCGGGCCGGCCGGGACCGGAGGGCGGCAGGCCGGCTCGCGGCGGGGCGGCGGCCGGGCGAGCCGGACGAGCCGGCGCGGCGGCGGGACGAGTGGGTGGCGCGCCGGGCGGCGGGGGCGGACCGCCCGCGGGGCGCCGGCGGCCGCCGAGCGCATGGATCTTCGGGACCAGCTGCTCGCGGACCGCGGCGATCGACTCGTTGACCGAGCCGACGTTGCTGGGCTTGGTGACGTAGTCGGTCGCGCCGGCCGCCAGGGCCTCCAGCGTCGCGCTCGCGCCGGCCGCGGAAAGGGTGCTGAACATGATCACGGGGATCTGCTTGTGCCGCTTGCGCAGTTCCTTGACCGCGGCGATGCCGTCCATCTGCGGCATCTCGATGTCCATCGTGATCACGTCAGGCTTGAGTTGATCGATCTTCGCCTGGGCCAGCAGTCCGTTGGACGCCGTGCCGACGACCTCGATGTTCTCGGCCCCGCCGAGGGCGTCGACGATGAGCCGACGGACCACCACGGAGTCGTCTACGACCAGGACCGAAATCATCCGACCACCCCCTTCACCCGAGCCACGCGGGGCCCAGTGCCGCCACGACCGGTGCGAGCAGCCGATGCGCGGTGGAGGTGTCCAACAGGTCACGGACCACCAGCGCCTGCACGGCACCGCTGAGCATGTTCCAGACGCCACCGGCCCGGTCGGCCAGCGGAATGTCGGCCGTGTCGACGGCCTGTACCAACAGCATCTGCGCCGCGGCGGCGGTGCGGACCCGTTCCGAGAGATACGCGGCCCAGGAGGCCGAGTGAACGGCCGGGGACCAGCCGCCCGCGTTCCGCCGGGCGTCCTCCGCCGAGGACGCGAGCCGGTTCATGTCCATCGACCGCAGCGAGCGGAGGCGGTCCAGCAGGGCCGACACCGTGTAGTGGTGCGGGCCCAGGTCGATCGGCGCGCCGACCGGAAGCTTGCGCATGGCCGACACCCAGCCCGCCCCGAGGCGCCGGCGGGTGTCGTCGTCCAGCACCTCACGCAGGTAGCTGCCGACCGCCGCGTCGCAGAGCAGGGCGGTGGCCGACGCGGCCGTCTCGGTCTGCTTTGCGTCCCGGCCGGTGCCGGTCCAGGTCCAGGACATGACGTCGTACCGCAGGCAGGTCAGCAGCGCGTCGACCGAGCCGATCGGGGCCCGCTCGACCAGCGCGAGGCTGCTCGCCGGGTCCTCCTTGGACATGCCCTTCAGCGACGGCATCCGGCGTGCCGCGCTCTCCACCTCGACCCACAGCGGACCGCGGACGTCCTCGTCCGGCAACCGCTCGGCGAGGATCGACAGGTCGGCGGGCTGCAGGCGCAGACCGCGCAGCACCACCTCGGCCGTGGCCGACCCGCCGGCGAGGCGGGTCAGGTCGAAGCCGAGGACCGGGGCGCTGACGAGGCTGTACATCAGGTGGTGGCACGGTACGTGTCGACGGCCGCGTTGACGTCGAGCGCGAGCATCAGCCGCCCGTCCAGCTTGAAGGTGCCCACGACCAGTTCCCGGGTCGGCCCGCTGAGCGTGTCCGGCGGCGGCTCGAACCGCTCGTCGTCCAGGTCGACCACCTCACCGATCTTGTCGACCAGCAGGCTCACCGGCTCGCCGTCGCCGCGCAGGATCACGTTCATCACCGGGCCTTGCAGGGCCTTGCGGGCCATTCCCAGCTGCACCCGCAGGTCGACCGCGGCGATCACCTGACCGCGCAGGTTGAACAGCCCGCCGACGGCCGGCGGCGCGAGCGGCACCGGGGTGTACTCGTTGTACGACAGCACTTCCTGCACGGTGTGCACTTCGACACCGAAGAGCTGACCGGCCACCTCGAACGTGGCGAACTGTCGGCTCGCCATTTAGGCCTCCACCAGCATCTCGTCGTTCTCCAGGTCGGCGTAGAAGTTCGGGTCGGCGGCGAGGATGGCCCGGCGCACGTCGAGCAACTCGGTCACCCGCTGCTGGATGACCGCGGTGCCGACCAGGCCGTCCTCCTCGGCGTCCCGGCGCGCCGTGGTCGAGTTCTCGGCGATGTCCACGATCCGGTCCACCACCAGCGCCACGCTCCGTCCGCCCTCGCTGTAGACGACCACCGAGACGGTGTCGCCCTCCGGTTCCTCGCCGTACGCCCCGAGCAGGTGCGACAGCCGTACCAGTGGAAGGATCTGGCCGCGGTACTGGACCACCTCGCGGGAGCCGGCGTGCTCGATCCGGGCCCGCGGGAACTCCTCGAGCCGGGTGACCGTGTCCAGCGGGATCGCCACCCGCCGTTCGCCCACCGCGGTGACCAGCAGCCGTTCCCCGGTGCCACTGCCAGCGTTCGCCCGGGCCGAGGCGAGGTTCTGCTTTTCGGCGTCGGCGGTCAGGTGGCTGCGCCGGGCCAGCGAGGAAACGTCGAGGATCAGGCCCACCTTGCCGTCGCCGAGGATGGTCGCGCCCGCGTACAGGCCGATGTCCTTGAACCTGGTGTTGAGGGCCTTGACCACGACCTCCTCGGTGTTCAGCACCCGGTCCACGACCAGGCCGAACCGCCGGCCGTCGGCCTGCAACACCATGATGTAGACGCCCTGGTCGCCGCCGACCTCCAGGCCGAGCGCCCGGTCGAGCCGGACGAGGGGGAGCAGCTTGCCGCGCAGCCGGTAGACGGGCGCGCCCGAGGCGTACTCAATCTTGGTGGAATTTCCGTCGATGAACACCAGCTCGAGCACGGCGACCTGGGGGACCACGTACCGCTGTTCGCCGCAGTCGACGGTCAGCGCCTGGATGATCGCCAGGGTCAGCGGGATGGTGAGCCGCCAGACGGTGCCCTCGCCGGGCGTCGAGTCGACACTGACCGCGCCGCCGATGTTCTCGATGTTGGTCTTCACGACGTCCATGCCCACGCCGCGGCCGGATACGTTGGTGACCTTGGCGGCGGTGGAGAAGCCGGGCTGGAAGACCATCGCCATGATGTCGCGCTTGTCCATACTCGGGATCTGCTCGGCGCGGAGCAGCCCGTTCTCGACCGCCTTCTGCGCGATCCGCTCGACGTTCAGGCCCGCGCCGTCGTCGGCCACCTCGACCGCGACGTGGCCGCCCTCGTGGTACGCCCGCAGGGTCAGCGTGCCCTCCGGGCCCTTGCCGGACGCCGCGCGGCGGTCCGGCTCCTCGATGCCGTGGTCGACCGCGTTGCGCACCAGGTGGGTCAGCGGGTCCTTGACCGCCTCGAGCAGGCTCCGGTCGAGCTCGGTCTCCTTGCCCTCCATCACCAGCTGGACCTGCTTGCCGAGCGAGTTGCTCAGGTCCCGGACGACTCGGGGCAGCTTGGACCAGATGTGCTCGATGGGCTGCATCCGGGTCTTCATAATACCCTCTTGCAGCTCACTGGTGATCATGCCGAGCCGCTGGGCGCTGCGCACGAGCGTCGCGTCGCCGATCTCCATCACGCCGCGTACCAGCTGGTTCCGCGCGAGGACCAGCTCGCCGACCATGTTCAACAGGGTGTCCAGCAGGTCGACGTCGACCCGGATCGCGCTGTCCGCGATGCTCCGTTTCGGGGTCTGCGCCTGGAGCGCCTCGTTGACCGCGGCCGGCTTGGCCTTGCCCTGATCCAGCAGGATCGTGCCGAGCTTGCGCTCGTCACCCTCGATCTGCTGGGCAAGCGCCGAGCCGACGTCGGAGGCCTGGGCCGCGCCCTGCTCGACGAGGATCTCGCCGATCGGCTTGCGCTGGTTCTCCACCGGCTCGGGCGTCGCGCGCTTGGGCGACTCGTCGAGCGGCTCGGGGGTGGGCGCGGCCTCGGCGGCGGGCATTTCCGCAGCGAGCGCCTCTTTGGCTGGCGCCTCGTTGGTGGGCGCCGCCGCAGCCTCCGCGGCCGGGGCCTCGGCGGGCGCCGCCGGGGCTGCCTCGCCCGCCTTCATCTGGGCGTTGACCTGCGCGATGATGCTGTCGATATCGACGTCGCCCTCGCTCTGCGTCTCCTCGATCGAGGAGAGGATCGAGCGCACGCCGTCGATCGTCGCCAGCAGCGTGGTGATCGTCGAAGGGGTCACCGGCATCACGCCGTCCCGCAGCTTCGACAGCAGCGACTCGCCCGCGTGGGCCAGCTTCTCCAGGCGGCTGAACGCCAGGAAGCCACTGGTGCCCTTGATCGTGTGGATCGCCCGGAAAATGCGGGAGATCAGGTCGCGCGAGTCCGGTTCCTGCTCGAGGGAGACCAGGTCGCGGTCGATCTGGTCCAGGTTCTCGTGGCTCTCCAGAAGGAATTCGCCGACGATTTCGCCAAGGTCTTCCACGCTCACGTACCTCCAACTCGGCTTCCAAAGCTCTCATCGACGGGTGCGCCCGTCATCTGAGAACACCTGTGACCAAGACGACGGAAATCAGGACTCTCCGCCGGGCCGGCGGTAGCGGTAGCCGAATCCGCGGACGGACTCGATGGGTGATTCATCGGGATCGGACCAGCCGAGCTTGCGGCGCAGCCGCAGGACGGCGAACTTCACCCGTTCCTGACCGATGCCGGTGGGGTCGTCCCAGGCCTGGG
>Ga0307509_10007253_pt1 | contig 14575 bp, 9 predicted proteins | sample 10_EM_MG_FD_202245 | JGI IMG/M metagenome (GOLD analysis project Ga0307509, IMG submission 202245) | Populus trichocarpa ectomycorrhiza microbial communities from riparian zone in the Pacific Northwest, United States - 10_EM | ecosystem: Host-associated > Plants > Roots > Unclassified | place... | reverse complement strand
CACCAACACCAACACTTGTCGATATCTCTTGTAATGACCCACAAAACGGCTGTGCAGTTGACGCTCAAAGGCGTCACTCAAAGCCATACTTGGCTAGAAAAAATGCCATTCTTCAAGTTCAACAATCACCCCATTTGGATTCTGCTCTCCAAAGGTCCTTCCTTTGTTTTTTTATTCTTGAATGATAATATGCCGTAAAAATGCAGTGCGAGTGCCAAGATTTTACTTTTCAGTGAAAATGTGAACTACGTTTTAATCGTTTTTTACCCTTCCAAGGTAACTTTTGAATGCAATTTTTTATCTACTTGCCTGGTTTTGTGGGTTCTGGAATTTTGCTGTGATGCCTTTTCTTTCTTTCTTTTGTGTGGTATTTGATTTTACTTGTTTGATATTACATAAAAAAGGATTCTCTGAATGATACATGGAACTTATAATTCCAAGAAATTAACCCTTTTGTGGGAATTGTTCCTTAAGGTTGAAATTAGGCAAGGGGTCGCGTGTTAATTCATTGAACAGTTTCTTTTTTAGTGGTAGGTATTGGGCTTGGGGTGATATTTGCCGTGGAGATCAAGATTGAGAGCTAGAACTTATGAATATGAACTGTTTTTTGTCCAATTATTTGAAACTTAGCTAAGATTCTTAGAGATGGTATGTGCTGGAGGTTGTCTCGTTGCAGAAAGATTTTGATGAAACTATGATAATGGGAATTGTTTGTTAATTTCCCATGAAATCATAATTTTAAATGATTCTAATAAAAAAAGAAAACTTCTGTAAATTGGTGTTATGCATCTGTTATATTGGTGATACATTGATCATAAAATCAATGTAACTAAATTAAGCTTCTAGTATCTAGTATGAATCCATTTCCCTTTAGCTAAACTTCTTGCAACCTGTTGTGATGGTAAATCATTCCTTATCACTTCAACACACATTAGTTTTGGTCTGCTTTCCCCTTTTTCTCACTCATGTCTTCAATATGCTCATTATTGCTCTCCTAATGCCCACACTGGACATGATCAAACTATCTTGGACAGTCCTTATTTTAACTTACAACTACGTGGACAGCCCTCCTCAACGTGTTCTGTTTCCACCTTTCTGCATATACTCTTCTCACAATTGGTACTTCAACATGGTCCCTCTTCCTCTCCAAGATTCCATTGGATATGGATGAAATATTTTGTCCCTGAATGATCCTCAAAATGTGCTACTTTCACCATTCTGCAGCTGCACTCATTTCTTATCCAGTCTTTTCTTGTGTCACCACAAATTCATCTTAGCATCTGCATCTCATTTGGGGTTAGCATAACAATCCCGTTACTCTTCTTTATTATAACTATATTTCACTGATTCTATGAGTACTATCTTCCATTCTTCATCAACATTCCCTGCTATTGTATGATGGATCCTGTAATGCACAAAAAAATCATCACTGTTCGGCTTGTTTACCCATCCTTATGTTGATCAGAATTCATCTCGTCCCTTGCATTGCTAAAGTTCCAATGAATATCTATAAATACCATATCGATTTCCTCATTTGGCAGCTTTTGACAAGATTCACCTGAGAATTTTTCTCTCTAATTCCATCTTTTACTCTCTACAACTTCTTTTCTCCATTACTGCATAACTATACCTCACCCTTGTACCATTAAAAGACCCTTTATCTACCACTAGTCACAGTCAGTGAGCTTGTACTTCCATAATATACCATGGTTCACAGAGGGGACACTAATCTCATTGTTATTGATAAACTGATCTTCTCTCTTTTTTTATTGGGTTGGGGGGGGGGGGGGGAAGGGCCTCCATTACATTAATGGGGGATTTGGGCTGCCAAAACATCAAAACGAGGACTCAAAGAAATCTGGTTGTTTTTCACTTGAATTTATTTCTGATTACTTCCATCTTAAATTATTCCTTTTATTTCTTTGATTTGTTACTAGAGTTGTTTGATGTAAATGAAACAGTCTGTATATTACTCTTTGTACAGATTTGGAGGGGTGTTGAAGGTGCAAGACTTGAATGTCATTTTGCGGAATTTTGGGCAGCAAAGCAGATGGCAGGATCTTTCTCAGGTACTGCGCGCTACCTGAACACTGCAACACTTGGTTTTAATATGCTAACTATTGCTGCTCTGCATGGGTTTATACTTCGAAATTTCTTCTGTTTCAATCATTCTGATTCTCATGTTTCTTGTATGTATACATGCTTCCACATGACTAACTTCACTATGCTGTTAACGTGTCATCTATTTGTTTCTTGGTTTAGTCTTTTCTCATGTACTTTAAATCATAACTTTTCACTGGTGCAGCTCCTCTCAAGGTGAAATACATTTTTTTATCATTTTTGTCATATTCTTATATTTGATTCTTCCATGATATGATTTCAATAATAAGTTGAGTCCCCTTGGACTCCCAGTCCTGGATTAAAAGAAACTTTTCTGTAGATTTATTGTCCTAACCCTAGAACTCTTTTGGTACATTTTTTCCCTTCCAGTGGTGTCAGCACCTATTATAGACTTGTTAAATATTCTAGAAACACAGAAAAAGTGATAAAATTATGGTGTCCAATAACAAGAACAATAATTGACACCATACATTATCTTTATTATTTCGCTTCCTACTGTACCTTCTTTTTTTTAAATAAATGGGTAATTTTCATTCAACATGATGCGTTGAGAGCTGCATGTAAGGGCAGAGTTAAGGCTTACATGGAATCAGACTAATTGGGGCATAATAATCATCAACAACTCAATTTGCTCTAAGTTTTTATTGCAGTTTCCCATTATTTTGAATCGTAGCCAGTTGGCATAGGAGGATGACTGCCACCGGTGCTCAAACTTTCTAAAGGTCTGTCAATTAAAAATAACTTTAAGAAAGTGGAAATGAGATGAGTTGTGCCATAGTGGGGAGTTATAGTGTATCCAACTTCATATCTTTCAATTGCATATAATTTAATTGAATACTTAAAGGTAAATGTCCAAAAGAAATAATTGAAGGTAAAAACACAGTAACTAATAGGCGCACATCTCCAATTTGTTGAAACTGAGAAAGGGATCCAGTCAATCCAGTTTTAAATGATTCAAAATTTTGCACTATTGATTCTACCTATTTTTATTTATTTATTTTTTGATACTTTTGGGTGTGGGTAGAATCAGTAACCCAAGAAGAGACATGCTTAGGTACTTGATGAGAGTAGATCATTAATAAGTTCATGTAACTACATCAACCAATTTTATGGTTTTGTATAAAATAAGCTAAAGTTATCTATTAAGAATGCATGGAATCATATAATTAATGGGTCCCTCTTGCATTTGAATGCAGCAGAATGCTTTAGTTCTCAGGTGTCAAACCGTTTTTCTTCGATGTCATGATACCAGTATCCACGAATAGCATCGTACTTTAACCATCATTAGAAACATGTCCCCCCCCCCTATTTTGATCAGTCATTTTTGTCTTCACCACAAAAGGATTTTAGCTAGAATTATTGGTTGATTGTTTTTACAGCTCTTCAATCCAATTTCTACTAATTTTGTGCTGAGAATTTTCCATTTAGAATTTATTTCATTTGCCTAAAGGACTTGTGTGTTACTGTAACTCTCTCTCTCTCTCTCTCTTCCCCTATGTGCATGCACATGTATGCCAAATTGAGTTTTTATTTTGTTTTTTAACACAATCAATAACTTCAGTCATTTCTCTTTCCCTCTAGTTGAAATTATTCTTGTTTTGTTTTACTTTTGTGACAATTGCAGCTCTTTGATTGGATGCAACAGCACAGCAAAATCAGTGCTTCATCTTATAGCAGTTATATAAAGTTCACGGGGACAAGTCTAAACCCTGCAAAGGCATTAGAAATGTACAACAGCATTTCTGATGAATCGACAAAAAATAATGTCTTCATATGTAATTCAGTTCTTAGATGCCTGGTCAGGAATGGCAAGTTTGATAGCAGTATGAAATTGTTTCGTAAGATGAAGCACAATGGTCTAATACCAGATGCTATTACATATAGTACGGTATGTAAAATTTAAAAACACCATTTGTCATTTAAGTTTGCAACTACAGCCAAATACATGAAGATAGAATTCCTTGTTATGGTGGACACTATCACTCTAATTATATAAGTATGGGTCTCAAAACATTCCTCCTGTTTTAGAGCTAGAGTTAGACACATAATCTTCATATCTTTAAGAAAAACATTATTTAATGGTTTATCTGGTACCACATAACAAACCCATGCATAATAATGTGCCTGTATGTGTACATGGGAATGTGATCAGTTATATGCAACTTTATATGCGGAGGTATGATTTAGACTAAAACTGTCAAAATTTCGTTTTCATTTTTTTTAAGTTGGTTGAGCCATGACCCAATCCCACTGCAGAAAGAGATAACATGCTGACTGATAATTGATATGGTTAAATATTTACTCTATATAGGCTCAGCTAGATGGCAGCTTTTAATCTATTGGGCAATTTAAGATTTTCTTGCATTCTAATTTTTCTGATATCTTTCTTTCACCACCACCACTTTTTTTTTTTTTTGAATCTTAGCTGCTAGCAGGGTGCATGAAAGTCAAAGATGGGTATTCTAAAGCATTGGATCTGGTTCAGGAACTGAATTACAATGGACTGCAGATGGACAGCGTAATGTATGGGACACTTTTGGCGGTTTGTGCTTCAAATAATCGGTGCGAAGAAGCACAAAGCTATTTTAACCAGATGAAGGATGAGGGTCATTCACCTAATATATATCATTATAGCTCGTTACTCAATGCTTACGCTTCTGGTGGAAACTACAAGAAGGCTGAGGAGTTGGTGCAGGACATGAAATCTTCAGGGTTAGTACCAAATAAGGTTTGTTTCATTTTTTTCTTGCCATGAGTTTTTAGTGGTGGCATATCCGTGCTTGTTTCCATTGCAATAAATATAATAGAATCATATACTCATTGGTTCCAGTTGTTCTGAAATGATGTTGTTTCAAATAATAACAATAATTATAGAAAATCAGAAAAAGTAATATATAGCCTTTCCTAAATAGATAACAAAAAAAATTACATTTATCAAACACCATTTTCTAGATTTAATTCTAATGCTAGATTTCAATGGTTATACTCGTGGAAGCAGTAATGGACAAACACTTTTTTCCTTATCATGATGCCTTTGTTGTAGTTAAGAGGAAATTTGACCATAAAATATCTAATTGAGGTCAATGGTATTCTTGTTGTTGAACAATACTTCATAGCTTCTTTCATTTTCTTCTTGTTGCAGATTCAATTATTTTTTTTAATATTTATTTGGTATATTGTGTTGCTTATAACTTTTGATTTGATATATTTTCTTTATTTTTCAAATAAAAGATGAACATCAAGGACCTTATCTTGATCTTGTTTTCTGCCCTTTTTTTCCTTGGACTATTTTTCTTATATGGTTTTCGTTTTTTGTCAACAAATAAATTACTCACTAAACCTTTGGCATCCGTGTTTATCATTCTGAAAATGCTTGCAGGTAATGTTGACAACTCAGCTAAAGGTATATGTAAGAGGACGCTTGTTTGAAAAATCTAGAGACCTTCTGGTAGAACTGGACACTTTGGGCTTTGCAAAAGATGAGGTAAATAAAGCTCAAACTGACATGTTTATGTCTCATCAAAGCTGTATTTTCTATCTCTTATTTTTTAGATGGAAATTTAGAGTGAAGAAATTGTATCAACAAGTTGTGTTCAGGTTCAATAATTTCCAGATTCTATGCTTTTCATTAGTTTTTTCTTCTGCACATCTCTTATGTAATTTTTTAATGTTTGCTTGATGACATTGTTAATATTTTTTTTCATTTTAAATCCCAAGCATTCATCACAGAAATCATTAATTATCTATGGGGAAAAGTTTTTCTTTAGGTTTATTTCCAAGAGAAAGATACATATGTTGCATTTCAAAGAATGCCCGTGTCGCTGGTGCCACTATTTAATGTTCTTAAGAGGATATTGAATTCAAGATTTATTATCAGAAATTTGTTCCAGATGATTTTTATATGCTCTATACTTGTTAAAACTGCCTCAATTACAAGCTGCAGTAAAATATGCTTCTTTAGCTACAGCCATCCTTTTTTGTATTTCTTTTTACTATGCTTCTTTATCTCAATACATGAAAATATATTTGCAGATGCCCTACTGTTTATTGATGGATGGCCTTGCCAAGACTGGGTGTATAGATGAAGCAAGATCAGTTTTCAATGAAATGAAGGAAAAATGTGTTAAACCTGGTATATAATCTATGTGATATTGTTGGGCATTTTACAATTCTTATCAGTTACATACCCAAAACATCTGTGATTATGAATTCGGTATACTGGTTATGTTTGTTTGAATAAAAAGCTTAAATGTCATTTATTTACCCATAGGGTTAATCTGTAAGTGTTTTGGCTTAAACTAAGTGGAAGCATATTTAGCTTAATATATATGGTCTTCATTGAGTGTTGTTTTCATCTTGACAATCCTGGTTAATTCTGTTTCATCATTTTGGGATTGAGATTATTTGGCAATGGATTCAGGAAAGACTTTACTTTTTTTTTTGGTTTATTCTTTTAGGATTTGATTTTATGTTTTACCCTAGCTTCTAAAGTTCTGAGTTGTTCAGAGGTTGGTAGCCAAGGTTACTACAAGCAGTTCACTACAATATGATGCTTGGTGCATGGTTTATATTTACCTGCACCACTGTTAAAGTGTGACTTTGTTTGACCATTTGGTTTGTTTTATAAGCTGTCTGAACTGTGTTTGTTCATGACTACATTTGTTACATTCTAAGATTGCTAGAACATTTTGTGCATGCTTCTACAAGCTATACATTCTGCTGTTTTATTACACTTTGTGAACATTAATCCTTTTCCCTACCTTCAGGTGGCTATTCCTACAGTATAATGATTTCATCATTTTGCCGAGGTGGGCTTTTTGAAGAGGCAAAGGAGTTGGCAGAGGAGTTTGAAGCCAAGTATGATAAATATGATGTAGCTATATCGAATGCAATTCTATGTGCCTACTGTAGAGCAGGTGAAATGGAGAGCGTGATGCGAACAATGAGGAAAATGGATGAATTGGCAATCAGTCCTGACTATAATACTTTTCATATTCTGATCAAGTATTTCTGTAAGGAGAAGTTATATATGCTTGCTTACCAGACCATGGAAGACATGCATAGGAAAGGCCATCAACCTGCAGAGGTATGTTTGTTTTTTATTTTTAACCAACTTTCATCTATTTATCCATTTGTTCTCTTTCTAATACAATTGGAAGGCTTTAATGTTAGTGATATCGAATTAGACATAATCATGCAAAAGCAAAGTGTACTTCATTAATTACCCTTTCTTGTCTTGCAAGATAGAAATGATAAAGATGCAGCACCGAAAAAAGTCTTTGATATTATTGACTATTGAATCAGTGATCATGCTTCCACTCTCTCGATTAAAACATTGTTGTTGCAAAGAATTATAAGGCTGAAAGTTATCTCTTGGGACAGCAATATGAAAATCAATCTGCAGCTGCTGTGGACGAGGTAAAACAATGTTATTTGCATATGTGAGGGAGAACTAGCTGTTGAACAGTGTCAGTTTCCACAGGTTTCTTTTACCAAAAATTGGACCAGATAGATTATCCAATGTTTTTGTATTATCTGTCATTGCCAATTTTGTTTTTATCCCATCCATCTTTGATTCCATTGATGCAACCTTGCTTTTAGGATTCCAATTTTTTTTTTGAAATTTCTTAAATTTTGAGAAAATCTAAGCATTGGGAACCATGATGATAACTTGGAAAAAAAGTGCATGCTAGAAAGAAAATTACATGAGTGGGGTGGGGAGGGAAGGGGTTGCTTTAGTTCTTACGAATTGGATGTAGGATAGCTTTGGCATTGTGTCCCACAAAAGATTCATGGTGAGTTGGGGCTTGTTATATGTGGAATTAGGGTCGATTATGACTTGTTTTGGAAGAAATTGGTTTGGAATAAGACTGTTAACATACTAACTAGGGGTATTGTATCTGGTGATTTTTAAGCAAGAAGGAAGAAGAGTAAAATAGAAGAGTAAGAGAGGAAGAACTCTAGGCATTGAGCCTTCAAAATATCTTTAAAATCTCAATTTTATTCCGTAACTCATCGATATGAAAAGTAGGACATTGCATCTCTATTTAACTCCTAATTAGATAATAAGAGAAGGAAGAAAAACTCTAGGCACTAAGTGATGCAAGACAGCTTTTGGGGGCTGTTCTAGATCTAACTTTCAGAGGTTGGTTAGGACTAATATTGATGGGTGTTTTAAGGTTAGATTGACGGGGTTTGTTACTTTGTTTTCTGAAAATTGTATAAACTAATAGAGCCACACTAGTAGTGTTTCTAGAAGTCACACCTAGAGGGTGGAAAACCTAAGCTTCACACCTAGGGTTCTTACGAGTCACCCTAAGGGAAAGATCAAGTCACACAATCTCAACAAATTGTTGGAATTTACTCATATATCGATTCTCTGTTGAACATTGCATAACCTTAATATAAAGTTACTGATAGCTCAAAGCCAATATTCCTATATAAGAAAATGTTAATCATCTATTAAACTTGATAAAGCGAATTGCTTCAGCACTAATAAAATACTATATAGAAAATAGAAGCTAGAACTAGAAAACTTTCCAGATTTTCCAGAAAATCTAGAAATCACAGAAACACCCTTGTTTATGGAAATCACAATAGAAAACACAAATTCAGCTTCTTTTTTGCATCTGCATCATTAAGCCTTAACTATAAAAACTCAATTTTATTTTATGAATAATGAAAAATAAGACATTGCATTTCTATTTATAGAGAATGTAACTCTAAGACTTCTGAAGAGGAATGTATCTACATTTCCTTGATCAGAAAAACAGTTAAATGGGAATAATAATGCATTGATGACTAAGACGTGAATTTCCAAAATAAAACCTTGGCCTTCTACAAAATCATAAAATTTCCAAAATAATGCTGTTTGCAGCAGCATGCCAGAAATTACTGTCCTGCCCATGCTTACCAAAAACCATCCATCTAAGACTATCATAGACACATGTTCCTTGACCAAACAACAATTAAACACGCCTTGAGTTTCCAGAGAGGTGAGTTTTTCTTTTGGTATGATACAGCCACTCCAATCTTAATTGATCTGAACTTAATGTATATGTATCTTGTTATGCTTATTCTTCTTTCATATACATACATACATACATATACATAAGAGATTGCTATAATGAGCTTGAAATTGATTCCATACTTCCTAGTGACCTCCGGAAATGGGCTGCAAATTGTAATTTAGAATCAATAAATTTAAGTGGAGGATTGCGACTCTGAAACTTTTAACATCTATTCTTTTCCAGGAGCTTTGTTCTTCGTTGCTTTTCCATCTTGGTAAGATTAAAGCCCATTCAGAAGCCTTTTCAGTTTATAGTATGTTGAAGTATAGCAAAAGAACAATGTGTAAAGCCTTTCATGAGAAAATTTTACACATTCTTATTGCTGGAAAGCTTCTCAAAGACGCTTATGTAGTAGTCAAGGTATGCTATACTGTCTTGGAAATAAATTGGATACATGCACGATCTTTCCTTGTGTTGATTGTTTTCTTAAAACTTCTCAGGATAATGCAAAATTTATCTCTTCAGCTGCAATTAAGAAGTTTGCAAAATCATTTGTGAAGCTTGGTAACATCAATTTGATAAATGATGTTCTGAAGGTTATTCATGGTTCTGGATACAAGATAGATCAGGTAACTGTGATGGACTTGTACGAAATTATATCAGTAAATATTTTGTTTGTTTTTGTTGGAGGGGAAGCTTGCAGTTTTGTTCATTACTTCTAATTCATATTACTATGCTGAACTCATGATGCATGTTAGGCTGTGGGGAATCTATGATACAGACGAATGCATCTTGGGAATTGTAAATGCTAGTTGGCTTTTCAACATGATCAAAATTCCAATTCATCTGTTTTTTCCTTCCCTCCCTGAATTTTATTTTTCCAATGGAACATAATACATCTAGTATAACCTGATTGTTTTTTTAACAACTCGCACACAAAAGTCCAATCATGTGTGTAACAAAATCCATGCCATGAATAAATATGTAAATCCATGCATGCTTCAAATACAGTCCCAAGTAGTTCTGTAAGCAAAAGGCAGGCATTAATTTGGGTAATTGAGTAGGTCGAAACTTTTATCAATTCCACTAGATGATGTAGAAAGTGGTAAAGAAGGCTTTCCGATAGCAGCTAAGAAATTGGGTTTTCTCAAATTTTATAGCAATGAAATTAAAGGCTCTTATACCAAGTCCTGGAGAACAAGATGGAGAGAATTCAAGGAGGTTTTCAATGCAGTAGGAAACCCTTAATTCCTGGAGTGGGTGTTTTCTGAATCCACAAGAAACAAGTTTCTAAGATCCACAAAAAAAACAAAGAAAAACATGATGAGGTCCTCACAAAGTGACCATCAAAGCCTACAACTGCCTTCCTAATAGAATGTATAAATTTGCTAAATAGGAAATATATCCTAATAAATAACAATAATATCCTAAGTATCCCACATATTACAAGAAAAAGACTTGTAAAAGAATGAATCACTACAAAAGTTGGGCATGCACACATTAGAGCTTGCAATTTCCCAAAGTCAGCAATTGCATTAACTCTTCAGGAATATAACTAGAGTAGTTGATATGTGCATGCCAATTCAGAATCCAATTTCCCTTGCTCCTTTTCCATCTCTTATCCTATAATATAAGTCACTTTTCAGCATAATCAGTTGTCTTCTGTTTCTCAGCGACTATTTCAGATGGCCGTGTCACGTTACATTGCTCAACCTGAAAAGAAGGACTTGCTTCTACAATTGCTACAATGGATGCGAGGCCAAGGTTATGTTGTTGATTCATCAACAAGAAACCTAATCCTTAAGAATGCACACTTGTTTGGTCAGCAACTCATTGCTGAGATCTTGTCCAAGAAGCACATGATGTCAAAAGCCTTGAAATCTCATTGGATGACAAAAGGCTAGTCTAGAACTAAAGAGATGAAGGTAATACAACTTTTGGAGTTTATCCTTTTCTAGTAGTTTAACCCATTGGATTTTATTTGTCTCTCCAAATTTTGTTTAGGACTATTCTTACTTCATGAATATCTTTTAGATTGAACACTTGGTTCTGACTATACATGGATGGGACTAGATTAAATTTTTTTCTGTTGTAATGTGACAAGTAATCATCACCATCAAATAAAAAAAAAGGTAATTAGTGTTCACGATAATATTTGATGACAACACTTTATTAAAACATTGAAGTTGCCTAACAATCCATTGTTATGACCTCTCGATCTTGCAATTAAAGTACATGTACAAGAATAACAATGAAGCCTTAATTCGAACTAGCTTGGTCAACTATATGGATCCTTATGCGGTATTTAGTTTAATCCTAAATCAAATCCATCACAATATCAAGAGACTTCAGATTTTTCAATACCACTTCCTTCAACGTTATCTCTGGTCTTCCTTTTTCTCTCGCCTATATCATTCCACTGGCAACTTCTTGGAAGCCAAGGCCTTTAATGTCCTTTGTCAGACATGGTCAAACCACCTTTTGGCAGATGTGTTTATGCCATGCCCTAAGTCTAAGGGTAGGGTTTGTTGTGAGACCTGAAGAGTTGCACAAAAAGCACAACACTGATTTGGATTTATTGTCCACAGTGTCTAAAAGTAACTCCTTATAACACATAGGTCCTTGAGTCATTTTTATATCTTATTCAATTTCTTCATAATCCACCAATGTGGAATATTTAGGTCGCAAATTTAGGATCAACCAACAAGAGTGGGGGATTCTAGAGGTGGTCCTCACCCTCTCTGAGGATGTAGCATTTTGCCCACATAGCATTTAGTTTCCACACTTTGCTAGGATTGGCTTAGATACCATTGTGTCACACCCTAGGCTTGGGGGATTAGTTGCCTACAACTGCAACATTGAGTTGAGCTTCTTATCTTCATTGTCTAAAAGGTTCATTATCCCACATAGGTCATTAAGCCATTCCTTATATTTTTTTAAAAATTCCTCATAATCCCACCGTTTTGTGATATGGAGGATCACAATTTAAATATCATCTTATCCATCATAAACCCACTGTTTTGTGATATGATCACAATTTACTTCTAATCTTATCCATTCTTATGTTACCGCACATCCATTACCTTACACATCTCTACAACATCTGTTTTATGGTTTTGGTAGTGATTTAATTGCCAACATTCACTCCCATCGAGCATGGTTTGCCCTATCACCATTTTCTTTCTAGAATGACTTAAAGCTTGGCTTTAAGGTAGCTAGTCAATCCAATTCGACAAACATGGTCTTTTGACTTCTAAGAAGTTACTTTCACTTTATCATGGATTTTACGGTCGCATAACATGCTTTATAGTACTTCTCCACTTTAGCCACCTTGCTTTGATTGTAAGAATTTCATCATTATCAATTTCTACATTCTTTTGAAGGATAGAGCCCAAATACCTAATTTGGTTGTATTTTGACACCACAATCCTATCCATGCACCTCTCCTCGATTCTCTTTATGAGAGCTAAATTCGTGGTGGATATACTATGCCTTACTTAGCTTAAAATCCTTATTCGTAGGATTGCTCTTCCAAAACTCCAGCCACTTGTTTCATCAACTGACAAAATATCATCAACAAAAAGTATGAATCAAGTTATGTGATCTTGTATTTGGCAAGTTTGCTCATTCATAACTTAGGTGAACAAGTAACATCTCAAAGTAAACCATCATTGTAAACCCTTTCTTATGGAAAACTCATTAAACTCATTTGTATCCCCTCCAATTGTGCTCATGCATGTGACCGTTTCATCATAGATTTCTTTAATAGTATGGATTGCTATCGTTTGCAGAACCTAGATTGGCGAGGAATATGATCTATTTAGAACCATGTTTCTATTTATTAAGATTAAGAAATAGAACACCTGATTTGATTCATTCACAATGGTCTTGATATGAACATCTCAGGATCCCTTTAAGTTAAAAAATTCCATCAAATTAAGTATGATTGTATGTGCGATAGCATCTAATATACCAAAACTATCAATGAGTTGAAGCTCGATATACCTTTCTTCTAGTTTATAGAATCACTTTCTTTAGTTCAAGATCCCTCTTACTCACAAAAATCAAAGAATTAGTGTATTTGTTCCACCGAAAATAGGAATGGGATATGGTATGAACTTATCATCTAAAATCAATGGCTCCCTTGTCATTATGTCACCAACTTGCCAGACCTTTTTGCATATTCAGATGTCAACCTTGCATCCTAGTCTTGTGACTTTGTGGACGTGTGTTTTGATAAATGTTGCCCTATGACCCTTTTTGTGAGGAGGCATGAAGTCATGGGGTGAAAATTGTTGAACAATTCCCATTATTGAATTTACATCTAAAAATGCATGAAGTCATGATGTTGGATTAACTAAATGCCTAAATTCTTTCTATTCTGATTTTATCAATCAGTGATAGAATACCAACTTAAAAAACTCCTTTGCATTAGTTCCTGATTCCCTCCATATCAGTCATGCTATGCTCTCTGTTGTTAATGCTTGGATAGAGGTACTTTTTTTTAGAAGGCGGCATTTTCCCTAGCTAGAGCATATTGGTGGAACCCAGTATTCCATCTTTGTCCCCCTCCTTGGTGGTGTTGCTATTCATGGATTTGCATAAAAAAAGGTGCTTCTAAGGTATCAAATAAAGGCTCGTTATTTAGGAACCTAGCCTGGTCCAGAAACATCAGCTGTCGGCAAAGTTAGATCTCCTTAAGGAGTCTTGCATATTAATGCTTGTAGGTAGATTCTGTAAGTTTATGGGTTTACTGTGTATTCTTGACAGGTCAAATGTTGTTGAGTTCTAAGTATTTTTTTTTTTCAAGTTTATTTTTCATGAGTTTCTTTGTATACTCCAATGTATGTTCTGTTATCTTGAATTTTGTCTAACATGTCGTCCCACTGTTGATTTTTACATTATATTGATTTCTACCTCTTTCTCTTTGTAGGAAACTGTTAGACAAAGAACTTGGACTGGGCACTTTTCCCTCTTGTATTGATTCGATTCCCATTCTAACTATCTTAGAGAACTTAGGAGGAAATGGCTGACGAGGACAAGATACATGGTCTTTTCAATTGCTGGAATTGAAGCAATACCATCAAAAGGAACACAACCATCACAAGGAACACAATTAAGTTATTGTACTTCACACAGTCTCGTTGCATCTGATTCTTTGGGAATACAAAGGAGCTGGTTTGATAAAATCATCAAAAAAGAATTGAAGATGTTTCCAGCTAATGCCACTAGGCCAAAGGGTTTGTAATCTATCAAAAGCCAAAGAAAATGCTTTGCTTCAGCTGGTACAGATACGCCTTCAATAAAATGGCAGGACCGTCCTAGGTATGTTGCTACTTGGTATTTTGCTGTACTGGGCCTATACAAAATCAAGAGTATTGTTACATACATTTGCTATTCCTTTTGTTTTCAAGGATATAATGTTCTGTATTTTCCTAGTTTAG
>Ga0307509_10007252_pt1 | contig 14576 bp, 13 predicted proteins | sample 10_EM_MG_FD_202245 | JGI IMG/M metagenome (GOLD analysis project Ga0307509, IMG submission 202245) | Populus trichocarpa ectomycorrhiza microbial communities from riparian zone in the Pacific Northwest, United States - 10_EM | ecosystem: Host-associated > Plants > Roots > Unclassified | place... | reverse complement strand
TGCCACTGGGCCAGTGAGTCCACCACCTAGGTATTGACTCCGGTTGTTGTCATAACAGCCAGCCACTGGTATGACTTCGATAGGAAGAGTTTTTCCACCTGCGGTTGTATTGGAGATGCATTGCAGAGACTCATATCCTATTGACGGAGTTAAGTGTACCCGAGTTGGTCCGACACTTCCGGCAGGGTAAATCCTGATGGAGGGTAGACCTCGGACACACCCTGAGCAGGACAGGGTGCTCGCACAAAGGTCGGAAGTAGTGGTGAATGTCAAAGGCTTAAATCTGATATCTACTTAAGTTTAAGCGTTTGGCATTCTACTTCGACAACCAACTTTTCCTCGAGAGAACTTTTTTGAGTGAAGCTTCGAGCTTAACTATATTAAGTTTTACCCTTGATTCTTTTGAATTATCTTACCTCATCTTTATCTTCTACTTTGAGTGTTTGGTGCGGTCTCAACCTTAGAGTTCACCTCTCTATAGGGTGCCCCCGTTACATGTAGCCCGCGACCACCCAGATGCGGCATATTAATATCGTGGTGCCTCCCAAGCTATTTGAATATTATCAAGCAACGGAGAAGAGATCTTATCAATATAAGTTTTTACACTAGAAAAATCTTTATCACTTTACCTACCTCTACCTTTGAAACATTGAGCCTTCGTAGACAATGTCCGTCTACGATTCCGATTATCGGCCTGAGTTATCTCCTAAGACTTTGAGATAGGCTCCCGCCCAACACTAATAGAATGCCTAAGGTCACTCTACTGTTCCCTAGGCCTTGCCCTTAGGCGAACCAGCATTCTTGTATACTAAGTATACTAGACCATACCACCTTTGACTACCTCTTGGTATACCATTTGGGCTAAGGTGTTAGTTATTGTAGCTACCTATAGTAGGGTTGTTACAATGGGTCCTATTGGACAAACAAAAACAAAGACAGTGGTCGATTATGCGAGAAGCAATCACTAATGAAGAAAACCTGGGACAACAGAAAAAATCAAAGGATTGGGGCTGTTAGTAGTTGCAATTACGCCTTCTGACGGCCATATGACGTTTGAGAAACTGGCCTCAATGTATGAGGGATGGGAGCGATAGTGAGAGAGGGTATTACCACAAGATCCATGGAGATAGGTATGTAATACAAGAGGTGGAACCTTTTTTTGCTAATGTTTACCACTTTCACATGTCTACTACAGAGAGCCTGTTTGAGTAGTGCTTAGTTGTACTTATCTAGCTTTTTAAGGTCTATTTTGTCCTTTCCAAATTGTATTTTGACCATTCCTCAAAGCTTATTCCATGCAGCTAGCAACAGGTATGTTTGACCTTTTTCATCTTGGTTGTTCAGTAGTATCAAAGCCAATAGCTGGAGAAGACATGTTGTTATTCAGCTGTAAGGAAACATTGAGGTAAGTAAATATGCAAAAAACAAAAAATAAGAAAATAAGAGATACTAATTACTTATATTCAGTGAATGGAGAAATAGGGTACTTGAGTCGCCTGGAAGAAGCAATGATGGATTAGAGAAGTCCCATGACTCTGGCATGGAATCTCCATATATTCCTCTTTGAGATCACTACCTGAGTAGTTTGAGAAGGGTTCCTTACTAGGAGTTAGACTTGAAAAAGATGCAATAGCGGGAACTGGGTGAGGGAGATCAATATCTTCAGAGAAAATGGAACTGGTTGGATATAAGGAAGAGAATGGTGGTGAATTGGAAGAAGAGGAAGGAAAAGGAATAGATTGCAGTTGATCACTTTGGTGAAAGGTGAATATAGACGTAAGTTCCTGTATACGCTGCTCACCTTAATTGAGAAAACTGTTAGAGCTATCTGTAGACATGTCCTCTAGCATATAAAATGTTGACCAATTGTGTTCGCTAACCTCACGCATTTGTAGAAGACTGTCTATTCTTCTATGATCATCACTAGAAGTTTCCACTTCTAGTTGCCTTTGTCCTCTTTCTCTCCGACTTCGATCTTCATATATCTCCATACCACTTTCTTCAAAATTATGAATAAACCTTTCCCAAACCTTCCTGGTCAATATCCCTTCTACTTAGTCCAAATAGAAGACATATCAACAAGGAAGTGTGTGGTGAAGAAACACGATTCAGAAACAAAATGGCAGGCTATAAATAAACTCCAACCAAGGTACTGAGTATTGCTGTAAGTGTCTTGCTGCAACTTCGCCTTCCTCTGAAGCAATAAGCCTCTGGATTTCCAATGGAACGAGTGTTATGAGTGGGTATCTAGATGAAAGAGTTAATGAGTTTGTAGTTGATTCAATAATATTTATTTTTACCCATGCCATAACATCTTGTCCACCATTATCTCTATTTTTCACACGTCCATATATGCTGTAATACTTTCCATCTCCTTTTTGTTGGTCTTGTCCTCCTTTTAGCTTTTGATGCTAGGCTTTGCATGGATTTGTAGTGGTAACTTAATGTAAAATTTGGGAATGGTGCTAGGCCCACAGCGTCAATTGTGCTTGTGTATCTAACCACTCCTTGGTGATATAAGCTATAGAATCACAATTATTCTTGGGTAGAGCATGCATAGCGGGTAGAGCATCCATATCGGCCATAATATGCTTAATAAAATGCTCTTGTGTACGACAAAACATTGCATAATATAGTTTTTCAAATATTTTTCGGTATCGCACAGCACCAAACCTCCGGCTCAGTGTATACTCTAAATGAACTATACATAGTCAATGATCTCTGAAATGACCCTCTGGTGAACCTAATAGAGGTAAGGCAAGACAGACTCCACATTGCTCTACTACACTATTATCAGTTAATGTATAAGTCATTTGCCATCTGTCATTACTTCAGAATTTCATTTTTTTTATTGCTGCAAATAATAAAATATCTGAGCCTTCTGACTCCAACAAACAATGTGCTCTGGCAACCCATACACCATACTGGTCGCGACATAAAAATGAAAATAAATTATAGTTAAAAAAAGTTACCTTGTGACTCAAGGCAAAAAGTGTAAGATAGCCATGATTGACTACCACTTCTAATCGTTCCGGATGTGCAAAAACTAATCCCTTTTGATCTTACCCTTTTTTTGCTATTTGTGTTGTAATCATAGCTGTAATGGTCTTCTGCAAATACCAATTGCTGGTCAAAAATGTGGTTGCCTTTTGCCAATTGGTTTCAACTGAGCTTCCATTCTGAAGTTTCCATACATTACTCTGCCGATATTGCTTTCCCAATACTCATTTGATATCTCCTACTCTCTTTTTGCAAAAAAAAGTTAATTTTTAGCACTTTAACAATTATAATACTAGTATATTTTCTATTAGGAAATAAATATAAAATAGTTGTAAAAGATACTTCTTACATGTCTAGAAATTCTCCTTCAATAGAGTCAAATAGGCTTCTTCCTCCACCATGCCCAGAACCTTTAAGTTCTTTCAAAATAATCGCTGCTGCATAGCCTTTTTCCAATTCACCCAGCACAATTTCTCTGAGAAAGGTTGATATATTTTCCTTCTATGACAAATCAATCTCATGATCATTCTACTTTAATTACTCTGGTCGGGTTTACTGAATATAAAATACCGGTGGTTGAGCTTTGGTTTCAATAATTTTGATCTGCATAGAACAAGCTCGTGGCTTCTGGAGGTTGCTCTCTTGTCTCTTAATGCTATCTCGACTCCGCTTTGTTGAAGTGACCTTTGTCTTCCAGAGCCGACAAGTAAAATAATGCCAGTTCCAGTTTATACAACTACTAGTTCCATCAGTTGCCCAGAAACCATCAACCAACGGCCAGTACTTATCAAATTCATCTTTACTAAGTATAAAAGATTCCTTTACAGTAAACACTTTCTGTATCCATTGGCAGTGGTTTGGTGGAACAGGAATTAAAATGTCTAGGATCGTTAGAGGAACTTTTCAGAAAGATGAGGCTTGCAAAGCCTGAGTGCGCTTTCATGATCTTTGAATAGGTGATTCCAGTAAACTAGAGGACGTTGTCTTAATTACACAAATTACCCCTCTTCTCCTTTTACCCCCACTCCTCCTCTCTCCTTCAAGCCTCATCTCATTATCCTGGTTGTGCTGTGGCGCTGTTGCTCTTGGCCGTTGCATAGTACTGGGGTATGGACGAAAAAATCGGAAAACTTTTGGTGGCAAAACAAGGAACAGGGGGATGATCGATGTGGCGGCGGGTGAAAAGTGATCAGGTTGCGAAACATCTTGGACCCGGGCTGTTGCACAAAGTTACTAGATACAAGTACTTGTATTAGGATGATGGCTGCTCAAGAACACAAGGCCGGCTGTGCGGCAAATCGTACTTGTAATGTTTACGGTATAGCAAACTGGAGCCTTATCTTCCTTGAATCACCATCAGGCTTTCTAAGTCTGCCAATCCCACTTTTTTTTCCAAACTGCTTCACTCTCTACTTCCTTCACTACGAGATCTTGCTGATCCTTTTTTCCGATTTTTTCATCCCTCCCCTTGTACATTGCACGGAGCGTGCGCGTCCTCATTTTCCCCGCCTGAGGAGACTCCGGAGTGTCTCGCTAGATTCTGTAACCTGGGACATCTGCAGTCTCGGCCTATTCTTCTTCGACGGTCATCATAGTCTGTGTGTGCCGGGGAGATCACCCGAGCAACGCTCTTGGAGCCCATCTCACGATGTGGCTTGTTTCCACCTTCGAAGTCCAGGTTTGGTCTCCTCTTTTGATCATCCTGGTACCAGGACGTGGGAGGTCGGGGCGGTACGATGTGTTCTGCACGTGGTGGAGGGTCAGCATCGTTCTTTGCAGCCTGTGGTTATCGAAAATACAGTTCCTACTCGAAATGGTGATCCGCGGGTGGTTGGTTCGGCCCGCCCGCTCTTCTGTCTGCGGGGTGCCGAGGAAACTTTGGTCTTCTACGGACACTACGCCTCCGTTTGTCGGATAATTTACTGTCGCGATGCCTCATTGTTGGGGCCTGTGGAGCCAGCCGAGGAGGGGGTCGCTCATCGATTTTTCCCAGCTATGGCTAGGTCCAGGGGGTGGTGGCTTGATGTTACTCTATGGGGCAGTGTGGCGGTGTGGGTGGCTGGGGTACCCTGACGGGCGAACAGCGTGGATTTCTTTTGTTGTGTTGTGTGACTGATATGCCGGTATATGGGCGGGAATGTCAGCTGGCATACATTCCATGGTTGTACTTGATAGGTTGTTTGGGAGAAAGGTTTCTTTTGTTGCGCACTAGTTGGGCGGTTTTATTTGAAGATTGTCATATTCTGGCCGGACATTCGGGGTTTCCTACATGCCGCGTGGGTGGTACTTTCTAATGTACAGTACAGTACAGCGGGATAGGCGATTGGGCTGGTGTACCCCTTGAACCAATTAAAGGAGAGCAATGAAACGTTGACTAGAGTCGCACCCCACTATAACGAACGCCAAGTATCAGTCCATTTTTGTTCAGTATAGCAGATGTTCAGGATAGGTATTTGTGAAAAATCTGTGATAATAATGAATAAGTAGTGGGAGGGGTTTTTAGAAGGGAAGAGCCCAAATGGTGAAGAAAGTACACATAAAAATAACAATATCTTCAAATTATTCACCTGATTAATACCTTTCTATCCTCCAATCTCCTAGTACAAGGCATGACAAAGGAAAAGGAAAGGAAAATGTGCATTGAAAGGGAAGGAATTGGGAGTTGAGTGGACAAAGAGCCCAGAAAAGGTATGGGCCCACTGGATGTCAACAGGATTGAAGGAAGTAAACCTGGTGATGAGGAGGAAATTTTTGCTGGAGATGCTATCTATGATAAAGGTCATTCAGGTACAAGAAACCACTATCTCTACTCATATCCCTATCATTCCCAAGATTTAAATATCTATCCTCTGTTATATGCAAATACCATATCTTTCTTCGGTCCTCAAGAATTCATCAGGAATCCATTATAGCAGATTAAATTTGTATGAAATCATGGGGGAGATATCACAGAATTGAATTCAGATTCATTACCTGCTAGAATTCATTATAGCGGGGAGATTTGTATGGGGAAAATGAACTCACAAGGGATTTGTGCATAATAGCAGTTTTTCCACAATATCCGGGTCCATTATAGCGGGGTGCGACTGTATGTTTTACGAAAATTTATTCAAGAGACACTACCAATCCAGGCATACGGCCAGTTCCAGCAGTACGTTCCAAGCACTTCCCTCCTATCTATCCTTTATCCGGTGATTTAAACGGGTCATCTTCAAGTCAATTCCCTACCCATTTATTATACCGTTTAGTTGAGGGTCACCCCACAGGCGCAGGAGCGGAATACAGCTTGCGCGACACACCATCCAAAGACAGGGAAGAAAAGAGAGAGCCCGTCACCGGGTGCCTTTTCAGGCACTGCAGTCCCTCATCTCGGGACCCGAAGTCAGACGGCCCGGACGCTTGGGTTCACTGGAAGGAGTAAAACAAGATTTCAAAGGAAGAACGCAGACACCCAATATGTACGGCGGGTTAAACGTACTCAAGGTGCAAATGGTGCTTGTGGCAACGAAACAGCTCAACGTAACAACCAGATGGCAAGGTTGGGTAACCAAGTCGACCTTCCGGCCAGAGTTGCTAGCAGCAGAAAAAGGTGATATTAAATAATTAAAGTCAAAGATAGCTTGCGATATAGAGAAAATACCTGGTAGGCTAATTAAGAAAGTCAAATTATCTTACTATTGCATTTAGAGATCGTAGTTTCAGTTGGTATGGGTAATTCACATTAAGTTCGCCCATACAACACAAAACACACTGCCACACAACACAATACATGCTCGTAACAGAGAGAACTGAGAACCAATAATAAATCATACCCTAAAAATATATCCTATACTTGAAAAAGAATGCCGAATTGAGACAGGCATTGCTGAAACTTCAAGGAAAACATTGAAATATGGAAGTAAAATGAAATTTATAATTCAAATAGCGATAATAAAACAAGAAGGCTGGCCGAGGAGGTAGGAAAAAAAAAACAATAGAAAGGAGTTCGGAAAAAAGATAAAATAAAATAGTTGAGAAGTAAAAGAAGAGAGAAATTAATTAAGAAACTGAAAGCCAAGTTCAAAATCATTGTCAGTTTTATCACCATCATCACCCTCTTGAAGGAGAGTGTCGCCCGGCGTCACTATAGCTAGTGCAGTTGCACTGCGCGTCTTTTTTAACTTGATGGTAGTTCTTAGTGAGATTCGTTCTGGAGAGAGTATTGTAAGACTTTGTTTACCGCCTAAGGCTTGAGCTGGGGTCGATGGCCGTAAAGTTTGAGTGAAAGGGGTGGGACGAATTGGGAGAATATTTCTTTCCTGTTTAACGAGAGCAAGCCTGGCATCCTCAGAGTCCGAATTTGAAGCACTTGAGACATCTTCCTTCTTAGCCTCAGAGTCCTCGAATGGTTCCAATTTGGAGACCTTTTGATGTCGTTTCCATCGGGTGGGTGGTATTTCCTTTGAAGAAGTAGATGGTGATGAGCCACGATTTGCATTACTATCTTCTTCTGAATCGTTACCGACATTTCTAATATGGACTGTGTATCCGACCCGGATTGACTCGTTCGGCCTTCGAGCTTTAATTCCACCATGTTGAGAAAGTATAGTATTTGATTTTGGATTATCCACAAGCTTTAAGAGATCCACAATACTGCCATTACCAATTAGCTGATTGGCATTTGGAAGTGTGTTGCCTCCTTCCCAGTATCCCACGCAAATAAGCTTTGAAGGATCAATTTCCTGTGTTCGAATAGGGGGAAATGACCACCAGGCTGGATGGTCTTGAACCTGTACTTGGAGGTACTCTTGCCAATTTTCTATCCGATCAGACTTGTAAAGTTGGATAATCATCGGCGAACCATGGAGAATGGCACAGCTACTGCCCTTGCGAAAGAAGAAAAGTGATAGAGATTTGTTAATTGGCTTAGGGGCGGCGGAGGAGGTAAAAGATGATAGAGTATTGTAGCGATTTTGAGTAAGGGACTTATGTTGCTTTCTTAAATGATCGGCATGCTGGCGTTGACGTCGGACTTCATCTGTCACAATTGGTGATCGGATAGGTTGTGTTAGGCTAGATTGAATGTATGTTGATGATGTAGGTTTTCTGCCACTAGCTCCTAAAATAATTTATTAGAAAATAATATCAAGTATTGTATTGGGTAAGAAAATACCAGTAGGTTGAGAGAATTGTGAATCCGAGTCTCCTATATGGACTGCAATTGGATACCTATACCTAATGCAAATTTCTGACTTTCCTCGCATAGGAAGTATTGAGTTGTAGAGACATGTATCCACTTGACATAAAGGCATAGTAAATTAGGAGAAATAGGCGTTATATGAAAAAATAAAAGGATATAATATGAAAAAGTAAAAAGATTTTGGAGAGAGATTTAAGGTAAGAAATATAATTCAGAAATTATAAGAAGACACAGAAGGATTAAGATGGCTATAAAGTAAAGAGAAGTATTGCGAAGGAATAATTATATATAGAAATTTTAGAGATCAAGGAAATATCCAGTATTAGTTTTGTCATGATCTTCCTCGGAATCCTCCCCGCTGGCACTCTCTTGATCCCAAATTTGGGTAAATTCTTCTCAAACAGTGAGTTGGCTTAAGTCTTCTTCTACTTCCTTGTGGGTATTCTCTTGCTCCGATTGATGCTCGTCATCAGTATCCACAACTTGCATTATAGAATCAATATTCCGATATGTTTCTATTTCATGATTTCTATGGGTGGAAGTCCATTGTTCAGTACCACTTGGTACATTGAATAAAGCAATATCACCACCATGAGTAAGATAGTCTGCAACTTTTTGACGCAAGAAGAGATATGCATTCTTGTGTTTAACATCGCTGTAAACAAACTCAGTTGGAAGTCCACCTGCTGAGAGTAGTTGAGCATAAAGGCTAAGTGTTGCTGCTGGCAAATATTCATCAAGATCAAAATCTTTCACCTCATCCTCTAGTGCTGCAAGTGTACCGACGTTAACTGGCTCTTGATAATTTCTTACACCATCTGGATAATAATAGAAAAGAAATGGTTGGCCAGTAGGAAGATAGTGAGCTCTTAGCCACTGTCGGCGAATTCTATGTGTGTTGTACATTGAAACAAACTGATGAATATGTGAGCGAATAATATCCAGAAAGATATATTGAAGACATGATTTGTCTATATCACGCTCATCAAATAGTCCTTCACCCTCTAATTCGGCGAAGAATACTTTCCACTTTTGTGTTTGACCATCTGTCAATAGATTCCACCATGCTTCAATCCGTTGATTTTTAGTTGATTTACAATAGGAATAGCATTTATGAAATCGTAGATCGGGTTTATTGGCGCACCGTAAGATGAGATGTGAATGATCAAGCAAAACAGTTTCTCTACCTATAGTAAAATAAACACATTATATGGAAATATTCAGCCTATGTGACGGAAGGATAAAGCAGTAGAAGATTATAGTTACCCTTATCTGAACGGATAACCATAGGCATATGAAGTGTATGCCGAATCAAGCCAAGATATTGTTTATTGACTGACACTGCAGTGCGATTGGAAATTGCAACATAACACCAAACAATGTAGCAGGAATATGCATCAATGGCACCATAAATCTCAAATCCAAATCTTGAGAGCGTATCATGGCCAGCAATGGAAAAGACCAGATTTGGTCCTTTAACAAGGTATTCCTTTCGCCAGCGGGAAGTAGCCAATGCTCTTCCTCACATGGCTACTCCCTTTGGATCAATCTTTTGCATTGCATCGCGTACTTGTTTTCTATTTCAATTAAAATAATTAATATATACTATCTTTATAGTAAGAGATTTTATATTGAAAACCTTACTGAGAGATAGAAACTCCACTTAAACAGATATTGGTAAGGGTATATTCATGGCCATATCTGATTGACTGCCCCGAAATCATATGCTCACGGACTGACTGCTTAGCCCGAACAGAAGCCTCAAACCTAGCCTCTTCACTATTTGCTGTTCCCATCAGAAGTATAAGTGTAAGGACCCTACGATAGGTAGCTACAATAACTACCACCGTAGCCCAAATGGTATACCAAGAGGTAGTCAAAGGTAGTATAGTCTAGTATACTTAGTATACAAGAATGCTGGTTCGCCTAAGGGCAAGGCCTAGGGAACAGTAGAGTGACCTTCGGCATTCTATTAGGCAGGGTAACCTTTCGGGAGAACATTCACATAATGTCAAGAGAATTATGGGAATGTTACACGGACCTCCGAGATGACTTTTGTAGTCGACTGGAGGACTTGCGGAGTGGTTAATGGCATAAGAGGGCAAAGTGACCGTACCTTGGGAATTTGGTCATTATGCCCATGGACACCTGTTACCCTACTGAGGTGTCCCAGTTACCCTACCTTCACCGGCAAAGTCATCCTAGAACTTAGAGGTCGATTGCCTCACATTCTATGGGCTCTTAGATGTTCTTGGACGCACACGCGTCTGTGCCTGGAGGCCTCATGCCTATGTAAAGGTGGCCCGAACATACAATTGAACTTGGGAGGATTTTGCTAACACCACGCTCAGGCCCCAGCGTTGGGACGGCACGTCATAGGCAGACGGCTAGATAGTTGCTCGTTTGCTAGTAAAAAGAGGTCATTGGAGCGGCTGTGGTAACACAGTAAACGTTGTCGCCGTCAGTCCAACTGAATGTCGTTCGCAGGATATTGTAAAGGGGGCACGCTATAGAGAGGTGAACTCTAAGGTTGCGACCGCAACCAACACTCAAAGCCGAAGATAAAGATGAGGTAAAATGATTTAGAAGAATTAATGGTAAAACTTAATATAGTTAAGCTCGAAGCTTCACTCAATTTAGTTCTCTCGAGGAACAGTTGGTTATTGAAGTAGAATGCGAAACACTTAAACTTAAGTAGATATCAGATTTAAGCCTTTGACATTCACTACTACTCTGATCTTGTGCGAGTAGCCTGTCCTGCTCAGGGCTGTCCGGGGTCTGCCCTTAATCAGGAATTATCCTGGCGGAAGTACTGGACCAACTCGGGTATACTTAACTCTGTCGATAGGATATGAGTTTCTGCAATGCATCTCCAATACCACCGCAGGTAGAAAAACTCTTTCCATCGAAGTCATACTAGTGGCTAACTGTTATGACAACAACCGGAGTCAATACCTCAGTGATAGACTCACTGGCCCAGTGGTAGTTTCGTCTATACAAGCTATGTAGTCCATCATTTAATCTATGTGACTATCCAATGCGATAAATTGACATGCAAGCTCCCCAGGTCAGAGGTAGCCGGTGGTTGGCTAAGTGGGCGCTACCCATAGCCAGCCTCTCGGAACATACTCTACCGTGATAAGACTCATACCCCTAGAGTCCAATAACAACCCATAGTAATGCTACAAATCAAGGGGAGAAGGGCCGGGCTGGTTACTGAGGTATTTGTCTCGCAAGCACCCTGGGCTTCTGAGACTACCTGAGTACCACTAGGAAGACTACCCTACTACCCGTAGGCAAGAATAGACTCCTAGATGCCCGAGAGACCATATATGGGCGACCTCCCTTTTGGTGGTTACCCATACTCCCCGTATATATCCTGCGAACGACATTGAGTCGGAGGGACGGCGACGACGTATACAGTGTTACGGCAGCTGCTCCAATGACCTCTTTTTACTCGGAAACGAGCAACTATGCAGCCGTCTGCCTATGACGCGCTGTCCCAACCCTGAGGCCATAGCGGGGTGTTGGCAAAACCCTCCCAAGTTCAATCATATGTTCGGGCCAGCTTTACACAGGCGTGGGGCCTCCCCGCACAGATGCGTGTGTGCACAAGAAAATCTAAGAGCCTATAGAATGTGAGGCAATTGACCTCTAAGTTCTAGGATGACTTTGCCGGTGAAGGTAGGGTAACCTGGACCCTCTGTAGGGTAACTAGGGTCCATGGGCACAATGACCAAATTCCCAAGCTAGGGTAACTTTGACTTCTTATGCCATTAACATCTCTGGAAGTCCTCCACTTGACCACAAAAGACATCTCGGAGGTCCATGTCACATTCCCACAATTCTCTTGACCTTATATGAATGTTCTCCGGAGAGGTTACCCTGCCTAATAGAATGCCTAAGGTCACTCTACTGTTCCCTAGGCCTTGGCCTTAGGCGAACCAGCATTCTTGTATACTAAGTATACTAGACCATACCACCTTTGACTACCTCTTGGTATACCATTTGGGCTAAGGTGTTAGTTATTGTAGCTACCTATGGTACGGTCGTTACTGATATATGAGGGGAGTATTGGTAACCGCCAATATAGAGGTCGCCTATACATTGTCTCTCGGCCACCTAGGAGTCTATTCTTGCCTACAGGTAGCAGGGTAGTCTTCCTAGTGGTACTCAGGTAGTCTCAGAAGGCCAGGGTGCTTTCGAGACCAATACCTTACTAACCAGCCCGGACCTTCTCCCCTTGATTTGTAGCATTACTATGGGTTGTTATTGGACTCTAGGGGTATGAGTCTTATCACGGTAGAGTATGTTCCGAGAGGCTGGCTATGGGTAGCGCCCACTTAGCCAACCATCAGCTACCTCTCACCGGGGGTGCTTGCATGTCAATTTATCACATTGGATAGTCGCGTAGATTAAATGATGGACTCGATAGCTTGTATCGACGAAACTACCACTGGGCCACTGAGTCCACCACCTAGGTATTGACTCCGGTTGTTGTCATAACAGTTAGCCACTAGTATGACTTCGATAGGAAGAGTTTTTCCACCTGCCGTTGTATTGCAGATGCATTGCAGAAACTCATATCATGTTGATAAAATTAAATATACCCGAGTTGGTCTGGTACTTCCGCCAGGATAATTCCTGATGGAGGGCAGACCCCGGACAGCCCTGAGCAGGGCAGGGTACTCGCACAAGGTCGGAGTAGTGGTGAATGTCAAAGGCCTAAATCTGATATCTACTTAAGTTTAAGCGTTATGCATTCTACTTCAATAACCAACTTTTCCTCAAGAGAACTAAATTCACTGAAGCTTCCAGCTTAATTATATTAAGTTTTACCGTTGATTCTTCTGAATTATTTTACCTAATCTTTATCTTCTACTTTCAGTGTTTGGTGCTGTCGCAACCTTAGAGTTCACCTCTCTATAGGCTGCCTCCGTTACACCAAGAGATAGATAAAGGCGCAAATTTTGCAGTTGAATAGCTGAACGACTCGATCCATTAACAGATAAACACTGGAGAATATTTGCTGAAGTTAAGTTTTGTGCTCACAGCCCTCTGACCTTCGCGACTAGTTGCATATCTTTATGTAAAGCGGCTTGCCGCTTGGTAAATTCCCATTGTGCAAATCGATCTCTCTATGCGTGAAGACTGTATACAACTAGCTTGTATTTAAATTATTTTTACCTTATAAATCTTTCCACCTTGGTGTAAATCTGTATCTGTTCTTCATAATTTCCATCACCTGCTTTAATTGAAGTCCCTCAAGAAGATAAATTCAGATAAAGTGTTCTGGACAGCCTCCCAGTCATATGGCCGTGGCATAGTGAACAGAAATTGTGAAAATATTTTGTAAAGAGGTTTGATATGAATATTGTAATCTTGCAATTTGTTCCGCCACCAGTCACTTTCCTTCTTCTTAAATACATCTCAAATACTACCTGCAATTTTTGCTTTGACATTTTCCTTACTGCCGGGTATCCCAGTATTCCAGTCCTAATTGGTAACAACCTAGAGTTTTTACTTACCTCCTGCTCTCTATCCCTTCCCTCCTTAACTGTATTATGAAAACAAGTTGGCCCTATATCAGCTTTTTCCACCTTTGGATCCAAGTACTTCCTAGCTTTTATCCCCTCTTCCCTGCATATAATCCTAGCCTTTGCACCCTCCGGCTGTTTCCATATCACAGTATATGCATACTTTCTCTTAACTCTTTGCTTCTCTTGCTTTTTCCTCTTTTGTCCGGCCCTACCACCACCTCTACTCTCACTCTCACTCTCACTTCCACTTCCACTTCCACCCTCTGACTGAGTAAAAAAGTAATCCCATAACTCTTTCTGTACGGCTCCAGTTGCTACAGGCAATCCAAACTGAACCTCCAGAATATATACTGGAACCATCTTTTTCTTTTCCCTATAAGTGGCTGTTTTCTTATTCTGCTTCCATCCTTCCGCAATGGTTGACAAATCCCCCTATCCAACTGTCCCCAATTCCATAAAAGTTGGTATTGAGGGTATGGAATCAAGGTCTCAGGCTTTCTGTAGACCTTGGTAATCTGACTATGATAGTAGCGGGTAGTTGACTTGGCAAACTCAAAGGCTCTAGTAGGTGTCTTGTTGGCTGGAATTCTCTGCTGATATTTGTAACAATCCTACCCTAGAGGGGTTAGTTATGCAACAGGTAACAAATTACTTACTCGAATATTTCATTTATCCGAGAGTGTTCTTCTTTCCGAGATTAACTTATAATCTCTTATTCGTCTTGGAATATCTGTTAGGCATACCGGGAGGCTTAGCCTTCCATTAGTGAATAAAGACCTATAGTTACCCTACCTTAGGATTCTGAGTTCAAAAGGAAAAGCCAACACCCCCCTCCCGCACCAGCGTTGGGACGGCGC
>Ga0307509_10007251_pt1 | contig 14577 bp, 17 predicted proteins | sample 10_EM_MG_FD_202245 | JGI IMG/M metagenome (GOLD analysis project Ga0307509, IMG submission 202245) | Populus trichocarpa ectomycorrhiza microbial communities from riparian zone in the Pacific Northwest, United States - 10_EM | ecosystem: Host-associated > Plants > Roots > Unclassified | place... | reverse complement strand
TTCCGCTTCCTTTATCGAAAACGAGGTGCGACACTTCATACGATACTTAGGCCCGGCGGCCCTGAGTCAGGCTTCATGCTACAGATATCCTTAAGGCGCAAGGGATCCTGCCCCAATCCCAAAGCCCTTCTCCTGCCCCGAACAACCTAGCCGGTCCCTCCGCGAGCGTCGAGGGTCGGAAAGACAAAGGGAAAGGTATCAAGCGAGAGAGAGAAGATAGCGGGGACGATGATGTGATCGAGATCTTGTCCGATGACGACCTTGACTCGCTACAGGTAACGCCCACGCCTCTCGCGGTGTTCAAACTTCTGACAAGATCCAAATTCAGGACGAACTTCAACGAATTCAGGATCGGATCGCAAGGAAAAAAGCAAGGAAATCCGTCAAGAGGGAGACTGCCCCTCCCGACGACGAGGTCATCGACCTTACGTGACCACTCGCCTCTATGATGGGTGAGGCGACCTTTCCGCCCAATGTTACTTCAACACCCCGTCCAAAGCCACCGAACGGTTTATTATTTTTCGCACTGTGTGCACCCCTAGTTGTACTTTACTGTTGTTCCTGTACTGGTGTTATGGCTCTGCTATGTATCTCGGCTATTGAATATGGCCCTCTTCTCCCGGCGTTCCGCATGGTCCCAGCGCCCATCGACCCTGGTTAATTTTGTCCGCGGGAGGTACAATCACTCGCAACACCCAACTTTGTACCGCAACCTCGCCAGCACTCCCAGAAATGTACCCCGAGGTATGGAAGGAACCCAAGGTCCTCGTGGCCAGCGTTCTGTTGCTTGTTATCACCCGAACGGTGTATAAGAAAACCCGGATCACGGGACTGCCACCGGTGGTTTCTTACCTTGTCCCTTGGGTTGGGTCGGCAATTGACCTTGGGAAGGATCCTGACGCGTTTTTTAAACGCGCTATGTACGTGGAATAGTTCTTTTCTCCGTTTGAAGGCGAAGGCTGGAGATGAGTTCCCCGTTTTAGCGCCGAGTACGGAGATATTTTTACTGTCAAGGCCTTTGGACGGACTATTACCTATATTACTTCGCCACAGGTGAGGAGAACCGGGAACGTCCCACCATGAAGCACATTGGTTAATCCGTGCCAGTTGATCGCGGAAGTATACAAGAACCCCCAGGTGCGGATCCATTCTCGGAACCCACCAAATCGACGCTTCCATTAACATCCTCGGCTTTCATTCAGAAGTACGACTTCCAACAGATACGCGAGGATGTGGGTGCGAAGGTCTTTATGCTCGGTGATAAGTTTGTGCCTTCCCCGGCTCTTCATATTTTCCCGACCGCTGATGAGTGGGTGCACTACGCTGGTTCACAGGCTCGCATACGCCCCATTTATGCAAGAACACTTTTTCCCAATGAGCCACAAGCTTCTCTCCCCGAAATTCGTGCAACCGGTCGTCGACAAGTACACTGCCCTGACCTATGACCACCTCGAGGAACGAGCAGACCAGTACAACGGGCTGAACGTCGCTTTGAGGGATTTCATCGTCCCTCTGACGTTCCAAGCGTCTGGCCACGCGTTTTTTGGGCAGCACTGCCCCGTCGATGATTTATTCAAACCGTTCAAACTGTTTGATGATAGCTTCCACCTTTTCCTGGCGGGGGTTCCGAAGATGTTCCTGAAGGCTCCGGTCGCTGCTCTTGATGATCTGGCCACGATAATCGAAGAGAAGTACCTCTCAAAGCCCGATGTGATGGATGACGCTTGCGATATGGTCAAGGAATACGATGGGATGACAAAAGAGGCAGGATTCGTAAGCGGTCCCCCCACACAACCTTTCTTTGCGTTTTGACGGGTCGCTGGGCAGAATAACAGAGATGTCGCTAAACTCATGATCACTTTCCTCTGGGCCCTCCAGGCGAATTCGCCACTCGCAGCGTACTGGGTTATCGCGCTCAACCTCCAACGACCGGACGGCCTCGAACCGTTTGTTAGAGAGGTTGACGAGGCCGTCGCCAGCTGGAACACTACTAACCCAACTCTCCCTCTGAACTCTCGCCAAAACGCTGTCGACTTCACCAATCAAGCAAACCTCCCATTAATGAACTCGACGATCCAGGAGACCCTTCGTTTTGCTACTTCTGTCATGTCCATCAGGTCCATCACGGGGACGACCGAGTTGGGTGGATACACGTTCAATCGAGGAGGTGAGATCGTGTGTTCGGTGAGGACTGTGCATTTGGATCCGGAGGTTCACGAGAAACCGAATGAGTACATCCCGACGAGGTACATGACGCAAAACAAGTCTACGAAGGACGGGAGGCCGGTGATGAACCATACCATGCCGTTCGGGGGCGGGGTTTCCATGTGCGAGGGAAGGTAAAAGAATAATTTCGAGTGGACCCCGGGTGTTTCTGTGTTACTGACAGATTTTTTCTGGCTCTCGTGAAGGCATTTCGCCCAGAAGGAGTTGAAGGCTCTGCTCATCCTTCTTTTGATGAAGTACACGATCAAAGTGGATCCAAAGTCGACGGAACGACCGACGTTTTTGGCAGAGAGGATGGGTGTGGGTGTTATGCATCCAAAGGGTGATATACGTGTCACTGTCCGCCGGAGGGAGTAGCCTTAGGTAGCTAGGGTGTCTTCTGCTCGCCTATAGGATGCTTACGTAGAATTTCTTTGGGCTTTGCCATCGTGCACTCGAGTCATGGACAACGTTACATTCAATTACCACAACAACTTCTAAGAGGGCCAGGAGGAACGCCCTTGTAAAGGTGGTCTATAAAAATCCGCCGTACTCTGGGTCACCTCGGTTCTGGCAACAGTCTCGATTTCGGCGACGGACCGCTCGGTGCTAATCCTAGACTCCAAGTTACTGCTTCCTTCTTCCAGCTGATACATCGCGATCTCTTCCACCCTATCCCGGTTTCCATTCTGAGGCGTCCCGGTTCGAAACTCAGTGCTTCTGGGCAAGGCGCGAGGGCTCATAATAGTTCCGGCCGGGAAACCTGCGCCTGGGGCGGCCACATCGAACTCACTATCACCAGGCTGCCCCACGAAGCCCAAGTCCAGCCTACTATAACCTAATTTGACCTGGAGCCACACGAGAGTCGGAACGATCGCAACCACTAAAAACGCGATTGGTTCCGTTTAACGTTTAAAGGTTATGGAAGATCGTATTAAGAGAGATACCTTGGGTCATAGAACCTGTAACCAATAACAACACGTTGGTCTTCAGGGAGTACAACACGATAGCCAACAACAAGAAAACCGGGTAAATCGCACACGATTCGATGGCACCCCAAACCATCCGCTTGCAAATGGTGTCCGTCGCCGGAACTAGGCCGGCGCCACGAGCGAATATCCTCCTAATCCGAGCCACGATGAGGGCAGTGATCATAACATTCGTTACGAAGGGTAGAGCGAACATCGCCGGCGCGGTCGTCATGATGGTGTCTTCGAATATCGTTTGGCCAGGTTCGAGCTGCGAGAGTCCCCAGACGATGAGGGCCGCGCAGACCATTGTACCGAGGAGTGTCAGGATGGGGAGTACGACAACCTTCCAGCTCCTCTTGTAGATGACCCAGACTCTGTAAATCTGTTTGGTGGAGAATGAGATCAATACACACTCAGAGAGGACATCTGGAAAGCAGTACTAGTAGAAGGTCGCCGATGACCAGGGTCGCCCCGTAGAGCGACTTGTTGACCAGACTGAGAGGGAGAGCTCTATTCACGAAGTACGAGTCCGAGGGCTCATCTTGCTCAAAAAAACCCTTCACAATGGAGCTGAAGCATCCCCGTAAGCGGGACTCCCAGGTATGGGTGTGGATTTACCAAATTGATCCAGCCTATCCATCAAAGGGTCAGAAAAGCCGGCGATCGAAAAACTGGTGGGGGTGGGCAGGAAACATACCAAGTGGGCAGTAGAAAGAATGAAGATCAAACACACAAAAGGCCTTACCACTTTGCTTGCAGACTGCCCCTTATTATTATTATGAGGGGTGGCGGAGACAAAGTAGATGAATAGCGTGAGGTTGCACCCTGTCCACGTCCCGCATCAACAACTCCGTTCCGACGACGATGGAGACGTATGGACGCACCGTAAAGCACCGCTTCGGTGATAGTAGCGTACAGGTACCCTTGTGAAACGGTGATATCCCTCATCTCTTTGTAGAACTGGATTAGCTGGAGGGGGTATGTGGCAACGTTGCTGGGGATGCCACAAGGAACGGCATCTACGGACCACAGGACGGCAAGCTTCTGGAGACCCCCCAGGTTAATATATACTTGGCCATCATCACCACCCGAAGCTCAACGAACGTTTCTAGCTTAACAGGTTTATGGAGTGCAACTAACCGATCGGGGCGCTCGCCATTCTAAAGATAACTCACAGCGCCCGGCACAAAGAGGAGCAGCTTAAACGGATCCTCCAGACAAGGGATATGCGGGTATGGCTGTTCCCCATGACTCAGAACTCGAGGGAGATGCCGCGTGGGAGTTTGCAGCTAGCAATCTCGCCGGGAGCCTGCGGCGATCCAGAAAAATCCGGTGCTCGTGTTGAACAGACGTTTTTGGGCCTCGCTTGCTATCCCTCAGCTTTGTCCACCCGCAACCGAGAATCGGTCGGCTATGTGGGGGTCCTGACCGGGTACCTGATCGACAACGATCACCAGAAGGGGGATGGGATTTTCAGGGCCGGGTCGCAAAGTCAGATCCCTGAGTCGGAGTTACTGAATAGCCGTTATATGCATGGTACGCGCTCAATTACGACCCATGTGCGGAAGTCGGTTAGGGAATTGGATCTGGGGACGGCGTTTCTGACCACCGGAAAAACTCTCCCCACTGGTGGGAAAAGAATTCCCCAACTACCCCAGATTTACACTGCGCAGGTAACGCCGTATCCCAACAATCTGTGGGCGGTTTATCGGCGCAATCTGAACGCCGTCCCATGCGGTGACGCCACCCGCGATCCACCGCCTAGTTTCCCAGGGACCATGCACACGCCGAGTGGGTTAACAGTTTGTTGGAACCCATAGCAGACGAGATATCCGGGGACAGGGAAAAACCCGCCTAGGCGGGGTTGCCACTCTGGGGGAGTTCCGGCCGTGGTGAGGTCGAGAAGGGTAGCGTTCGAAGTTGTTTACCAGTGTACGTGGACCAATCTCGGATGGGGTCGGTGTCCTAAGCACGGGGGCGTGGGTGCGTCAGCAACCTTGGTTAACTGGCGCAACTTTACCTTTGTCCCGGGCGTCACTTGCATCGTCCTCGTTTCGTGTAGACTGGGAATATTAATTAAGTGAGGTGCGGATATGAAACATTACGACGTATTTAAGATTCGTTGCGGTTCCGAAGTCAGGAACTTGAACCGTTTGCATTATGTGGTATTATTTCTAGGTTCGGGAACGGGCATTAGGCCCGAGGGGACGGTGGGCCCTCTTTTGGTGTTTGCTGCTCTGGAGTTTGATCTTCTGGTGGTTGGTTCTTCCTCTTAAAGAGTAAGAGACCTAACGGCCGTTCACCGAGCATGAACAGGACGAGGACGAATCCCACGGTCATGATTCCCAGCACCATGAGTGAGATGGCGAGCCAGCCCCTATTGATGTGATCGTACATCTACAACCAAGGCGTGTCAATACCGAGAACGCAGGTTATGCGGAACGACTATCACCTGTCCAGTTATAATGGGTCCAACTGGCGCAACGAACGGGTAAGTCCCAATTCAAATCGGGTGGGAGATCCACTAACTTGTCGTTCCAATTCCCCACGCGAGGTTGAACGCCCCATAAACATGAGCATCTTGAGGCGAATGTCAGCTCCACGGCCAACCAGCATGCCAAGGGGTGAATAACGTACACCCGATACCTTCGATGGTTTTGCTGGCAGATGAAAGCTCCAACAAAGTCGGCGAGATCGAACCCGACGCGAAGAACACTGGCGGTCCCACAGCGGTCAGTGGATGGGATTCACCGAAGAGCCACGTTGTGCTCACCCTCGAGAGCGAAGAAAGTCAGGAACATGGCGAGAGACCCCTCAATGGCAATCAATCCGTACCAAGGCAAGGCGAGCAATAGTGTGGCGCAAGCGACCGGACCTGGCCCATACTTGTCGCCCAGCCAACCGGAAAGCAAGCCGGCTGCAATCCACGCAGTCAGGATACATTGCACGGTTCGAGAGAGAGGGGAAAACTTCGGACTCACAGAATATGGTGGGAATAACAGCAGCGATGAACGCAATACCAGCGCTGTGAGGGTCCAAACCCCAAACCCTTTTGAGGTGGAGGACAACCGCAGCCTCTTGTCCAGCCCACGCCAATCCCCAAAGAAGCGTCAGAATGATGCAGACTCCCGCACGAGAGGATTTCATCAACCTGAAAAGAGCGATGTGCGGGAGCAAGGTGGTGTGAGATTTGGCCCTTTCCAACCGTTTCTCCGCTTGGTCGCCCTTAGCATTGATACTTCCCTCGCCTACAACAACGGTAGGGTCGTTGGCCAGCTTCTGAGCAGCGGATCGAGGGACAAGCACCGAGGGTTGGTCGACCTTCTCCACTGCCGTGACCCCAGACGCAGCCTCGGGGTCCTTCTCCTTGCTGCTGGCGGCGATCGCCATCGGATCGATACCCCACTTCATGGCTTCGTGTCGTTCGATGAGGAGTAGTCGACCCAGAAGGTCAATACCGGTGACGACAATGCCAAAGATGAATGGGGCTCTGAACCCCAAACGCTTGTATAGTGCTCCAGCAACAGGGGGTCCAATTAGACTGCCAACGGGAAGACCCATAGAGGTGATCCCTAACTGACGCCCGAGGTGCTCTTCGGGGGCCGTATCAGATCTAAAGAAGACGATCACCAGTCAGTCATACTCCAAGCTAGCAAAAACGTCACTGGGAGGATCAAACGTACAAGAGCGCCAAGCCGACAGTCCAGATCACCGTTGAGCTCACGCCTTGGAGGAAGCGAGCGAGTACCATGAGCCAATATACAGGAGCCTCCATGAACATGATTTGCGAGCCGACGAGAGCAATAAGACCGGTGAGGAGTGGGGTCTTGCGATTACGATAGACTTCGGAGAAGTGAGCTACGGGAGGAGTGGACAATACGATTCCCCCGGACTATAGCCGGAACGAATGAGGAGTGAGCGGTTAGAGGGAGGAGAGAGACATACGAAAGCTACCAGAAGCCATGATATCCTGGAACCAACATTATCGTACCCGAGGGCTATGAGTTGGTATGGGATGACGGGAATGATCAAGGAGTAGACGAGAAGATCTGTGAGAATTCCTGTTCCGACACTGGGTGAGTTCCGAACACACGAATGTCACCGGGAGAAGAAACTCACCGAGCATTACAACTGTTCGACAAATATCCAAGATCAGCCTTCAACTCCGAAATAATGCACAAACCAAACACACACCAAGCGTGACGAATCCAACTGAGGATCTCCAACGCAAACCCCAGGGCTCTTTGCCGGGGACACCTTTCGAGCCTTTTTCTTCGACCATGGTTCTGTCAGTGATAACGTTACGGGGACGAGTACGGAACTGCATCGTGGGACGGTGGCAGCTTTTAAGCAAGCCGTCGATGTCGTCACGAACTCTCGAGATCTGCTGCGGATTATCGAGCAAAAGTCGGACGAGAGAACTCGCACCCGTCGGAAGGTGGCGCAGTGAGGGGATACCTGGTGGGTTTATCTTGGCAGGGGAGCTGCACCTGACGATCTGAATCATCACAAAACTGTGCGTTCGGTTCTTTCATTCCGCATCACGTAAATCCAGGGAGATCACGCGTGCGCCCATTGGCTGCGAAAGCCAGCTGGAGCACTGTTGGATAAGTGGAAAGATGTTCCACCTGGTGGTACGTAGTCGAGTGGGGTAAGGGCCTAGCGAAGAGCAGGGCCGCGGAATGGTCGTGAGAATCAAGTTTGTCAGCAGTGTAAGCTAGAATAAGGAAAGCTTTGCATCGATGGCCTCCTTGGTAAAATCCTCAACGTCCCTTACTTCAATGACCTTGCTCACATCCGCCTGTAAAGAGGAAACACAGCCGATGGAACCGGGTGACAGGGCCGAAGATCAGAAAAGGAGTCACTGGATGAGATGGATGGCGTGATCTCACCGTATTCTGGAAATCCAAGAAGGCGCTCGCATGCAGAGTCAACATCCCCATCTCGCTGGTAGCAGGGGACCAATTAACGAGCACGAGCGGGAAAGACTTTCTGCCATCTTTGTGGTTATACTCGTATGACAGGATGATGAACCTCGGAGAGTTTTCCGGTAGCTCTGCACGACAACTACGGTCAGCGTGAGGGGTTCGGGATTCGCTGAGACAGACGCACCCTCGACCAGGTCTTCGATTGAGATGTTATCGAACTGCTCGACTTCCTCCATAATCAACTTCGCCTTGTTGATCTTGATGACCAGCGCTGCGCTCCCAGCATCCCGTCGAGCAAACCGGAACTTCCTGAGGGAATCTTTGACGGATTGGGGAATGTCGACCGTGTGGGAAGTCTACGTTGGGTGTCACGACCATAGAAGTTGTTGAGTAGAGTGAGATGCACCATCGTTCGTCTACGTTGCGGCTGAGGGTTATCCTAGAGATCGATCACGGTCCAAGTAGCATCGCGGTCCGCTAGGCGCTCGCGGCATATAATTTACGATGGTGGTCGTCGGTCGTAACTATCGAGGATTTGAACCAGGACCCACGCATTCCCAAGCACATATATCAGCCCCCTCACCCACAACCCGTAGAATACGTTCTCTCCCAAAAACTCGAGTTTGTACGCCTCATTGAGCCAGAGGGCTTGGGTGCCCATCCACACTCCAATCAATGCTACCGTTTTCCAGAGGGAGGCGGACAGGCGAGGGATAAGTAAGGGGAGGAAGAGGAGGTACCACAAGAAATACTGTGAATAGGTTAGGTTCCCTCATGACGCTGAGATTTTGCTTTTTATGCGCTCACCTGCGAGGTGCAAACCTTGTTGAACAGCACGAACACAAAGGTTTGCACAAACCACGTAAAGGGTAGATCCTGTTTATCCCTTGCGAACAGGAATCCAGCTAAAAGTGACAACCCCATCTGGGGGACAAAGCCAATCAACGGGGATCGAACGATTGCTTCGAAAGTGGTGGGGGGAGGGAGAGAGTTCGACCGATCCTTGGATGGGTAGGTGAGGTAGGTAAGGTAGAAGTATGGTGAGAAGTTGTGTCGGTGGTCTCTCCGGTGGAGGTGGTAAAGGTATGACTCGTAGACAAAAGGGTATCCCCAGCTATAGTTCCAGTCAGCCCACGCGCCTGAGGAGATTTAGGACAGGAACGCACATCGTGTACATAATGGTCCCAAGTAGAACAAACGTTCCAGCGCTCAAAGCAGTAAACTGGATCGTCCGCATGTTGATCAACCGTCGCGGTAACGAGGAACTGCTCCTCGAGGCGCTTGAGCCGACGATACTCAGACAGGCGACCCCGTAGATGAAGGGGTAGATTTTCCAATGGGTACTCAGCCCGAGGGAGATTGCAGCCAGATCCCAGCGGCCCTTCAAAGAAAAATGAAGGGTGCATAGCACGAAGAGTGAGAGCACGGACTCTGAAGATCCTCTGGTGGAAATTGCAAAGACCATTGGGTTAAAGAGGTGGATAGCGGTCAATAGGGTCGCCTTGTCCACCCATTTCGCCGGTCGAGAAGCAGCGTTTTCGGTGGCTGTGCGGGTCTTTGTGTCGCCAGACCTACTGGCACCGATCCCAGGCAAGATAAACCTTGATAGAAGGTTGTGAATTATGATGCCGGCCAAGATGTCGCAGGCGGCAAAGAGGTATTTCCCGAATGACGGGTGAAGGAACTCGTTGGGAGTCAACAGCAGAGCGAGGATGGGAGTGTACCGATACGTCGCCCTGTGGTACGGACTACAAACGCGTTCAACACCGACGGTACGGACGATCTTCTGGACGGAACTCACTCTCCGAGTCCGAGATGCCCAGCCAGAGGACCTTGAGCAACATTTCCGGTCGAGGGATCAGGGTTGAACGTGAAACGTGCAGCGTCTGAAAAGACTCGATAGTCGACGTCAGTGTACTTTACGATGGATCTAGAGTCGTGCCATTCGCTATAGATGATGAGCCCGATGCGCAGCAGGGCTGCTGCGATGAGGGAGGCTTTAAAAGGGGGGATGGTGGTGGTCATGGCATAGCCTCTGATCCTTTAACTCACGGCGATTACTCTGAGTGACGACAGTCGTCCAATTACGGGTCGCGTATCTAGTGTAATATAAAACATATGTCCGCAGCTATATACTGGATCCCAACGTGTGGCTATAACCGAGCCCCGCAGCGCGAGCATTTCGTCTCGTTATCGACACTGGTTAGAGAAGTTCCGAGTTGAGTCCGCGGTGAAACGAGAAGTTGGGGTATAAACTCACCACAGGCACACCAGGCCTATCGGAAACAATAGGATGGCACAAACGATACCGCATATTCCAAAAGTCGTGGTTGCGTCGTGTTCGCCGTTCGCACATTGAGCTAGCACTGCACGCAGGTTTTCAGACTTTTAAGAGTCCTGACGAGGGTGGAAGAGGGCAACTCACGTCTGTTCCGGTAATCCTGGCCAGCCTGTGCCTGACGCTGCCGGGTCGAGGGGTTGTTTTGGTTGTAGGGGGACGGTTGGGGAGGGTAGTGGAGTTGTGTTGCCGGGGTCGGCTGCTGGGCGTACGTCGGTTCTGGCCTGGCGAGGGCCTCGGTGTATTCTGGAGGAGGCGGCTGGGTGTACTGGGCGTCCTGGTGGGCAACAGATTCGTCCTTGATGATCATGGGGGGATGAGTGTAGCGAGCGGATTACATTGACCACTTATGATATACCGGTCGTGGTCAATGTGGAATCAGTCGTTTGGCTGTGTGACGCCCACTGCTGTACCACCCCTTTCCCATCAATCCTCACCTCCGCTCCCGAACAGTCCACCCGCAGCAACGCCCGCCATGGCCAGGTACAAGGTCAAGGCCAAATCGAACAAGAAGCAGAAAAAGGAAGGGGAGGAGGAGGAGGAGGGACAAGGTGGTCTCGAGCCGGGCGAATATTTCGTCGGTGCGTTACTCGACTCCGCCTTCCCCTCGAACGCGTCCACACTCAACCGCGTCTCTAGAGAAAATCATCAGGGCAAAGGTTGGCGTTATCTCGAGAGGCACAGTCCACTGGGTGAGCGCGTTTTCGCACTGGCCTCTGCTCTTCCTGCTGACTGACATTCCCCGCCCACAGAGTTACCTGGTTAAGGTTCGTCATCACGCACGGCTTCCATTGGAGCTTCTTGCTGAGCCTCCGAATCCAGTGGGAAGGGTACGATGATCCCAGCGAAGACACGTAGGTCGTTTCTGCGTGTTTTGTTGCGCGGAGCTGACGCGTCTCACCCACAGGTGGGAACCCGTCCGCTCCTTCAAAGACTCGGAGCAGTTCGTCGACGAGTTTTGGGGGGACGCTGATATGAAAGGGAGGGACAAGGATGACCCTCAAGATTGGGTCCGCGGAGACATCGTCAATCGCCTTCAAATCGGTAAACCAGGTAAACACCCTTTCCCCCTCACACTCTTCACGTTCTCATCTAGCCTTAGCAAGGAGGGCCAGTACTAGGCGCAAACCTCAACGCGAAGCTTCACCGGAGGTTGAGGAATCCGAAGTCGCGTCCTCACAACAGGGCGAGGAATCCGAGGTCGACCGCATCCTCGAAACGGAGCAGGAAACTGAACCCTCGCCTTCCCCACCGCCCCCTAAACGTGGCCGCGCTCCCAGACACACTGTGCTCTCTTTGACTAGGAAGTCCGCTCGTGGAAAACCTGCAGCGTCCAAGCCAAAATCTCCTCGTCGGAAATCCACCTCAGCTGTATCGCCTAAGAAACGGAAGGCGGTTGAGGAGCTTGATGAGTCTGCAGCTGAAAATGACGAGGAGACTTCAAAGGAACCGGTCGCCGCGCCACCCGTGAAGATCGGACCTCCTCGCAAGAAAAAACGACAGCTGAAGAAAAAGCCCACGGGGCCGGACAATTCTTCTACTAACGATCCACCCCATCAAGACCCAGAAACTCAACTTCCCGAAAGCGGCACAGTCAACACGCCGAAGGGGAGTTCTACACCGGCGATTGCGGAATCTCCTGTCAGGCGCCAAGTTCAAACGGGCCAGTTCAGTTCGATCTCACGGGAGGCTCGCAGTCCAAGTGATATCCCCAATCCGCCCGACCACAGCGATAAGGCTACTTCTGCCACACCTCCCCCTCGTCCTGTCGGGGTTCCAAAGACGCCCCAGCATCGACACCGGGCAGCTAACCCTCGGGTCCGAATGATGGACATCAACGAAATTCCTGACGCGCCTGGAGAGAAAGTGGATCACATGGAAAACGCCATTTCTGCCAAGGCAAAATTCGCGGGGGGCGAACCGAAGCCACCTTCGGAAGCCTCGTCCAGCAAACGTCAACCGGCGAAAAGGAGGAAACCTGGCCCTGGTCGCTCCTCCCACGGATTCGTCGGCTCACAGGAGGACACTCTAGTCAACGATGAAAACCCTCCGCCTCCCGTCACTGACGTCGATGAGGATATGGAGGAAGGAGATGAGAATCAGTCCCCTTCTCGGAGCGGAGAGATTACGAAGGAAGAATTGATGGACATGGTCGGGCTGAAGGAGGATGAAGCTAACAATCTCCCAGACTTTAACGACGAGCCCATGGACGTCGAGACTGAGGTGGTGCAGACGACCGTAACGGAGATCACGGTAGAGAGTGTCCGGAAGACGTGAGTGTGGCAAATCTGAATGGAATCTAAACGGGAGAGTCTGACGGCCGCAATTTACCCCAGTCCCGTCAACGATAGACCAATTTCCAAGCCCTCCCTATTTGGGAAACCGAGTATCTTTGGACCGTTGTCAATGTACGAGCGTCTCGTCTCATTCCTTGGTCTTCGCGATGGCTCACCGTCCGACAGAGGCGCTGGGTCGTCGTAAGTTTCTACCCGCTCAAAATCCTCCATACAAATGGATTCGCTTACCGCTTCGTTCGCATGGTGCCCTTCCACCCTTTCTCTTCGTGCTTCACAGCAGGAGTCTCGATCGCAATGCGTTCGCCCTCAAACTAGACACCTCCGTTGACGTCTCTGTCGTCCTCCAAGATATGAAGCCTGGAACTGGTTCAGGGCCCGTCGCGACCCTCGACCTCAAAGAGATATTCTCGAAGACGCCATCCTCTGCGCCAGGGAAATTCTATAACCATGAGGCTGGTATTGAACTTTTGGTAACGCTGAAGTCAGGTGGACCGTGCGCCAGGGTCGAGCTTATGCCTGTTGAAGATGAAGAGCACGAGAAAAACTGGGAGAAGTTCAGGGATAGGTTAGAGAACAAGGATACGGTGAGTTGTGTGCTGTTTCGTTGCTCGGGTGGTTTTGATCGGATTGGAATAGTTCGTTACCGGAGCGGGGCTGCATACCCTTGTCCTTGTCGCCTCCAGCAATACTGAGGCGTGCGAGACCTTGGGCGTGACAGATATATTGACGGGAATGAGGAGGGAGATCATCGTTGTGGCCACCGACATTGAGGACGTATCTCGGTATAGCGACGCCGTCGACTTGGCTGATAGCTCTCGATGGCTGTAAATTTCTCAGTCCTCCATTTGTTTCGTCCATCTGCCTGTTGGGTTGGCACGATCCCATCGTGACCTCTCTGCTTTTGTTTCTCGCCGTTACCCTCACGTTCTTGGAGACAGTCGTCGTCAATCCGCCCTCTTCTTTCACGCGCCTTGTACAATACCTGATCTTTGCCTACGCCTTTGGATCTTCCTCCTTTGTTTACTCAAATCAAATTAAAATTGGTGTGCCTCGTGAAACGCGATCACGTGAGGGGTAATTAAGGGTCGCGCGCGTTTCCCGCAACCGGCCCTCTTATGAGTCAGCTCTTCTAGCATTCCTTCTTCCTCTACCTTGCCCACCTCATCTCTGTACCACGGCTACTCCCCCAAGAACGGCTCTACGACATGCTGCGACGAGTGCCACGCACCAACGATGGCAAAGCCCTCGACAGGGCCCAAGAGAGCCATCGCATCTCCAAACCATTCAAGCCTCCCGCTTCATCGATAGTCGCAGACCGGGTCCAACCACAGCGCAAACGCAAACGTGTCTCCTACAAAGAGGCAGGCGGAGGCGATGACGACGATTCCGAAGACGAGAACGGGAGGAAGAAGAAAAAGAAGAAAGGCGACAAGGATAAGGATTACACCGACGCGGAGGATCTATTGAATAATGCACAGACGTTTCCCGTCTTCAAGCCGAAGCCATTTGGAGGGATGAGGGGCTTCTCTATCCCAGCCATGAGAGGGAAGAATGGGGAAGAGGTGCATCATACCCAAAGTGGGGTGTCGCTTGGGATTCGACCCCAAGCGAATATCATCCCGAGACCCCTGCACGACCCGATGGAGGATCACGCGATTGTGTTGTATGACCCGACTGTGGACGACCGGGAGACAGACGAGGAAAGGCGGGAAAGGGAGAAGGAGGAAGCCAGGGAGAAGGCGGAGAAGGAGGCGAAGGAAACGGCAGTGGGGAAGTTCAATCCCCATAAGAGCCTGAAGGAGCTGCTTGGAGAGGGTAAGGAGAAGAAGATAAGCGAC
>Ga0307509_10007250_pt1 | contig 14577 bp, 11 predicted proteins | sample 10_EM_MG_FD_202245 | JGI IMG/M metagenome (GOLD analysis project Ga0307509, IMG submission 202245) | Populus trichocarpa ectomycorrhiza microbial communities from riparian zone in the Pacific Northwest, United States - 10_EM | ecosystem: Host-associated > Plants > Roots > Unclassified | place... | reverse complement strand
GACGCATCGCGAAGACCAACGATGTTCTCGCTGCAGGCACTATTCCGTAAGTAGGACGGCTGTGCGAGGGCAACATTGCTTGGATGGCGAATACCTGCCCATTGTAGCCAATGGGAACCAGGAAATGGGTATGGTGCCCCGCGGCTGCAGCCAAGCAGTTTCACGGCAATTTTGCTCTGTGGATTGGGCAAATTAGGGGGGGGGTGGGGAGTGTGGTAATGGTGGTTATCGAACGGGGGGGGAAAGAAGGTTGTGGTGGTGGTCACCTTGCTCATCCCACTCCATCGTTCATGTTCATGGTATCTATCATGAGGACCGCCTGATGACTCCGGCAGTCTGGTCCCTTCAAATGGTGTGGCATACTTGCACTTGACTCTCGTTGTTCCCGTATGGTTGGTCCCTAACCCCCTCCTTCTTCTCCTTGAACTCCCCCCCCCCCAAGTCTATCCATGGGTTCTGGTCGAGTACGAGTACATTGTCATGTAATGTATGTATGTGTGTATGAGCGCATGTACATGTATGTGTATGTATGTCTGCCGTATGTTCTCACTCAATTCACCATCAAGCATTGATGTCTGTATATACGCACATGCGACACCTATCATTTTAGGTGTTTTTTGTTCCTGGTTACTTCCTAGCCACCAACGACAGGTGGAGCCTCTAATGGAAAACTGTCAGGGCATCTAACTTTTTGTGCTGCCTAGCTTTCCAAGCCCACCACAACCTACCATTCTGCACCCACCTTCACTTGTTTTCCCCCCTCAAACATGCCAAAAGCGAATTCCGATGAATCGGTTGGCGGGGTTCCTTAGCATGTCAATGGTGTGGCGGATGCAGTCTCATAATCCCTTAGTCCATAAGAGGCTGCTTTTCTTAGCGGGATGGATTGAAGCGAGAATGGAAAAAGGAAATACGACAGGGGAAGAAGGGAAAAAAAGTAAAACAAAAGGGCAATATAATAGGAAAAAAAAGAGAGGCAGAGGGGGAAGGAAAGAAAAAAAATTCGACAAAAAGTAAATAATTGAGGCAGATCGAGACCTCGACCAATAATCGAATGACCCTAAAAAACCCCTTTCTAATACCTTGCGAACCAACGAACATCCGACACTATCGCCTCACCGAAAAAAGAACTATCAACTTCACAAATGACGCCTCCCCGCAGCCTTTCTAAGGAGGGGGCTTGAAAAAAAAACCCCCCGAACGATTGAGCATTAGACAGTTCAATTCGGACGCGATACTAAAACAAGGCTAATACAAGCACAGTATTTAAAAAGCTCCAACAGAAATAAAGCCTCAAACTCTGGAACGCTACTGCTGTAGATCACCATCTTAAACACAGACGTTTCCAAACAGAAGTCAAGTTCAACTTTCTCAAAACACCCATCGTCCGCGTCAAGTCTCACCTTTTGAGCATACGCAACTCGCTACTCGAAGATAATTGATCAAGCACATACCGTGCTATCGTCGAAAATATCTGTCCTCGTGGCCTGTGGGTGGCTCTTGAGCTCTCTCGGGAGATTTGCCTAGCCATTAGAATATAAATACCTTTCGACAGATATCATTTTGGGCCGGAGATAAACATATGGCAGTGGAGAATATATGCTGAAAGATTACTCAGATAGGGTGTGGTCCCCGTCCGGTGCCCTAACTCGAGGAGAAAAGCCTCAGAAGTCGAGCCTAGGGTTGTTTTTCCTCTTCATCCACTCCCGGCAGAGATATCGCCGAGAAACAACCAATGTCTGTAAGACTTCGGCATTACAGTAGTAGCGCCACCTAATGAATGCTTCAACCGTCGGGAGTCAGGATTTAATAAAAAAAATATTTAAAAAAAGATAGACAAAATATTAGGCGGGCAGCTCAAAATTACCTTTTCAACACAGCTGATGTGTGCAAACCTTCAAAAGCTAACATCTCGCTCTCGACATATCACTGTCCAAAGGTATTTTCATTATTGGGTTCTCGAGCAATTTTGAATTCTGTTTTACGTTTTTCAGTGCATTATTACACAACTTCTTGTTTGGTTTTCAACATCCCCCACAGAGGGATCCGAATGGTTTGGTTCCTTTATTTTTTCTCCACGGTGATACAGCAGATCAGAATATAAAGTAAGACAGATAAAAAAATCCCACCAATTGGAAACCCCACGCCTCTCCTATTCTCTATTTGAAGGGCCCTTCCGAGCCTATCGAGAAAACGAACAACCAGTCCTTTCCTCTATCGTACGGGGAAACTAGGTTCAATTTTCCCAGAACTGGAGGGGTGGTGTGATAAATGATGCGAGGACGACATGCATCTGGCCTAAGTTGAGGCACGGTTTTTATCTTCCTCTTCCCCTCCACCTCCTCCTGCTCTCGTTCAGCTTCCCTTTGCCCTCTATATCCTACCGGTATCCTTAATCCCGCTACGGTCTTTTCTGTGCAAGCAACCGTCGAGATAAAGGACTCCTATCTTAACAATTACTTTCTAAGACTGGAGTAAGACTGTGGAATACAATTGCCGGCGTAAACCGTGAACCCTCAAAGTATTTACCGGCATCGTCTCGCAGCGCAGCCGGAACCGAAGATCGCACCCCCAAGAAAATCACTTTTTTTTCCTTTTCCCGAAACTTGCAAAGATTTGCGAAATATTAGAATTTCAACCATTCTCTCGTCCTCTCACTCACCCCCCCCAATCCGCCCTCCCACGCTCGAGGTATTCCCGCACCTATCGGGGATTACTTTCCCCGATGGACATTGATGCACGAACGAAAAGAAAGTGGACTAAAACCCTCTGCCCTGGTTGTTTGACAGATGGTTATGCAATCAAGGGCCAAGTGAAGCCAGTTGGGCATGCTGTTTGAAAAAAAGAAAGGAAAGGGTGGCCAGAATGTCGCCCAAGCAATCCATGCTTTTCCCTCCCACACAGTTGTCGTGGCGGTCAAAAGTGGCTTACCAGCACTATCAACAAGGACAAAATTCAAGCGTGCGCTTGGTTCGATTCCCCCCAAAAGTCTCCTTGGAGATTTCCAAACCATTCCATTTCAGGGGCTAAAATGCTCCACAAGTAAAAGGAAACAGATCCCCCCCAGTAATTAGTTTTAGGAATTGCTAATCAAAACTTATACGAGAAAGGACTAGGGGGGTTGAAAAGAAAAGAAAATCAAAGAAAAAACAGTCAATTCCCCAGAGCGTTGCGAAAGTGAGAGGGGGGAAGAAGAGGAAGAAGAAGGGGAAAAAAAGAAAGGAAGCGACGACGACGACCACGATGCAGCGGTGTGTGGAAAGAGGGAGAAAAGAAAAGAAAAAAAGTGAAATATGGATACGTATGTAATGTAAAATATCCATTTCTTCCACCCCTATTTGATATTGCATGTGGTTAATTCATTTGCTTTTTGCTAGAAGCAGTTGGATTCCAACAAAACTGTTGAGAGCGAGAGAATTCGGCGTTCCCCGTACTACAGAACCCTCCATGAGCTATATGATATGCATCTATCACTCGATATCACTCGTCCCCATTTGGGCTGCTGGGAAGCCCCCCACGTATCTCCAGCCAAAGGCCTAGGCTCAGAAAAAGAGCTCTCCACAGACCTTCTTTCTTCTCGCGCAAGGGTTTAAAAATACTTGATCCTACAGTCCAGTACGGTACTGTTACCTGGAAAAGCAATCCCAGAAACGCGCTTCAGTGTACTCGAGTATATTGGCCTGGCCTGTAACACTTTATTGGGTATGTGTGCGCGCGCTTTTCACTCCACTCCACTCGGAAGGGGGGCAGGAAGTTTACGTCTGCCATACCTGGTACCATCTCTCATACTCCCCCAGTTCGTTATATATCTCGGTATGCTAAGTTTTTTTTCTTTCTTTGCAAATCATTTCGGCGATACGGAACAGGTTTCACCCTTCGTTCGCTACAGTATTGGGAGGAGCATCCATTGCTGGAGCATTCTTTTATTTTTTTTAAACTTTTTGCCAAGAAAAAGTGTTGCTCGACTCCAATATTTGAAAAGGATCCTCGAACCACCGGTACATACCACTCCTTCTCTTCTTCCTTTTCCTCCTCCTCCCCTAGCGATTATGACTTTTATTAGGCGACAGGGTGGACGATCTCTTTCCATATACACGTTTCTAAGAAAGGGGGAAATATATATATGTAAACGTCTCGGAATTTCATGGAGATGCCGGGGGGTTTACGAGTGAGTACAAGAAAGAAAGAAAAAGTTGGTTCAAATTTTAAAAACTATTTGTATGGTTCCCTTCCCCCCATCCGTCGAAATCAACTTTCACCCCAGAGTCAGGGGTACTAGTCCTAATATAGTATAAATGATCATACTACTTTAGGCGAATGTATCTCACATTACTCAGCTAAAACATTTTTTTGTTTTTTTTTCCTTCTTTCTTCTGCATAATAATTATTATGATACATACAGATGCTAGCCCCCATCCATCCATTCATCCACCCAACCCATGTATCAGCTACTCTTCTTAAGGTTGAGGCGAAGTTTGAACAAGAACCACCCCCCCGGGATCAAGCCCACACTCTGGCAGACTGGGATCTGTCCTTTTTTGCACGGGTTAGGGTTATTACGCGGAGGGAAAGTATAATAAGATAAAATAATAACATGTGAGTTGTTTATCAAAAGAGTTGGGGAAAAAGAAGAGGGGTGTGGTTTGCCTGAATGAAGGTTGATGATGATTCCAAAGTGGCTGGGGGAAAACCACACACTCGAGGAGGATGAGGATGAGGAGGAGGAGGAGGAGGAGGAGAAACGTCTGGGGGTAGTCTAATGTTTTGGTGGCGATTGTTGGAGATCTATCATAGAACGTTTACCGTACATACTACCGTAACTAAGAAGTCTAACTAACTTAGTGCAAAAAGCTAGAATAACTAACTGTAAGGAACGAATTCCCCCCCGCTTGTTCCTGCCACAAAGAGGAGGTGTGCGAGTGGCTCGTGCTTCTTCTTTCAAGGGCCCCCCGCAAGAAAAAAGTTATGTTACTTGTAGTTATTTAAGGTTAACCAGCGAAATATACAAGTATATAACCCCTGTCTGTTCCAGTTAATAGTCAATGTTTCCTACGGTCCGATAACCTGTATGGATACAAACCCTTGCAAAAATTATTACAAAGTCAAGGGTAAGTTCGTTTTGGTTAGGGAGAAGACGGGGATCATCCTTTCCGGCCAACCATCATATCATCTCCAAATGAGTTGTGGCGGGGGAAAGCAATAAAAGTGAAGAACAACAAACAAACAACAGTAATATTATTATCATTGTGATAGATAAAATAGATTTTACAATTACAGTAAGAAAATCCCAAACTCGTCTGAGGAGAGGGGGAGGAGGGGAGGAGGGGGGGGGGAGGCGAAAAAAAGAAAAGAAAAGAAAAGAAAAATGGGTTCTCTCTCGAAAACCAGGAATGAAGGAAAGAAAAGAAAGAGGGGGGGGGTTAGAATATCTAAAGGTTAATAAATAAGGTCAGATCAAATGGGGGCACGGTCCCTGTGGCTTTTTCTTTCTTTTTCTTTACCCTTTCCCCCCCCACCACCACCCACCGCCACGCCACGCCAAAACCTAGGTAGTTAAAGTTCGGGAACCCGGGAAGGCGCGCCAAAAACCTCTTTGCACTTTTTTTTTGTTTGTTTTTTTCCTATCTGTCAGCCAGCCTCTCTCTCTCTCTCTCTCTCTCTGTCTCTCTCTCCACGCACCAGTTATCATTGGGGGGAGAAAAGAGGAGAGGGGAAAAAAGAAAAAAAAAACCCCCCGAATGAATGAATAAACAAGTCAATATCTACGAGACGTTACTGAGAACGGTGGGCCTTTTATTTATTATTATCGTTATTATTATTCCCCCGCCCCCCCCATTTTCCGTATTGAAAAAAGCAATTTGGCTTACCATTTTCTTGGGTACAGTTATTGTACGAGTACCGTATGGTAGTTAAGGTGGGTGGGTGGGTGGGGTTCTTGTTCCGGGATGTTGAATTGAGTTGATAGCATACCCTGCCCTAACTACCTTACCGGTGTACGAGTATGATAAACTTCGTGCTGTTGCCTACAATACCGGTATTAACCGTTGGAGTTTTCATTAACGTTTTTTACTTTTTTTTATATTGCAAGTACTCTTTTTGCTTTGCTTTGTTTAATTCCAACCGTCGGATAAGATATGGCGTTCCCCGCAAAAAGCATCCGGGGTATGATAATCGAGTATGATATGATACGGTGTGTATTATGATTACCCGTTGGCGGTAGACTATGATACCGGTCCGGTATCATACTGCGCCGTATCGTTGTGTACTTGTGCTGTGCGCACAATATAGTACGATACGTGCTATGAACCGGTGTCGGTATCATACGGTAATTTACTACGGTAACTTGGCGCTCGGTTAGTGCTTCAGTAATCTTGTGTCTTTGACGAAAAACAAAAAAGAGGCTTCTCTTCCTTGCTTGCGCCCACTTTGCTTGCTCGTCCACTTGCGAGTATTTTCCTTGGAGGGAACCTCGGGGGAAAGGTTCCAAATCTTGGTAACGAAGATTTAGGGCTTCGGGTTTCGAGGGAAATTTCTGGGTTAGGGCACCGGTACCCGCGTCCAAGAGGTTCGTGCTGTCGGCAATGTGTGACGTCAGATCTTGGGGCTTTTTGAATGCGGCTCCGCCGCTGGATAAGGTGGGCGATCGTCGTGGGGTAGTTCCAGTTCAATGCTTACGAATAATAGACTACCGTACGGTAAAAGGCTAACAGAGTTGACGTCACACAGCAAACATTGGAGCATCTTCAAGGGAAATGGGAAAAAACAGCATTTGCATTCCCCTCTCCCCTTGAGACTCTTCAGAGGCTCTCAAGCATGTGATAAGATGTGGGCACCCGCAACACTGTCCTCGCTTCGCCCGAGGCGCCCCGGCAAGGGTGGCTTCTACGCAAGAATGAGAGGCTGGGACCAACCGAATAGAACTATGTCATCCGCCACTCTGCCTGTTTTTCAACACCGTTTTCCTGTCTATCACTCTAGCATCACGGCGTGGACAACCACCTCGTAGCGCTGTGACGACATACTGACATCGATGACTTTACAACCAGTACTCGTACTCGAGTGCTGTGTAGTGCTCGAGTAGACCAGAACTCCCAAAAACGGGCAATTCATAGGGGCGAAAAAGGGTTATAAAATGGGCCCTGAACCCCCCCAATCGCCAGATACCTCCATCATCATCATCAACACACTCAAGCACTCGAGCCGTCCCAAATATTTTAAGCTTTAACTCCCCAAAACAACCAAATCATCAATCATCATCATGTCTGATATGGGTCAGTACACTCCATACCGTAGTCCCTCGAAACCACCCGTTCACTGGTTTCTAATGTCAGTTCAGGAAGAAAGTCTTTCGCCGACCAGGCCACCGATAAGGTAACTCCGGAGTCCCAGAAGCCCACCACTCAGAGGGTGGGAGACACCGCCTCAGGTGTTTACGATAGAGCTGCTGGCGCCGTTGAGCCTGAGTAAGTCTGATCATGGAATTCACTATCTTGGCATTCACTGACGACTTATTCCCGTATAGCTCGCAGAAGTCAGCTACCCAGGGAGTCGGCGATAGCATGCGCTCTGGCTCTGACACTGCCTCAAGCCATTCCAAGGGCATGGCCCAATCTGTCACTGACACTGTCGGTTCTGCCACCCAGGGTGTGAAGGACACCCTCAGCTCTGCTACTGGCAACAAATAAATTCGAAAGGTGTTTTTGTTGGGAGAATTGTTTTCATCATGTTGGGCTGGGTCGATGGGTGAATTGCCCTGTGCTATATATAACATGAATAGTGTTCTCGAGGAAAGGAATTGAATTTTGGTTTCATTATATAAAGGTTTAGTCTGAAAATTTTATTTTTTTGGAAGACTCTCCAGCATCTGTGTGCTCGCGCTCGCAGGGTGGACGGACGTCCAAAGTGATAGGCTGTGACGGCCCTTTTCGTTTGTTTTTTCCTTTCCCTTTCCGTTTAGCAAGGATTCCCTCCCAGTAAATTCTCTCTTCGTCCCCCTTTACGCTTGTAGCCTTAACCCAATCCTCTCTGCCGCTATCTTTCGTAGCCTTCTTTCCTTCTTTGTCATTGCCATCCTGCATTCTGCGTTTCCGCTTTTCCAGTGCAGAGACCACCAACTCCGAGTCCTGCGCTTTGCGCAGCCGCAAGTGCGCAGTCGTCAATCCTTTCTGGTAATCGACATAATTGATAATTATCGGGGGGCCATCTTCGTGCATTGCAGTGGAATTGCGCTTAATTTTAGATGAGCTCTTTTTTCTGTTGTATTGATCCACCTGCCGGGTGATAAAATGAGTAATGGTTTCTTTGCTTGTCAGCGGGTGTATGTTAGTTAGGTAGACAATTAGCCCTAATTCATAATCGGACTTCATTTTTTGATCGTCTTCCCGGGGTGAGGCTGGATCTGCAGGGACGGTTGAGGTAATCGGTCGATCAGGCCACATTTGTTGAGCCGACGAACCAGGTGTCCTGTCGTGGCGTTTTGGTGCCCTAATGCGCGTGGGAAGGGTTGGCCGCCTGCTTCGCAGCTGTTGGTACTCCTCGTCCCTCCTTCTCCATTCATGCCTTGCTCAAGTTAGCCATCTTTTGCATGAGGTATTTGATAGTTGTGAACTCACTTTGTCATGATTATCCAGTCTTTTGGCCACAATTCCTGATTCTCTGCGTCTTCGTGCGACACTGCGGCGGACAGTATCACGAATGCCCATGCAGTATCACCAGCTTCGACAAACTGCACCGGCAGGTATTTTCTCGGCATCGCTGATTGGGATAGCATCCTAGCTACCCTTCCAGGGTTTAGAGTTATGCCTGTAACGTGGGGCTCCTTGACGAGGGGAGGAGGTAAAATCAGTATATGCATCAATGGCCAAGTGGCCATGAGGGAGGGCCCACAATGTAAATTGTAGAATCTTCCGAATCCTTTTGGTGGCCCGCGGGAGATTTTGGGGAAGGCAGGTATTCATGTCGCCGCCGAATATAGTATTTGTCTTTGCTCAACTGTGGCTGAAGTTAGTCGCGTTGATAAGATGGATGGCTTTTGAATCAAACCTACTTGTAAAAAGTCCGAAGGATATTGAGTGAGAACTTTTTGAAAGGTCACTTGCGATGGTTTTGGCTTCACCTCAGCCAACCGTGGACAATCCAACAGCGCGGATAGGTGGATGACTAACGCTCATTTAATTAGCAGGGAGCGGTCAGTATTGAGCCAACCTTCTTACAATCGCTCTCCCCTTCCACAGATCGCATCCTTGTGGAAAACCATTCGGGGGGGCCATTTTCAATCCCATAATCCGAAAATAAGATCTCAAGGGTCATCACCATCTCCTTCGCCAAAGTTGGATCGATGTGATCATCTTTGGCAGATTTCTCGGGCGGGGCGAGAGGTGTAAATTCCTTCGGTTGTTGGCGTAAAGCTTTCTTCTGGAGTTGCCTAGGAACAAACATTACACGTTGCAAGGCACATACCGTAGACGCTTTTCAGTCGTGTTGGGTTTTGGTGTTGGACGGCTGGAGCTTGAATCAACGTGTATGATTCTCTCAGCCAATGTAGTTCACGTGACATATTGCTCCGGCGACTATTTGGCGGCTTGGCATCGGACCCTCGATTGACACACCAGTATCATAATGCTCAGCGCAAAGTACTTTACTCTACTGTATAATACTTAACATTCTTTCATTCCCCTCTAGCCGCGTTACTGTGCGGTGGTGTACCGAGCTCAAGGGGTGCTCTGCAGTGCGCTAGAAGTGCGAAATACAGTCAATGGTAGTATTTGAGCGAGTTAATACGGTAGTGTTGAATCGCCGAGCGACTCTTCAATATCTTGGCCGGGCCGCTCAGGCCCTGCTATTCCAGATTCACATGCCAAGACAATTGACCTTCGGCATTAAGTTACTTGTTACAGACCAAAAGTACCCGAAAATGGGGGGGATCATTAGTATGGGCGCAAACACGCACAGATGTTTTGCCATATATTTCTTTAATCCCTGTTTTCGGATACTTATTGCCTGGAACAAATACAGCTAGCGTGGACCCACGGCCCTAACTTAATTTCTGTTCTGTCCAAAGCCATACTCTATAAATGTGGTGCTGGGGGTATCGCGGCATGGGTGAAAGTCGAGTAGCCTGCGGCGCGGGGTGGTCCCAGCATTAGAGAATTACAGTTGTAAAGGCCTGCACAACGCTGTGGGTACTGCACTGGTATGGCTTATGGCGTGCAATCATGCGGGATCACTCACTCTCTTGTATTTGGTGTTACAGGTAGTGAAACATAAGTTCTCTCAGGTTGAGATGTTAGTCCATGCCTAGGCAGTCTCTTGGTCCAGGCCTGCACCCTTGCTGAGACAGCGTAAGTAAAGTGCATTATGATTGGATAGAACCTTTGGGCGCAGCATTGGTGATCTTTGTGATATAAGTTTTCACAATTCTTATGGTGATTTGTCAGTTCTTTCCGCCAGCACTCTGTTTATGCGTTAGTCTGCTTTCCCTTGGCAGTCCTGTTCGAAAGTGATAGCAGTTCCCCCCGACCGGCGATTGAGGAACGTTTCCAAAACATGTCACTTGCTCATAGATAATAAGAAGTGGCGGCTGTAGGTATGCCTGATTTGAATGTGCTTAACGTTGCCTGATACTGGCATGTTACAGCACTAACCCTTGCCTGAGGCACGATGGGATATCGCTCTATCGTACTGGGATCTCATCCATTTCGCCGGCTGCAAAAAATATTCGTGAGAGATACCAGCAAATGCCATTCGGCCATCGGCAAAGTTGGGCACCGCGATTTTTGAGCTTGCTACTGGAGGACATTATAAGCCTGCGGACGAAATGGTTGGGGTCACAAATTATTGAAAATCATGAGCTTAGGCGATACATTGCCCTAAAATCGGAGATCAATCCTGTCGCGGTGTTGTGTCATAGAAATCCTCGTTTGTTATAAAGGAATAGTAGGGCTAAAGCCCATGATAGCTGCTATCATATTAGCCTTTGGACGTCGGGCTTCCATTAACACCAAAGCGATGGAGATATCCGGGACTATCCCGGCAGTAGGGATTCTGCAGTAGCTGCCGAGAGGATTTTAGGTCTTGATATTAGTAATTCGGTTTCCGGTGCTCCTGGGATGATTGGAGACCTGCGGGTCGTATTGGGGTACTAATCTTTGTTTTGGTGGAGGTTGGAAAAGATTACCAAGCAGAACACCATAGAACCGACTAGGCACATCGCACAAGCTATTGAAACCATTGCAGCAGGATGAGGATAGCCATAGAAAGCCGTGAATTATAATCTAGATGTTGATTAAGGAAACATATCTAAAAAGAGGCAATGGCGGAGTTGGAGACAGGAGAGTTTCAAGACAGCCCTTATTGTTTCATCAGTGACAACTGTTGCAAGGTCCTATCTAACCTAACGGTTTTGCCCTGATTGCTTACCGTAAACTCTGGGAAGACCAACGAACATTACCAACCTAGGGGCTTCCAACTCCGGGGGATCAAGGCACTGAGGAGGAGCACAACCACCCCACAGCTAGCCTCAGCATTAGTCTTGCTAGAGAATGCCTTGGGTATTCATTTGCTCGTACCTGTGCTCTTCAGAAGAGCTTCGAACATGGAGCGGCGGACAAAGGGGGATTTTCCCATGCATTGTCAGGAACTATCGAGTAAACCGTGATATCTGTTATGAGTGCCTCCACTGACGCTTAGGAGGAGCTCTGAAAATTAAGCCCATCAAACCTATGTGTGACTTAGCAAATGTAAGCCAAGGCGAGACTCAGTTGATATAGGGTCCAGGTGCTCGTTCTATGGGGGAGCCAGGAGGTATGAAATCCAAGGAAACCTGGAACCAACCGCTTGCTAGATTTTCCCAATTTTTTTTTAGAGGGTAAAAGTAATATTGATTCCAACACTAAGCAAAGAAGGGTGTTTCTCTGTGACTATGTGTGTGTGGCTGGATCTTCCAACTGGACTCCACATGCAGACTGCTTGATATCCATAAGCACCTCAGATTACGAGGAAGCCCTTGTTCATGAGCACCTCATATATGAGAAACTGTCAATGGATCTTCATAAACGAACTCTACAAGGAGTGGAGGACTACGCCCCCTCATCTATCTTACACATCTCTAGCAGCTAGGGGACAGGGGAATCTATTCTAGCAGGACGTATAAAACACGCCCTTCTGACAGGCTGCATTAAGACATATTCGGAAACAACAGTGATGCGTCATCTTCACAACAATCACAAGTAGCTCATCCCTAAAGTGTCCCTATTAGTTTCTGCCCACGGGAAAGCCGGCGGGCTCAGCCCTCATGGGGAAATGCCCGACCCTTCGGAATGAAGTTCTGTGGGCTGGTTTCCTAACTAACACCCGAACATTGTTGGGAGTGTTCTTCACGATAGTCGGAAGAACGGGTGGGGTTGGGATAGTGTTTTGTCTCATCCGTGCAAGGGAAAGGTCTGGGGAAGGTTCTGCACCGTGTCTGCTCTTGAAATTGGAACCCCTTTTGTTATTAGAAGGGAAATAGCATTTAGAATTGCTTGTGACTACCAGCCCTGAATGTGACTTGGGCCATGCTACCTCAAAGCAGCTCCCATTTGTCTTCAATTTTCCCTCAAACCAACACACAGGATATCAGCAATGCAGCAACAGAGCACCGAAGGGAAATAGACCGTAAATCTGGGCTCAACGGTATTGAGAAGGTTAGGTTAAGAAAAGAGCTGGTGTAGAGGGTGCGGAGTCAGAAAAGCTCCATCAGATCATCTCCTCGTTACCCCCCGCACCCTGGCGGTTCTATGACAAAATCCCCCTCTAGCTTTAGGACCCTCTCGGAAGTACAAGAATCCCTTATTCTTAAAAAACACTCTCGTGGGTTGGCGTTGGACGATCTTCGCATTGCAATCGAGCTAGAACTTGGGTCGAATCATTCGGGGGACTGGGGGTAATGCCGGATATAGGCTATGAGGGACAACGGATTCCATTTCTCAAGTCAGCAGAGGGAGCCGGAATAGGCCACAAGGAAGTCATTTTGGTACGGAAATTGGATAATGTTCTTGTATACCGGAAACTAGCCCTTGGTGGTGTTTGTGATGCAGGTCCATAGCCTGAAAATAATGTTCGGTCAAACACTAACGCAGAACCTGTAAGCATAGTCTATATCCCTGGGGCTAGCCTGGGGGAAAAGCCTCTGCTGAATATGCCGAGCACGACCCCTAGGCAAGGGTATATCTCCTCACACTTTAGAGACCTAATCATGACTTTCTATAAGTTTAAACAGTTGCGACTTGGGATTCTTCATGGCTTCCTGTTGGCTTGTTTGCTTTAGTACCACCTTAGTAGTTCGCTTAAACTCCATTCCCACTTATACCAGAAGTTACGGCTGCTACCCGACTGTTAAGAAAACCAAAGCTTTCTAGGACTCAGTCGGACATAGTTGGCTGGCGATACCGACATACAGACCTTGGGTTTTTTTAGAGATCTTTGTAGAAGCGAGTGGATTAGGAGTGGAGAGGAGTGGAGCAAAAGGAAAGGCACAAATAATGGAGAAAGATAAAACTAACCTGTAAACACTCTATGGCTACTAATTCGGATAACATAAGCACTTCCTACTCTGGATAGTATTGAATACTAATTGAGGATTACTTTGTGCAATGCTCGGTTGTCAGCCTAAGGAGTGGATATTTTTTTAACAACCAGCTGTACTGGTGTCGGATAGCTTCAATGCTTTCACTTAGGTGGTTTAACCGAGCCAACCTGTAGAGAAGAGCACTACTGATCTGCTTGCTATAGGATAATAAAGGAATGAGAACTATCCTGACCCTATAGGAGGGTGCTTTGCCAAACAAAAATACTACCACATTATCTGAAGATACTGGAAATTATGCTGAGTCTTAGTGTTGCCGGGTGGCCAAAGTGCTTCACCATGGAAAGAGTAGCGAATATGAGGAACTAAAAATGAGTGACAATATATGATTGGGGGGGTAGATGACTGGGCATCAATCAATTTTACACCAAATGGCTCTCACTGCCTTAAATGTTTCCCCTTTATAGTTTGCTCTAAGACCGGTTTTCTCAATAAGGTAAAACTCATACCCAGAAACAAGGAGAGTCTATTGTGTATATATACTTAGATAATTAAAGTTGTTTTACTATACAAAAATATAATTTCTGTATCTGAGTACTTCTTGACTGAGGTGTTGTACTGTAAAACCTTGAACAATTGAACAGTTTGCTATATTGGACTTTTCTCTCGTAGTATGGCTAAGAATTTTTTTTTTTATCTTGGAGAGGAGAAATAGGCTGTAATATTTCTGTGTTTTTTTGTTCCCTTTCTAGAGAAGGGATTCTGGACTAGATAGCACACTGTCCAATTATTTAAGTTTTTATAGTAGTGGATTACTGTAACGACCCTACGATAGGTAGCTACAATCACTATCACCTTAGCCCAAATGGTATACCAAGTGGTAACCAGAGGTGGTGTAACAATCCTACACAGATGCGATTATTTATGCAACAGGTAACGAATTACTTACGTTCTTGAATTAGACTATCTTTATAGTCTTTGGTCTTTCTTGAATATTCGGGAGAGTGTTCTTC
>Ga0307509_10007249_pt1 | contig 14584 bp, 36 predicted proteins | sample 10_EM_MG_FD_202245 | JGI IMG/M metagenome (GOLD analysis project Ga0307509, IMG submission 202245) | Populus trichocarpa ectomycorrhiza microbial communities from riparian zone in the Pacific Northwest, United States - 10_EM | ecosystem: Host-associated > Plants > Roots > Unclassified | place... | reverse complement strand
AGTCGGCCAGCGGCGCAGAGGTTGTTCCGTTCAAGACAACCCCGCAGCCTGCTGGCCTTCCCTAGGCCCTTGGCGCGCAGACTCACCGAGGACTTAGCCATTCTTGCTCTCTAATAGTTGGGGTTCGGCGTCGACTACCTGAGCCCGGGAGGCGTCACGAAGTTGCCGAGCACGCTCGAGGTTCTTGGCGAAGTCCACGTTGATGTTGGTTACGGTGGACTTCTTGACGAGACCAGTTCGGTCGGCGGTGTCGGAGAAGACACGTAAGGCTTTATCGAGAGGGATCAGTTCGCCTTCTTCCTCGGCTTTGTCAAAGTGCTCGGCAATGGTGCGGAGGGCCTTGACGTTGACCTCATTTGCCATTGAGTAGCGTTCACCTTCACCACCAATCCATTCTTCATGTATATCGGCACGGTACTTGGCCATGAGGTCCATGAAGGAAGGATCAGAGTGGAGGATATAGACTCGGGCAATGGAATAGCCACAAGCCTCCGCTGCGTCCTTAGGCCGAACGCCAGAGGCCAAGAGACGCGCAAGGCGATGGTGAGGATCGCGGAATCGGTGAACGGTTGGGGTGGTGCGCTTCTCACGTAGGCAATCGAGATCATCCACCGTCAACGAGCGGATGGCGCCGATTTCAAGTTTGACTCGCGGGAGACGGCCGCGGGTGAGCATTAGATTCTCCTGTTGATCTTTCCTACAACGTAGGGATGAACTCGATCAAACTTGTCTGGGGCTAGGGATTGAACCAAAGCTTTGAAGTCAATCTTCTCCACGTCTACATCATCTTCATTGTGTTTCACATTGAACTTCGGTCGATACTTATGAATAAGTCGTATCTCTTCTGCATCAATCTCCCAAGCCATACATGGCTTGACCCACATATCATCGAACGGTATTGCCTTCACCACTCGGGGACCGAAGGGCGTCTTCATCATCTTCTTGGTTTTCACATGTTGATAAAACCTAGACAATGGTTGCGATGATTGACCCACATACATGACCTTGCCTTTGTAAACCAGACAATACACACATGGTCTCAATCCGTTAGCAAGACTCTCATATTCCGGTTCCATATCGAACGGTTTCCTACTTCACCTACCCAAGAGTTTAGCATACCTAGATTACTAATGTCAAGTGGGCTAGAGTAAGACCCGGGTGATTCACAAATCCACACAATTTGCCGTGAGGAGGTATGGCCCACGGCGAGCGCACGCTTTTTGGCCCCACCCCCGGCCTCGAACGACTGATAGGATACATGTTGATGCAGATGCATTCACGTTGATGTGATTTGCATGGTGCAGTGCGGTCGTGGTATGGTTGGTGTGTTGAGTGGGTATCGTGAGCACCGTAGCAGGTTAAGCCCGATCTGATCGGCTCTTGTTACATACGTCAGGCATCATACTCACTCGACATAACAGCGCTAAGGCGCACAACTCTATGGAGTTAGACAAATGGCTAAGGCAACGCGCAGCGATGCAGTGTGGACGGTGATTGATGCCGATACGCTGGCAGATGAACAACGATTTGCATATGATGAGTACAAGGCCAAGTATCGGCTCATGAAGGAGGCGAGGGAGCATTTCGAGAACCATATGCAATCGGCTGTTGAGTTGCCTGCTGGGAAGCGGTTGGTGTTTGGTTATAACTTCGGCAAGCTGAGCGTGGCCGTGGTGGATGATGATCGCAAGCCAACGGCCAAGGCCAATGCGCCGCAATCGTTGAGCAGCTATCTCGCGGGGATGGCACAGAAGGGACGCTGATATCCAATCACATCAATCACGTTCAAGGCCGGGCATTGTCCCGGCCTTTTTATTAGGAGGGTTTGTTCACGTTTTGTCGGGCTCGCTGGTGCGAGCGATGGGTCGGGGCGGCCATGGTAGCGGCCATGCCAATCAAACGCACCACGGCTCACGCTAGGCCCAGCAATCGGCAATCAGCAATCGATGGATACCCGGTGCGTCGGATCGATCGCGTTAAGTCCCGGATCGATCCTTATCTGTCTCGCTCGGAGCAAGGACGACTTGTCATCTCCCGTCGTCCTTCTATCTGCCATTCTACCCCTTCCCTTCTTCTCTCTCACTCTTTTTTTACACAAGACAGGGAGGTAGGGAGAGAGGAGAGACGACCCCTACCTCCGAGTGGGGCAGATAAGCGTTTAACGGGGACGAATCAGGATCGATCCGACTGACCGGAGATCTGAAGTGGATAAGGGAAATAGGGTAAAGATTGTTGTTGACGAATGGTGGTGGATGTGGTATAATACGGGTATGAAGGCAATCAGACCGGAAAACCTGCGATGAGCATACCAACGCTGAGTGAGATTGAGGCCAAAGGCAATGGGCCAAGTGATTGTCAGGGGTTGAGTGAGCTTGTGTTTCCGCTTGCGCATCAAGCGGTGAGGTATGAGCAGCTATTGGCAACCAACCCAATCAGGGCCGAGGAGTATAAGCGAACATTTGCCCGGTTGCCGATGACACCAGAGCAGATTGCGGCGGATAAGGCTGCAAGGGTGAGGGAGCTTGATTTGCGCTTGCAGAATGCAATGGGGCATAAGATCATGACCTTGCCGATGAATACGAGGGAGTTGGTGATTAAGGTCATTGAACATCGGCGATTGGTGAATGAGGTTAATGCAAGGCCAATGAAGCGACGAATATAGTTGAGGCGCGCAGCGCCATTACATCAAGGGAGCGCGACATGATGTGTCATCAGTGTAAGAAGAACAAACCAAGGGCCAAGTTCAGGCGAACTAAGCGAAAGCAACGGAATGGAAGATGGTATACGTATCATTCCATGCGGTGCTTGAAGTGCTTGGGTAAATAGCAGCGCCATTACAACAACGGAGGGGAGACTATACATGCACAAACATCACTTCACACCATGGTCTATATGCCGAATGAATGCCACGCGTAGGCGATCTACGGTGCGGAGATATTCGGCTGTGTTTTTGTATTCAGCATTCAGGGGGAGATATCAGAGATGATCATCTGGCAAGGGACGATTACAATCAACACCAATGGGGCAGAACATGACGAACATATGGCATCGGCTAATCTTGACGCGAGTATGTTCGATGTGCTTAAGCGGTATCCTAACGCTACCAGCGTGGTGATTGCGGTGTGTCCGAGTGTGCTTAAACGGCCAATGTATTGTGAGGCGCGAAGCGCCCTATCAGTGTCGACACCAACACACTAAGGGAGAACGCAGATGAAATCTCCAAAGAAGACAGTGATCCCTCCTTATCGTGGGTCATTTCACACTATTGCAGGGGTTGAGATTGATACGGATCTCATTCCCGAGGCCGAATACAAGCGTGCACTGTATCATGGACTTAAGGAATTGCACCTGATTGGTGAGATTGATCTCAATGAATACAAGCCCAAGGGAGACCGCAGATGAAAGGCTTTGGTTACAACATCCTCGCTGATATGGCCAATAGGCCATGGGCGAAGTCGAAGTGTTCGGCGATTAAGCTTGAGGTGACTGGAGTTCATCAGCCCAAGGGAATGAAACGGCGCAAAGCCACACATCCTCGCCTTGCCTCAACCTATCGCGGAGCTAGGCGCAATCTACGCAGGACTATGCGGATTGCGAAGCTAGCAGCTAAACGTACCGCACCGCACCATCACGAAAATGTGATTTGACCGTGCGGTGCAATATCGATTATCATTTGTGCGGCGCAGCCGCTAGATCGTAGGGAGACAACATGACCGTTCCAACCACTACTGAAATGCTTCGTGCAGCCGCTCGTTATGCGGCAAGTGATCCAAGTGATCCATTTGCCCTTCGTCGGGCAATCACCCATCTCAACAACGGCGTAGCCTCATATGCCACCCAAAATGGCAGCATGGGCTATTATGACGCAGAGGAATACACTGAAACCCGTCGCCTTGCATTGCCAAATGGCAAGACCCTTGAATGGCAGGCCACTGCTTACAAGAACGTGAAGCGACCATAAGCTTTCAATCACCTATGAGCTAAACGCTCTTACGGCCAGCAGGGACATCCCTTACTGGCCACAAGGGCGTAGGAGACATAGATCAACAGACCGAGAAGCCTCTATCCGTGCCCCGCACCTATAAGCTTCTATGACGTCGCTCGCTGATAAGCTCTCCACGGGCATTCGCCCAAATAGCCGCCAGACTACATCTGGCATGAGATAATAGCGAGTATCAATCCAATGGCTATTATGACTATCCCGATTGTCAAAGGTAAAGGCGTGGTTGAGATTGACACTGACGCCCTACCCGAGGCTGTCTTCGCCGAGGCTGTTATTCAGGGCCTCAAGACCCTTCTCAATCGCGGAATGTCCAAGGTCACGATCAAAGACCTTGGAGACGAAGCTACAGTGCGGAAGGAAGCGATGATTATCGCTGAGCAGACTAAGGCGAAGGTTCTCTCCGGGGATATCAAATTCTCCGGCAAAGCCTCTGCCAAATCCGAAGCCAAGCTCGACAAGGCAGTATCCACCGAAGCCTTGCGGATTGCCCGTGAGCGTGTTCGCGACGCGCTTAAGGCCGCAGGGAAGAAGCTCTATGCCGTCAAGGCATCTGAGATCACTACCGCTGCTAAGGAACTGCTTGGTCTCGATCCTTCTATCATCGTAGCCGCTGAAGCTGCGATCAAGGCCCGGAGTGAAGCTCCGGCGACTGTTGACTTGAGTGCACTCATCGGTGCGGTCAAGGAAGACACTGCCAAGATCGCCAAGGAAGAGGCAAAGAAGGCCGAAGCCAAGGCCAATAAGCCTCTCTCAGCTAAGCAGGCTGGGTTGGTTAAGGGCCGCAAGACCCCTGCCAAGCCGACTGTGCAAGGAACCTCTACCGCGCACTAATTGCCGTTAGTGCGCTAACTATCCATATCGAGTAATAGGAACCAGCCGAAGGGATACGCAAGACGAAGTGTTGGCTCTGCTGATGCCCTCCGCTTCTGATCTATCCCCTCCGACTTGCACAGCCTAGGATCGAATGGCCGCAGATATCCCAAGGGCACCAGAGGGTATATCCCTTATGGCCCCTTGGGCCTCCTTTCCCGTCAAAGCTAGGTGTAAGCATCGCTTGCGATCAGAGACACCTAGATGACAAACCCAAAAGGACGCAGACAAATGTCAAACGATGTAACCAATTTCGCCGCAAGTCTAGTGGAGATGGCGAAAGCCATGGAGCGAGTGCCGGAGCTTGAACGGCAACTTGCGAATGAGATTGATCTGAGTACCAAGGAACTGCTTCGCAATAGTGACCTTCAGGTCTCCCTCGAAGCCTCCCGCCGCTACGCCGCATCCCTCGAACAGCGTTGCCACGACTTGGAGGTTAGCCGTGATGCCGCAGAGCTTCGGTTTCTCGAAGCTGATGACGTTGTCAGCACTATCAAAAGCGTTCTTCGTCGTACTATGGAAGACGCTGATTCGGCGCTGAAGGCTATTGAGCCCGTGGTTGAGCCTACGCCGGTTGAGCAGTCATATGAAGATGCTCACCCAAAGCCGTTTGAGCCGGTTGCAGAGACCTATACCTATGAAGACGCCGTTCGAGGTATGGAGAATGTGGTTGAGGTTCCATCACCTAGCCCTTTCCCCGATACCACTCCTTCCACCGTTCAATCTCCCGACGAAGGCATGGGTAAGAGTGAAGCGGGCCGCCCTACCCATCACGATACATCTACTTCACAAACAAACTTGACCCAGACAACTGGCTATATCGCATCTGGCGAGAAGCCTGTCGAGATGGAAGCTTCAACGAGTGAGGCTCCGTCACCCGTCCCTTTTGCCTCCACTACCACTCCCCCAAATCCTGCCCATCCAAGTCCTGCCACTACTTCGGATGTTGGTTCCAGCCAAACGGAAGCCGCCGACGCTAAGCCTGTTGGGCCATACGTTGGCCACAAATATATGGCCGTCGCTGGCTACATCCCTCGCTATGATTGGTTAGCTGGCGGTGGGACCAACGAAGATTACGACTGGCGACCCTAATCCCCCACCGGGCAAGCAATCCGTCTCCCTGCCCAGCTTGCCCAAACTCTCCGGAGGGCGCAAATGCCTCCGGAGCCTTTTCATTAGTCCCTTTATCGAGCCAACCTATGACCCAAATCACCTACATCTCCCGTTCCTATACCGATATGTCAGTTACAATTGCCATCTCTGGCATCCGTTATGAATACTTCTTCCCCACTTGGCAAATCTGTGATCGCGCCCAATACATAACCCTCCATTGGCCCGGTCGAGGGCTCAACTACGCCAAGCGCAAGGCCCTACGCACGGAACGTATGGATAAGGTAGCATCAGCCAAATAAGGTATTGCGTAATATCACCAAATATGGTATAATAAGGGGTAAGGCCAAATCAGGAGCCAAATCATGGATTATCGCAACAAGCTTCACAAATGTTGGGAAACCCAAGGCCAAGTGCGCGGTGCGGCCAATGTGCGTGAACATAAGCCCACAATGGATGTGAAGCACTCGCGTTATGGTTTCCTGCCAACTACATCTGATCTAACCACTACTGAGGTCACCCTCCGCCGTGCGTCTAATCAAAAAACCACTCGGAAGCCGAGCATGCCTAAGATGCCGTGGGAGTAGTTAACAATGAACCGACGAACGCTGTTAATGGGAGGAGTTATCACAATGGGTTTTGCTTTTGATCGAAATGCAATAGCGGATGCCGGTGCAGAAGCTGTGCAAGAAATCTCTTCTGCTATTCTCAAAGCTGCCGGCGCTGCAATGCAACGTCATGGATATGACCCGAACGGCGCCGCGATAGTTGCTGCCGGATTTGCGATGGCGCTACGGGCAATCGGGAAGAACATTGATCCGAAGATACCAGCTATCGTTAAGGAGATGCTTTAGCCATGCCCTATCAATACGGATACTACCTCCTCGCCCTTATCGCCCTTAGTTGGTGCGTGGTTGTGTTCGCAGGCTTAATTGGCTTTGAGCTTTGGCAACTATCCCTCCCTATTCGTGGCATACTTTGGTGGTCATTTGGCACAGGAGAACCTCCGCAATGACCCAAGAACCAGAACGAGATGAATGGTACGAGAAATGGTATCCAAAGCATGTACCTTGGTATTCGCCATTAAACCTACTGGGATTCATCTTTGCAGTCTTCTGGATATTCGTTATGGGATTTCCCATGTGGATACTCATATTGCAAAGGTTTGATCAATGACCCAATCGACCTTCGACTATCCCCACCACTTCAACAACCATGTGATTGATTGGTATTTGTGGAATGAGCTTCAACTTCGTACTGACCGTCTACTATATGGCACATCATTCAGCATGGGGGGACGCAGAATCCCACCATGGGAAGTGATTATCTATGACTCCGAAGACTGGACCCGATATGATGGAGAATTGTTGTGAAAGCCAGCATTGAATTAACCGAAGATGATATCCGCAGTGCAATATCAGGCCATATTAGTGGCGTATTGGGTATAACCATTGCATCAAAGGATGTAATAATCGAAGTTAAGTCTAAGCAAAACTATAAGAGCGAATGGGAGCAAGCATCTATCCGCGCTCATTTTCAGGCGAGGCCAGAAACATGACCCTATACAACCTACGAAACCGAGGCGATCAATATCGCATCACTAAATTCACCAACAACCTCGATGTCGAATCCTCCTACCTTCTCACCCTTAGTGAATGTGAATGCCCCGCAGGTCACCGTCCAACCTGTCGGCATCGGCAGATGCTTCCAGACATGTTAGCCTATGACATGGCAAACACCAATATGTTCTACGACTTCGAAACCAAGGTCGTGCTTCAATCGACCGTCGAGGAATATCCTGAGGTTGAGGCTGAGCCACTTGATGGTGAGATAATCAACCCAAGTGAAATTGATTCGTCATACGACATCAGCATTCCAGCAGGCGTTAAGGACGTTACGCCCCATCCCTCAATCGGCCCAATCAAACGGAGGATCTAACCCATGTCCATCATCGACGATTTCGCAGACATCGCAAAGAGAATGAAAGGGGAATTGGCGCCAAAGCCGAAGGTTGAGGAAGTGATTGAGGTTGTTGATATCCCTCAGGCCACTTGGCGAATGTGTGGTGGAGGCGCTGACTCAATGCCTCCTATTCAAGCTCCAAAGCCAATACTATGTACAGGCTGTCGAGGAACTGGCCTAGATGCACATTCAATGATAGATCTATGCCATTATTGCAAAGGCAAAGGCTTAGCTCCATGACCCACCAACTCCCCACAGCCCGCCCATCTTGGGCCATCACCACATGGATCGATGACAATCACATCTATGCCGAGATCCCATCCACCCTTGGCAACCCATACATAACCAAATTCCCAATCACCGAAGGGGGGCTGAGCCAAGCCCTCAACTTCCTTCGCAAACGATACGAACTAGCCCCAAGCGCCGAAAAAGACTACACCAAGCCTCCAGTTGAACCCGGATACGTTTGCCAATCAGCAGGAGCATCGGTTGTGTATCGAAAGCAGAACAAGGTTGTGCAAACCGATACTGAACGAGCAACTGCGTTGAATGTGCTTCGCAAGCTGGGGTTAGTATGATGAAGTTATTCTTATTCTGGTTAATCCCAGTCTGCTTTGCAATACAACTAGGCTTCGTAGGAGGCATTTACGCTTCTTATTTAGTTCAAGGATCAAGGGCTATGGGTTTTTGGACTTACTTATACATATCGTATCTGGAATAGAAATATGCCTGACCCCTACCTCATAGCCCACAAAGTCCGTGGCGAAGCCGCATTCGACATTGCCATACGGATGGATTGTCCTGAATGCAAGCCACGGCATGGTGATAATGAATATGTAGGTTGTGCCGAATGTGACTTTCATGGCTATTGGTGGATCATTCCCACCAGTGGCCATCGGGCGTATCCATACTGGCACTGTGACTTTATGGATTTAGCCATAGCTCAAGGTGATATGGAATATATATCAGTCACCGCAGAAGTAACTGATATGCCAATCGACCTCCCTGACCACTACCCCCCTCGCATCGAACCCAAATCCCCCAAACGCTCCCTACTCGCCGAACTTGGCCTTGCCAAACCTCAAGGCCATCCGGCGATTGTGGGGAAGATTAATAGGAGAATATGAATGTTTGAGAGCAAGTGGAAGTTAAGGCAACGGATCGCAGAGCTTGAAAAGGCAAATGCTAATCTCAATCGACGACTGCAAAATTGGGAAGATCAATGGAAAGAACGTAATCCTGATGCTTTACGGGCGCAGGTCGAATACCTAGTCCGTACAATCCGGGATATGGATGAGCAGATCTACAAGATGAGCCAATGCACCTCCTTTGAACAAATGCGGCCCAATTATAGAAATCTCGAAGAAGGCATGATCGCCCGCAAGCGAGCCGAATCTAATCGCATTGGCGACTTGATCCGACCGGAGTTGATTAAGACCTATGACAAAGACCTAACTGGTCCAATGCCACTACTCAAACATGAAAGGTTTGATGGCCGTGACTGAATACCCAACCTACGAAACCGAAGCTGGCCAAGCATCCGAAGCCCTCACCTATCAACGCGCGTGTGAGCACCTTCGTCTCGCAGCCGAATGCATGTACGTCCTCGGTCATCTCCGCAAGGCCAACGATGATCCTATTATTGGCTCAGGGTTCCTTGGCATTGGACAAATCCTAGAGAAAACCGTCAAACAAGTAACGATGTTAGCGACTGGGTCAAAGATGAAATGGAATTAGGAATGTCTCACCCACCCACCGAAGAACAACAACTCATAATCTCCGCAACCAAAACCACAACCTCCAACCTAATGGTCAATGCCCTCGCGGGCACAGGCAAGACCTCAACTCTCGAAATGCTCGAAGGGGTCGCCAAACAAAAGCCAATCCTCTATCTCTGCTTCAACAAACGCAACGCAGACGAAGCCACTGCCCGTATGCTCGGCTCAACCACCGTTCGCACGTTCAACGCTCTGGGTCATCGTATCTGGGCATCAGCCATTGGCAAAGGCATATCCCTCGACACCAAGAAGACCTACAACATATTCAAAGGCATAACCGATGAAGTCAAAGGCAAAGAAGCCCGCACGATGTGGTCCGCCTACGACCAAGTCCGGCAAGGGGTCGAGATGGCAAAGGCCATTGGCTACATCCCGGATGGCGTGCACCCAGCTGCAACGAGACTCGCGACAAAGACTCAATGTCATCTACGATTGGACGAAGAGCCTGACGACCTTACATCCGATCTTATCGATGCAGTACTCAGACAATCAATTAAGCTATCATACGACGGAACCATTGATTATAACGATCAAGTATACATGTCCGCATTGTTCGGCGGAGCATTCCCTAAGTTCCCTCTTACCCTCGTCGACGAATACCAAGACCTCAACCCAGTCAATCATGAAATGATTCGCAAGCTAGTTGGTGATCGCAGGCTCATCGGCGTAGGCGATCCTCATCAAAACATCTACGGCTTCCGTGGTGCCAAGTCCGCAGGGATGGAGGATGCCAAGAGCCATTATGCTATGACCAATCTTGATCTGAGTATCAGTTTCCGTTGCCCCGAAGCCATCGTCCGCAATGCTAGATGGCACGTCCCACATTTCAAATGGTTCAACCCCGGAGGAGAAGTAGGTGTCAGAGATTACCACGCAGCAAGTGAGTTTGAGCCAAATGCAGTCTTCATCTGCCGAAACAATGCACCGTTACTTTCTCTTGCGTTTAAGCTTATTGCTCACGGACACGGTATTAACCTCGTCGGTAGCGAAATCGGCCCAAGAATCGTTACGACCCTTAAGAAGCTCGGAGATGGAGAACTCAGAAAAGAACAGGCGCTTAGTGGAGTGGATCAGTGGCTTGAAGCTAAGCTAGCCAAAGGCTCCAAAACCGCTCCAGACATGGCTGAATGCATGCGCATTATAATCCGCCAAGGCTCTGACCTAGGCCAAGCCATTGGTTACGCTGAGCATCTGTTTAAGCAACGCGGAGCTATCCAACTCATGACTGGACATAAGTCCAAGGGACTAGAATTCCCTCTCGTGTACCATCTCGATCCGCATCTGATTGGCGAAGGACCGCAAGATCGCAATGTGAGGTATGTGATCCAAACAAGGTCGAGTGATAAGTACTTTGAGATTGATTCACGAACCATTCAATGGAGTTAAGATGGCACGATTGCTAATAGTCTACGATCCCGATGAACGAATAACTTTATGCCAACCAGAATACAAACGAGGGCGGCTTAAAGAGGTGGTACTAGATATATCGGATGATATTGAATCAGCTGATATCTATACCCTTGCAAGAAAACTCGCCGAGCTTCTACTGGAGCAACTGTAATGCCAATCCCGTCCAACCGAATGTCCTATCGCGACATCTATGAAATCTACGACAAGGCCCTAGACGACCCCAAAGGCATTCGCCTAGTCTTCGACAATCATGCCTCCGCACGCAATTACCAAATGCGGATGAACAACGCCCGGGCCATCGATCGTAAGGAAAACCTCCGCACGTATCCAATTGGCGACCCAATGCATGGACAGTCACAGTATGATGTATTGCAAGTCCGCATTCGCCATGGGGAGGATGGGTCGATATTCCTCTATGTCGAACCCAAGGACAAGAACGCACCGGAGATTGAATCTCTAAGTGAAATCGAAGCGGAGGATGGCGATGCCCAAACTCTCACCTGAACTCCTTCGCGCGATTTGGGAACGGGCTCAGACCGAGGAAATTGGCATCGGCATTCCAGCCACTGACCCAATCTTGTTTCGCCATAAGCTAATCATGGCTCGGGATTCTTGGGCGGATAAAGAAGCCTTCACTAATCTAATGACCTTCTGTCCAGAGGGGCTTAAGGAAGTATTCATCGTACGGAAAACAACGGAGATACCTGATGCCCCGCCCCTCCCTTGACGTTATCCGAGCCGAGATTAACCTATTTACTAAAGACAAAGCCACGATGATTGCCCATTATGGCCCAGGCCAGTGGACTGCGGTGATTCGGGTGTTGGTGCAGAATCATTGCCGAATGATCAGAGCGAATGTGAAACCAACGACGGTGGGAGACTTAGGAAATGAATAAAATCACAGAATTGGATGCATATAAACATCGTGTAAAGGTGTTAGAGACAGCGATTAGCCAGTTTGCTGATTCAAATAACTGGTATGAAGAACCAGGGCTCCTTCAATGGATGGGCAAAAGGAATGCTATAGACTATGCCAAAGAGATTTTGGTAACTGGCTGTGTAGGAGACTAGTGATGACCGATGAACCATTCTGGAAACCAATTCCAAAGGAAGACGATCCAGACTTCGACGCTAAGTTCCGTGAATGCCTCATAGCCGATGGCAAACGACTAAAGGAAATGGAATCTTGGGGTAAGAAGGAGACCAAGAATGACTGACGAACCATTTGGGCGACAACCCTTGTCAACCACAATCACAATCACAGGAGGCGAAGCAATTGATCGTGATGATATGAGACAAATGCTGTGGAGATACCTTAATAATAGAATTGATTTACTCACAGGCATACATCGTCCAGACCGTGAAATCATCATTTGCCATCCGAGGGCTGTCAATGACTGACGAACTCAACGACATCGACTACCTCATGACCCTAGATCCAATGTCTCTATCAACAGCAGACGGCACCTTAGGCCGCAAGCGGCTAGACGCCATCATCGCCTACCATCGCAATCAACGGGCGGTTAAGGAAGCTGGCGGCAAACGGCCGAAGAAGGATAGTGGCCCTGCGGTGAAGATTGATTTACAGGCGCTTGGGTTGAAACCAGTGATGCCGACGATTAAGAGACGCATATGAAGAAGGCCAATCAACCCCTCAGCCCATTCCTTCCCGGAACCAAAATCCAATACGCATGGGACTCAACCTCAATCGGCTATATAAAGACCTGCCCTCGCCTATACCAATACATAATGCTCGACGGCTGGACCCCAAAGGAAGATTCCGTTCACCTTCGCTTTGGGCAGGAATATCACAAGGCATTGGAGGAATATGATGGATTTTGCATTTCTGGGCAATCCCACGACGCTGCTCTACGGGATACAATTCTTTGCCTTCTTAACCGGATTCATGACTGGAATCCTGACACAACGACTCGTGCAGGGAACTACAAAAACCCAAGAACCTTGCTCCAACTCGTCATCGACTACCTCGACAAGTACAAAGACGACCCAGCGCAAACTATAATCAGGGAAGATGGCTCAGCGGCGACTGAGGTGAGTTTTAGGTTCGAGCTTGATTGGGGACCGGAGGCATGCAATCAGCCTATTCCGCTGACGATGGAGGAGATCAATCGTGGTGTAACCATTCAGTATATTCGTGCCAGCCAACCCTACATCCTCTGTGGCCATCTTGATCGAGTCGTCACGTTCAACGACCAGATCATGGTGATGGATCATAAAACCACAACCACCGCCGCTGGATCATACTACATGGCTCAATGGTCGCCAAATAACCAAATGTCTCTCTACACCCTCGCAGGCCAGGTTGTACTTGGTGGGGTTATCAAGGGCGTCATCATCAGCGCAGCCCAAATCCTCCTCGACAAACCCAACGCATTCGAACGTGGGTTCACATTCCGCACCCCAGCGCAGACTGAGGAGTGGATACAGGACCTACGCATCCATCTCCACATGGCAGAGCAATACGCCACGATCAACTACTGGCCACAAAACGACACCGCGTGTGACAAATTCGGTGGATGTAAGTTCCGTGGAGTGTGTAGCAAGGACCCATCCGTTCGTGAAGCGTTCTTAAAAGCCGACTTTATCAAACTACCGGAGGAAGAGAGATGGAACCCCTTGAAGCCAAGATAGAAGAATCATTATTGGAATACTTTGAGAACTTCTTTCCCTGCTATGACATGACTAAATACACCGCAGAACTATTGAAATGGCTCAAAAATGATGGGTTAGAAATATGTCAAATAAATCCAGACGCATAATCCTTCCACTGCTCAAAGCCCGCATCACCGACCGATCGCCAACCCACTTCACCATTAGCTTCGGTGCGGAATATGGTTCACCGACGACCATTCGACTGGCAATTAATACCGGAATGCTCGATCTACGTGATGGAGATTTGTTAACCTTATACACAGAGGTGCTACTTGCCAAATCCTGACACAACACCATCATGGCAGCGTTGGCCCCCAAACTGTTGTGAAACATGCACTGGATGGGCCCCAATTGATGAATGGACAGGCCGGTGCAATCAATCGCCAGTTAACTCAGGAGATGTAACCGACGCAAGATTCCGTTGCCAAGACTTCAAAAGGAAATCAGATGCCCAGCTTAAGCCAACATCAGAGTAATGAATACACCAAACTCCTTATCGAAGGCGACTCCGGCTCTGGCAAAACCGGTGCTCTCGCCTCCCTCGTCTCCGCCGGCTTCTCCCTCCGCATCCTAGACATGGATAACGGCCTCGATGTGCTCAAACAATTCATACTCCGAGACTCCCCAGACAAGATCGACAACGTCGAATATCGAACGTTGCGAGATAAATATAAATCTGGTCCCGAAGGTCCTGTCATTGCCGGTACCCCCAAAGCGTTTGTGGACGCTGTTAAACTACTTGACCGTTGGAAATACACCGATGGAGGGAGTGAGACTG
>Ga0307509_10007248_pt1 | contig 14587 bp, 14 predicted proteins | sample 10_EM_MG_FD_202245 | JGI IMG/M metagenome (GOLD analysis project Ga0307509, IMG submission 202245) | Populus trichocarpa ectomycorrhiza microbial communities from riparian zone in the Pacific Northwest, United States - 10_EM | ecosystem: Host-associated > Plants > Roots > Unclassified | place... | reverse complement strand
AACGGAGTTCACATCATCAACGGAGGCAAATATTAAACAACTAGCGAGGTGCATCAGAAACCGGCAAGAAGAAGACTGCCAGAGATCCCAGTCCCAGAGCGTGGGATGGGGACCAGCATCCCCTCCCTGATTGGAGCTTGGCTCTTTCAAGTGCATCTGGGTGAGTGGGACCTTGGTGTATGGGTTCGTGGTGGGGGTTGGCCTTCTCTTTCCGTTGAGCAATTCCTTGTAAAAGGTCTGACCCGTTTTCAGTGAGCCCTTTGCGTGGTAACTATGGTCACTGGTCACTAGTTGTCGAAGATTTGGAGTGGGTGTCCCGGCTCCTGTTCTAGCTGGCTATCGCAGTTTTTTTTTTTTCATTCTTCCCTTTTTTTTTCCTTTTTTCTCTCTCGCCTGCCTGTCCCAGGCGATTCAAATTTACCGATTGGGCTCCTGGCACAGCATTTTGGCTCTGCCTCCCTCCCTTCATTTCTTTGGGGTTTCTTCGGCTTCTACCTTCCTCAGGCTACGGCTATCGTGGAAAACTGCACGTTTTTCGTGAGCCCACACTGCCTTCCTTCCTGACCTTCCCCATATCATGTCTGAACAAAAATAAAAATAAAATAAGGGTAAAAAACTATTGGTCTCCCATCAACGCCACAAAACAATTGACGGACCACCACCTCATTTGGCAGCCTAGAAAAGCTTCGTCATAGGGTTAGCGCAAGCTTAGAGCCCGAACAAGCGTGGCAACGGAAGATGAACATCAAGTTAACTTATCTCCAGCATCAGTAGTCTGCCCTCACCCCGCTCCCCCGGTGAACGGGAAAAAGGGAAGGAAGTAAGGAAACATTATCATCGAAAGAAGAGGGGGAGATTCAAAGATTAGGAAAAATCCCAACGCCTAATGTTCTGTCTCTCGCACCATACCCCTGGTTCATGAAATGGGAAAAAACCAACCTCGGCGCTTCTTATGCCCCCAATTCGGCAACCAAAAGTTGCCGATTTCTTCCAAGTACAGTACAGTACTTACAGTGGAAGCACCTGTAATCCCTACTGTACCAGTAAACATTCCTTTTTCCCACCGGTTCTTGTTGAGCACGAAGTTGGAGAAAAAGAAAAAGGGAAAAAAAGAATGAAGGGAAAAAAATATGAAAGAAAAAAAAGAAAGAAGAAGTTGTCTTTCATGCTCCCTGCTGACTCGAGGGCTGTGGACACAATATTCATTCCTCTTTTCGCAGGGCACAGTTTGGTTAGAACCGGCAAAACAGTCCTAAGCGCTATCGCACAGTAACTATTCAACCATCCAAAGCGAATCCATTTAAACCAGAATTCTTGCGCTTGGTACGAACTCCCATAACAAGTTCTGTATGATAATACAATACCGCACAGCATGGAACCGTATTAACCTGCAACCGAAGCTCATCCATTGCCCCAAGCAGTGCTCAAAGCATTCCACTCCCTGCCGCTGGGTCTGGGTCTGGCAGCAGAGGTCAGCAGCCAGGCCAATTTACTCTCCCAGTGCTAGTGCTTCCATTCTACCTTCCAGGCACCACCGGCAGTTGAAAATTAAATGACCTCTCTATTTTAACCTCTTTTTACCCATTTTCCTCCCAATCCCTCCAAGGATTAACCCAACTTCCCTCGCAACCATCGCAACCATTGGGCGGGAGCGTTTCTGTGAGTGGATGCGTTGAGTTTGAATACTATTGGCTGAGAGAAGGGGGAGAATCCGCCTTGACTGTGTTGGCCAAGCTTTTCAGGCATACTTGTGAACCCTTTCTGCTATTGTTGCAGGGTGGATGAGCGGATGGACGAGGGTTGACCGACCGGCCAGGAAGAACACACACCCTAAGGTAAATCAGGTAAGGCCTTAAGTTACCTTTTCTTATTCACAATTGCAGTGTAGAAGAGAGAGAGAAAAATGCTCGCGCTGCTCGCACAATGGTCCTTGCTTGTGTTTCAGGATTTAGCATCAATGGATACCGCACGAGTGCCAGGGATGGTTTTACCAGCCAAATAACCCCCCCCCCCCGCCTTGCACGAAAACATCTCTCCCGACACTTGTGCAGGTGGATTGTTTATTGCCGTCCCGGTAGAAGTATTTATTGCTTTAGCTTGCCCGCATCTGCGAGCCAAGAATTGGGCTCCCCAATCACGGGCCTGTACGACAGTAGCGATTCCAAAAAAGGGAGCCAAGTCTTAGCGCAGAGAGACGGGCAGAGAATCGTTGATGAGCTGCTTTTGGCTGTGGCGTAGAGTAGAATGCAGCAAGGTGAGTAATAATAAAAAAAGACATAAATAAAGGTCCTACAACTTCCTGATTTAATTTCAATAAACAGATAAATATAATAGAAGGCTCCATTATTTCCAACCTACTCTCGGATTCGGAAACACCTGTAAATACGGTCGAGATCTCGTGCTGCGAAGATCGTGCAAAAAACCTACATATTCGTTACCTTTTTTGCTTTTTCTTTTCTCATTTTTGATAGGGTAAGACTGCTGAAGCAAGAGACAGAACGGCTGGATGAGAGACCACGCGGTCAATGGTGGCGCTGTTGGTATTTCGAGCGAGACGGAGGAAGGGTCCTGGGAGTGGAGAAGGACGATTGTCAAAAACTTTGCCCTTCGTATCCGGCCACGGAGAACGATGGAGAAGTACCGTATCCCTACTGCATCTCTCTCCTTGTGCTCGCACTGTATGGTACGAACATCTAGTTCATTTATCAGGAGTAGAGTAACTTGACGGATAAAATTTAAACAATACGGTAGCAAATTTCAAAATGCGAAATCGAAATCCGACACGGCAAAAAAAATTTAGGGGATGCGAGACCCGCGACCACACCCATTGCTCAGCTTGCACTGTATCATACCTAAAACAATCCTCTGTCGGAGCCCACCCATCATCTCCATTCCCCAAAAAAAAAGAGGCATCCAGAGAACTCTTCGGTTCAAACCATTCCAAACCCTTAGTCCATCCATCCCATCCACCCACCCACACCACCTCTCATACCAACCCACAAACCACGCACGGTCTCATTTGTGGCTCGCGATCAGACCCCATCCGCCCATCCCACCCACCCACTTTTTCGTTTCCCTTCGCTTCGCCTGGCCTAGCTACCGAGCGAGGTACGAGTACATGTAGGGCAGTCCGGTGGGTAATCATGCCCTTTCCTTCTTTCTTTCTTCCCTGCAAGACATTCCACTCGGTATGATAACGAGTTCCCCCTCCCCGCGCCTCCGATCAAACGTCAACCGGACTCATCGGCACTAAAGGGGAGCGGTCAACAGTCTCTAGTGGGACACGACGAAACTAGGCGGGTGACGAACAGGGATTAATTACAAGTAATCTTTTTTAGCCCTAACCTTGACGAATCCACTTTACCCAATGAACTACCCCTATTCATCACCCGCCCAGTTTCGTAGAGAGACTGTACAAGTACTGGTTGTCACGCCCGCGCTTTTGGCGAGAGGGGGAGAAAATGGATGGAAAAGCCCTAATTCACGCTTTCCTGCGGTACCACCGTCTCTTTTCCTTGGTATGGCTGGAACAGATCATAGTGGAGCGTCTTTCATATCCAACGATAGGGTGACGATGTGCCCACCGACTAAGCTTTAAAGGGTCGTTTGTGCATGAGAGATGGATGGATGATGTGTGGTAACGTATCACATCATTTGCTTTTTTAACTTTGGCGGTTCCAACGATCAACGGATTGATGGATTTTTTTTTTTTTGTGTTTTCTTTTTTTTGCTTCAGAATCTCTATTTTTTTCGTTGGGGACCAGGCAGGATGGGGACACAGCTCGAAGGACCCCAAGCCAGACCAAGAAAATTCCAAACCCCGATCTCTAACAATTAGAGAATCTCAACAACGAACTTTGGGGAAGTAGGGTCTGCAAGAGGTAGACCTTTCCTGAGAGAAGTGATGAGTGGTCTTTTCCACTCCCAGTTAGATATGTCCAACTGGGAAAATTAGCCGTGCAAAACGCAAAATTTTGAGACAAGTACTCAGATATTCGCAATGCGGATATCGTACTAGGTTGCCAGGGGTGTATGTAACGTCAAGCCTTGAGGTGGGCTGGCTGCCAGGAAGGAAGGAAGCCCTTCACCATCCATTCGGCATTTCACGGAGGACCCACCTTTCGACGGATGATGGCGGCCGAGGCTTACTTGCGATGCCAATACGATAAATGGTACTTGTACTACCGGTTCTTTCATTATGATACTACCGTATGGTGAGGAGTATGGAAAGAGGGGATCGGTGCCTGATCTTTGGGGATCCTGAATCCTCGGTCTCAGCATAGTCTGCCTAATGGGTACAGTTAACATCTTTCGGAGAGCGATTCGATTGGACCCGTAGAATCGCGGAAGATTGCGAGCACAGTACAAGTACTGGCACCAGATTGTGGGACTCGAACTGCCCCGAGATACCTGTACAAGTATGCCACGACCGGTTGTAGTGACAACCTTCGTGACGCGGCCAATAGATCTCGGTCCCGTATTTGCAGACCCTTCTATCCTATGCTATCGTAACTGGAGAAAGTTCCCTCTCCTCATAAGGTCTATCGCGTTTTTCTCTTCACTCGCCTCAACTGAGGGTCGAAAGAGAGTCCTGTTGCTAGGCTTGCGCCCCGTAATCCAGAGGAGGAAATTCTAGGCCTCCTTCATTCTCGATTTCTCTTTAGCCTTTACGCTGGCGGTCGCCAAGGGAGCATGCTTCCCCGACACCTTGCCGGAGCACCATGCTCCAACAATATCGTGTCTGGCCATGGAGTCTGCGAGTGATGAGCCCTACCATATCAACCTGGATCCCTTCTATATCGTGCTGGCTACAATACATCATGTAAAGTACCATGCGGTACCGCCCTAGACGGTATCAGAATAAAAGTGCTCAATATACAGTACTTGCCCCGAGCATGGTACGATTCATGATTCATCAGGGTACTGTATTCGTAGGGCCATGGTTGCACATTCCCCGTTCCACTCCGCTACCCTGTATTAACCAAACTACAGCCATCATCCTGACATCGGCATTTATCAGGTTACAGCAGCACCACACGACTATTACTCTGTCTACGAGTACTAGTACAGTACAGTGCTGTGGCGAATCAATACCGGTATACCACTCCCGTACGGTTACTGTTCGGAGTCCCCGCTTCCCATTCTTCTCCAAAACAAGATTGACACCGCCTCGGAATCAACAACGATGTCCTGGCCTGGCTGCATACGGTACCTGTAAATCTCTACTTTCCATGCCGTACCGTTTCCTTGAAAACTGGTGGTACAAGGATTATCATTCCCATCCCTTCCTTTCCGCCCTTCTGTTAAACCCGTAAACTTATCGGGTACAGTAACCTTTTCAGCACCATGAATTTCTGTGAGAAAAAAACCCCCCCCTTCGGATACCACCAGCCAGGAAACCTACCATTGAAACAAAAACAAAAAAAAGGTGAAACTTCTGTCTAAGTCGACCCTTCGTTTTTAAAGCCTCTTGTGGCCTGGAGGCTTGGAGGATACCGATACCGTATGCATACAGGTTACTCTCGCTTAACTGTATCATATTTTGGGTGGCATGCCAAGAGGGCGAAAGTCAAAACATCGCCCCACCCCGACGGGTGGGGAAAGCGCAGTCTCTGGAAATCTTGGCACGGTTTACCCCTTTGAAACGCCAAGACCTCTGGATATTGAGTAACCTCAATTACGGTACCGTATCTTTTTTAGCTCTCGACGCCACGGCGGGGGCTCAGATTTGTTTCTGGCGGGAAAGTGGGTGATGGGAAATTGCGTCCGAGGTTGAAAAAAAAAAGGGTACCTTTTTTGGGGGGGGGGGAATTCGAGCATAGACGACGTTTTCGCAATTTACAATGGGGGACCAGTACTAGTATCATAATCCACAAGAAGCTTGGAGCTTGTGTGAAAGCTTGGTTGTTCACCCACTGCCGGGAAGTTATATGAAACAATTTGGACGGGACGGCTGTTTCGGCCAAGGATGGTACGAGCATTATGCCCAAAAGGTTTGCACAGCTACTTGTCCGAGCACTTGTACGAGTATCATATCTACCAAGACGGGCGTTCCCCCCTTTCCTCCCCTTCCCTGGCCAAAACTCTATCCGCGTGCAGCCAAGTATGATACCGTACCATGGTAATTTTATCAACTTCCTTCCCTTTCGCATTCACATTCACATCACATTCATTGGAACGTCCATCTCATTTTACCTATCGTAACCTACAGTATTCGTACAAATATCCGTACTCCCCGAACAGTGCCGGAGGAAGCGGGTGGACTTACCCCCACTCCTTTTCTTTCTTTTTCTCTCCCCTCTTCTATTCACGCCTTTAAAACGTGCTGCGTGCCGCTGGGGCCCCAATTGGCTTTCTTTCGTACCGTATTGCACGAATATTTGTTTCTAGATTCAAGTATCATATGATATCTGACAATGAGATGGGGCTTTTTGTTTTTGTTTTTGTTTTTGTTTTTCGCTGGCTTCTGTCACTACCGAGTGATCTTGGATCTTAGTGCGATACTCATGTCATAGCCAAGAATGCCTAGCGGTAACTGATCTTTTGTGGGTTGGGTTGCTTCGGCTTGATAAACACAGAGGGCGGAAGACAGGATTACCTAACATCAGAATCTAAGGTGTGGGGGGGTATTTTATCTGCCTACCCTACGGTAGTGTAATTTACGGTAATTTACCGTATGGTATCAACCGTGTAAGGTACGGTAACGTACCGTATTTTTCGAACATTACTAGTACCGAGCACAAGTAGGGCGCGGTGGGACCAACATTGGGGACTGTGGGTTGTGGATATAATATTTCGCTAACCTGTGATGTTACCGGATAACGTGGCACTCGTAGGAGCTCTGATCAATGGCTCTCGTTTTCCCCGAAATGCGATGGATGTGGGGGTCGATTTGGTATTCCACGCTGAATCGAGCACATCTACAAGTACTTGTATCACACGAAAGAGAGATAGGGGGGGGGGGGGGGGGGGTGTGTAATAATGGCCGAGATTTCGGGATCTGCGGCTTCAATACCCGAGTACGCTGACTCGCTACCGGTGTTGGGCTGATTTCGCAGGACCCGTTTAGTTTGGATGGTGTATCGCGCGTGCCGAAATCACCCTCCCGTGCGTATCTGTGACCACTTGATAAACGGAACAGTAGAGTGAACTGAATTGACCCCGGAGAAAAGCGCAGGGAGGAAGAAAGAATCAAGTCGTCAAGCTTTTAGACACACTCCACTCTCCTCACGCAAGATAATTATCTCTGGTCAACCACTGGGCATAAAGCTGTGAGCGGGATATGTGAGAAGAATGAAATGTGCCCACCGGCTTGGGTATAGTCAATCACTCTGTGATCCCCGATTTGCTGAGAAAATACAACTCGGCAGAAGAACCTACTAACATGACTGATAGGCTAAAGACAAAAGAAGTAAAGAGTGAACCTGGAATGAAGGAAAGGAAAGGTTGTTGATTGGCTGTTTTCCTTGGTGTGGTTGTTCGTTGCTAGTCAAGGGAATAAGAATAGAATAGAAGAGAGAGAAATGAACCCAATTGGAATAGAAAGGAAACGATGTCTATTGATTGATTGCCTGAGTGTTGATGACCATCCGTTGTTGTAGCTGTGGTTGTGTTCCTTGTTGTCTAACTACCGTATGAAGGTAAGAAGGATGCACCCTGAGCTAGATACAAAGTGGCCAGTCATAGGGGGAGAAAATTCTCTGTGTGACCGCCAAACTACCCTATAACAGTCCATGCCCTACACCGGTAATTGCCCGGCCACCGATTCGGAAGGGCTTATTACCGGCAGTGGCCCGATATTTTAAACCTTTGTAATGATAACCGGTCGCTTGGCTTAAGGGCACAATACCAATATCACGTGACCAGCCCTTTCGTGCATCAGGATGCCAGATTGATGCCCCCCGACCTTACGACACCATCATCACAAATCTGCGAGCCATCCTCACATACCGGTAGAACACGAAGGGGAAGGAAAAAAAAAAGATCACCACCACCACAGTAAGCTAAAGCACAATATCGTACGTACATAATAATACTATCATCCCAACCACCATCAACCACCCACGCGGCGGATTCGAAAAGAAAAAAAAAAAGGTCATCTCTAAAATGCCCCTCCCACGATAACCGAAGAATGCAAGGGCACAAGCGCAACTTGGAGAGTACTCGAGTAATTGATTAATTGCCCAACCACTTACCTACCTACCGTACCTGACCACGATTATCTCTTGATTCGCCAACCAATTCTCGCACGGTAATCATGTATGTATGCACGAGTACTCGTACGAGTAGGGGTGCACTACTCTGCATATCAAATGGGCAAAAAAACCGGCGGCCGCAGGCAAGCAAATACGGTACGGCACAACAAAGTACCGTAAAAGTTGTTGTTGCGGGGACGGTATCCGCTGCAGCATTGCTCTTTATCTGCACTCTGCGGTGACGGGGTCGCGTTTATGTAAGTACCGTCACTTTCTTCCCCACCCCACCCCCCCCTCCACATGTTTTTCGCTGCTGGCGGTGAGGAAATGGAGGAGGAGGAGGAGGAGGGGATGCATGGCTGCGCGGTACGGTAAATCAAGTGATCGGATGGAGGGGGGGGGGTTGAGTTCGTAATTGATAGGTCTCCTTTGGTTTTTAATCTTTGTCCCCGGGCAAGAGGTATCCGAAAACGAGGGTAAAGAAATACCGGTATATGGTGAAGGGTTTGAGCATGTTGGATGGTTATCGTAGCTGCATAACTGCCCTCCTAGGGGTGGTGGAAGTGGTGAGAGTAGTGAAGATGGATGTGTCTCTCGGAAGGGTTGGTCGGTCGTTTCTCATTGGCCAAGGTAGAGGTTGATCGGGATGAGCCGACAGAGATACGGAGGTACAGCGTGTAAGTTTTGTAGGTTACACAGAGGGTGAGGGTGGCAGTTCTCGTTTGTGGAACCTACAAAACTTACACGCTGTACCTCCGTAGATTTGGCTGGCTGGCTTCAAATCACTGTTTCCATCACTGCTTGGCGGATGTTCTGGTTGAAGCTGGCTGGTCAAAGGGTAGGAACCTATCAACCAGAACACAGGGACGTATTATTTAGCTAGTTCCACCCTGAATACTGTAATTGTTCCATAATTTCTTATGGGACCATGTAACACTGTCGCTCAGTCCCAGGTTCACTCCTGGGCTACCGGTACCGTACCACCGTTACAGTAACTTGTAGCCATCCATAATACCCATAAATGACGGACAAGTACTACTGCAGTACCGCCGTGTTGGCAGAGCTCACATACCCTTCCAGGTGCCCCAGCCCTTGGAAACGTTTCACCAGCCCTCTCTTTCTGTTTTACCCGTGATGGAGGCTTGCGATGTCCCTACTTTAGAGACATGGTCGGAAGGAATCATCCGAGGTATAATACACTTGCTGCTCCGTTGCATTTAGTAGGCAGCGCCCTTGGGGCACAGGGAAGGGTACCGTACGAGTACCGGCACTCGAGTCATTGCAACATGTGGAAACTACGGAACAAGCACTCCTAAAGGCGATGGACGATACGAAACCACACACTGGACGGAAGGATGCAAATCCCATTTTTTCACAAGCCCCCCCCCAGTTTAATTAGCACTTGGCAAGCCACTCAGCTTCAGACCTCCCGATTCCCCGGAGCGAGCGAAACTTTTTCAGCACGGCCACAGGGAGGCACCCCCCCCCAACTGCGCAACCAAGCCCTAAAAAGTAAAGATCCGAGGATATTAGGCTCTCTCCCTCGCAACCATCTTCAACAAATCTACAAGAAACAAGAAACAAAATCTAGATTTACCAGCTCCCCCTCGTAAACATGACACAAGCGATTCCCTCCCTCCTTCGCTAGCTTCATCTCGTGCCGGGGTTGCATCCGAACTCACTTCAAACCTTAGCACCATCACCGGTTCAAGCATAGTATCCTGTCATCCATGAGTATACCATCCCCACGCCAAGCCAGGCTTTTTCAATGATGATGATGAGAATGACAAATTGTCGACAGCCATCTCTGCGTTACCTAACCTAAGACTTGGGAGTTCGGAGCTTGGAGATTGAGCTATGGGCAGGAAAGTGAGTTACGGAACAAGTTACTGTATTGTAGGATGATGCTGGTGAAACTACCGGTATCTCAGGCAGAAACAAATATGGGGCTGCAAATGGACTAAAAAAGGGTGATGGCATCACGAGGACTCACTCTGGTGTTGGTTTTTTTGTTTTTTTTCTTTCTTTGGCTGTGCCCCCCGAAAATATCATACTCGTACGGTACCCGGTGGTGGTGGAGACTGGCGGACGGGGTTTTTTTTTTGATGGCCGGGCTGGATGTCAGTCGGCGAGGTTAAGCTTGGTCGGGCAGGATACGGTACGTCACCGATAGTTGGATGGGTGTTATGATGGATTAGGGCACTTCTGATTGATTGATTGATTGATTGATTGATTGATTGATTGCGTTGAATGTTAGGGCTTCAAATTACCGGACACTGTGATAGCCAAATGGTGCGCTCTCAATTCAATCTCTTCCTTCCGAGGGCGCGCCAACATCCCCTCCGATCTGTTTCTAGATCCAAGCTTTAATACTCCACCATATTAACCTGCTCGCCGAAGTTTACTGTGCATTGGATAGGGCAGTTGGAATGAATGCCGTACCGGTACTTGGCTTGCTTAGAGCCTAAATTTGGTTGCAGGATTCTATGGTATCGTAGTCTAATCCAAGCGCGCGTGCTTCGTTATACTTCTTATTTTATTTTTTATAGTAGGTTGAATCTCCCGCTGTGCTGGCAGAATTAGAGTGCCGGCAGGGCGCGCACGAAGTAAACGGTTTCGCAGGACATATCATGCGCGATATGATAACGGATAACAACCTAAATCCAGGATGTGCGCAAATGTGTGGATCTGCTGGTTGACATAATTAGCGCCGTACTCGAGTACCAGCATTCCCAGCATTCCTCCCTTTTTGACCTCAACCATGTGGGGCAAAATGTTTCCCCTATGAAGGGAGCTCCCAACGCAGCGAGCACTCGGTTTATCTTTCGTGGATTGTGTGGCTCAAAGCATTTCGTAAGCTAGTGCTTTTGCTATGTAAGGAAAACATTGTGCTTAAGTTATCACACCTACAAACGGTTAAGTGATTTTTTTTCTAATTTTCCCCAGAGAATTACTCGAGTCATGATATGCCTGATGACCGTTTCGTTTGCTTACAGGTACTTTGCTTACCAGCGTGGCCGATAGTTCACCGTGCAGTTCCAATTTCTTCAGGAAAATGAAGAGTGATCATGGTCCAATACAGTGCCGGTATATAGGGTGGATTTGACCCCGAGCAAAAAGAGATGAGTGCCATACCGGTACGACAACTCGTCCTGGACGGTAGTACCTACGGCACATAGCACACGCGATAATCACCTCTTTTCTCGCTTTTCTTCGCAGTTTCACCTTCTTCTTTCTTCCCGTTCCCACCTCGACTCGAGTGCATAATAGAAAACTCACCACCGCCCCATCAATTTCAAAACCCAATTCGAAATCCCGGATTGCTACATTCCCCCCCCTTCCGGTACCAGCATCATCATCATACTGGTACCCGTACAAGTCCTTGCCCCCCCTCGAAACGGTACCGTTTCGTTTCCAGCCACACGGAAAAGCCCAATACGTGCGTGCGTGCGTGTTGCTGACACACGCACACCCGCACACAGCTGTGGTGGGTGTCTGGTGTTTGAAGGCGAATGAATGACTTTCCTTTCGGAAGCAAACATCGCGTTCAGAAACTCGACGACTTACTTTAACCTATCTCTCGGTGATGGATACCAGAAACAATTCGTACATTTTGTATGACACGGAGAGCAGATTCCAAAACGGGGCCAGCAACCCGGTTTTGTCCTCTCTGCCCCTCCCTTTTGCCTCCCTGCCCCTTATCGCACCCACCCACCCCTCCCTTTCCGTGCTTATTTTCTTTGCTTTACCGTACTTTCCTCCTCTCCTCCCGACGAACGAGATCCGGGTTTTAAGCGAGTAGGAGGTGGAGAGGGAGGGAGGGGGGCGAGTGCAAGGTAGGTACCAGTAGGCACTCGACTCGAACACGGTGGGTGGCTATGAGGGGTTTGAAGTCTTTTTCTTTTCTTTCCTTCTTAATTGTTAAGGAAAGTGTGTTACTGCTTTTGGCTGGCTGAGGGGTGGGTATTTTCCCTTCTCGTCTATTTTATTTTGATTAGGGAAGGGGGGGCTGATTTGATCCCTTCGACTGTATCTATCACTTTTTGGTTCCCCAGAATATTCAAATGTTCGAGTGGCAATTGTCTACTACCGTAGTACCGGCAGGTGTTTTCTACTAGTCATGTGGTAGTAGGAACTCCCCGGGGCGGTAAGCCTTCGATAAAGATCTTTGGTTGACCAAAGGCCATTGAAGGCGCCAAAAAGCTGCGGAGTTCGCACACGGATTGAGGGGTACGTTACAGTAGGAACGAATAAGTGAATGGGTGGCGGAAGAAGGGAGAGAGGGCAAACACCGTATCGTGCCCCAAGGATGGCGTAAGGCTAATTCGGATCTGTGTTAGCCGGTGTGGTTGATTGACTGATATATTATTGTTGGACTGGGGTCATGGATATCACTCGGTTGCTTGCTCTGGCTCTCGCTCGAGGCGTTGGTTGCTTCGGATCTGGAGCGCCTTATGATGAACATACGATTGACCCCCCCCCCTTCCATCAACTATCAACTCCCGCACCGGTGCCATAGTGTACCGTGCTCGTTATCGCCTTCGTTGTCATCTCTGTCAGCTAGGTTACGAGCCCTGGCACTTACTACATGTACAAGGGTCAGGCATAAAAGAATGGCACGCGGCAGGGGTATTGATGTTGATTTTGGTCGGGGTTGGTGGTACGCCGTCGCCGGCCCATCTGCATATGGAAGCCTTCCATTGCTCAACTGGAGTCCACGAAGGATTACCGGTATTGATACATGTGTTGAATTGGGGGCTGGGTACAATCCAGCAATTGCTCTTCTTTAGCGCGTCGGAGAGGCAAGAGATCTTCTTGGGGTCCTGCTCCTCCGCTGTGCTCGCTGCTTCTACTGAGATTTTGTATGCACCGAACTATTTTTTTATATTTATCCCTGACCCTTGCACGGTACCTTGGTTTACCGCGCCGAGGGCAAAATCTCTCAAATACCGTTCACAGCCTTCCTTCCTTGTCTGCTGGTGGTGCTCGACTACCAGTCATATCAATAAACCCAAGGCCACATATTACAGGTACAACGGTTAACATATTACTTACCCACCCACCCACCCAGCCTACCTACCGTACCCTCCCAAAGCGCCTCTTTCCTTTTCCTTTCGTTCCCTTGCTCTCATTTTCACATTTTTCCTTTCATTATCTATTCCTCACAAGAGGGTACTCGAGTGGTAATGATATGGAACTTACCGCACCCTCACTGAAGAAGGAAGAGGGGGGGGGGAAAGAAACAAACCAAGAGGGGAAAGGATCAGGGGCCTCCTTTTTCTTTTTCGTCTCTCTCTCTCTTTTTTTTTTTGGATTGCTTCTCTTCTCGTCATACGCTTAATTGGTAGTATTATACGTGCACCCCTACGGCGCCTGCTGGCATGAATCGAAACGAGCCCATGACACAGGTACTACTACTAAAATAGGCTAACCGTCAGGGACTCGACATGCAGCGTGCAGGAAAAGGCTAACAGGGCGGAATAGGAATCTAGAGTAGTTCATCCTTTATGGGTTAGGTAGTTAGGTAGCTATTCTGTGATATAATTGTGGGATGATTGTTGCCTGCTTATCTGGATGCGTATAGGGTAGAAGAGTTAGGTGGGAGGGGGAGGGAAACGGTTCTGGGCGCAATATAATAATCAGGCTGAGGTTACTCACGGGTAGGGGAGATGGTATAAGAGTAATAATAGAGCGGGCTTGTGATGACAACTATGAGGTTGTTTTAATTTGTACTGGCAGTGGGCTGGGGATTTGGGCAGATTCGTGATTCGTGCAGTCCGGCGCTATATTGCTCTGGCAAGATTTTCATAGACATGGTATTTGGGATTGGAGTTTGTATGTTTTTTTTAGCATCTCCGGAACAAACGTATTTCCGCACTATTATCATACCATGAGCCATTCAGTTCATCGCACAGACACACACGAACACTGCTGGCTATGAGAGCGCGCCTACCTGCACCACCGTTTTCTACCTTGACTATAACACTCTAAAAGCATACTGTACACTGCCTTCCTCCGTTCCCAGTCCCCACCCATCAACGAGCCCCTACCACCCAACCCAACCAGCCCTCTCCCTCCCTCCCCCATCAACCCGTATCTCCAAAATCCCACCCCCGCGCTAAAATTAAAAACCGTTTAAATTCGCACTCAATCCACCAACCCGGCCTGCTCCAACTTCCAAGAAGTAAGGCACCGATTGCTAATTGGGTGGTTCGCTTTCTTTCCACTTGTAAAAAAAAAAAGGCGAGGCTAGCCTTATCCCTGTGTAGTTATAGCTGCCATGTAGGCTATCTGTCCGTCCGTCCGTTCCATCCGCGGTTGCGGAACACACAGGTTCTGGCAGTTTGGGAAATGGGGGGGGGGGGGGGTGGAGTGCGGTCATGATTAAAAAA
>Ga0307509_10007247_pt1 | contig 14588 bp, 9 predicted proteins | sample 10_EM_MG_FD_202245 | JGI IMG/M metagenome (GOLD analysis project Ga0307509, IMG submission 202245) | Populus trichocarpa ectomycorrhiza microbial communities from riparian zone in the Pacific Northwest, United States - 10_EM | ecosystem: Host-associated > Plants > Roots > Unclassified | place... | reverse complement strand
AGTAAGCCATGAATGACAACCCGGTAGAGGGGGTATCAAAAGTATGATACACCCTCTTTTTATTCGGATACCTGATGGAGACAGGTAGTCGTTTAAGCGATTCTCGAGCCCTTCGTTTATTTTTGATACATCCTCTTTTTGCTGATAATCCTGTATCTTCATCATACATCGAAACACTATCCTTTATGCATACAGGATTATTTATTCGCAACTGCATTTTTTGCTTTGCTGCCATTACGATTGCTGCCTGTCAAAACCCACGGAAAGTACAAGCTGGTAAAGATGGGTGGGTATCGCTGTTTAATGGCCGCGACCTCAACGATTGGATGGTAAAGATCAACCATCATGAGGTGGGCGATAATTTCGGGAATACTTTCCGGGTGGAAGATGGAATGATCAAAGTTCGGTACGATCAGTATGGCGCCTATAATGAACAGTTCGGTCACCTGTATTATAAAACGCCCTTTTCTTATTATCATCTTGTGGTAGAATACCGGTTTACCGGCGAATGGAAAAAGGATGCGCCGTCTTATACATTGCTCAACAGCGGTATAATGTTCCATTCGCAAGACCCGCGCACCATGCCCAAAGAACAGAACTGGCCTATCTCTATCGAGTTTCAGTTACTCGGTGGTTTAGGGGATGGCAAACCACGACCTACCGGCAATATGTGTTCGCCGGGAACTCATATTGTATATAATGGTAAGCTCGATACCCGGCATTGTATAAATTCTACTTCCAAAACATACGATGGCGATCAGTGGGTACGTGCCGAACTGATCGTACTGGGCGATTCGCTCATCACCCATATCATAAATGGCGACACGGTAATGCAATACTCCAAACCACAGATCGGCGGCGATGTGGTTAACAACTACGATCCAAAGATGAAGCAGGATGGTAAAATATTATCATCAGGCTTTATTGCCCTGCAAAGTGAAGGACAGCCTGTTGATTTTAGGAAGGTTGAGATTAAGGATTTGACTTCTGAGGTGAGAGGTAAGAAGTAGGAGGTAGGAAGTAAGAAGTAAGAAGTAAGAGGTAAGATGGAATGATTAGGATTGAATAATCGGACACTTCCTACTTCGTACTTCTTACTTCCTACTTCGGTTTCTTTATACACGAATGATCCAATCATTACGTTAGGAATTCAACAACCTGTAAGGCCTGATTCTCGGCAGCCACCGCGGTACATGTTTCTTGTATTTGAGATAATCGCTGCCAAAGCGCTGCATCATGCTGCGCTCTTCAACAAATATGAAATACAGGGTATTGATGATAAAGAAAGCTACTGCCCAGGCCAGGATGTTGATTGAATAGAGCATAAGCCCTTCTCCCACTATCATAAAAAATACCCCGGTGATCATAGGGTTGCGGCAATACCGGTACGGCCCTTCCACGATCAGTTTTTGTGTGGGTTGCCAGGGGGCCAGTGTTCCCTGCCCCAGTATTTTAAAAAGAAAAACGGTATACACGAATAATGCTGAACCGGCTACTGCTATTAACCACCCTACCAATTTGAATGTTAAGGTATGTGGTATCACCACATCTTTACTATCACTATTGTATAACAAATACGGAACAATGAAAGTGACAGTAAACGGCAAGAGAATAATATCACGTAAATGTTTTAAGATCGACGGCGACTCCATATATCAGTTAATTTAAGCTTTTGATGCAAATGCTACTCTGTAAAATTCATAACCTTTTTCAGGGCGATCAGGCAAGTACTTATCGCGGTAATTTGATGCTCCGGAGTCTTCAAGTAGTACGAGATTATATTGTTGCAGGTAAGCGGATAATTTATCAGGGTTAATTCCAAATGTCCAGCGTTCATCTATGGCATCCAGGTCTTTTAAAAGTTGTGTTGCACCAAAAAAGTTTTGGGGCTTCTCTAAAACCTCCTGATGCACATAGGTAAATATGATAAAGGAACCTTTAGCAAATCGTTGGGCAAAAGCAAAGGTATTGTTTATTGCCTGTTCATCCAGGTAATTGGTTACTCCTTCCCAAATGATGGTCGTTGGAATGGAGAAATCAAGCTTTTCCCGGGCCGCAAGTTCATGCAAACTTTCTTTATTAAAATCTATTTGCCAGTAATGGATATGGTTTGGCAGGCGGCCCAGTGTTTTTTTTAGGGTACCTGTTTTTTTCCGGGATGTATTAGGGTGATCTATTTCAATAACAGGAATAGTTTGTAAGCATTCAAGGCGCAGGGCACGGGTATCGAAGCCGGCTCCCAATATAATAACCTGTTTTATGTTTTGTTGAATGGTCTGTTGTAACAGATCGTCAATATATCTTGTGCGGGCAATGCCTGATGACAATGCGCCCGGGATCTTTTTGTGAATGGTTTTTTGAACATAACTGCGAACAAATGAAAGGGGAGAGAGGCGGGTAGCCCATTTCAATTTACCATCTAAAAACGAAACAGCATAAGGATCAATAAAGAGCCTTTTATTCGCAGGTTGAGTTGATTCAAGTGCCCGGAATAAAGCCATGTATTGTGCTGTTTGGCTTGCCTTATCTACTTTCATACACCTCCATGCATTTGAAAATCTAAAATACATAGTTTTGATAGAAGTTGATGGCCTTAAAAGGAAAATTACCAGTTAATGGTACTGTATTTTTACTGATATATTGAATTGTGAAATGTAAACAGGTGCTAAATCTCCCGGCTGATTTTGCCTTTTACAGTTAACTGTTTGATAGCAATTGTTTTAAGATATTCCGTTATAAAACAGCTGCTTTTAATGCTTTTTTAATGTTGTTGCATTGTCTGTTGCTGCCTGTTTAATAGCTGCAAAAAAAGAGGATGTATCAAAAGTAAACGAAGGCTCTGAGAATCGGATAAATGACTACCTGGCTCCAGGTACCCGAATAAAAAGAGGGCGTATCATACTTTTGATACACCCTCTTATAAAAAATATTGAATTTACATATAATCTGGGTGCTCAATCGCCAAAGCAAATTCCAACCACAAACTATTTACACCGCATCTTTGCCATGACAGTTCTTGAACTTCTTGCCGCTGCCACAAGGACAAGGATCGTTACGACCAACCTTGGGGCCTACACGAATTGGCTCCGATTTTACCGGATTGGGATCGAATTGATCGTTTTCATTGGCGCCATAATCATCGCCACGGGCTTCAATCTCTTCTTTATTGGCGCGCATGCGGCTCATATCGGTCTTTTGTTCATGTCCTTCCCGTATCTGGGCAGGTCCCTGCTGTTCTACGGGTATGGCTGCATGGCATAAGAAGCTGATGATATCTTTGTTTACCTCACTGTCCATTTCTTTGAACTTTTCATAGGCTGTGATCTTGTAAATGACCAGCGGATCTTTTTGCTCAAGGTATGCGGTTTGCACACTTTGCTTCAGATCGTCCATCGCCCGTAAATGTTCTTTCCATGCCTCATCGATAACAGCCAGGGTAATTTGTCTTTCCATGGCGCTGATCAATTCACGACCGTGTGTTTCAAGGGTCTTATGTAAATTGGCCAATACCTGTAAGCCTTTTTTGTTATCGGTAAACGGTACTACCACATTTTCAATATGGCTTCCCTGGGTAGTACGAATATTTTGAAATACCGGTACTGACTGTCTTTGCAGTTCAGTCGTTTTATGCTGGTACCGGCCGATAGATTCCTGGTATAGTGTTTCAGCCAGATCGTTGGCTTTGCCTTTTTCAAATTCTTCGGGCGTAATGGCGCTATCAATACCAAAGTTTACGATCGCCGCCAGCTTGAACCCTTCGTAATCATTTTGTTCCTGGAACGAATTCACCAGCCCTTCTGCAACAATATAGAAGGCATTATCAAGGTCGAGCGCCAGCCGTTCGCCAAACAGCGCGTGGTTACGTTTTTTGTACACCACATTACGTTGTTTGTTCATTACATCATCGTATTCGAGCAGGCGTTTACGTATGCCGAAGTTATTTTCTTCTACTTTTCTCTGTGCCCGTTCAATGCTCTTGGTGATCATGCTGTGCTGGATCACTTCGCCTTCTTTATAACCAAAACGGTCCATGATGCTGGCAATACGCTCACTACCAAATAACCGCATCAGATCGTCTTCCAATGATACATAGAACTGTGAAGTACCAGGATCGCCCTGACGGCCGGCACGTCCGCGTAACTGACGGTCAACACGTCGGCTTTCATGGCGTTCAGTACCAATGATGGCCAAACCTCCGGCTTCTTTTACCCCGGGTCCCAGCTTAATGTCGGTACCACGACCGGCCATGTTGGTGGCAATGGTAACCGCACCTGCCAAACCAGCTTCTGCTACAACCTGTGCTTCGCGGGAGTGCTGTTTGGCGTTTAATACGTTGTGTGGAATTTTTTTGCCCTGCAGCATCTTACTCAGTAACTCACTCACTTCAACAGACGTAGTACCTACCAGTACTGGTCGGCCGGCTGTACGCAGGTTTTCTATTTCGTCAATGACGGCTTTGTATTTTTCGCGCTTGGTTTTGTATACCAGGTCTTCCTGGTCTTTACGAATGGCTGTAACGTTAGTAGGAATGGTTACTACATCGAGTTTGTATATATCCCATAACTCAGCAGCTTCGGTTACCGCAGTACCCGTCATACCTGCCAGCTTGTGATACATACGGAAGTAGTTCTGTAAGGTAATGGTGGCATAGGTTTGGGTAGCCGCTTCGATCTTCACATTTTCCTTGGCTTCAATGGCCTGGTGTAAACCATCGCTGTACCGGCGGCCATCCAGGATACGACCGGTTTGTTCATCCACAATTTTTACCTGTCCATCCATTACTACGTATTCCACATCCTTATCGAACAAAGTATATGCTTTCAGCAATTGTTGTACGGTATGAATGCGGTCGGCTTTAATAGTGTATTCGTTAAGAAGGGCTTCTTTACGTTGTAATTTTTCTTCCGCTTCTATTTCGCTTTTATCAATTTCAGCCAGGTGTAAGCCAATATCAGGCAGTACAAAGAATTCGGGATCTTCACCAGCTTTGGTAACGGCTTGAATACCTTTATCGGTTAAATCAACTGAATTGTTTTTTTCATCAATAGTGAAGAACAGGTCTTCATCTACTACCGGCATTTGTTTTTGCTGATCGGCCAGGTAATAGTTTTCGGCCTTTTGCAGTTTTACTTTTATACCGGATTCACTCGTGAATTTAATAAGGGCACTGTACTTGGGTAAACCGCGATAGGCGCGCATTAACGCCAAACCACCTGTCTTAGGATCATCGTCACCGTCGCCAAATAACTTTTTCGCATCAATTAAATTCTTATTTACAACCTGCTTTTGCATTTCATACAGGTTACGAACGCGGTCGCGCAAAATATGATATTGCTGATCTTCGCCACGAGGCACAGGACCCGAAATGATCAGTGGTGTACGCGCATCATCGATCAACACGCTATCCACCTCATCCACCATCGCAAAGTGGTGTTTGCGTTGCACCATTTCTTCGGGGGTGTGCACCATGTTATCGCGCAGGTAATCGAAACCAAACTCGTTATTGGTTCCGTAAATAATATCGGCCTGGTATGCTTTTCTTCTTTCGCTGCTGTTGGGTTGGTGTTTGTCTATGCAATCAACCGTAAGTCCTAACCATTCGAAAATAGTTCCGTTCCATTCAGAGTCACGTTTGGCCAGGTAATCGTTTACGGTTACAATATGAACTCCTTCGCCAGCCAACGCATTCAGGTAAGCCGGCAGGGTAGATACAAGCGTTTTACCTTCACCCGTGGCCATTTCAGAAATTTTACCCTGGTGCAATACGGTACCACCTATAAGCTGTACATCGTAATGGACCATGTTCCAGGTAATGAGGTTACCGCCGGCATTCCAACTGTTTTTAAACACAGATTGATTGCCTTGTATGGTAACATACTCTTTTTTAACGCTCAGGTCGCGATCGAGGTCGGTAGCGGTAGCCACTATCTCCGTATTTTCCTTAAAGCGGCGGGCAGTTTCTTTCACCACGGCGAATGCTTCGGGCTGAATTTCCTTCAGTATCTCTTCAATTTGCTGATCACGATCTTTTATAAGGGCATCTACCTGCTGGTAAATGGTATCTTTCCCAACAATGTCGCTAAATGGCAGCTCTTCCGCTTGCTTGTTAAGACTGGCGATCTCGTCATCAATTTTTTGCAAATGCGCTTTGATGCGAGTCTTAAATTCCTGGGTTTTTTGGCGCAATTGATCGTTAGTCAGCGATTGGCAAGCCGCAAAGCTTTTAGATATCTGCTCTACTACAGGCATAATTATCTTAATATCCTTTTCGGACTTACTACCCCCGAACATTTTTGAAAGAAAACCTAGCATGATATAGCGGTTAATTATTTTAAAAGATTTCAAATTTAAAGCCGGTCAAAAAGAATGCTACACTTTGGTAACGAGCCAATTTGACAGGGACGTCAAAGGTAAGAAAAAGCAGGGAGTTGGCAGTAGAATAGAAGTCAATGCTTTGCAGGAAATAAATACCCGGTGCGGGGTTCAATGAATTGATATATATGGGGTAAAAAGGGAATGTGTTGCCAGGGATCAAACCAACTGGTACATTTTACCCGGCAGGGCCTGTACAATGTTCTGTAATTCGAGATTGAGAATAGCGGCGGCCATGGTGCTGGTGCTTAAACCGCAGCGGATATTCAACTCATCAATATGCACCGTTTGCTTTTCGCTTAAAATTTCAACAATGGTCTTTTCTTCATCATTTAAATTAATAAACAGTTCTTTTTGCGGCGGAATATTTTGCGGAACAGGCATACTCCAGCCCAGCATTTCTGCCAATTCCTGTGCTTCGGTTAGCAAAATTGCTTTATTGTTTTTGATGAGGGCGTTACAACCTGCACTTTTGGCATCAGTTACTTTTCCGGGAAATGCAAATACATCACGGTTATAGCCATTGGCCAGTTCTGCGGTGATCATGCTGCCGCCTTTTATCCCGGTTTCAATCACTACTACGGCATCGCTCATACCGGCTACAATACGGTTGCGGTTGGGAAAATGATGTTTTTCGGCGGTGATATCGCTGTAAAATTCCGTCAACAATCCGCCACCCTGTTTTATCATGTCTTTGGCCAGGTTGGTATGCTCTGAGGGGTATAGGCTTTCGAGCCCGTGCGCCAGTACACCCACTGTAGGCAGGTTATTTTTCAGGGCGGTTTTATGGGCAATGGCATCAATGCCAAAAGCCAGGCCGCTTACCACAAGAATATTGTAGGGAGTGAGCTCTTTTATCAGGGTTTCAGTAACGTGTTTGCCATACAGGGAGTTACTGCGTGTTCCTATAACTGCTATTATGCGAGCTGTATTGAGATTGGCTTCGCCCCGGTAAAAAAGCAGGGTAGGGGAATCGTAACAATGCAACAGCCGTTGCGGATATTCGGGTTGGTTAAGAAATAACGGTTTGATCCTGTATTTTTCTATGAAAGCGATCTCCTTTTCAGCCTCCGTAAATGCGTTAAACGTTTTAATGCACCGGGCCCGCACAGACCCAATGCCTTCTATTTTTTCCAGTTCAGCTACCCGAGCTTTAAAAATAGCTTCGGCTGAATGAAACTGTTGTGTAAGCAGTTTGGCGTGAACGCAGCCAATATTCGGAACCTGCGTTAAAGCCAGTTGATAAAGCAGATCGTTAGTCATGGTCAATGGTCAATAAGCAATAGGCAAGATAAAAATTTCATGGCAAAAAGCATTCGGTAAAAAGAAAGGCGCGACTCGGTCCCAAACCGTGCCGCGCCTTCGCGTATTATAAATGGTTGCTCCCAGCTAAGTCGGGGCCGGGTACCAGGCCCCGGTTTTTGGCCTTTGTATTACCTTGTAACTGGCATCCGGTAACCGGCAACTGTTATTGACTTATCACCTGCAGCTCCGTTCTGCGGTTTTGCGCTTTGCCTTGTTCGGTAGCATTATCTCCTATAGGTTTGGTAGCACCATATCCCTTAAAGGTGAGGCGCGATGGATCAATGCCTTTACTCACCAAATATTTTACAACTGCCTGCGCCCGGTTATTTGAAAGGGTCATATTGTCGGTAGCTTTACCAATATTGTCGGTATGCCCGCTGATCTGAATTTTAAGCGTTGGGTTTTCCTTCAACAACTGGAAGATATTATCCAGTTCTATGGTTGATTCGGGTTTCAGTTCGAATTTGCTGAAGTCGAAGAAAATATTTTTTAATACAATGCTGGCATTGGCCTCAATGGGTTGTAATGGTATGTCGATATTATAAGTAGAATCAGGCGCTTTTTGGCTCAATGGGAAATTTTCTGAAAAGAACAGATAGCCCTTGCGTTTTACATTAAATGCATAATCTTTTCCCACCGGTAACGTGATCAGGTAGTTGCCGCTTGCATCGGTTTGTACCCTGCTTGTTACATCACGGCTACTCAAATTGGTTAGTTCAACCGCTGAAGGAAGTCCTTTCTCTGTTTTCTTATCAAAAACTTTTCCTTTTACCCAAAGGGTGCGGGCGGGGCGAACATCTTCACGCAACTCAAAAGAATACAAGTCGAGCCCGCCTCTGCTATCGCTGCGATCACTGGTGTAGTAGGCTGTTTTTCCATCGGCTGCAATAACCAGGCTGCCTTCGTTTTCTATGGTATTGATTGGAAAACCCAGGTTAACGGGTTTGCTCCATCCTTTGCCCTGTTTTTTAGCCATAAACAGATCGCTGCCGCCATAGCCCAGGTGTCCGCTCGATGTAAAATACAGGGTTTGATTATCGGCATGAATAAACGGCGCATTTTCATCGCCGATAGTATTTATTTCAGGGCCCAGGTTTTCAGGATCGCTCCAGCGCCCATTGGGCAACTGATGGCTTACATACAGGTCCTGGCCACCATACCCGCCGAGGCGGCCGCTGGCGAAATACAGGTCGCGTTTGTCGGGCGACAGGCTCGGGCCCGATTCCCAGGCTTCGGTATTAATTCTGTTGCCCATGTTCTCGGGTTTGCTCCAACCCTCCGGTGTTAAATAAGAAATATACAGATCGCAGCTGCCAAAGCCATAGGGAAAATTGCAACCGGTGAAAATAAGCCATTGTCCATCCTGGGAAATATTCTGCGCGCCTTCGTTCTGGTTAGAATTTATGTCACCCGGTAACGGTTTGGCTTTTGTCCAATGACCATTTTCGAACCTCGATTCATAAAAATCTTCCTGGCCGTTCACCCGGCGTGTAAAAATGAATTCCTTATCATCGATGGTGATCGTTGGAAAATATTCTAAATACACGCTGTTGATGCTATCGCCCATGTTTTGCGGTTCAAACCGGTAACTACCTGCCGGGTGCTGATTACTGTATTCGATCGCAAACTGGTAGGTCATGCGGCGGTAATTAGCGGCTTTAAGGCTTTGTTCATTCAGGTTAGGAATGGATAGAAATTCATCTACGGCTTGCAGGGCTTTTTTAAATTCTCCTTTACCTGCGAGGTTAATGGAGTAGGGAAGATTATAATCCTTAAACCAACTGCTGTCTATCGCTTTTGATTTTTCGTAATTTTCAATAGCGCCCTCATAGTTTTTCTGTTCAAAGTACAGACCGGCGATCGATAAAAATGCTTCCAGGTACCGCGGTTCTATTTTAATGGCATCCTGCAAGGTCTTTATACTTTCAGTATAGTTGCCTGCCATGGCAATGCCATATGCTTTTTCGAACAGGGCCTTTGCCTTTTTATTTACTTTATCAGGATCGTATTGTGCCTGGGCCGAACAAAAGAATCCGGCTATAAAGGATATTGTAATAAGCGTTTTAATCATCAGCTGTATTTACATGAATCGTCAATAGTCAATAGTCGTCAAAGACTGTCGATGACCCAAATTTCTATAAAAATAAAAAGATCGTCTTACCTGATTTTGCGTTTAACTCCTTCAAAATCACTCCAAATTTGAAAATTAAAGATAAAAAACTGTAAAGTTTTCAAGAAAAACGGGTTTATCAGGCTATAAGACGTGGATTACGCCTGATAAAATCATAAGAAAGCGTTATAAATAAGCAGCCTTTTGATCGCATCCGGTACGGTAACCCTATGGCCATTTACCGGTGCCGGTTATACCGGGGTTGCACTGTAGTTGCACTGGGGTTGCACTGCAGGCCCCTATTCAGTGCAACCTGGGTGGCAGGGTCAGTGCAGCATTTGTCCCAGTAATGACTGGTTTGCAGGCCTAATTTTTCGGGTTTCACGCAGTATTACCCGGCAGCTTACGGCACATGAATATACTTGTGTAACTGGAGCGAGAATTCCCACCGTGGATTATCTTTTATATACTCGATGATAAGCGGGGTGACGATAGTCGATTTACTCCATTCCGGCTGCAGAAATAATTTGCAGGCAGGGGAAACAAGCGCGGCATATTTTTCTGCCCATTCAAAATCGCTTTTATTATAGATCACTATTTTGAGCTCGTTGGCCAGTGGTAGTATTTCTGGCAGTGGGGCTTTAAATTTCTTGGGCGACAGGCAGATCCAATCCCACGAACCGCTCACCGGCCAGGCGCCGGAAGTTTCGATATTGGTTTGAAAACCGGCGGCATGCAAGGCATTGGTCAATTCATCCAGATTATGCATCAACGGCTCGCCGCCAGTGATCACCGCCAATCGGCCAGGCCAGGCGCTGGCTGCCGATACTATTTCGGCTATTGTTTGCACCGGATGTTTTGATGCATCCCAGCTTTCTTTTACATCGCACCATACACAGCCGACATCACATCCGCCCAGGCGAATGAAGTAAGCGGCTTTTCCCTGATGGTAACCTTCTCCCTGCAGGGTATAGAAGGATTCCATGACGGGATATTGTATGGTAGTAGAAACTTTTGTCATCGATTCAAAGTTCGTGGAAAAAGGTGAACGCAAAACGGTCATTTCAGCGGTCTTTGTATTGGCTTGCAGCTTTTAGCTTGCGGCTTGCAGCTGCATTTTTCATTATCACATTAGCTAATTATTATCTGTACATGCTTTATAGGTATTTTTCATCAGCGCGGCAATGGTCATGGGGCCTACACCACCCGGTACCGGCGTGATAAAGGAACATTTGGGCGAAACAGTATCAAATTGCACATCACCCTTTAACGCATAGCCTCTTTTTTTGGTAGCATCGGCAACGCGGGTAATGCCTACATCAATCACAATAGCGCCTTCTTTCACCATATCCGCCGTAACAAACTCCGGCCGGCCTAAAGCGGCCACAATGATATCAGCCTGCAGACACAGTTCTTTTAAATTCCTTGTATGTGAATGGCAAATAGTAACTGTGCAATTTCCGGGATTGGTATTGGCGCTCAGCAGTATGCTCATTGGGCGACCAACAATATTACTCCGGCCAATAACCACCGCATGCATGCCTTTGGTATCGATCTTATAATGTTCCAGCATCAGCATAATACCATGCGGTGTGGCAGGTATAAAAGTGGGCAGTGACTGCACCATTTTTCCTACGCTAACCGGGTGAAATCCGTCTACATCTTTGGAAGGATGAATGGCGTTGATCACTTTTTCATCTGAAATATGCCTGGGTAAAGGCAATTGCACCAGAATGCCATCAACATCAGGGTCGTTATTCAATTGTTCAATGGATTCCAGCAATTTGAATTCACTGATAGTGTCTTCGAGCCGGATGAGAGTGGAATGAAACCCGATCTCTTCACAGGTCCTTACTTTTGAGCCTACATAGGTCTCGCTGGCCCCATTGCTTCCTACCAGAATCGCGGCCAGGTGCGGCACTTTTTTACCTTCGGCTACCAATTGAGCCACTTTTATCTTCAGTTCGTCCTTCGTAGCCTGTGATACAAGCTGCCCGTCTAAAATTTTCATGGCGCAAAGGTAATGGGCTGCGGTAAGTTGCCCTAAAGGAGAATAAAAATTTTTCTATATTATGTTTTTTAAATATGTTTAATGGCTGTTTTTGAAAGCTTGTGATGTGAAAAAACTGCTATTGCCATTCTATCTTATCCATTGCCTGGCTTTTGGCCAGTCAATTCGTTACTCGCCGGGTACATTATATACCGGCCTGGGCTCCTATAGTCAACATTTTACCCAATCGTTTTCCTTTCTTGCCAACCAGGCTGCCCTGGGCGGTCTTTCCAAAACCAGTGCTGGTTTATACGCCGAACAAAAATATGGGTTGAAGGAACTCTCCATGTACATGGCTACAGCGGCCATACCCGTAAACCGGGGTGGCATCGGTATAGCTGTGCAATATGCAGGGTTTAGCGATTTTAACGAGAGCCAGGTGGGGATTGCTTATGGTAAGAATCTGGGGCGGGTTAGCCTTGGCATACAGTGTAATTATAATATGCTGCATATAGCGGGTTATGGCAGCGACGCGGCAGTAGGGTTTGAAATAGGCAGCCAGTGGCAGCTAAGCCCGGCTGTAGTGACCGGTATTCATATTATAAACCCGGTTGGTGGATATTTTCGCAATCATTCCAGCGAAAAACTGGCGGCCGTTTACCAGTTTGGGGCTGGCTATGAAGTGTCAAAACAATTATTCCTGAGTGCAGAAATTACAAAAGAAGAAGACCAGCCTGTAAATGTGCAGGCCGGGTTACAATATATTATAGTGCCGGACAGGTTTTTTGTACGTACCGGGCTTACTACGGCTACTTCATCGCCCTTTTTTGGAATGGGTTTTCAATGGAAAAATTGCCGGGCAGATGTAAATGTGCGCTACCATCCGCAACTGGGGCTTACGCCGGGATTACTGCTATTATTTTATGGAAAACAAAAAGAGGAACTGTGAAATGGCTTTTGGCTATATGGTTACTCTTGCAGTGGACGGCGGTTGCGGCACAGGAAAGGCAAACCGTACCGGTTAATGAACAGCAGCTCGAAAGCCAGGCCGAACGGCAGGAAGGCGTACCAGAAGATGATACGCAGTGGCAGCAGCTGGAATATTTGCAAAAGCATCCGTTGAACCTGAACGAAGCAACAGAAAATGAGCTGAGTGCATTGCGGTTGTTAACTGATCTGCAGATCAGTAATTTTTTGCTGTATCGTAAAGTGCTGGGCCCGTTAATACAGGTGAACGAATTACAGGCCATACCGGCCTGGGATATACCTACCATTAAGCAGTTATTGCCGTTTGTTACGGTGAACGATCAAAAAAATATTGTGGAGAGCCTGGGCGAACGGTTCCGCCATGGCGAGCAAACCATGCTATGGCGGTTTGCCCGAACGATAAGCAATTCCAGCGATTATAATAAAACAACCGGTACCTACCTGGGGAGTGCTGCTGCTATTTTATTCCGCTATAAATATAATTACAAGGGCCTGTTACAGTATGGCGTAACCGGAGATAAAGATGCGGGGGAACAATTTTTTAAAGGCGCCCAAAAAAACGGGTTTGATTTTTATTCGTTCCATTTTTTTGCCCGTAAGCTGGGCATAATACAATCGCTGGCTATAGGTGATTTTACGGTTCGTTTTGGCCAGGGATTGATACAATGGCAGGGACTGGCATTTAAAAAAAGCGCGGAAGTAATAAATATAAAACGACAGGGGCCGGCGCTGCAACCCTATAATTCGGCCGGCGAATATAATTTTCACCGGGGCGCAGGCATTACTTTGCAAACGAAAAATATCCAGTGTACATTTTTTGGTTCGTTGCGGAAATTAAGCGCCAACCTGGTAAATGATAGTCTTTTGAACGACCAGGAATATATTTCTTCTATAATAACCTCTGGGTATAACAGAAGTTTGCCGGAACTCAATGATCGTAATAATGTGCAATGTGTTACAGCAGGCGGCGCTCTGAAGATTGCCAATAACAGATCGCATATTGGGGTAAATGCAGTGCAATATAGTTTTTCGAAACCTTTACAACCGGCCGCCGGTGCATATGATCTATTTGCCATCAGTGGCCGGCAGTGGAGTAATTATAGTTTCGATTATGGTTATACGTTCCGGAACATGCATGTATACGGTGAAGTAGCCGTTGATAAATTGTTCAACAAAGCAATGGTACATGGTCTGTTGGCCAGTCTTGACCCCAAAGTGGATATGGCTATTGTTTACCGAAACATAAGCAGCCGGTATCAATCGCTGTTCAGCAATGCTTTTACAGAAAACAGCCTGCCGGTAAATGAAAGCGGCTGTTATGCCGGGTTATCCATACGGCCGGTATTTGGTTGGAAGCTGGATGTATATGCAGATATTTTCAGTTTTCCCTGGTTGAAATATCAGGTCAACGCGCCTTCTGGCGGTCATGAGTACCTGGTACAAATTAGTTTTACTCCTAATAAGTATGTGGAAATATATTCCCGGTTCAGACATGAAACAAAAGGGATGAACGGGTCAGATTCGGGCCTGGCTATTCAGCCAATCATCCCCGTTACTCGCCTAAACTGGCGCACACAGATAAATTACCGGCTGAACAGGACCATTGAATTACGGAGCCGGGTTGAGACCGTATGGTTTGCCAGTAACGGGAAACAGCACAAAGAAACCGGTTTTTTGTTTTATACAGATGTGCATGTGAAACCTGCTTTCAAACCTTTCTTCTTCAATGCCCGCCTACAATATATTGAAACGGGTGGTTATAATTCGCGGATCTATGCCTGGGAAAATACCGTATTGTATAATTTTTCTATACCGGCTTTATTT
>Ga0307509_10007246_pt1 | contig 14591 bp, 15 predicted proteins | sample 10_EM_MG_FD_202245 | JGI IMG/M metagenome (GOLD analysis project Ga0307509, IMG submission 202245) | Populus trichocarpa ectomycorrhiza microbial communities from riparian zone in the Pacific Northwest, United States - 10_EM | ecosystem: Host-associated > Plants > Roots > Unclassified | place... | reverse complement strand
AACGGCTACCTTTTTCAAGCCGAGATTGCAATTACGCCTATCCTCCCAGAGATCCAATAGCGCCTGCTCTCGGCCGAAGAAGATGTTAAGGTCTGATAGCGTCAATGATTCGAGTTTGGGGGAGGGATACTGGTGTGGCTCATCTACATGCGTGTAAGTGATTCGATATCCTCCTGGTAGGTTCGGTGGACCCACCTTGGCCTTCAAGAGACAACGCATCTAATGCCGTCCAGAGGACGTGGCCACGTTGGCGGGATAATCGCAGGTGTGAAAGGTCCCCCATCTTCTGAATCATCTCGCAAGTAAGGGCCAACCCTCCGATAGTGAACTCCCGTATATTGCCGGAGGGGAAAAAGGCAAAGGTTTCCTCTGCCAGGTTGTCGAGTAGAAGCCCGCCCGCTAATTTGAATTGAAGCTCGAGGTTGGACCTAGGAGTAGAGCGAGAGCTGGCGTCGTAGCTCAGGAGGGATCGATTCGACTGGAGTGAAATGGCAAGGGTGTGAACTTCGCGAGAGTGATCCAGGTCCTGGCGGTAGTAATATGCCGTGAGTATTTTCTCCATGGTCCTGGTAAGATCTGGGACAGTAAAATTCGGGGTATGGCAGAAGTGGATGACGACGTCGTGGAGGGGGGAGGACATGCCAATGAGGTCTATGAGCCCAAGGATCGACCCATTCGTGCCATGTAGTCGGAGAACAACCAGGCGCGGGAGGACGACGGGAACCGATGTCCCTGGGGCACCGGGGAGGGGTATTGCCCCGTGATTCAAGTCCAGCTCTTGAAGGGTCGGATGTTGTTGAAGGATCTCGGAGAACTGAGCTAGAGTATACCGACCCTTCTTCTTGTAGGGAAGGAAGAGCTTCAATGAAATGAGCTTGGAGGTCGTGAAAATTGGGGACGATGGGTTGGGCAGGAAGTTCCCGATGTTGAGTGTCGAGAGCTTGGGGAGGGATAAAGAAAGGAGACGGGCAAGACGTCCTTGGGGTTCGCGCTTATCGTATGGGTTTACTTGCAACCGAATGGATGAGACGTTTGAAGGAGGGTTTGAATCGAAGACACCCAAGAAATACGTCAACTGGTCGCTAGTACCGCTAAAGTCGAGTCCGCGAGTTCTCCTTGGGATTGCGGGGCCCATCAAGATGTCTCGCGTGGAGGCGGGGAGGTGGGATCGCCACGTGAGGGCGAGGGGTCCATCTTTCGAACGAGAGTTGAACAAAGGCCACGCTTGGACGGCACATGCGACCCATAAACTCCAAAGGCGGGGAAAACCGACGGCTACTTCGTTCCAACGCTTGGAGACTAGGCGGAAGTTGAACGTTCCGCGAACGAAATACGTGTCACCCCCTTGGAGGCTAGACCGGACGATGTGGAAAAACACCTCCGACAACAGCTCCGTTATTAGACGAGAGACGCCGGGGAAGTATAGGTTCAGGGCGTATCTCAACCGGTTGGTCTCTCCGACGTGAAAATCGACCTGTTTTTGAAGGGAGTCGATTGTTTCTTTGTGCGGTGCGTTGAGGCTGGTTGTGGATTTAGGTGAGTGTGGTGAGTAAGAGACCAAGTTTACTGACGATGCTGGTATGCCGGGCATTTTGGTGTTGGGGGAACCAGGCTTCGCGGCCGTGGCGTTTCGAACGTGGAGGTGGTCAAGAGAGAGACGCCGCACTCACGACCGTTGAACGTTGACCCCAGGTTTTCCCGAGTCAACAGCTCAACTCGACGTCCAAGCATGGAATTCGGATGTCATCCCATCCGACGGGACTCGCCGAACCTTCCGCTTCCGTGACTTCTCTGCCTCCCACGTCCATGGTCAACCCTTCTGGACGAAACTACTACGAACTTCTCCAAATCCCTCAAACAGCACCCCCAGCGGAGATCAAGGCATCCTATCACCGTCTTCTTCTCTCCCACCATCCCGACAAATTAGACCTCACCAAGGACCACCCAACTCGAGCAGACGTCGACATCGGCTTACTCAAAGAAGCATTTGCCACCTTGTTTTCCCCAGAATCCCGAACGAAATACGATTACGAACTCTCTTCCCGCCCCCACCTCTCACCGTCACGGAGCCGACCAGCCCACAGCGTCTCGCTTGAAGACTTTGAGGATCTCGGTCAAGTCTGGATGTATGATTGTCGATGCGGTGGACGGTATAGCATTCGAGAGGAAGATATGGAAAAAGACGCGCACCTGATTGTGTGTTCAAGCTGTTCCGAGGTCATATGGGTTGGGTACGAAGTTTGCCCCTCTGGTGATGATAACACGACCCCTGGCGGGTCGTAAACTTCGGTCAGTCGACGACGCCCTGAATGAAACGAATTACTAAGGGTTCGATGTAGCCCCCCTCTTCATCCGACCGGAGGCCGTCACTACCACGGGAGGTTGGAGGTTGACCGCATGCAAGGCTCGGTACCCGCTCTTACAAACCTCATACCACGGTCACCATTGTGCATGACTGGGAGGCGGGACATCGTGAAAGGTATTTTCTATTCTATCAGGTGGCACAACGACCGGATCCGGCGCCGAACTCTGCTCGAACAGTTGCACAATACCATCCCATTTGGGTGTCTTGATACCCACCGACCCACCCGCCTTTCGGATACTTCCCGTAGGGGTCAGGTTCACCCACCCCAACGGACCCCTCCAACGGTTCGGGTCACCGCGATTGGGGAGAGTACGGCATGTATGGGACGTACATACAGAATCTGATATGAATCATATCTCCGGCTCTTTAATCCTTCTCACAGAAATATTTATGTTCTCATTCCCGTCTCGCGCCTTCATAGCCCGACTCTGAGAAAGGCTTTACCCTTCCTGAGCCGTTACTCGCATCCTCTATCCTGCCTTTAAGAGCTTTTTCAGTCTTCCAACGTCTGACTATTGTTTGGTTGGGGCAGCATCACGACTAGCGACAGCGAAGGCCACCCCGGTGTGGAAGGGGCGGTAGCCTCGGCACACGAACGACAACAGTAGCTGTTGTGACTCCAGGAGTCCGTCGGAACTCGACACATTCGCCTACAAGGGATTCGTAATATTTCGCACGCAACGCCGATCGTGGTGGAGTTCGTGAGGTACAGTTGGGTTTGATCACGCTAAGCGCCAGTCACGACGAGTGTCCGCCAGAATCCGACGCGGAGTTGGGCCAACCCGACTCATGTACTGCAACGAATCCCGTGGGTATCCGCTCGACGTAGGGAGTGAACCTGACGGGCCTCAGGTCCGGGGATTGGTACCGCCTGGGCCAAGGCCGTAAGCCTCCAGGGTAGTGTGTTCAATGCACAACGGAATCTCATCGCACGCCGCCCATTTTGTGAAGTAGTCAGGCGCCTGGGAAATCACACACCCAGTCACCAGCACGGGTCCATTGACATCATTCGCATCCGGCGTGAGACCGCTTCATTCTTGTCGACCGAGACGACCACGGACTCGACCAATTTTCGTCCGTTGCAATCCTGCCCCGTCGATTCTCGTCCTCCCACTACACTCACCTGCGGAGAGTCCCTTCTCAGCACACGGTCATTCACGAGGGTCAAGGACCACTGGCGACTTTTCACCAACCACAACACAAAATAAGGTCCTAGAATATCATACACTCCGCCATGCCACCACCATTGATCTTGAAACCACCCCACGCGAGTAATCGAAAAGCCGCAATGCGGAGCACCGCCCTATCTTTCCAAAGGGAGCAACACCGAACACACGGACAAGCGCCACTATCACCGTAGGTTTTACGCCCTCACGCCCATTCAGACGGCATCTTACCTCGACGTTCTGACACGTCTCCTCGTCATCTGAATCGACTTTGTAGTTTTCCGGGTTGTCCAACATCCGTAGACTCATTGAGAGGTACAACCTGTGATCAAACATGGTCGGTGGCAGGTAAGCTTCCTTTCCTTCCAGCTCGAACATGAACGGGCTGGAGGAGAGGTGGTAATCCAGCGCTGATGCTTGTAAACCCAGCTTGTGTTCAACGGCCCACAGCTTGTCAGATCTAAATTCCTCGCGAATAAAGCCCGGGTGAAGTTTTGGACCTAACTGGGAGACGTTCGAGACTGCCGTGCCAGTAAGTGAATTGGATCTTGCGGTGTCGGAGACACCGAGTCAAACCATACTGAAGGAGTCATCAAGTACCAACCGGGACAGTACACCTATACTGCCGCAGGATTGAACACGGTGCATTAGCTATCCAAGTCAGCGTCGTCCAGTGACAACGGGTTCGGTTCCTTGCCCACGATGCCAGAAACCACGACTGACCCTTCGTTCAATCCTTCAGTGGATGGCGGTCCCAGTGACTTTGGACGATACCATCAGCGTGGGATCCGTGGAGTCCCGGCATCTTCCCCTAGCACCCACTCATCACATCCTCCGCATCCTCCATCTACTCGATCCATTCCCGGACCCGATTAACCCTTTCCGTTCGTCCTCGCCTCACTTCTAAAACACCTCCCTGTCTCTTGTGAATCCATTCGTCCGGAATTTCTAATCGCAAACCCATTCGCCGATGAAGAAATGAGCAACATCCCTTTCGTTGTTTCTGAGCCTCCCCAGGTACCTGGCAGCCAGGATTTTATCCCAAGGCCACGAAGACCGCTGTGGAGTTGTCGAGGACCGGAGGTGGTGTCAGTCCAGAGGGCGGCGTTCGAGGTGGAGGACCTGGTTGGGGATGGGAAGCGGTAGGACCTCTAGGGCGTCCAGAGTTCGGGAAGCGATGGAGGAATATCACATGGAGGCTTCGAGCTCCCATGCACGGAGTGTTTCAGGTAGTATGTTACTCCTCCACGCGCTGCAATAATTGTCAGGTTATGTTGAACATGTTCACATCATTTTATTCTCAGTGTTCACCACAAATCCGCCTTGAGCAAGGTCTTGAATGTTGCACCGATCGAAGAGGATCTCGAGTCGTTGCTCATAGGTCCCAGCGCGTTGGGAAGCGAGGCCGCGGACGAGGATTTAGATGATGGGGACGAGGACATTGCCACTCCAAATCCACCGCCCTCAGGAGCCATTCCACCATCTGAATCTTCAATACGGTCTCCTGATGACGCGCTAACAGCAACGACGATGACAAGGAGGGTGGTTAGGGTTCCTGGTACATCAAATGCGATGTGCCGAACAACATTGTACTTCCTATACACTGGGTAGGTTCCTACTTCGTGTACCCTGAGCTCGTTGCAATCAGAGATTGAAGATCGTCTATATCATCTAGTCGCTTACACCTCTTACCCCTCCCGAACGTCGGACGAGTCAGGATCTCAAGAATATCGTGGAAAACACGAGCGTTGCCGGGGAGAGACGTGCTCTCGGACTTTGATGCCTCAGGTCTTTCGCGCAGAGCCGACACAACCCCACCCCAAGTGGTCTCAATACTTTCCCTTTCTACCCCCTCGATACTCTCCACTAGCCCTGCCACCTTGGTACCCCACCCCAACACAAACCCCCTCTGTGCGAGCATCCGAGGGGGTTCTACCGCGTGTATGCACGCAGAGATTCCGGGAGCGTGACCGGACACGTCCTTCACCATCGGGGTTCGAGTATGCAGCTGCGCACTTAGGCACCTACTGGGACGGAGCCGGTCAACTCTCCCACCATTTCGTCAATACCCGCCACCGGCTTCGGTTTGAATCAGAGCGTGAACTTGGGCCCACGGCCGGGTCTGCACCTCCGCTCGTTCTCTTCGCCGAATGGGGAAGGTGGGCTGAGGTCCACGTCACCCGTCGGTGGGTTTTGACCTGGCGTTGGTGAGCGATGATGTGACCAAGTCGAGCGCGAAGATCGTGCATAACCTCTGTCATCGTGCGTGTCATCGTCTCTCCCTTCATTATGCGCGGACGCATTGACTCTGGATTTCTATTTCGCCTTACGTAGGTCTGGAGATTGCGGAGCTGAAAGTGGCTGCGTTGGAGCCCATCAGACGTTTGTTGACACCCGAAAATGTCGTGACCGAAATCTTTTCGCTCAATTTGCTGGGGTCAAAACGTCGAGAAGTAGTATCTGAAATCCGATTGGGTACGGAACCTTTTTCGTCAAGAGGACACCATGAGGGAATGCCGATCCACGGTTGTTCGTTCGGAGCATCAAAGTATAGGGACCATCCATGTTCAGGCGAAACGATTAGACAATTGTTACCCTATGTTCAGTGTCTATCTAATCCACGACAACGGATCCCTGGGGTAACATCGTAGACTGCCCTCCAGGTGATCAGATCAGGTCGGTTGACCTTCCGCGGAGGAAGTAGAATTCGCGAACTGCGAGATAGGAATGCTGTGAATCACGGGGGTTTGCTTAACGAGAAGCTTGGGAGAAAATGCGGGAACTCACAGGACGTTGATCAAAGGCATCGTTGCCCGACTGGAGACGATGGTTACAAGGGCCCTGGGTGCAGGCCACGTACATCGGCACAGGAGGTTTGGCAGGAGCCTTCCGGAGGTGTGTTTTTTGCGAGGAAGAGAAGGGGTGATCCACTTCTGGCGATTGTGGTGACACTCCGTGCGAGCCCGCTCGCCGATTCTGCCGTTTGTCATTGTCGAGCTTGGCCAACTGTTAGACGGGAAGGTGCATCAGCTTCCCGTCTGAGCCCATTGCTCCCGCACGCTCACAGCTTACATATGTGTCCGTTGGGAATAAAAATTCGACTCCGACCGGTCACCTCCGCTGGGTGAGTGCGGGGTTGCGGAGATTTCACTCCTGAGCGGCTTGCGTCTAGACTAGGTCAACGGGCACATCGGCCGGAGCTGGGCCACTTATTGACTCCGGTGACATATGGCATCGGAAATCGCCGGTTGCTCGGCTGTCAGCAAGGCTGCCAACTTGTCCAACACTGTTGCCGAGGGTTTCCCTTTCTCGATCACGAAAGAAGCAATTTCGAAAAACCGGACGGCGTATTCCGAGGTCTTCAAGCCCTTGAACAACATATTTAGGTCTTGAACGATGTATCTTGGTGGCAAACAGTAACGCCTCGTACCTAGCAAGGCAGTAAACGGGCGGGAAAATCCACTCTTTCGTCCGAGGTGTTCTTTGCCATTTACAAACCCTCAAACGCGAAGATGAGCTCACTTAGTTCTACTGAGCGATCGGGAGTTTGCTGATGGGCAGCCGGCGGAGAAAGATCTCGATACGCTTACGAGGTTGCGTGCCTGGTCTCCGTTGAGACCCGCCTTCATCAGCCTTGCTGGTCTGTTTTGGTTGTGGTGTAGGCGTCCCGCAAAGAGGTCGGATTACCAGCTCTCGGCACGCACCACGTTCCCTTGTCACCAGTAAATCACTGAGCGAACGCTGTGTGGCCACCTGGACAAAGATGGATGTGGTGGATGAAAATCTCCCGACAGCCACTAGTCACCCACCAAGCGCTTGAATTCAAAATCCACGTGCCCGGGTAACGGTACCGCTGACCGCTCACGGTCCCGTCGAACGGATTGAATGCTGATTGACGTCGCCGAATCGAATCCAAGCTGCTAGGCCCTGACACTGTATGTATACATCTCGGGGGAGAGATTCCCCGAAGGGCCGCGGTGGGATGGTGGGGTTCAGGGTCCGGTTAGAAATTCCCGGAGTTCCTAACTAACCATTACTAACAGGCGTGTAATATTGCCTGTTCCTAACATGGTTTCTAACTGGTAATTAACAGAGTTTCTAACCGCACATACACACGCCGATTCCAACAGCCAATTAATTGTTAACCTTGTTAGAAATAGTTAGAAACGTTGTGTAACACGACGATCACATATTCTCCCACTCCTCCTCGGTTGGCTCGCGGTTCCTCAGTTCAGCGCGTGTGGTGACCGCAGGAACCATGGTACCCCTGAGGATCACTGGCTGCTCGTCCGAAAGCATGTTGCAAAGCAAGGGTGACGAAAGGACAACGGCGTCGTCAATCAAACGCTCTATCCTTCGCGGCGGGGTTCCCGTCCTCATCCTGGTTATCATCCTCGGATTCACTCAAATCCTCGGGTATGCAATCGTTGACTTTCACCTTCGCGAGGATCTCCGGTTCCGCTCGGTGGCTGATCAACCAAGATGCCGTCAGGTCTGAAACTAATTCCATTGGCGTACGCTATCCGATTGCTTTGTTGCTACGTACTTATGATAGACTTCCGGTCTGCTTCCAGTCCTCGGTTAGCGCACTGTGGGCGGCGCCGGGCGCCATGTGTAGCCAATGTTAGTAACAGACCCCTTGGACCCCTCACCCTCCCCGCAGTTAGTAACGGTTAGTCACAGTGTTAGCAACAGGGTGGTTAGCAACTCGGGTGTTTCCAGCGGTACCCTAGTGAAATCTCGCTTGCATTTGCTGACCCTTCTTTTACAAAAAGGGTTTAAATAAACAATGGCTAAATCCCCCTTCTTCTGCCGCCGTCCCTACCCTCTCCCCCCCACTCCGTTCACAAGTCCGAATCCCGCACTGTGGAGGGGCCCGGTGCAGGCAACCAGAGTCAACCGAGGATGGACCCCTTTGACATGTTGTTGCAGGGTGCCCAATATTTGTGCGTCCTTGTCGACCTCTTCTGATTGTTGTGACGATCTCAATATGCGAGCGGTTCGCTCCGTGGTTAGCACAACGGCGAAAGTGCGTTCTTGGACGACTTTGTAGACCGCCTTGGGACTAAAGCTTAGATCAGTACCTGATGATCAGCGCAGTCGCTTTGACGCTCTACGACTATTCGCTCATGTTTGGCGATGAGGTGCGGCGGCAAAGCCCGACCCCCTTCGCCTCCGCCTTCTAACAGCCTCTCCTAAAGGTTCGGTATATCTGGAGAGGTCGCAAGACGTGGAGTTCGTTCCCTTCTTCGTACAGAGCGTATCGAGAGGACTGATTAGATGATCGTATGATAGTCTTCTACCTTTACGTCCTGGTGCGTTCACCCCCCGATCAGCCGTTGAGGAGCATACCTGATGGAGCTGGCCGTGTTATCGATAGAACCGGATCCTTCTCGTTGGGTACCAATTCTGGGAGATCAATTATCTGAGTAGCCCCAGGAAGTCCGAGGTCAGTACGAGAAAGAAACACCTTTGTCCCACGGGTGACATTTTTTGACTGAATTTATTAAGACACTGTGAGAGCCCTGACCGGCGTTTTCCCGGGTGAGAAACGAAGGTTTTGTGCTTACTTCATTCCATTACTCAGATGTCGCATTTCGTACAACGTCCAAGCGATCTCATTCGTGATTTTCTTGGTTTCTTCTGATATATTCATCGTGTTGAGGTGAGTCGTTTGTCTCCAACCACCTATCCAACCAACGCGACCCCATCCCAGGGTATATGCGATCACTTTCAGAAACAAGATCCTCGCGGCGTACTTTGGGACCCTGGCGTTGGCGAGATTGGCGATGACACTCGTGTCGGCTTTCCTCAAACCTCCGACGTTTGTGGAATTACCTCCAGTCCCAATCGATGCCTTCAATATTTGTGCGACGGTTGTGAACCCCCGGCTCATGGTCATTCCGAGCTCATTAGGTACCGCGTTCGGTACGTCGTTACGCTGGCTCGGATCGTCGTACGAAATCCGACTGCTGACCGTGGAGTACACTTAGAACTATCCGCGTTCCTCGCCATAGCTTTTTACACGTATCGCAACAAAAGCGCGTTCAAGTTTTCAGCGTTGGTTCGCACGATCGCTTCTGAGGCCACGATAAATTTCTTGGCTATGGTTGCCGTGCAGACGTATATCCAAATATCCTTGAGTGTTATGGAGGTAAAGTCTCTCTCTTGGTTCCCGCTCCGCCTTGTGACCGTTAACCCAAACGCCTCAGGGTCCTAAGAAACAACTTTCTTTCCTGTGAGTGTACAATACACTTTTGATGTTAACGGTTCACGGTTGACCATCTCCGCCTCGCGTTAAGTGCATACGGACTGTACGCTTACTGTGCTAATCTCTCGATACAGGTAGCTAATTTCACCTCCTTTCCAGCATCACTCCCATCTTGACCATGAGGTTTGCGATCTCCCTGAAACGGTCTGCGGATCCAGAGGTCGGGCAAGAGTGGCGGTTGGCGCATTTCAGTTCGGTCCACTTCGCCGGCAGTTCTTCATCTGGCACACGGGTGTCGACCGTTCGGGATAACGTCGAACTTGCCCTTGTTGATCTTCGGAGCGGGCGGGTATAGACTAGTGAGCCTTGAGGCCTTTGAGGGGCGGGCAGTACTCACCGACGATCTCTCGGGCGTCGGGAGTTCACAGCGCCAGGTTGGTGGTCTACCTGGGCCACGCGCGCATCCGCTGATTGACGAAGGATGGGGAGGCCCATAGGTGGGAAGTGGCCGAGGATCAGGTCCTTCGGGGCGGCGCATATTGTGAATCCAATGTGGCCGTCAATGAACCGGCCAAAAAGCCGAACGGTGCATTTCAAGCAGCCAGCCGGTCGCGGATTTTAAATATCGATACATGTTAGAGATTAGACGTTAAAGCAGGAACCTTTTCGGGCTTCGTGATCATATCTGACCGCCAGCGCGCGTGCAAGAGGGGGGAGATTCAAGGACGGGTTCAGTCAACCCTTCAGGTTACACTAGAAATTGTAATAGTGCATATCGTCCGTTCTCTCAAAATCTTAATGCATTATTAGGATCATGCAGTCGGGATCTTCCGAAGCCGTCTCGGGACACATGTCCTCCTCGCTGCCCATCCCCTCCAATGGGCTCATCGGAATATGATCCAGCGGTTCTGCGACGGCGGGAGAGAGGGGCGTGGCAACTCTACAATTGGCGAATGGATACACCCTCCTGCCCCAACCTTGACCTCCGAATAATTTCCCGACAGATCCGAGTCGCAGTGGCCACACTTGTCGCATCCGAATGCTTTGAATGCGAATGTGAGAATCTTCGCAGGATGGGTTGGACGACTCACAATCAGTTTGCAATTCTGGTCATATATTGCCCGCTGCTGGGTCGTCTATTAAACCGTCCCAGTGTCAGGAACACAGCAGGCATGCGGCTTCTTTGTCACCTACCTGGTACTCGAGGAGCGCGTCCCGGATATCTTCCGCCATTCCAGACACAGTCAGGATGTCACTTTGGCATTCCTCATACCCCTGGGTGCTGACACGATCGCAGAGCGCAGCGCCCTTATCCCTAATTGGCCTTAGGGCACCAGGAGAGGATTAGCATGATCGTGGGTCGGAATCAATCACGACCACCGCCCGTCCTCGTCGTCACCCGGAAGTGCGTCGTCGCCCTCCTCCGAGCACAGCCTATCCAATCGTGCCATGATAGAATCCAATCTGTCCTCCACAGATGGGGATCGCTGTTCAAGCGTCAGCGAACACCGTGATGAATTTGTCGTATTGCGTCACCTCGTGAAGTTTCATGAGCGCACCGAAAGACAACTTGATAAAAGGGTTGATAATCATGCAACAGGCTGAAATGAGTTGGAAAATCCTCACGGTGAGATCAGCGATTTGGTCATAGATGGCTTCATCAGCAAAACCGTCCGATCGCTGTGGCCACTGTGAGTCACTGTGAGCCACTGTGGCGCTGTGGTCGAGGGGTATGTCGCTGTGGCGATCGTTATGTAACGTTTTTATGTGATCTTTTTGGCGGGCACAGCACCACAGCACCACAGCAATCGGACGGTTTTGCTGATGTTGTTGTTGTGAGATCCGTCCTTCCACATTGACAGCGCTTGATACGATGACCGTGTACCCACTCACTTGATAATGGGCAATTGTTTCTTGAAGTCATTCGATGATTCTCACCACCTCATTCGAATCCTCGCCCTTATCCACGAACCTAGCCGCAGCGCCTTTCGATAGCAATGCCTGCGACCGTTTCTCGATCTCTTCCAATGCGCTGCGAGGGTTATTGGCGGGGACGAGCGAGGCGAGGGATCCGCCAGCGTACCTTGTCAGCTCTTTGCGTCGCTCTGTCTCTCCGGGGTCTCCGTTAATCGTGGTCGTGGTGATATTTTGTTTGAACCTCTTCAGCCGGGGTTCGAGATCCTTAACCTTCCCCTTGACGTCTTCGAATTGCTGCGATCGTCTGTGTCAGCCATGTGAGACGTCCATCGATTCATCCAATACTTCATAATGCCTGATGACTGCGTTCACCCCGCCGAGGGCGGACTTGAGTGGAGGGAATCAATCGGCGGACTCTTTCGCCACATCGAGGAGGATCTTCAAGCCATCCGCGACCCTCTGCTTCTTTGCTAGGATATTACAAGTGATCAGAGGACCGATCCCAAGGAGGGGCGTTGATTCTACTCACATCGACCCTGACCCAGATTACTCCCAGAGACAGTGGATTTTACCGGATTCCGTGTCCGAAACATGTCTTTGTTTCCGGTGGATGGATGTAGTCGTTGGAGACTTGGAGATGTGTCATCGCCGTCTCGAAGACGAGGCCAGGCACAGCCACAATATTCTCACACCTGGCGCCCGAGCGTCGGTCAGAACCCAACGCGGAGTTGGGTCAACCCGACCCATTTACTACAACGAATCCCATGGGTACCCGCTCACTGTAGGGAGTGAACCTAACGTTCATCCTCAGGTCCGAGTGTTAGGAAACCTTTGCCACGAGAAAACTTGGTCTCCGGCCCCGTTCGGGCTTTGGGAGTACCCGCTGACCATCCCCAACCTGATCGATTTCGAGGGTAGCACATCGGAAGTTGGTCATTTGAGCCCTAGGGTACTCCCTCTGAAGATGAGGTTGGATTCCAGCCTACCCTCGGGTGACCGGACGAACCCTGGTTGTGCTGGACCCTGCTCAGATACTATCGATTCGCTGGATGGGCGGGGAAACCCGACAATCCAAACGGATACTGTGGAACAAGTCTTCTCACGGTTACCTCCTCTAAACTTGATCATCTGAAAGCAAGGTACAATGCCGCCGAGAAAAACCCCCACCTCATCAGTATCAGGTAGTCATAGCGCCTACTTCTCGTCGCTCCGTTTGACCATGATTACCCCGCCAGGAGTTGGGCTGCTCGCAAATCTCATCCGGTATCGAATCCCAGCGTTCACCCGGTGGGTGTACTCAGGGGGTCCTTTGCCGGGGACCTCTCCGAGACGCCCACCGCCTATCACCAGGCTTCCCTTGGAACTCATCGAAGAGGTCATCGCCTATCTTACCTACGACACGTACGCTCTCCGCGCATGCACCCTGACATGCTACTCCTGGTACATCGCCGCTGTTCCTCATCTCCATCAAACCCTTATTTGCCCGGCCGGTTCCCTGCATGAGTATAGATATGCGTGGTTCCTGTCGCTTATCAAAAGGAAGAACCTTGGTTTACTTCCCTTGGTCAAGATTCTCTGGATCCGCGGGGACTACATCCATCGTGTTGCACTTTCCCTATGGCCAGCAAACTGGCACATCCTACTCCCACTTTTCCAACTCACCAGTATCAACCAACTCAGGATCGACTATCCGGACATTTCTAGCTTTCTGCCATGGATTCAGAGCCACAGAGACTTCTTCCCAATGCTTCGGGGTCTCGCTCTGAAAAACCCCAAAGCGTCCCGTCGGGAACTCGTGTATTTCATCGGATTTTTTCAGCACCTCCATGACCTCACACTCTCCGACTGGACCGAGGGACTAGCGGGCGACCCTACGCTCATTCCACCATTTGTCCCCCTCCTACAGGGATCTCTAACGATGAAGCGGTTCAAGGGGGCGAACTTTTTGAAGGACATGATTGATCTGTTTGGGGAATTCCGGTTTCGTCACATGGATCTCTTCCAAGTGGACGGGATGCGGCTTCTACTGGGGGCTTGTGGGAAGACGTTGGAAAGCGTGGCATTTGATCCAACCGATCCTCGTGGTGAGCAACTTTGACCGAAGAACACGTAGACTCTAGCCAATGATCTCGCAGCTAGACACTCCCTTTGGGACTTCAATCTATCGCGAAACGAGTCACTTCGGACGCTCAAGCTCCCCGCGTCGTCTGTCGATCGCAGGGTGACCAATGGTTCGGACATCATCACTTCAAACGCATACTCCCGACCATCACATCCTCCTCATTCTCCGAGGTCGTCGTAATTTACGGGGACCATGACTTCCGTGGCGCGAGAATCTGGAGCTCAGACCGGCCTCCTTTCTATGCCGAACTATCACAAGCTGAGAAGGCGGTGGAGTTTGCACGCCATCGTTGTAAATTCGATATATTACGCGAGGTGCACGCCTTGTGGGAGTTCCAGTTGGTGCTATGTGCAAGTGTTTGGGCTTGCACGGGGGATTACCCGGTGCGAATGCTGGAAGGGGCCGTAGCAGAAGCAAAAGCGAAAGGGGGGTTCTGCAGATGTTTCTCACCGTTGGTGACGTCCGATCCGCAGGGGATCCGTGATGGCTTCGAGTGATGTGTTCCAGAGGGACTGCGTCGTACTCACCCACAGACCTCACCGTAGTTGCGTAGCGACCGAAATCTCGTCTAAATAATCATTGAGGTGCAAGTCATTCCTTTCCCCCACTTGAGAGCGCTCAAAACATCCACTCTGGATCAGATTCTCGTCCTGTTGGGCACACGATCTGGTCATCGGAGTTTCAGTATTTCCATCAGCAGATCGTGGAAAATCATGTACTGAAATATCATGGTCTACGAAAGTGGTAGACCCAGATATTCGATTATAACGTGTTATAACGGTTATAATCCTGAGCGCCAAAAGTGATATA
>Ga0307509_10007245_pt1 | contig 14591 bp, 11 predicted proteins | sample 10_EM_MG_FD_202245 | JGI IMG/M metagenome (GOLD analysis project Ga0307509, IMG submission 202245) | Populus trichocarpa ectomycorrhiza microbial communities from riparian zone in the Pacific Northwest, United States - 10_EM | ecosystem: Host-associated > Plants > Roots > Unclassified | place... | reverse complement strand
GGGCTCCACATGGCACCTCTCCTTTCAAGGTCGATTGCTTGCCTGTCTGGGGATGGATGCTGTTCCTGCCTCGCAAGCGGGTCCAGTTAGACCTTGTTAGGCCGGTGTGGGGTTTGTTTGGCGAGCGCGGGACATGGCGGCAGAAAAGAAAAGCGCCCTCCGAGACGAGGCTCGGAGGGCGCGCGGCAGTGGCCGAGGGTTGGCTTACTGCTTCGAGGTTGCGGCCTTCTCGATGATCGCGGCAACCGATGCCGGCTTCGATTCATAGATGGCGTGGCTGCCGCGGGTTTCGACCACCGTGGCGCCGGCGCGCTTCGACATGAAGTGCTGGAGGTCCGGCGGGATCATCTTGTCGTCCTGGGTCAAGAGGTACCAGCTCGGCTTCGAATGCCACGACGCCGTCGTCACTTCGCCACTGAACGCGTCTACGCCCCACGGCACCTGCGCACTGGCCAGGAACGCGGCACGCTCGGGCTTGACGTCGGCGGCGAAGGCGGCGGCGAACTTGGCCTTGTCCAGCATCAGGTAGCCGTTGGACGGCGGCAGGATCGGGGGCACCGGGCCGCCGGGGGGCGCTTTGTCGAACATCTTCTTGATCGACTCGCCCGCGTCGAGCTGGAAGGCGGCGATGTAGACCAGACGCGAGACCTTCGGGTCGTTGCCGGCCTCGGAGACCACGACGCCGCCGTACGAGTGGCCGACCAGCACGACCGGGCCGTCCTGCGCGTCGATCACGGCCTTGGTCATGGCGACGTCGTCCGCGAGCGAGTGCGTCGAGTTCTGAACGATGGCGACGTTGTAGCCCTTGGCCTTCAGCGACTTGTACACGGCTTCCCAGCCGGAGCCGTCCACGAAGCCACCGTGGACGAGGACGACGTTGTTGACGCGTTCGGCGGCGTGTGCGGCTGTGGTTGCAGCCGCGATGCCGATCGAGGCGGTGGCGATGAACAGCGTGGCAAGCACGGAAGAGGTCTTCGATTTCATTTGAGCTCCTGGGTTGATTGAACTGGCCCGGGTCGAGAACCGGTGACTCGAGCACGAAGCAATCTTCGGTGGCGAGCTGCAAAACCGCGCCTCTCAAAGAAGCTACCTCCAAGGAGGTGGATGGTCAGGCACACACCACGGCACTGTCGCGGGCTCACTCTTTCGAGTGAGTCGTGCTCGCCTCCTTCGCGGTGTCGCGGCCCGCAGGTGCCCGCCGATAATTCCGCCCTGATGCGCTGCGCCACACAAGCCGATGCGCGCCGTGGAAAGGCGCGTGGCCGAACTCCGCGGCCAGGGTGGCTGATCGCGACCCTGGCCGTTTTTGCGCTGCTGCTCGTGGCCAACGTTGCTCGGGCGATCAGCCCCGAGCGCCGCCTCGAGCAACTTCACCACACGTCCTGGACCGCGCGCGACGGCGCACCCGACGGGGTGCAGATGATCGCGCAGACCAGCGACGGCTTCCTGTGGTTTGCCGCGCGCAGCGGCCTGTTCCGCTTCGATGGCGTGCGCTTCGAGCGCTATCAGTCGCGCTCGGGTGAAGCCGTTCCGGCCGCTGCCGTTCGCTCGCTGCTGGCGCTACCGGACAACGGCCTGATGGTTGGCTGGGTGTTCGGCGGGGCTACGCTCGTGCGCGATGGACACGCGCAGCGGTATGGCGAGAAGGACGGCTTTCCGCCCGGCTCCGTGTACCGGTTCCAGGTCGACGGTGCAGGCGCGTTGTGGGCTGCGGCCAGCAGCGGCTTGGCGCGCTTCGACGGCAAGCGCTGGGAGCGCGTCGGGGCCGAATGGAACTTCGTCGGGCAGCGCGCGCTGTCGTTGTTCGTCGATCGCGACGGTACCCTCGGCGCCTTCACGGACTCGACGCTCATGACACTGTCCAAGGGCGCACGGTCATTCCGCGCGACGGGAGGCCAACGCAGCACGCGCACGCCCATCGTGCAGTCTTTCAATGGAACCTACTTCATCTCCGATGCCCGAGGCATCCGGCCGATCGGCAGCCTCGACGAGTATGACCGGTTGGACGTCGCTTGGAGCCTGACGCTGCCATCGTCCGACGACAACAGGGGTTTGCTGGTCGATCGCGATGGTGGCTTGTGGTTCGGTCACGGCGCGCCCGGCATCGGACGCATTGCCAGACCCGAGCGCCGCAACGTGGAGGTCGACTACTTCACCAGCCGCGACGGCCTGACCGGCGACGGCATCACGGCGATCTTCGAGGACCGCGACGGCAGCGTCTGGCTGTCCACGCAGGGCGGCGTCGACCGGTTCCGCGCGAGTCGCTTCATGGCGCCGCCGGCGCTGGCACGCGATGCTTATCCGGCACTGCTGGCAGAGCCGAACGGTGCCGTCCGCTTTGCAGGCGTGCAGCGCGACCTGCGCGAATGGAGCGCATCGGGCACGGTACGCCGCATTGCGCCCATCGAAGCAACCTGCGCCTACCGCGATGCCGACGGCAACGAGTGGTATGGCTCTGACTCCATCGGCAATAACAGGGCGCAGCTGTTTCGTGAAGCGGGTGGGCGACTGCAGGCAGTCGATCTTCCCAGCGAGATTCCGGTGGGGTTCTCGATTCAAGGTGTCGTCGTCGACGCACGGCAAGCACCCTGGATCTCGGTCGTGCAGCAGGGCATCTTCCGGCGTGCCGAGAACGGCTGGCAGCACCCGGGTGAACTCCCCGACGGCGGCAAACGCCCCGCGCTCGTGATGACGACGGACACGCGAGGCGGTGTCTGGCTCGGGTACGTGAGCGACCTCGTCGTGCGTTGGCAGGACGGCAGCACGCGCACCTGGTCGAAGAAGGATGGGTTGGCGGTAGGCAACGTGCTGTCGATACTCGCAACCGATAGTCACGTTTGGGTCGCCGGCGAATCGGGACTGGCCATGCTCGACGGCTCGAGCTTTCGCACGATGGCGGTGGTCAACCCCGACGTGCTGCGCGGTCTCACCGGCATCGTCGAAACCAGGGAGGGAAACCTCTGGCTGCACGGCACGGCAGGTGCGATCCTGATCGAGGCCCGCGAAGTGCAAACGGCAATCGACCAGCACGGCTACGTGATGGCGTATCGCCGGTTCGACAGCGAAGACGGGCTTGCCGGCGGGCCGACGGACATTCGACCCTTGCCGACGCTCGTGGCCGGCACCGACGGGCGCCTGTGGTTCGCAACGCTCGGCGGCGTCTACATGCTCGACCCGAGCCTGCTCGTCATCAACCGGGTACCGCCCACGGTCGTCATCGACGCGGCGCTGGCCGGAGACGGCCTTCGCCACTTGCCGCTGGCGAGCGAAAGCACCTATCGCCTGCCCACGGCGCTGGCACTCCCCGCGCTGACCACCAACCTGCGCGTCGACTACACGGCGCCGAGTCTGGTGGCGCCGCGCCGGGTTCAGTTCCGCTACCGGCTGGATGGCGTCGATCGCGAATGGAGGGACGCCGGGGCCAGGCGCCAGGCGTTCTACACCAACCTGGGTCCGGGCAGCTATCGCTTCCAGGTCAGCGCTGCGAACGAGGACGGCATTTGGAACGAGGCGGGTGCATCGTTCACGTTCACGATCGCGCCTGCGTGGTACCAGTCGCGCTGGTTCTACATGCTCTGCGCGGTCGTGTTGCTCGCGGTGCTCGGGCTGATGTACCGCGTCCGCATCGCGCGGGTGCGCGCGCAGACCCACGCGCGATTGCAGGCCCGCCTGCTCGAGCGCGAACGCATTGCACGGGAACTGCACGACACGCTGATCCAGGGCTTCCAGGGGTTGATCCTGAGCTTCGACGCAGCGATGCGGCGCGTCCCGCAGGGCCAGGCGCCGCGCCAGCAGTTGGAGGAAGCGCTCTCGCGCGCCGACGAAGTCCTCGCCGAAGGACGCGACCGCGTGCGGGGGTTGCGCGAGTCCGTGGTCTACCAGGGCGATTTGCGCGCCGCACTGACCGACTTCGCCGAGGACCAGGCCGTGCTCTACCCGACGGACTTCGGGGTCGATGTGCAAGGGGCAGAGCGGCAGTTGCATCCAGTCGTGCTGGAAGAGGTGTACGGAATCGCGCGCGAGGCGCTCGCCAACGCCTTCCGCCATGCCGGCGCGCAGCGCATTGACGCCGAAGTTGCCTTCGGGGATGCCAGCCTGCAAATCCGCATCGGCGACAACGGCAGAGGGATCGACCCCGAGACCCTCGCCAAGGGCGGCATCCCCGGGCATTGGGGGCTGCCCGGCATGCGTGAGCGTGCCCACAAGCTCGGGGCCAAGCTGCGCATACGCAGCGGCCCCAAGGCCGGCACCGACGTGGAGCTCGAGATCCCGGCTGCCGTCGCCTATCGCGACCAGCACGACCCCGGCGCCTGGTGGCGTCGCCTGCTCCGCCGTCTGCGCAAGGACTTCGACGATGAATGACGCCAGGCACCGCATCCGCATCATGGTCGTGGACGACCACGAACTGCTGCGCAAGGGCGTCACGGCGGTGCTCGCCGACGAGCCGGACATCGAGGTCGTCGCCGAGGCCTCGAACGGGCGCGAGGCGGTCGAGGCCTTCGCGCTCCACCGCCCGGACGTGACGCTGATGGACTTGCAGATGCCGGACATGAGCGGCACCGAGGCGATCAAGGACATCCGTGCACGCTTTGCCGATGCGCGCATCGTCGTGCTGACAACCTACAAGGGCGATGTCAGCGCGCTGCGGGCCTTGAAGGCCGGCGCGGTCGGTTTTCTGCTCAAGGGTCAGCTGCGCATCGAGCTGCCCGACACCATCCGCGCCGTGCACCGCGGCGGCCGTGCGATCCCGCCCGAGGTCGCCACGAATCTCGCCGCGCATCTCGGCGACAACGCGCTGTCCGATCGCGAACTGCAGGTCTTGCGCTGCGTGGCGCAAGGTGGCTCCAACAAGCGCGTCGCCGCCTTGCTCGACGTGACCGAGGAAACGGTCAAGACGCACATGAAGAGCATCATCTCCAAGCTGAACGCCACCGACCGCACGCACGCGGTGACGATCGCGCTGCGCCGCGGGATCCTCGACTTGTAGGATCGCCGCCGCGTCGGCTCCCTCGAAAGAGTGAGCGGCGCGTCACGCGGGTCGGGGTTTTCCTTTGGGTGGCGGCGAGGCACGATCGCCCGCACGCAAGACCTCCCACCCCATCAAAGCCAACGCAGTGCATCGAACCGAGGCCCAGCCGCCCAAAAGGTGGCACGCCACTTTCGGCCCCTTCAAACTCTCCCCCGACGAGCGACTGCTGCAACGCGGCAGCGTTCCCGTGAGGCTGGGCGGTCGCGCGCTGGATCTCCTGACCGTCCTCGTGGAGAACGCCGGTGCCGTCGTCAGCAAGAAGGATCTGCTGGCGAAGGTGTGGGGGGAGGTCGTCGTCGAAGAAGGCAGCCTGCGCTTCAACATGTACGCGGTGCGCAAGGCCCTCGGGGACGGCGAGGGCGGCCAGCGCTACATCGTCAACACGGCCAACAAGGGCTACACCTTTGTGGCCAGCGTCGAGCGCCATGGCACCAAGGACGAACCTCGTCCGGCATCGCCCGCGGTCAGCCGGTCGTTGCCGGCGCTGGCATCGGCCGTCGTGGGGCGCGACGACGAGATCGAGGCGATCGTCGCCGGGCTGCTGCAGCGGCGCCTCGTGTCCATCGTCGGCTCGGGCGGCACCGGCAAGACGACGGTGGCGATCGCGTCGGCGCAGGCCGCGACCAGGCACTTCGATCGCGATGTGTACTTCGTCGATCTGTCGCAGATCTCGACGGCAGGGCTGGCCCCCTCGGCCGTGGCCAGTGCCATCGGGCTCCAGAGCGCGCGGGACGATCATGCCGCCATTGCCGCTCAGTTGACCGAGAACACGGCGCTCATCGTCCTGGACTGCTGCGAGCACGTCATTGCCGGCGTTGCGGAACTGGCGGAGTACATCGTGCGCCAGTGCCCGGCAGTTCACATCCTGGCGACCAGCCGCGAACCGCTGCTGGCAGAGGGCGAGTTTGTGTTCCGTCTGAAGCCGCTGGCGTTCCCGCCGGAAGGCGAAGGGACAACGGCTCAGACCGCCATGGCTTATCCCGCCGTGAGACTGTTTGTCGACCGAGCCGCGGCGAGCGGTTCCGGGTTCGAGCTGACAGATCGCGACGCTCCACTGGTCTCGCAACTCTGCAGGGAGCTCGACGGCATCGCACTGGCGATCGAACTCGCGGCAGGGCGCATGGAGGCGTTGGGGCTAGCGGCCATCACGTCGCACTTCGATGCCAGCGTCCGGCTCATGTGGCACGGCCGGCGCACGGCGGTCCCGCGTCATCAGACCCTGGGAGCGACGCTCGACTGGAGCTTCAATCTGCTGGCCGATGAAGAGAAGCGCCTCCTGCGCCGGCTCTCGGTGTTCGCGGGGACCTTCTCGATGGACGCGGCCATCGAGATCTGCTGCTTCGATGGCGAGAAGTCACTGGCCATCGAACTGATCGTCGGCCTGGTGTCGAAGTCATTGGTCAATGTCGACGCAGGCGGGCCGGCGCTTCGCTACGGCATGTTGGACACGACGAAGTTCTACTGCCTGAGAAGACTCGAAGAATGCGGAGAGCTCGCTGCCGTCATGGAGCGATTCTCGAGTTACTTCAGCGCGCTGGCACGCGAACGCGTCGCACAGCGCTTCGGCGCGGACGCCGCGGATCCCCTGCAACTGCTGCTCCCGAATCTGCGGGCTGCCCTGGAATGGTATTCACGCGAAGGAGCGCATGCATCGGACGCCGTGGAGCTGGCCGCCTCGTTTTGCCCGATGCTGCTTCGTCTCTCGCTCTTGGCCGAGTGCTCGCGCTGGGCGCAGACCGCGTTGAGTCAAATGCCGAGCGAGTTCATCGGTTCTCGCGTCGAGGCCAGTCTGCAGGCTGCACTGGGGCAGTCGCTGATGTTCACGGGTGGCGATGCCGGTGCTGCGGAGCGGGCTTTTCAACGCAGCATCGAGCTTGCCGAGGAACTGGGAGAGTTCCGAAGCGCGCTTCACGCCCTCAATGGGTACGCAGTTCTTCTGCATCGCGATGGGCGATTCACCGACGCGTTGGCGATCGCTCGCAAGGCCCAGTCACTGCTGCCCCGGATCGACGATGCAGAAGCCCGCGCCATCGTGAATTCTCTGCTCGGCGTCGCCTTGGAATTCGTGGGCGAGGTCGGTGCGGCGCAACGGCACTGGGAGTTGTCCGTCGCATACGGCTCCGCATCGCCGACGGACACCACGTCGAAGCTCGGCTTCGACCATCACATCCGCACGATGTGCGGTTGGGCGCGCGGGCTGTGGTTCGCCGGGCGGTATGCGCAGGCCGTCGCCGTCGCCGAAGAAACGATGGAAAAGGCGCGTGATTTCGGGCATGCGGCGAGCTATAGCATCGCGCTCATCTGGGCCGGCTCGGTGTACGGCCACCAGGGCAACGTCAAGCGCATGGAAGAGATCGTCGATGTGCTGGAGGGCGTTGCGAAGCGGCACTCGTTCACGCCCTACGTGAGCATCGCGAGCGCCACGCGTGGGCAGATCCTGATCGCGGAGGGGCGCCCTGCCGAAGGCATCGAGCGCATGCGCGGCGCGATAGAGGCGCTTCATGAGAGCCGCTACGAGATGACGACGAATGTGTTCCTCACGGTCATGGCCAGAGGGCTGTCGGACCTGTCGTTGCACGCTGCGAGCCTGGCCTTGTGCGACGAGATCGCCCAGCGGATCGAGTCCGGCGGCGACTACCTGCGCCTGCCCGAGTTGCTGACGGTGCGGGGCCGGGCTCTTGCGGCGGCGGGCGACCCGGATGGAGCGACGCAGTCGTTCCTGGCCGCTATGGAGCTTGCACGCCAGCAGGAGGTCGTGCCCGGGCAACTGCGAGCCGCCATCGCGCTGGCACAGCAATTGACACGCGCCGGGAAGCTCGCAGAAGCGGATCGCATGCTCCGCCCGCACTTGGTCGCCGCGGGCGACGAGACCTCGCCCGACCTGGTGCTGGCGCGCAGCCTGCTTCGATAGTCGATAGGGCGTTCACCGCGTCATCTGGCCGCGCGCTTCGCCTTGGCAGGCGCAAGCGGCGCCTGCAGAACGAGCTCGATCTGCAGGTTGACGAGGCGCTCCAGTTCCCGTTCGCTCTTGGCGCCATTCTTGAACCCCTGCAAGGCCAGACTCAGCAAGCGCGCGCGGTCGGTCACCTGCGGCGAGTTGGCGAGCGCTGCTCGACCGCCGCACAGGACTTCCTGCAGCAGCTTGTCGAAGCGCTCGTACACCCGCTGAACCGGCGCCAGTGCCGGGTCGGTGAGGTCGCGCGCATCCGGGTTCTCCTTGTTTCGTTCGTAGCCTCTGGCCGCCCATCGCAGGCACACGAACGACAGCTTCGCCGCCACGCTTTGTTGCCCCTCCAGGCCACGACGGAGCTCTGCGAACAAGTCATCCCCCATCTGTTCGACGGCGGCCGCGAACGCGTCGTCCTTGCTGCGAAAGACGAGGTAGAGCAGCGGGCGCGAGAGGCCTGCCTCCTTGGCAATCGCGTCCATGGATGTTCGCGCAAAGCCATGCCGGCGGAACACCGTACAAGCGGCGTCGACAACGCGTTGTCGACGCTCGCTCAATCGCCCTTCAGCGCTTGTGATCATATTTGACACTTTGACGAAAGTCGTCAATCATAGATGTATTGACATATTGACAAATGATGTCAATAAGTTCAACTCCATCGAAAGGGCAAACATGGTCAGCAAGGTATGGTTCATCACCGGCACGTCGCGGGGCTTCGGCCGCGCATGGACAGAGGCTGCGCTGCGGCGCGGGGACAAGGTCGCCGCGGCGGCGCGCGACGTGCAGACGCTCGCGGCGCTTGCAGCCGAGTACGGAAGCGCCGTGCTGCCGCTCGCGCTCGACGTGACGCAACGCGACGACGTGTTCTCCGCGATCGAACGGGCGGCCGACCACTTCGGTCGCCTCGATGTCGTGACCTGCAACGCGGGCTACGGGCTGTTCGCGACCGTCGAAGAAACGAGTGAGGCCGCAGCGAGAAGACAGTTCGAGACCAACTTCTTCGGCGCACTGTGGACGCTCCAGGCCGCACTGCCGATCTTCCGTCGACAGGGCGCCGGCCACTTTCTCGTGGTGTCCAGCCTGGCGGGCGTGATCACTTTCCCGACGGCGGGTCTGTACAACGCCAGCAAGTGGGCCGTCGAAGGGCTGTGCGAGACGCTGGCCAAGGAGACCGAAGACTTCGGGATCAGGACCACGCTGATCGAACCCGGCGGATACGCGACCGATTGGCGTGGCAGCTCTGCACACCATGAGCCGCGCATGCCGGCATACGACGCGCTGCGGCAGAAGGTTGCGAGCGCCTACGGCGGGCGTGCGCTGGGCGCGCCCGAGGCCACGGCGCAGGCCGTCCTTCGGTGTGTCGACGACGAGTCGCCGCCGCTGCGCCTGCTGCTGGGCGAGTCGGCCTTGGCGACCGTCAAGAAGGTGTATGCCGAGCGCCTCGCCATCTGGGACGCATGGGCTGACGTCAGCGCCCGCGTCTGAGCCTCACACCATCTTCTCGAAGCGGTCGAGGTTCATCACCTTCGTCCACGCGGCCACGAAGTCGCGCACGAAGGTCGCCTGCGCATCGTCGCTCGCATACACCTCGGCCAGCGCGCGCAGCTGCGAGTTCGAGCCGAAGACGAGGTCCACGACCGTGCCCGTCCACTTGGCCGCGCCCGTGATGCGGTCCACGCCTTCGAGCACCGCATCGTCCTTCGCGGATCGCCGCCAGGTCGTGCGCATGTCCAGCAGGTTCACGAAGAAGTCGTTGCTCAGCGTCTCGGGCCGTTGGGTGAAGACGCCGTGCGGCGACTGGCCCGTGTTCGCGCCCAGCACGCGCAAGCCACCGACCAGCACCGTCATCTCTGGCGCCGACAGTGTCAGCAGGTGCGCTTTGTCGATCAGCAGCTCGGTGGTCGAGGTCTCGAGTCCCTTGCGCAGGTAGTTGCGAAAGCCGTCGGCCTTGGGCTCCAGCGGCGCGAACGAGTCCACGTCGGTCTGGTCCTGCGAGGCATCGGTGCGGCCCGGCGTGAAGGGCACGGCCACATCCTGGCCGACTTTCTTCGCCGCGGCTTCCACCGCCGCATTGCCAGCCAGCACGATCAGGTCGGCCAGCGAGATCTTCTTGCCGCCAGACTGGGCGCCGTTGAACTCCTTCTGGATTGCTTCGAGCTTGGACAATACCGTGGCGAGTTCGACCGGCTGGTTGACCTCCCACGCCTTCTGCGGCGCGAGGCGGATGCGCGCGCCATTGGCGCCGCCGCGCTTGTCGCCGCCGCGAAAGGTCGAGGCCGAGGCCCAAGCGGTCGACACGAGTTGCGAGATCGACAGGCCGGATGCGAGCACCTTGGCCTTCAGCACCGCCACGTCGCGCGCGTCGACCAGCGGGTGATCGACCGCGGGCACCGGGTCCTGCCAGATCAGCACTTCCTTGGGCACGAGCTTGCCGAGGTAGCGCGCACGCGGGCCCATGTCGCGGTGCGTGAGCTTGAACCAGGCGCGCGCGAACGCGTCGGCGAACTGGTCGGGGTGCTGCATGAAGTGGCGCGAGATCTTCTCGTAGGCCGGATCGACGCGCAGCGAGAGATCGGTCGTGAGCATCGTCGGCGCATGGCGCTTGGCCGGATCGTGCGCGTCGGGGATCGTGCCCGCGCCCGCACCGCCCTTGGCCACCCACTGGTGCGCGCCGGCTGGGCTCTTCGTCAGCTCCCACTCGTAGCCGAAGAGGTTCTCGAAGAAGGCGTTGCTCCACTTCGTCGGCGTACTGGTCCAGGTGACTTCCAGGCCGCTGGTGATCGCGTCCGTGCCCATGCCCGTGCCGTGCTTGCTGCGCCAGCCCAGGCCCTGCTCGGCGATGTCGGCGCCCTCGGGCTCCACGCCCACGAGCTTCGCATCGCCCGCGCCGTGCGTCTTGCCGAAGGTGTGGCCGCCGGCGATCAGCGCCACGGTCTCTTCGTCGTTCATCGCCATGCGCGCGAAGGTCTCGCGGATGTCGCGCGCCGCGGCGATCGGGTCAGGGTTGCCGTTGGGGCCTTCGGGGTTCACGTAGATGAGTCCCATCTGCACCGCGCCCAGCGGCTGCGCGAGGGCGCGCTCGCCGCTGTAGCGCTCGTCGCCGAGCCAGGTGGTCTCGCTGCCCCAATTGATCTCGGCCTCGGGTTCCCAGATGTCGGGGCGGCCGCCGGCGAAGCCGAAGGTCTTGAAGCCCATCGACTCGAGCGCGACGTTGCCGGTGAGGATCATCAGGTCGGCCCACGAGAGCTTGCGGCCGTACTTCTGCTTGATCGGCCAGAGCAGGCGGCGCGCCTTGTCGAGGTTGCCGTTGTCGGGCCAGCTGTTCAGCGGCGCGAAGCGCTGCGAGCCGTTGCCGCCGCCCCCGCGTCCGTCGGCAATGCGGTAGGTGCCCGCGGAGTGCCAGGCCATGCGGATGAACAGCGGGCCGTAGTGGCCGAAGTCCGCGGGCCACCAGTCCTGCGAGTCGGTCATCAGGGCCTTCAGGTCGTTGATCACCGCTTCGAGGTCGAGAGTCTTGAACGCCTCGGCGTAGTCGAAGGCCGCGCCCATCGGGTTGGACTGCGGCGCATGCTGGTGCAGGACCGAGACGTTCAATGCGTCAGGCCACCAGTCGCGGTTGCCTCGGGCGCGCGGCGTCTTGCCGGCGTCGCCCGGGAATGGGCACTTCGATTCATTCGGCATGGCTGCCTCTCCAGGTTCGCTGTGATGACGGCAGTCTATGAGGTCTGCGCCGGTTCGATCAACAGGGTCATGCTTAAGAGGCAGGGGCGACGGCGGTACCTCCTATGGGAGAGGACACATCGTGCGGCCGCTGGGATAGTGGCCACAACCTTCTCTACAGACTGTTCTCTACAGACTGCCTTCTCAACCACGAAAGAAGACCATCATGACCGCACCCCAGACAGCTCCCCACATCGTCCTCGTCCACGGAGGCTTCGTCGATGGCTCCGGCTGGCTCGAAGTCTTCAAGCTCCTGCGCCAGGATGGCTACGAGGTGAGCATCGTCCAGAACCCGACGACGTCGCTCGCGGGTGACGTCGCCTTCACCAAGCGGGTCATGGCCGCGCGACCCGACAAGGTCTTGCTCGTGGGGCATTCCTACGGCGGCGTCGTGATCACGGAGGCTGGCAACGACCCGAAGGTTGCGGGCTTGGTCTACGTCACCGCTTTCGCGCCAGGCGAGGGCGAGTCCGTGGCCAAGCTCATTGCCAATCCTGCGCCGGGCGCTCCGGTCCCTCCCATCCTGCCGCCCGAGGAGGGGCTCCTCCTTCTGAACAGAACAGAGTTTGCAGCGTCGTTCGCCGGCGATGTCGCTCCCGACCTGGCCGAGTTCATGGCGGCCTCCCAAGTGCCTTGGGGTCTCGACGCGCTGACGGGCGAGGTCTCGAAGGCTTCGTGGGAGTCCAAGCCGAGCTGGTACCTGGTCGCTACCGACGACAAGATGATTCCGCCACCGGCTCAGCGCGCCATGGCGGCGCGAGCCGGGTCCAAGGTGACCGAGGTCGCGGCGAGCCACGCTGTCTACGTGTCCCGTCCGGCGGATGTCGCACGGATCATCAAGGACGCGGCGGACGCGATCGCCAAGTTTTGAGGCGGACACCGGACTCGGCCCAGGTGCAATGCGCCGATCATTTCGTACAGGCAGACATAAGCTGAGTGAGGTATGGACATCGCTTCTCTTTGCATGGGTCCGACTCCCTCGCACGACGAGCTGACGGTGGTTTCGGAGTTCGTGCGGGCGACCAATGCGGGCGAACTGGAGCGATTGATCGCACTGTTCTCGCAGGACGCACAGGTCAACGACCAGCTGCGCAACTTCTGGGGGCTCGACGAGATCGCCGCATGGCTCAGCAGAGAGATCGTCGGGGAACAGGCCAGGTTGAATGCCAGGAGCCTCAGGAAGCACTACGACACAGTCATTCTCAACGCGGAGATCACGGGAAATTTTGAAACCCCGCGGGTGCTGCATCCGATGGTCTTCGACCTGTACTTCACTCTGAAAGGCGCAAGAATCATTCGATTGCTCATCCTTCTGGCGCGGCAGGACATGCCGGAGCCGGAGATTCGAAGGGTCGCATGACTTCGTCGGCAGCGGCAAGCCTTGCGCCGGGACTCCGCTATCCCGCTGCCACGATCACGTGCGCCTGAATCTTGCCGGCCACCGGGCCTTGGCCATGGCGGCTGGCGATCGCCTCCGTCGCGCGGTCTGTCGCGAGCTGAAGCAAGCTGGCGTCGCGCGCCTCGATTTCGTTGCGCAGCGGCGTTCCCTGGCAATAGGCGGTGGCAACGTCGCGTGCCGAGGGCGCGCGACTCAGCTCCTCGCGCGTCTCGATCTCGATGGCGGCGAACCCTGCCCGGCTCAAGTCGGCGCGGATCAATGCGATATCGTGATAGCCGTGCGGCGTGCGGGCGAGGAATCGCGGCGGGTCGTGCGGGAACACCGTGGCGACGGCGTTGGTGACGTCGTCGGCAAAGGCGTTCTCTTCGATGCGGTCCCAGACACTGAAGACAAAGCGCCCGCCGGGCCTCAGCACGCGACGCGCCTCGGTGTAGCCGGCGACCCGGTCGGGGAAAAACATCGCGCCGAATTGGCAGCAAACGACGTCGAACGAGGCATCTTCGAACGGCAGGGCGAGCGCGTCCGCCTGCCGCCATTCGATACGGCTATCGGCCCCCTGCCGGCTGGCGGCGTAGTCGAGCATGGACTGGTTGAGGTCGGTCACCACGTAGCGCGCGTCGGCGCTGAGTTTTGGCGCAAGCGCCCGCGTGACCACGCCGCTGCCGGCCGCCGTTTCAAGCACCGAGCCGGGCGAGGTGGCGGCGACAAGCTCCGCCATGTTGACGGCATAGGCCTCGAAGATCAGCGGGACCATCAGCGTGTCGTAGAACTTCGGGATCGAGCCCGCGAACACTTTGTCGCTCTCAGCCATGAAACCCCCTTGAAAGCTCTGAACGTCGCCCTTGACCGCCCATTCCAGAACGGGCCAGGCCTCTCCAACGAGTCCGCCGCCAAGTTGGGCATTGGCGACGATGCGCTATGGTGGCCGCGCAGGCCGGCCTCGTCAACGGATTCAGGGCGAATGGCTGCCGACTGGCGTCGAACGAATGCTCACGCCTGCGTGTCGGCGCGCTCCAAGTTGGCGAGTACGCGTTCGAGCAGCGACATCAGGCTCGCACGCCACCTGACCGCGGGCGGTTCGATGTCGAGCGCCGTCGCCGCTTACGAGAGTGACACGTTCGAGCGCGTGATCGCTTCGGCACAAGGCGCTGCCGAGGGAGTGGCGACCTTTCTGTCGCATGTGGGGCAGGAGCTTGCGCTGCAGACGTACCGCTCCCACCGCGAGGTGAGCCGGCAGCAGGCAGAGTGAAGCCCCCGGTGCAGCCACGATTGGCGCTGCGACGACATTGCCGGTTTGCTCGCCTTGCCAGAATCTCAGCCTACTGAAGCGCTGACCTATCGCAGGCAGGCCGTCACCGACTCGCGCACGGCGACGGCGAGATCCTCAATCGTCGACGCCGAACCGGACGCCGCTCGATGAAGACATAGCGGCAGCATCGGCAACGCCGACGGCAGTCCGAACACGCTGTCCGCCACCTTCACGCGCGCAGGCAAAC
>Ga0307509_10007244_pt1 | contig 14591 bp, 11 predicted proteins | sample 10_EM_MG_FD_202245 | JGI IMG/M metagenome (GOLD analysis project Ga0307509, IMG submission 202245) | Populus trichocarpa ectomycorrhiza microbial communities from riparian zone in the Pacific Northwest, United States - 10_EM | ecosystem: Host-associated > Plants > Roots > Unclassified | place... | reverse complement strand
ATTCCACTCTTCGTAATTCCTTCCACTCCTCGGATGCTCGCCATGCAGTATTTAAATGAAACTCCTCTTCCCCACAGTTCTCATTATAGCTTAGGATCTTGCTCGCGGCAGTGACCTTTTCCTCCTCAGTCTCACTCTCCCAAACCCAGAATGGGCCTTTCCATCCATAGGATATCATTCCCCAGCACATAATCGAAGCACCGTGCTTTTCTTTTGCCCCTATACAATCATCGGCCCACCGCTCGCTCTTTTCCCTCCAAATCCAACATGGCCCATAGAGGCCTCCAATCTCGATCGACATCTCATCCGTAAATGCGTAATTGGCCCACTGTTCTGTGGGCCGCCATCCGGCCCGTGGTTCACAGTATTCCTTTTATATAGTTAGTATTACTTGTCACTCTTATTTTAGCAAAACTCGAATAGAAGATAAATGTACTAGGACGTTGAAATTTCTCTTCTGAGCTATGCAAGGAGAAAACACCACAAACTCAGCCCTCATTTGACAAGAAATATGGAAGGCTCCTTACTCGGAAAGGCAACTCCAACGTTCTAGTATATTTTTCTTCCAAGTCTAGTTGAGTTTTTATGGTACTGGAGTTGATGACTTACCAACCGCTTCTTTTGATTTTCCTTATTCAAAATAAATTTGAATACTTCTGGGTATGCCCCAATTCCCCGCTCCTGCAAGGCCCGAAAAACAGTTGTCTCGCTTACATGTGATAAGCCAGCCTCGCGGCGAATATCACACAAGGTCATTCTCCGTGTGACAAAGTCCTTCTTCACAAGCGTGACAAGCTTATCCTTATCACCTTCACTCAAAGAAGGCGGCCGGCCACTCCGAGGATCAGAATCCAAAACCGAAGCAGAAATTAACTCAATTAAGCTAAATTCCTTGTCCAAGATGTGGGCGCCCGAGGACTGAAGAATAGATGTCTGAGCAGGAGTGCTTGTAGGTGGGAGAACTGTAAGCACTAGTGGCAGAGGTATGGTACTGGGAGGTGCAGTAGCTGAAGGAGCAGCTGCCAGAGAAGCTGGAAGACCGGTTGGAGGAAGAGTGGTCGGTGCCGATTGCACAGTGGTGACAGCCTGAGCAAGCCGGGCACTTCTTGCATTTGCTAAAGCATGCCGCCAGATATCGGAGGCAGTGGAAGTAGAAACACCAGTGATATCTTTGATTTTCTTAAATGTCATCGGAATATCCAGACACCTTAAGGTGACTATGGCTGCTCGGCGCCGGGGGGTGATTTCCTTTCCTATCTGATTATTAGTATAAGCTCCAGGGAGTGATAAAGTATTGTCACAGATCAAAAATAACTGAACGCGCCCGGGTAGCAACCGGAAAAACTTTTCCCGTTCATCCATTCCACTAATATTTCGTATACCAACCATCTGCCTCTATCACGGCCTGTACTCGATCCACCATACTCTCAGCTAAACTTTGAAAAATAGGAGATTTTAAAAGCTCCCAGCAATGTACTATAGCCTCCTCCAATTCCTTCTTAACAATCTGTTCCCCCTTCAATTTGTAAAGATGAGAATAAAATTTGTGCATGAGATGTTTAAGAAGTGACCAAATGTGCTCAATGGGATTAAGGTCAGGAGAATATGGGGGTATTTCTTTAAGCCTAACTCCTTTTTCAAGTAGCCACCTCTTTAGAGGTAGGTGGGTGCGAGCATTATCAATAATGAAAAAAAAATCTCCCCCCCCAGCACCCTCAAAAGCATCATTCCAAACATCCATAAAGAAAGTATCAAACTCTTTAATAATACTCCTCCCAGTAACTCCAGCAGACTCAGGATCCTTAAAGACAGGAACAAGCATGCCCAACCCACTTCCAGAAAAGCAGCCAGTCATCATTTGACTTACTTTCTTCTCACTTGTCCGTACATCTGGATCGATACATTCACTATGCCACTTTTCATGTGGATAGCGAAATACCCATCTTGGCCGTCTGCCACCCCCCCGCTCCACAGTAACTTCATCTCTCCACATGCATTTGGTTAACCAATCGAGCTTAGTCCAGTGTTCATGAGCATGAGCCCATGCAAGCCGCTTCTCAGCATCGCTGGGATCAAGTCTGGTACGCCGTTTTGCGATCCATTTTCTCAAATTCCTCTCGGAAAACCGTCGTTTAACTGTGACAACGGACACACCGGGTGCTATTTTCTCCTGAATTTCTTCATAGGAGGCAAAACGGTTCGATAAGGCCTCATCAATCATTGCTTGATCTTGGTCTTCGGTGGTAATGCGGGGTCGCCCTCGTCCCTTCTTCTCCTCACCAAGTTTTGATGAGTTCGGACACTTTGCCCACTGTTGCACATTCTGCACGGTCGCATGTACAGTCGCCAAAGGCACTCGGGTTTTTTTTGAAATGTCCCGGTATGAGAGACCACTCTTTCGCATAGTGGTAATACATAGCCGGTCTTCTGGTGTTAAATGCTTGCCTGGCGTAGGCATTTTCGCACTCGCTCAGTAGCTGTAGCAGATGGTTGGTGACGCAAGGCTCGTTGCTGTGAGTTCGCAAAAAGCAACAAGTTATCTAATTCTAATAGTTACCCGGGCGCGTTCAGTTATTTTTGATATGTGACAATAGCATTCTGAATATTTTTTTACCTTTCTTAACAATAGCGCGCACCATCCTGGAAACCTTTTCACTGTTGTACTAGTATAACAAATAGAGGTGATGTGGTGGGACGTGAGGAACTTCAATTGTGTGGATACACGAAACCTCAACCTGGCCTCTTGGGCATATATTGGCACCGGACAAAAATATCTTGGCGCCAAGGCATCCGGATACTTGTGAAATTTGGTAGTAGTCCACAATGATATCTCAACGGCTACGAAGACGATTGCGTTCTGAATTGTATCGGTACCGCCCTAAGCCGAGTTAGTTGGTTAGTTTCACCTTGTAGGTTGCGATAGTTAGGTATCGTAGCTTACCGGACAGGAAGGTGGATCAGACCCAGATACCCAGATGCGAATCGGTTCGCATGTGAATTTCGCACAAATCCTCACTAAGGGAATTTCGACAAAATAAATCCTCCGATTTCAGCTCAAAAACCGACAAATGTAAAACGGCGCGCTATAAGAGATATCTCCTGCCCTTCAGAATCTCATCTCTTCGGGGTTGTGAGTCAATTGAGATTTTCCAGAATTCGATTTTTTTTGGCGCATTTTAACTGATCCACTCCCCCGCCTGATCCTTTTCTCGGTCCAATACGTTATGGGTGAGGGACGCAGGCGACGTGGGGGGATGGCGGTCGGTAAGCATAGGAGTCAGCGGTTTCTTTTCTGGTGTCACTTGTAGACCTATACGTTTGGTTGGGGTTTAATTCGGTAGTTGTGTATAACTTATATTTAAGCAGGAAAGAAGGTAGTGAAAGAGCATCATCTGTCGCACCCCCTTTCCATCAATCTTCATCGTCTTTTTCTTTCTTTGATTTTTATCTCCTTTGACCCCAGCTGTGGAATCGTGATAAGTGAACCGAACTTACCTCCTTTCGGAAGTGCCTATCCCCCACTGAAAAAAAGCCGGGAGTTAGAGAGAACCTCCGACTGGATCATACATTACTCAAAACCTGCTTGGGGCCAATGGTCTTGTGCTTATATAAGAAGGTGAAACTAATTCTACCTCGCGAGTTAGTATGATATCATACGTGTTTGCTTTTTCTTATGCCCTGTTTGGCACGCCACCATATAAAAAAGTGCCATTTTTCTTGCCAAACAGGGACTTGCTATGATAGTAGTCACAAACTTAGCACTCATCTGCTCGGTTTTCGATGCAACGGTTTCTTTCCTCTCCACGGACCCAACCATATCTTTCCTCCACGGACGCAAACATTCATTTCTCCATCGATACGAAAGTCCCTTCTCTCCCTACCCTGAGCTGGAGCGATGACATCGACAGACCAGTATATGTTCGAACCCGAGCCGCCCATTAATCGCTTGGCATATCGCAATCTTTTCATCTATGATTCACACTATCGCGATATAGCGCTCGGGGGTCTCCGGGTCGCGGAGGGTATTACCGACACCGGTCTCTATTCTATGGTGGAGATTCTCTGTATCTTTACCAATAATTTCGTCCTAGAAGACGAGAACCAGCGGCAGTGTGCCCAAGCGTCCCGTCCGCCCTTTAGGCACCGCCAGGACTGCAGTCCCGGGCGTCCCGGGGGTCCGTCTCAAGCTGTAGGGCAAGAGCCTCCGTCCTTTGGGAAAGACTATCGTCTAAGAGGGTGACTGTAGGGCCCTATAGTCCTCGACGTATCGGTAACTCCCGAATCGTACATGCACTCCTCGTCCGTCATCTGCAGTCCTTGCCCGTCATCTGCAGTCCAGCGATGGGTTGAGAGGGATGAGCAACCGCTCCGACCGGGAAATTACTACATTGACACTAATGGTACGTCCACCTTGCGCTTCGGCCACCCATCACTCACCCACTATCCCCTGGGATACCAAGTTGCCCATTTGGGACCTTAATCCACTCCGGCCCGACCATACTCTCCAAGATTCAACCATCACATGAGAGAAATTTTTTTATTAGTTTTCATTCTAAATAACCCTTTTCTTCTATTTCCCTTGTTACCGATTTCTTAAAATTTTAAACTATACTCTTGCTCTCTGGTGTTGGGGGGAGGGGTATTTGAGTTTGTTAGCGGCTGACAGCTTAGGGGATAGGTCCCATCGCCGCCACGAATGAAGTCCCTCTACTTCGTACTCTTTCCTTGCCGTCCGGAACAAGGGTTCAAGCGTTTTGTCACTCTATACGTGACAGAGACCGGCGATGTGTTATAACAGATAGGCCAGTAGTAATAGATGGTGTTGGTTTCTGGAGCACCTTGGAGGCCACTCATATATTTCCTTTAGCATAGGGGAAGCATTGGAATGATTGTAACTACGGTCGCTGGATCACCGTTCCACCCGCCTCTGAGTCAGATGGATCCATTAACTCAGTGCAGAATGGGATATTAATTGGTGGCGATATTCACGTATTATTTGACTCCTATGATTTCTCAATCAATCCAGATGTGCGCCTAGCAGCCCAGGCTTGAAGTGTTTGTAGTGTTAGTAGCTAATACGGTTTTAGGATAGCCACAAGATCGTCTGTTTTAGTCCTCTGGCTAGTAGCTATGGAATTGTCGGCCAACAGCCTGATCAGCGCCTCCTTGGTGATCCTCTTCGGCCGGTCGATCAGCTTTTCCGTTGGCATTTTCGCCAGGCAGTTCTCACCAATATGAAGGGTGGTGGAGAGTGCTTTTTTGAGACCGATTTCCCCCCTTGTTCAGATAGGATGGGTCAGATCATGAACGGACCAAGAGGTGGGGAGCGAATGGGGGTTGAGCGTTTTACCCGTGTAAATGCACAGAAGCCCCCCCCTTGAGGTGGCGATAGGCTTCCTAGTGAGGTGTACTTGGGGCGCTACTGCATTGTATCAAACAAGTTTAGCACAGATATCCGGAACCTGGCTATCTGAGATCTGGTTTCAAACAATATGAGATATGGAACTCTTCAAAGCAAGAAACGGCTATCTACTCGTTTAGAGGTGGTGGATAGTAGAATAGGTGTAGTACTTTGCCTTGTTGGAACATGTAGCTGGAGCAGTTGATTCATATTTAATTTCTTTTCTATCTTGGATACATTATTTTCCTGGTTTGCGTCGTTTCACTGGCAACATCTGGGACCCCCCTGTCGCCGACCACCAGTAGCCTATATAGACCATGTGAGGGAAAAGTTTTTCTTGTCATGTTTTTGTCGCTCTGCTATCATGATATAAAACCTACTAGATCTTCATTATCGCCCTGTTCAAACATCATCACCCCGTACTCGTTCACATCTCGACCCCCTTTATCCTGTCTGAGTCAGAGAACCGAAGCGTCCAGTCAGTCCGTGTTCGGGTCCGGATGGGACTGGCGGGGACTGAAGGTCCTGCGGAAGGTGCAATTTGCCGGGTAACTCCGGATGGCGGGTGACGGGCAGTGCTTGTGGTGTTCATTTAAGGTTTTAAAATTTAGGCAAGCTCAACGCTCCTCGGCTAATTGATTTTCCGGTAGCTTTCGGAATGGCAACCACGGCTCGGAACAATGATTTCCCCAAAACCACCCAATCACAATACACACCGCAACATAGCATACAGCCCCCGGTAGAAAAAATCGGGAAACGGCGATCGGGCTTCTGAGGTTTTGATTGGAGGGTTCAGTGTGCTCGAGCCAATTGAGCAACCGTGTTTCTGACTTTTAATTTCCACATTTCCCGATTTTTTCGACCGGAGGCTGTAAAGTCAGCCGCAAAAAAAACAAGAAAACCACAACAAACACAGATCGCAACGGTAAAATCTTTCCCAGGACATCACCGCCATCCTCAAATCTGAATCCAACGGGCCGTAAGAGACTCACGTCCCCCGCTTCCCGAGAATCCTCCTCTCCACAAGATTATCCCTAAAAATGAACGTGCCGCCAATCCTATTTCTCAAAACCCGGCACTTATAACACGGATGCGCACCGATCATGTCGATTGCCAGAAACCTGTAGGTATACTTCTCTCGTGGGCGCTATAAACGCTAACCGCAGCCGTCCCCCAAGACGCAAACTCATACTAATTCTTCTTCTGCTCCCAGGAACAATAGGGCTTATCTAGGAACCAGCGGGTTAGCGCCACGACGTTGTTCTCGTCGCCGAGAGCGGGGTGCTCTTCGCGGATGATCCGAGCATGCGATTTGGGATTTCGCGCGGTCGGGGAGGACTGTCCCCGCCGTGACCCTGGCGATTAGGGAACGACTGGAGGCGAGTTCTTACGGGGTTTTGTGGGTGGGAAGGCGGGGGTCATTTTCTAGTTTGTCCCCGTGGCAAGATTGAGAGAGTCTGGGCCTACCTAGGTGGCGGAACCCGGGGCCGGGATGAACTCTGCAAGTTTGCTGGGCTTCTCACCTGGGGTGAGGTTGGCGGTGACATCCTTGGTGTTAGTGGAGCCGGACAGGCGGGTGAAGGCTAGGCTGGTGAAAGAGGGGGTGATAAAGAAGAGTGTAGCCGTGCGGAGGGAGGAGGAAAATATTACGGCGGTAGAGAATTTCCGGGAGTGGGCTGGGCTGTGCTTGTGCGCGTTGACTAGAATGGAATCGGGGGAAGGAAGCGCAGGGAGGGTTTTTTCAATCCCTTTTTATGCCTAACGATTTATTACATTACGGAATCTCAAATGGTTAGAATTTTAATGGATAAGGCAGGAGTGCAGGTGTCATCCAATGTGCCAAGCCTTACATGAAAATTAAGCTCAATCGACAGAACCGAATACCGCTCGTGTTCGGACAGTTGCATTCTATACACCGGCGAAGGATACAAAGAGACAGGCGCCAACTACCCATCCGTGCGAGTAGTATTTATAAGTGGTAGTGCTGCTGTTTAAGAATTTAGAATGAAGAAAATATTAGGTGTATTGGTGTTCTCGGAACGGAGTGCTAATCAACGGGTCCTCCGTAATTCCTTTTAAGAAATAATCCTTGTCAACATAGCACGAGGAAATATTAAGTTTGGTAATCCCTCGAGAGCGGATATGCTGCGGAACACGGCTCATATATACTTATATGTTTACGATCGCGACTATGGCATAGAGTGGGAGGGGTGTGTTTGTGGGCTTTAAAGTGGATTACGATTTGGGGTAGATCCGCGGTGTCAGGATTTTTCTTCCCGGACCTAATCTCGGACCCCCCCCTATCCCGCTATATAAATTTCCCCCACTGAAGTGTTTCGCCATGATCGCCCGCAAGGGAAAAATTCATGTTAACACTGTCAAATAACCCTGCCGTCACTATCACTGCCATCTTACCGTCATCTCACAGCCCAATCTCATGTATCAAGAGATTGCGGCCCATCGACTGGGCATTACCGTACTCTACATCTCTGGCAATATCCACCGCAAGGTTGTGGATATGTGTGAAAACGATTGAATTTCACATCACGAGAAGAACTTCTGTGCCACATGAATGAGGCGCATTAGAGATTTATAGTAAATGGGTATTTTTATTTACTGACCCCACCCTATATTGTGAACACAAGGAACATGATCGACTGAACAGAAGATAAAAAAATACAAGTGAAAAAGTAGGAAAATAATGTTACACTATTTCTATTCCAAACAGGACCATATCCATCACAAGAAAACAACAATTTAAACCCCCCGAATGCTGTCTCTTTCTAGTTCATCTGGCAGAGTTAGTTAGCTTGGCTATCTCAATTGGTATCTCGAGGGAAATTTACCACTAGTAGCCCGCAATAGCCAAATCCCAGTAGGATAGAAGAGTATTATTAGAGGTTGTAATAGAAACGGCGCAAGAACCCGAAACCTTAGGACCAAGGTTGGTGAATATAGTGGCGGTCTTGGTTCTCATATTGGTCATTTGAGTCTTGATTCCAGCGGTGGCTAAACCACATGTAATGAAATCGGCTTTCTGTAACCAACTAGTCAGTCCGTGTTCACAATTTCCAAAAATAATAATTTGAAGAGAGGGATAAACCTTGGAGGAAGTGAGATAAAGCCCAAGCGCGTGAGCTGGGAGCAAGGCCGAGATCGCATCCTCGATCTGGTCGCACTCCAAGGCAGAAAAGGATCCAGGATGGGCTGCGAGATCGGTGCCGGCTTGCTGGATATGGGTCTCAACAAGAACGGTTTGGGTGAGAAGCCCACCAAGAGCGGCGCAGTTAGCACTGGTGAAAGCGCCGGTTTGGGTTGTCAAGGTTGACATAGAGCTTCCCTCTGCGTTAAGAGAGTTGACGACTGTGGTGATATCGCGAGTAACGATGGCCGAGGCGAAAACGGTGGTGAGGAAAACAAAGAAGGGGAGGATAATATTCTGGAGGCGGAACATTTTGAAGATTGGTTGGGGATGACTTTGAAAGGAAGGATTTGAAGTGTGTTGGCAGAGTTGTTTGCGGTGGTTGGAGGAAGTTGTATTGAAATAGAGTTAAGAGCTGTGGGTGGGAAGGAAAGAGAAGAAGGAATGGAGAGGAGGGAAGGTGGGACTTTATACCGATTCGCGTCGGCCAAATTCCTATGCGGGGAGAATTGGTGAAAAACCCTAACATCGTGACTTTCTCATCTAGCCTTTGGTGAATGTCTTCATTGAGGGCTTAGTGGATGTGAGGGGATTATAATAGAATAGGGTAATTTTGCGGAGCCCACACCACTGGCAATTGAACCATGTGCAAGATGTAGCTACCCCATCTATACTTCGTTTTATCCCTCCGGCGGCATTTGATCCAGCTCAGATACTTCATCAACAGATTTCCAGAAGTTGCCAACTGCCCGCAGAGGACCTACTATCTACCAATTAAAGACCCTTGATTCTATCCTTTGGCGAATATGCTCAATACTATGATACCAAAAAAAATCATTGTTAGGCAAGGACATCCCCCCCAGTGCTTTTACTGAATACGTGAGGTTCGCTGATTTACTTGAGTAATGAATAATCGCATCTAGGTTACTACATTATTGATATAAACCAATTCTGTATCAAACCTGTACAGCTCTAAACCGATCTGAGACTACAACCCTTGCAGGTGGAGAGGCGGGCTGGATAACTCAATGGGGCTGGCTGCTATTTGCTGCTTGGTAAATTACTATCGCGTGAGGGTTTATCTCATTCAGATATGAGGCTCCGCCGGGCGATAGTATATATTTGGGGAGTTACTAGCTGCCATTTCCGACAATTGTTTAAGGAAATGTCATTCGAAAAGCCACAGAAGGTAAATAAGCTTTGCTAAGCGCCGAGGGCTGAACTAGAGTGACTTGGCGGAACTCTTGGTGAGGCGCTTACCTATTGGTTGTGCAGCATAGCCCAAAGGTAATTAATTGGGTAGTAATTGTGCCACAGCAAGCCACATCACCCCGCTTTCTTCAGCTCTGGTCATAGAAGGTTTGCAAACTCCATGATACCCGGACAAACCACTCCACCGCTTCTGCCTTCGACCAACATTTTGGATAGGATATCATGGCCCAAACTTCACATGTGCACTCGGTCAGCTTCGGCGACGGCAACGCCAACTGCGGAAATATCAGCGGTAGTTTCAACACCTATATGTCGGACGAGGACGCACAAATCATGCGTTGGCTCTCTCCACTAGAGCCAAATAAGAGACACCAGGGCGTGCGGACCGACCGATTCGACGGTGTTGGGGATTGGGTTTTGGAAAAGAGCGAGTTTCGGGAATGGAGGAGTGGTGAGGATGGAGCCGGCAAGGCCGTCTTGTTTTGCTCCGGGAATCCGGGAGTGGGCAAGACATATCTGAGGTATGTAGCGGGATCCTTTGGAAGAAGCGAACACCGCTGACTTCTGGAAACATCAGTTCCCTAGTGATCGACAGTCTATGCGATCGGGCTGCGGAGGAATCTATCGCCGTCGCGGGCTTGTACTGCGACTTCCTTTCCCACCAAGAACAGACATCCACCAACATCATGGGGGCTATTTTGAAGCAGCTTGTAGGTAGAGGGGGGATCCCAAATTACCTACGAGAGGCGTTTCAAAAAGGGCAAAAGGAATTCGGTGGTCGAGGGCCGCGACTTCGGGACCTAATGGGGATGTTGAGGGCTACTATTGCTTCGCTGCCGCGTGTTTTTATCTGTGTCGACGCTTTGGACGAATGTTTGCCGAAACACCTGCCGGACCTTCTCGGGTCCTTACGAGATATTGTTCGGGAGTCCCCTAGGACGAGGGTGTTCCTCACAGGGAGGCCCCATGTCAAGGGAGTTATTCAGAAATATTTCGCCGGGGTAGTTGTGATACCAATCAGCCCCAACACGGATGATATCAGGAATTATCTCGAGATGAAGTTAGACAGAGATGAGGAGCCAGAGGCGATGGACAACGATTTACGAGCGGATATTGTGGGAACTATTCTAGACAAGATGTCCGATATGTGAGTAGAAGCATTTGGAACACCTACTTCATCAGTGATGTATACTCACGAACAGTTCTGCGTAGATTCCTCCTAGTTTCGCTAAACATCGATGCAATTCTAGGGGAGGTGACAATTCGCCAGAGAAGAAAGAAGCTTGAAGAGATGGCACAAGGCAATGGACTCAGCAGTGCTTACACGGCAACACTATCACGGCTGAGGGCGCAAAAGGGACATAAATCCGTAATCGGATTGAAGGTCCTGATGTGGGTGTTGTATTCGGAACGGCCGTTACGAGCCGATGAGCTCTGTAATGCTTTGGGAGTGGAGTTAGGGTCTGCGGATCTAGACCCGCACAACATTCCCACGTTACGGACGCTCGTGGCATCTTGTCTAGGACTTGTCACAATCGAAGCCACTTCTTCCACAGCCCGACTGGTGCACTTCACTCTGCAAGAGCATCTCTTGCGTGATCCAACCCTATTCCGTAGTCCTCACTCAGAAATTGCTGAAGTTTGCTTGACATACCTCAATTTCCGCTGTATCAGGGATCTTCCGCCAACTCTCCGCTCGGGCTCGGTGGTAATGCCCCTTCTAGAATACGCTTCTGCCTATTGGGGGATGCATACGAGAAGGGGGGTAACGGAGGGTATCAAAATACTTGCACTAAGGCTTCTCAGTAGATTTGATGAGCATATATCTGCTCAACTACTGTTATTGCGACACCATCATAGGATATTTGAGGAACCGTACTATAACGGGGCAAGAGGGCCAATAGGATTTACAGGGCTCCACGGGGTAGCTTTCCTCGGGATTGTAGAGATAACCGCAGCGGTATTGGATATGCAGGAATGGGGAGTTAATGCAGCAGATTGTACGGGGAGTACGGCTCTCATATGGGCGGCTATAAGAGGGCATGTCGGAGTAGTAAAAATGCTTTTAGAACGAGAGGATGTTAATCCCGACAAGGCAGACACCGTTTGTGGCCGAACGCCACTCTTATGGGCGGTTAAGAAGGGGCATGAGGGGGTAGTGAAGATACTTTTGGAACGAAGAGAGGTCAATCCCGACCAAATAGACCCCAAATCTAGCCAGACGCCACTCTCGTGGGCAGCTGAGAAGGGGCATGAGGGCGTAGTAATGATACTTTTAGAACGAGGGGACATCAATCCCGACCTAGCGGATGGCATGTCTGGCCGCACCCCACTCTTGTGGGCGGCGGGGAAGGGACATGATGGGGTCGTAAAGATCCTTTTGGAGCGAGAAGATGTCAATCCCGACCGGCCAGACACCAGATCTGGCCGCGCACCACTATCTTGGGCCGCCGGGAACGGGCATTTGGGGGTAGTAAATATGCTTTTGGAACGAAAGGATGTCTATCCCAACAGGGCGGACACCAGATATGGCCGGACACCACTCTCGTGGGCCGCTGGGAAGGGGCACGACCGGATAGTAAAGATGCTTCTGAAACGAGAGGATGTCAAATACAACCAAGAAGATGGCGCGTGTGGACGCACACCACTCTCGTGGGCGGCTGAGAGCGGACATGAAAGGATAGTAAAGGTGCTTTTGGAGCGAGAAGACGTCAATCCTGACCAGGCAGACATCGAGTACGGACGGACACCCCTCTCGTGGGCGGCAAAGAAGGGGCATGCTGGGGTAGTAAAGATGCTTTTGGAGCGAGGGGGCGTCAATCCCAATCAAGCAGACACCGAAAATGGCCACACACTGCTCTCGTGGGCGGCTATGAGCGGGCGCGAGCGGGTAGTAAAGATGCTTTTAGAAAAAGAGGACATCAGCCCCGACCAGGCAGACACTAAATATGGTCGGACGCCGCTCTTGTGGGCAGCTAGGAAGGGGCATGATGGGATAGTAAAGATGTTTTTGGAACATGAGGGCGTCGATCCTAATCAGGCAGAGACCAGGAATGGCCACACGCTGCTCTCGTGGGCGGCTATGGAGGGGCACGGGCGGGTAGTAAAGATGCTTTTGGAACAAAGGGACGTCAACCCCGACCAGGCGGACGCCAAATACGGCAGGACGCCACTCTCGTGGGCGGCTATGAACGGGCATGAACGGGTAGTAAAGATGCTTTTGGAACAAAAGGACGTCAATCCCAATCCGGTAGACACAGAGAATGGCCACACGCTGCTCTCGTGGGCGGCTATGAGCGGGCGCGAGCGGGTAGTAAAGATGCTTTTAGAACGAGAGGACATCAACCCCGACCAGGCAGACACCTTTTATGGCCGGACACCACTCTCCTGGGCGGCAGAGGATGGCCATGAGGGGGTAGTAGAGATGCTTTTGGAACGAAGGAACGTCGATCCCAACCAGGCAGACCCCGAAAATGGTTTAACGCCACTCTCATGGGCGGCTGGGCAAGGGCATGAAGGGGTAGTAAAGATGCTTTTGGAACGAAAGGAAGTCAATCCCGACCAGGCAGATACCAAATATGGCCGGACACCCCTTGCGCTAGCAGCTAAGGAAGGGTATGAGGGGGTAGTAAAGATGCTACTAGAACGAGAGAACGTCAATCCCAATCGGGCAGACACCGCATTTTGCCGAACGCCACTCTTGTTGGCGGCTGGGCAAGGGCACAAGGAGGTGGTGAAGATGCTTTTACAGCGAGAAGACGTCAGACCGAACCAGTCACAACTAGCGCATGGCATAACTCCACTGCTGGTGGCGGTTGTCCAAGGGAATGAAGGGGTAGTGAAGATGCTTTTGGAACGGAACGACGTCAATCCTAGCCAGGCAGACACCAAGTATGGCCGGACGCCACTCTTGTGGGCAGCTATGAATGGGAATGGTGGGGTAGTAAAGATGCTTTTGGAACGGAACGACGTCAATCCCAACCAGGCAGACACCATGTATGGCCGGACCCCGCTCTTGTGGGCAGCTATGAACGGGTATGGGCTGGTAGTACGGATGCTTTTAGAACGAGCGGACGTCAATCTTGACTAGGCGGACCGTGGGTCTGACCGCACACAACTCTCGGAGGCGGCTGATCGCCTGCATGAGGGCATCCGAGATGGTTATGGCATAGTAAGATGCCCGCACCGCTTTTCAGATAACGTAACTCAAATCCCACACTCGTTGGCTCACTCTGAAGGACATTATGGAGGCGTAACTGTCCCACCGGAGCGGGGAAATGTCGGTTACGCCACAGCAGATCACGGCTCCTCTATATCCCTCCCCCCCTCCACTCTCCATCCGAACCAGTCTACGGTCGAGATGCAATCCAGAAATCATGATCCTATTACCGAAATAATAGGCCCCAGCGGCTAACTCCAGCTCCTATAGGTAGCCCAGGACGAGCGGCTGAGATTATTGGATTACAGTGATCCAGTCTCCGAATCCCCAGATAGCGGTCGGTCAACATAATCACCCAATTGGTCCCGATCTCTCCTCATCTGTCCCCTAAAGCTCCTCCACAGCCGGAGGAAAACTAAGACCAACCCCCGCAACACCTGATCAATCCTCCTATCTGCCGCCGACCGGTGCTCAGTGTTCTCAACGGGGCAGTCCGTCCGTCCTGAAGGCGGACGGCGGTGGACGGCGTTAAGCGGTCCCGTCCGCTCTGTTTCAAAACTTGCCCTGCGCCCCGGTGCGAAGGACTATAAGCCCCGCCGTCCCCCGCCGTCCACCGTGAAACATGTTTCATGCCAAGGAACACTCCCGAATTAGTAAGGAATCTCGCCTCGGGGCAA
>Ga0307509_10007243_pt1 | contig 14592 bp, 8 predicted proteins | sample 10_EM_MG_FD_202245 | JGI IMG/M metagenome (GOLD analysis project Ga0307509, IMG submission 202245) | Populus trichocarpa ectomycorrhiza microbial communities from riparian zone in the Pacific Northwest, United States - 10_EM | ecosystem: Host-associated > Plants > Roots > Unclassified | place... | reverse complement strand
ATTAGGATTCGATGTCAAAACAATAATAACCTAGATAAGAGGAGCTATAGCCTAAAAACACACACGGAGATGAACAAAAATCTAACTTATGATTATGATATGGATACAAAAATGAAAAACAAAAACACCTAAACGTACACAGAAAAGCATAATAAGAAGAACGATAAAAAAGAGATCAATTGCTAAGGATAAAAGTAGGCATGCGATCAATAAGATATATCAAGGTTTCAAACACATAATTCAAAAACCTTAATAGTGCTTTACATTATCCCATAAGAGTAAGTCTAATTTTGACAATATATCAATGACGACATTTAACTGTGTTATTTTATTCATAAGTATGATGACAAATTAAATGATAATAAATACTAATAGTCTGAAATAATGTATTTAACTTTGGTATTCACCATCGCAATCAGTTTGGAAATGTTATAGCCCGACCCAACCTGCTAGATATTGTCCGCTTTGGGCCTTACCGCCCTCACAAATTTGTTCTTGATGACCATGCATAACCCCAAAACGTGTCTGATAAGTCAGCAACCAGTACTACTAATTAGGCCAGCTACCAACTCTTCACCCACCGATGTGAGATATTACAATCTACCCCTTTTAAAGAGGTCGAGGACCCCGTCGGCACAACCAGATAGCAAGTGAGGCCGGCTTTGATACCAAATCTCACAATCTGGTCCAACCTGCCAGATATTGTCCACTTTGGGCCTTACTGTCCTCATAGATTTGTTCTTGATGACCACGCATGGCTCCAAAACGTCTCTAACAAGTCAACAACCAGCACTACTAATAAGGCCAGCTACCAACTCCTCGCCCGCTGACGTGGGATATTATAGGATATATTTACTTTTTAGCAAAAATTGACACTCAACAAAGCTTAAAAACGATGGAAAATAAAAAATACGTCAGATTTCGCAATAAAAGGATAATATCATATATATTTGGTGTGCACATCGACAAAAATAATAAAATAACAAAAGCCATTAAAAGAAAAATAAAGGCAGGATCTCAAGCATCACTAAATATTAAATTAAATGAAGCAAAAGTTTTATGACCCGTAGGTCTCAACAATAGACACAACGACTTTCCTAGCGAACATGCTTCATATTGAAAATTAAAACATCTAGAGTTACAAGTAATTTTATTATTTGATACTAAAATATTAAAAACATAGGAAGTAGGATGAAACAAACAATAATTGTAACACCCTCAAATTATAATGTCATGAAATCTCAAACATTTCTTTACTAATGTCAAGTATTTAATAATATGTCTAAGATTATGAGATTTTTTTTAAAAAATTTTTGGCAGAGTTGTCTTTGTTTTCTGATGTTACCAAGTTATCGACTAGACTTCATTCAATCACAATACTCAAAACTTTCACTTTGATCCAACCATCCTGGATCATATCTCATCTCATCATACAATATTTCACATAACTATACTTCATTGTATTTTCTCAACCTTACATCATCAACAAATAAAACATTAACTACAAACAATTATAAACTCAAAAGATTCATATTAAACTAATTATTATATTAACATGCATCCATCTTTTAAACATGCATAACTATAATTACTAAGTATTCTTTTCGAATAGTTTACTAATATTAGTTCCTTACTCATACTTTTTAAATGTATAAATACCAAAAGCAAACATCTTTATGATACATATATTAAAATCTACATATAATACAAATTACATATAAAGCAAAGATATTACATCCCACAAAATAAACAGATTTAAACACAAAACTCATATTTAAAGCTCCACATCACCTCGTGAAAAACCTGTATACATAACATTAATAAGAAATAAGGAAGATAACACATTAAAAATGATAAAGCTATTATGTTCACAATTCTTCAAAATATATCAAATTGTCTTTCATCACTAACTTACTACATATCAACATTAATGACCCATTCATAATTTATTAATCCTATACTTATAGGACCTCCGCAACCAACACTCCTTGCTTAATTTTTAATTTGGTAATTCATAATTTTAACTCAAACCCGGCTAACCCTCTTCGATAGCCAACAATCAAACCGGTAATTCCATAAACATTACCCAACATCCGGCTATTCTCTAATAATAACCAATCTAACTGGTAATTCCATACGAATTACCCAACATCCGGCTATTCTCTATTAACAGCTAATCTAACCGGTAATTCCATACGAATTACCCAACATCCGGCTATTCTCTATTAACAGCTAATCTAACCGGTAATTCCATACGAATTACCCAACATCCAGCTATTCTCTATTAATAGCCAATCTAACCAATAATTCCATACAAATTACTCAACATCCCAATTATACTACAAACAAGTTTCTTCTTCTACTTTTTCCATATCAATATGTCATAAACAACTTATAACTAATAATGAAACTTTGAATTTTAAAAGAAAGTAATGAATCACCTACCGTCTGCTCGTGATGGCCCTGCTCCTCCTACCTGATGCCCTACTCCCAAAACAACTCCTGAATCAATCAAATTGCACTACATTATTAATCCATTATTATTTCTCCTATGTGCCTAAATTCGAAGCACGTAATATCTTTTCTTTAGTTGGGCTTTGCACCAAAATTTTCATTCATTTGTCGCCTCATTTTCAACATATAGTTTTAATCAATTTTCTTCTTTTAACTCACTTAAAGAATTCTTCCATGAACTATTCCTACCATTTATTTATTCCTTCTTTTCACATTCTTATGATGTTTCTTCACTTGTTCATATTTTGAATACTTCAAATAAGATAAAGAACATCATTTCTCAAACATAAAACAATCAAAACCTCATTCCTTTATTTCCTCATCCTTAGTTACAAATTCATTTCTTCAAACTTATTCAATTTCTTTCGTAATTACTACTGACATTCACTATTTCTATACTATTCTACCTCAATTCCATCATGTTTACTACTTTTCTCAAAATCCCCAAATTCTCATAAGAACCCTAATTTAAAAAGTCAAGAATATAAGAAATTAAATCAAATTTAATTGTCATTGTTTGGTAACTTACTCAAATAAACTCAAAAACACTTCATTCAAGTGAGAATTTTAATTTTTCATGCTTACCAATCTAAGTTCTCCCAACTTCTCCTCTCCTCCTAGTGTGGACAACCCTCCTCTCCTTTCTTATATCTTCCTTCACTTGATTCTTCCTTAATTTAATGTTCCAAGTCTTTCAATATTACAAGTTTCAAAGCTCTCTCTAACTTTTTCTTGTTTTTCTCTTGATTTCTAGCATTCTTCTCTTGTTTTTTTCTCTTTTCACATTTTGTTTCTGCCCAATCGGTAGCTTATAACAGAAAAGGAGCTGATCTGTTTTATTTTTAATGGCAAATAACCATTTTACCCTTAATGAGTCTATTTGCTTCTATTTGACAATCCTTATTTTTTTGCTAGCACTACTGAGCTCCGTTCATCCTAAAATTTTAACCAAATTTTATTCAATATATTTTAAGGTTCCTCATAAAAGTTCAGCTCAATCTAATGGTTAGATTGAAAATTATGTCCAATAACATAAAACTAGTCGAATTGTGGTTTTCCGTCAAATTTCTGAATTTCTCTAAAAATTTTGAAATTTTAACCCAAGCTAAGGCATCATATTAGAAGGCTCCACATAATTTTTTAGAATTTTCTGATAACTCAATCGAGAGTTACAAATTTTTTTTTGTTTTACATGAAACTAGTCAATTTATGATTGTTCGCCCAGAGGTTTTACAGTCATTCTGTAGAGTTCACCATAATCCACAGAGAGTCGTTCATATTCTTCAGTGAGATGGGCCATATGTTGTTGCAAGGTTGTGAACTCCTGAGACTGGGTGCTCGATATCGATTGCGAGCTTCCAACGGTTGAGACACTATGAGCCATCCATAAGTTCTCAATCGTGGTGTTGGAGAGTCCGTACACCCGATTTCTATTGGGTCCATCAAATGATCCTGCCTCCATCCACAAATTCAGATCGAAATTCAGGTGGGTCGAAGGATCGTTCCTGTATCTCTCCCTCAATCGGCTATTATATGTCTCCTAGAAATAAAAAAAATGATATCATCAAATTCAATTCAAGTAAATAATAACTTATAAAAGAAATTGGTTGAACGAACATACCACAAAGTATTGAGCGTAGTTGTCAATGAATTGTTGCACCTTTTTTTGGCAGTCTTCACTCCACATATGCGTCTCCACAAAAAGCTCCATTAGGCTTGGCTTACGTCCAAAAGTTATGGCCTATAAGAAAAAATGTTGTAGGTTAAATATATTTATAAATAAAAACAAATTAATTAAAGATAAATGTGATTAAAATTATATTTTTTTAATTTTTTAGGCTTTGTTTGGGAAAAAAAAACCCATTTTTTGTAATAAATCTGTCGAAACAAGTATAAGGGGGTGTTTGCCAAACACACCTTTAAACCAAAAAATCTTTTTATAAAAAATATTGCAAGCTAAATAGGGTCTTAACCCTTTGACCCATTCTTAACCCAACTGGGTTGACCCGACCGAGTTGACCTGATTGGGATGACCCAAAATCTTTGATTTCAATTATAAACCAAACCAAAGATCCTGGTTTGACCCAAAAACAACTCAAAAATAAAATGAAAGACAAAAAATAGATTAAACACCAAAAAACACAAAAAACATGAAAAAACTTTGGTTCGGTTAAAAAGCACAAAGAACATTAAAACTCAAATTCTAGCAACATGAATTCTAATCTAGACCATATTTCAAGAAATAAAAAGCACATAAAGGATGGAAATCAATCATTGAACAATAATTAAGCATCAAACATCGATGATTATTAGCCAATAATCACGATATAGTCAAAATAGGTTTTGGTTCAAAACCAAAACCTTATGATTAAAACCCCTAGAAAACTTGTTATTGATACAAATGAACTCTAGACTACTAATTAATCAAGTCCAATGAAGTGTTTAATGCAAAGGAATGGACCAAAACTAGTCCATAACATAGAGATAAGACAATGTTTTTTTCCAAAAACACATAACACTGCCTTAGAAAACCCAGCTACTGTCAAGCCACCAAAACTAGCATTTTCGACTTCTAAAACATGCTTTCTTCGTTCCAAAAAGTCATACTACCATAACCAAACATGTTTGAATAAAAAAAAACTAACAAATAACATCAAAATCATGCAAGAGGTTCCAAACTTCAAAACTACAAACTTAAAATAGCCTACATAATTATGCAATTTGGATTCAAATTCTTTTTCCTAAACCTTCAATAAGACCCAACCAAAACCTAGAAACTAAGAACATGCATCAACCAACATAGAAAAACATCATAACCTTGTTGTCACATCTAGTAGATTTCAAAACTACTTTATTTCATCAAAACTCATCCAACAAATATCACCTAAGTATTCAGGGACATTAACAAAAAACTCAAAGCAAGATTTAAACAATAAAACAACTTTTTTATGTATTAATCAAAATCAAAACTAAAGAACACAATAACAGTAAAACAAGCTAAAAAACATCATTAAACATGTAAAATAAGCTAGAGGTATGCCTCATGGACATCACCTACTAGGTTAGTGAGGGATTATATCTTCCTAAAATTCAGAATAGTTATTGCCTTTCTTCCTTTTGAAAATCCAATCTTTTTTCAATCTTTAACTTATTCTTTTAGCTTTTGGATTTCAAGTGTCGCATATGGGCGCAAGATGTCGGGGGGTCATGGGAGTCACCACCTAGTTTTTTAGTTCAAGGTCGCTAAGAAACTCGGGTATACTGGTTTTATCAGAGATTCCAAGGGTAAGAGACTGATTATGGCTGGTTAAGGTATTAGCACCTCTAGTGCACCCTACTTGAGGTAAACTGTAATGTGTGATTTAAAGGTTTTGATGGGTTCCTAAATGGTGGTATGTATATGACTTAAAATGGGGATTTATTTGTGTGAATAAATCTGGTTTTTTTGAATTTATTATGGGCTCTTATTCCCAAATGAATTCTTATAAACAAGATCCATATAGGTGCCCTGACAAGGTTCACCTATCTTCAAAGGTGGAAGGGTTTTCCACACTCGTATATTGTGATGAAAAATACTCCCAATTAAAATCGGTGAATATTTAAAATAATTCTGAGAATTTTCTGATCAACTCGTGATATTTAAATACAAGCGTACTTATAGGTCCAACATTTATACCAAAAAATTGATAATTATTTCTCATGAATTAAATTTTTTTATGGATTTTTGAAATATTGACAAAGCTCTAATGAATTCAATAAATTGGTTATTAAATCCAAAATGCATGCAAATATACTAAACGAAGTGGTATTGTTGGGCCTGTAATATCAGAGAAGGGTATCTGTGTGGATTTGAAGAAGATAGAAGCAGTATTGAAATGAGAAAGACCTATGAATGTAGCTGAAATTCGTAGTTTTCTAGGCTTAGCTGGATATTATAGAAGATTTATAGAAGGATTTTCAATGATAGCCTCTCCAATGACTCAACTAACTCGGAAGGAAGTTAAGTTTGAATGGTCAAAGAAGTGTGAAACAAGTTTTCAAGAGTTAAAATCCAGGATAACTTCAGCCCTAGTATTGGCTTTACTAAAAGGATATGAGGGATTTGTTGTGTATAGTGATGCTTCCAGTAAGGGTTTGGGTTGTGTACTTATGCAACACAGAAGGGTAATCACGTATACATCTAGACAGTTGAAACCACATGAGGTGAACTATCCGGTATATGATTTGGAGCTGGCAGCTATGGTGTTTGCTTTGAGGATATTGAGACATTATCTGTACGGGGTACAAGTGTAGATTTTTACAGATCACAAAAGTTTAAAATATTTGATGTCACAAAAAGAATTGAATATGTGATAGAGGAGATGGATGGAGTTGATCAAAGATTATGATTGTATTATTGACTATCACTCGAGGAAAGCAAATGTGGTGGTAGATGCTCTAAGTCGAAAGAATAAAGCTTTTATTGGTGGTTTACTAATGCGAGGTGATAGAGAACTCTTGGAACTAGGTGAGCTAAATGTGCATTTGGATGTGACTTCAGGAGGAATATTACTGGCAATGTTAGTGCTACAATTTGATATGAGAGAAAAGATTCGAAAAGCTCATGGTCAAGATCCGAAAGTGATGAAAGAAATGACTAATGTAAAAGTAGCTTGTAGTTATGGGAAACAAAATATATTTACCTAATGATAAGGTTTTAAAAAGTGAAGTCTTAAAAGAAGCTCATGAGTCTAAATTGGTGATCCATCCAAGGAGCAGCATGAAAATATATAGAGATTTAAAGGAGAGTACTGGTGCCCAAAAATGAAGAGGGAGATAGCAGAATACGTGGCTAAGTGTGCCATATATCAGTAAGTGAATGTAGAGCATCAACGACCGGCTGGAGAATTACAATCTCTTCCAATTCCAAAATGGAAATGAGAGAATATCACTACGAATTTTGTATTTGGGTTACCAAGAGGTAGGAAAGGACATGATGCCATATGGGTGATCATGGATAGACTTGCAAAGTTTTCTTTGTTTTGGCTATGAAGATGGGGGATTCAATTGAAAAACTAGCTCAATTATATATTAAAGAGGTGGTGAGATTGCATGGTGTACAAGTTTTTATAGTTTTTGATAGGGATCCTTGGTTTACATCAAGGTTATGGTCGAGTATACAACGGGCTTTGGGTACCAAATTGAATCTAAGCACGACTTTTCATGCACAGACTGATGGGCAAACTGAAAGGACAATTCAAATTTTGGAATAATTGTTGCGGTCTTGTATTCTAGAGTTTGAAGGTCAATGGAAGGATCACTTGCCATTAATAGAATTTACTTATAATAATAGTTATCAATCTACTATTGGTATGGCACCATATGAAGCATTGTATGGAAGGAGATGTTGAACTGCAGTATATTGGGAAGAAGTTGAGGAAAGAAAATTATTATGACCAAAACTAGTGTAGATCACAGTTGATAAGGTGAAGGTGATAAAGGAAAGGATGAAAGAAGCGCAAGACCGGCAAAAGAGTTATACTGATAATCAATGGAGACCTCTAGAGTTTCAAATTGGAGATATGGTATTTTTAAAAGTTGCACCATGGAAGCATGTCATTCAGTTTGGAATGAAAGGAAAATTAGCACCCGGGTATATCAGGCCATATAAAATTATAGAAAGAATTGGGACGGTTGCCTATCAAATACTGACACAACCAAAGAGTTGATGTCTTTTTCCAAGTGTAGAAGTGTCGAAGTAATAAAAACTCGACAATACCAGGGTCGAACCACAGGGAGGTTAACTGTATAAACTACAAATAAAAAAATATATAATAACAGAAAAGGAGTTGAAGAAAGCTTTGAGATGTGATATTGATATAAGGATTAAACAAGGATAAAATAATTGTCAAGGTTAGAGGATCCACTAATGGTATTTCAAACAAGTATAACTGGAAACCACACACAAAGGAGGTTCCAATCGGATTATAAATTGTTAACATGATTACATTAGTTATCTTATTCGAATAATGCTAATACTTGTAAATGTTGTCAGGTATTCATGATTATAACTTATGTTAACAAGAAATCAAGTTCTTTTCATAGCATAGGTGTCGGTTATACCATACGATGGGGCTATGAAAGTGCCAAGTATTTCTTGTACCAAGGGTTATACAACATAAATCTAGATTAACCATTTAACAAGCAAAGTATTAAAAGTGAACAAAATAACAAATACAAAACATGTTAGTATCAAGCATTAAGGTCCATGTTGAGTTTATATTATACTTATTCTTACACCATTAGTGTAACCTTTTCACCTTGACATAATAAACTTAGCTAAACATAATGAAAGAGATAAACATAAATAAACAAGATAAGAACATAAATAAGATATACGTTAACTTAGTAAAGGAAAGGAAATGAAAAACATAAACAAGAGATTAATATAAACAAAACTTAAGCATTATAAAAATATAAAGAAAGAGAGTAAGAACATGATCTTGATCTGAAAACCAAGATTTCTAAATGCATGGCAAATGCCTCCTTTTATAGGCTAAAATTTGGAACTATTGATTTGATGACTAATACTTGAGTGGGTGGCCATATCTTGACTTGGTGACAATCCTTATCTTATTGTCTAAACAAAACGTCATTGCTAACGTCAGAATTTGAAGAGATTGTCCACATGAAAGTTCTAGGAAATTGTCTCATCTTTCCAAAAAAAAAAAGAATCGGTGCATTTAGACTTCTAGAACTCGAGATATGGGCTAAACACTGAACAGTGTCTGGGCTGCAGGACAGATTCTGACTTCTCCGTTGTTGCTAAGATTTGGACTTCCAAACAGTAAAATTGAGTCTTGGACTCCTCATGAATGTTTTAGGCCTATGTCTTAGCTTTCTGTCCATATAAACCAAATTGAAATCCAAGATCTACAGCTCCAAATATGATCCAATGACTAAACATTGTTCCAGTTTGGACTGAACCAACATCTCTTTTCTAAGCTTAACCCTCTCTTTGTCTTCTCAATTTTAGTAGTTGAACTCATCAATCAATCATTTGATTTATGTGATAGGCCTGCATTTAAAATGAGCATTTACCATAAATTAAAGGTATCTTATATTATTAGACATGTTATTATAAAACATGCTCTAGTTAAGGAGTTATTGATACTTCAAGTGCAAAATAATGATATAAAACCTTGATAAAAATGCACTTTTAAGTACTAATCACAGCCTCCAACCAACTTATTACTAATCCCTAGTAATCAAAGCGTTAAAATAGAAAAACAATTTGCAAGTTCCACAAAGCAAGGCATTCATCATTCAACTTCGATTAATCTATTCAGATAAACAAACTCTCATTAAATTTATATATCTGCTCAATACCTCTTAAACAAAATATTAATAAACCTTTCTTTTATGCTCAATATATCAACACATAGTTATGGGGCTTTACTTGGATGAAAACAAAATTTTGTTCTAATGTTTAAGGTTAACTTCCTTGGGTTGAGATTATTATCTTTTTTTTTATTTAATATATATACATATAACTTAAAACACAATGCATCTTTAACCCATGGAACGAGCTTTCGGCTAATGACTCCCAGACCAATTGGTCTTAGGGCATTAGGTGTTTAGACACCCATACGAGCTTAGTAACTCGGATTCCAGATACTGATACGTAAATAGTGCAATGTTTGATTCCCTTAAGCTTTTCTCCTTAACCCATGTAACAAGCTTTAGGCCAATAGCTCCTAAGTTAGTTGACCTTAGGGTATTAGGTGTTAAAACACCCCTTTGGGCTTAATTGCTTAGGTTAGGGAGGCTGCGAAACCAAACTTATCTATGTTTTTATTATCATCATTTTTTTTTGTTTTTTTTTGTTTTTTCTTTTTTGCAAATTATATACTATACCTTTCCCTTAGTTGTTACCTTTAACAAAAGAACATAAATAATATAATAATCCAATGTGCAACCCACAATCATATGTTAATGTATGTGTCTGAAAATGAAGGTTTAAGAATACTTGCTAAATGAGTATATGAGCAGAATCAATTGATGATAATGCGAGAGTTTATAAACTTGAATATTTCAAGTATTCTGATAGACCTTGTTATGAATATTGCAAATAACTATTAGAAAATGTTTACTAAGATGCGTCTCAAGAGTCAATAAAATTCCCCCTTACTCTACCATCCTAATAATAACAGTTTTGCCAAATGGTTTTATTAAAAAAAAAAATAGTTAGTTGGTTAGTTTTTTTTTTTAATGTCAACTACTACCCTCTCCCTCCAACCAAAATGAGACATTGTCCTCAATGTCCTAAGATAGAAAGATAGAGTACAAAAGACATCACCTGAAGCAGCGACTGCTAACAAACCTGAAACACACTTAAACAAATATAAGAAACAACAAAACACAAATATTATGCTATTAATAAAACCAAAAGATATAAATTTTTACAAACTAAGACTCAAATCATAGTTGTGATTTTTACGTCCAAGAACGGCTTAAACGCCCTCTATGGGTTGGGGATAGGCTTTCCATCCAATTTTCTTAAAAACTAGCAAACAGGGTCTTTTATAGTCAGATTCCTAAGACTTTATCGATCATGTTCTTTATGAAAATTGGGTTATAAATCATGAATTGCATAATGCACTTCTCCACCAGGATACGTCTCAAAAGTCAATAGAAGATTATCTAAAGATTCCTTATGTTTTGAAATAAATCCTGACTTTTGACAATTTTCACAAGCTTTGCAGAACATATGTGTGTCTTTGAGCATGGTGGGCCAATAGAATCAATATTGTAAGATTTTTGCAGTCGTCTTTTTTTACGAGAAATGACTCTCACATGCCTTAGAATGACAGTTTAATGACACTACTTACCTTGTCCAAAATGCATCTTCAAAATATTTGATCAGGACAATATTTGAATAAGTAAGGGTCATCCTAATAAAAGTTCTTCATTTTGTTCAAAAACTTTCCTTTGTCTTTGGTACTCCAGTGAGCTGGCCAATCTCCTGCTGCAAGAAAATTGATAAAATTAGTAAACCAATGCATTGGACTAAGAGAAAGTAAAGATTCGTCAAAAAAGTAATCATCGATTGGTGGGATGTCAGATGTCGAATCTATTGTCAATTTTAACAAATGATCTGTGACAGCATTGTTGTTGCCTTTCATGTCCTTGATTTCTTCCTGAGAAAAAATCATTTGCAATTCTTCAGATTCATCAAACTCAGGTTTACTCAAGGTAGATTCAAATTGATCATAAATTGATTCTTCAATAAGATCTACCTCCTGTAAATCATTATCATCTCCAGGTTGCTTGCAAATATTGAAAATATTCATCTCCAATGTCATGTTTCCAAATGATAGCTTCATCAGTCCATTCCTACAATTAATCAATGCATTAGAAGTTGCAAGAAAAGGACGTCCTAAAATAACAGGAAATGAATTACATGCTTCAACAGGTTTTGTATCCAAGATAATAAAATCCATAGGATAAATGAATTTATCAACTTGTACTAACACATCTTCAACTATTCCTCTAGGCACTTTTACAGATCTATCAGCAAGTAAAACAGTTACAGAAGTTGGTTTTAACTCACCTAGATTAAGACTTTGAAAAAACCAAATATGAAAGTAAATTCACACTAGCTCCAAGATCAAGTAAAGCTTTTTCAATTTGATGTTCTCCAATAAAGCATGAAATTAGAGGACAACCAGGGTCTTTATATTTCAAAGCATTATTGTTCAGAAGAATAACACTTATTTGTTCGGCTAAAAAGGCTTTCTTTTTCACATTCAGTTTTCTCTTCACAGTGCACAGATCTTTTAAAAATTTAGCATAAGAAGGAACCTGTTTAATAGCATCCAACAAAGGTATATTGATCCGTACCTGCTTGAAAGTTTCAGAGATTTCAGAGTTGTGTTTGACTTTCCTTTGTATGGTCATGGCATGAGGAAATGGAAGTACTGGCGGGGAATCGGTCTTTTCTTTGCAATGTTCAGATTCAACCCCTTCCTTACCCTCAAAGATTGACTCATCATCTTTCTCACAAGGTTCAAGAATGGGTGACACGACCAAAAGATTGATGTCTTCTCCCAAGTGCAGGAGTGTCGAAGTAATAAATAACCCGGCAAGACCGGGGTTGAACAACAGGGAGGTTAATTGTATAAATTATAAACAACAACAACAACAATAATAATAGTAGTAATAATAATAATAATAATAATAAACAGAGCTTTGAGATGTAATATTGATATAAGAATTAAATAATGATAAAAAAATTATCAAGGTTAGAGGATCCACTTATGGTATTTCAAACAAGTATAGTATAAACTCATTATTCAACTAGAAACCACACACAAAGGAGGTTCCAACAGATTATAAATTGTTAACATCATTATATTAGTTATCTCATTCGAATAATGCTAATACTTGTAAATGTTGTCAGGCATTCATGATCATAACTTATGTTAACAACAAATCAAGTTCCTTTCATAGCACAGGTGTCGGTTATACCATACGATTTGGGCTATGAAAGTGCCAAGTATTTGTTGTACCAAGGGTTATACAACATAAATCTAGATTAACCATTTAACAAGTAAAGTATTGAAAGTGAACAAAATAACAAATATAAAACATGTTAGTATTAAACATTAAAGTCCATGTTGAGTTTACACTATATTTATTCTTACGCCATTAGTGTAACCTTTTCATCTTGACATGATAAACTTAGCTAAACATAATGAAAGAGAGAAACATAAATAAACAAGGAAAGGAAATGAAAAGCATAAGCAAGAGATTAATATAAGCAAAACTTAAGCATTACAAAATATAAAGAGAGAGCAAGAGCATGATCTGAAAACCAAGATGCCTAAATACATGGTAAATGCCTCCTTTTATAGGCCAAAATTTGGAACTATTGATTTGTTGGCTAATTATTGAGTGGGTGGCCACATCTTGACTTGGTGACAATCCTTATCTTTTTGTCTGCCAAAAACGTCATTGATAACGTCATAATTTGAACATACTTAAATCATGAAAGTTCTAGGAAATATTCTTAGCTTTCCAGGAAAAAAATGTTGAGGTCATTTGGACTTCTAGAACTCGAGATATGGGATGAAAACTGAACAGTGTCTGAGCTACAGGACAGATTCAGACTTCTCTGTTGTTGCTACAATTTGGACTTGAAAACAGCCTTTTGAAATCTTGGACTCCTCATGAAAGTTTTAGGCCTATGTCTTAGCTTTCCATCCATATAAGGCACACCTAAATCCAAAATCTACAGCTCCAGATATGACCCAATGACCAAACAGTGTTCCAGTTTGGATTGAACCACCATCTCTTTTCTAAGTTTGGCCCTCTCTTTGTCCTTTCAATTTCTGTACTTAAACTCATCAATCAATCCTTTCATTTATGTGATAGGCCTACATTTAAGATGAACATTTACCATAAATTAAAGGTATCTTATGGTATCAGACTTGTTATTATAAAACATGCTTTAGTTAAGGAGTTATTGATACTTCAAGTGCAAAATGATGATATAAAACCTTGATAAAAATGCACTTTTAAGTACTAATCACACCCCCCAACCAGCTTATTACTAGTCCCTAGTAATCAAAGCGTTAAAATAGAAAAACTATTTGCAAATTCCACAAAGCAAGGCATTCATCATTCAACTTCCATTAATCTATCCAGATAAACAAACTCTCTTTAAATTTATATATCTGCTCAATACTTCTTAAACAAAATATTAATAAACCTTCCTTTTTATGTGCTCAATATATGGAAACATAGATGATGGGGCTTTTATTGGAAGAAAACAATATTCTGTTCTAATGTTTAAGGTTAACTTCCTTGGGTTGGGATTATTATCTTCTTCTTCTTCTTTTTTCTTTTTCAATATATATATATATATACTTAAAACACAATGCATCTTTAACCCATGTAACGAGCTTTCAGCTAATGACTCCCAGACCAGTTGGTCTTAGGGCATTAGGTGTTGAGACACCCCTACGAGCTTAGTAACTCGGGTTGCAGATACTGATACGTAGATAGTGCAATGTTTGATTCCCTTAAGCTTTTCTC
>Ga0307509_10007242_pt1 | contig 14593 bp, 10 predicted proteins | sample 10_EM_MG_FD_202245 | JGI IMG/M metagenome (GOLD analysis project Ga0307509, IMG submission 202245) | Populus trichocarpa ectomycorrhiza microbial communities from riparian zone in the Pacific Northwest, United States - 10_EM | ecosystem: Host-associated > Plants > Roots > Unclassified | place... | reverse complement strand
CAGCTCTATATACCCATGAATTACTGGCACTGTATGTGCACAGTAGCTTTCTGCATTGATAGACCCCCAATCCTTTTCCCAAAATATGCCTGGACCTTGCATATCACCATGAAAACAGCCCCAAAACATCCAACCCCGCCTTCTCTGATGTTTTTCTACTATACAAGTAGCATCCCACTCTTCACCAGCCCTTCTGGTAACCCAAGTTCTGGTATGCCTTCCACCAGTAATCCATGTCTCATCAGTCCACAGGATAGAATTCCACTGCTCCTGTGTCCAGTTTGCATGCTCATGAGCCCATTGAAGGCGGATTGCTCGGTTTCTTTCTGAGATCGGAGGCTTCTTCATTGCAAGGCGCCGGTGAAACCCTTCCTTGAGTAAAGCTGCCCGGATGGCTTTTTGCCCTACACCAAAATCCAATTCCTCGGCGAGTTGCTGAAAAGAGAGGCGCCGATTGCGCCCAGACATGCAGACATATGCAACAAGGTCTTCGATCTGTGCTTGGGTGAGGATGGGTGGGCGACCGGGGCGCTTGGTTGGAGTGGCTGGGCAAGCCCGGGCAGGAGAGCACACATAGCCAATCTGTCGCAGAGAGAAGCCGGTCTTCTCCTGTATTTGCGAGTAATTCCAGCCAATAGAGTGGAGGAGCTGGCAGTCACGGCGCTGATCTCGCGTGAGGTGAGCGGTTCTTGGATGTGCTGCGGGAGGAGGAACTGACATTTTGGTAGTCTCGGAGGAAGTAGAATAAAATTTTCTTTAATAATCGGCAATGTCTGGATAGGAGGATCGCTTAACTGGAGCTTTACAAAATTGAAAATATCGTGAAAAAATGTCACCGTTCAGAACTGCCAAGCAACCTTACCCAATCGGTCCTTGCCCCCCTGCTAGAAGCCAGCACCCTTGTTCGTGGAACCTACAAAACTCAAGGCCTGTACCTCCGTAGTATCAGGTGGTGTACCACAATTTTGTCCACAATCAACCCAACCCACCCCTGCACTGTACCACTATTTTTTATATCCTGTGCCTTGTACTGTATACCAGTAGTATATTAAAGGTATTTAGTCTCGTGTCCCAGCCTGCTGAGGGTGAGGAAAGCTCCCTGTAAGAGCATAATCGATAAGAACCTTCCACGAAATCATTTGAAGCAGGGGCGCATGATACCCGAGGATGAGGAAATGATTGGATAGTCCTACTGTGTAACACTAAGGTCGCAAGGATGGCAGATGGGTTCCCCCACCAAATCTATGGACAGCCATACCGTCTTCCACGCCATAGCGAGCGCCCGGCATAGCGAGCCATCTGCAAGTTTAGGCAATGGTAATTGGCTACAGGCTAGATCTAAATTGTGGCTAGTATTTGGGTGGATGGCTCGCTCTGCCGGGAGCTCGCTATGGCGTGGAAGACGTTAACTCAAAACCCCGCCTTTCCTTCAAGAGAAGCTGCAGCGAAAAAGAATCTCAACAAATCCGGTAAGTTGGACAAAATACATCCGGTAGCGCGTCAAACCCCGTTATTTCAATAACAATTAACGATGGAAATGTCACCGATAGTTACAATAACGTGTGGAATAATTGCGATAAATCGGTTGCGGATGAGAAAGACGCCACCCTGGAATGGCTGTCTCCCCACGAGCCTCGAGTAGACATCAGGCTATGCATGGGTCCGGTGGCTGGGGTGTGTGACTAGGTGATTCCAAGGGGCCAGTCCGGGGCTGTGTTCTAAAACCCAGGGTCAGTCCAGTTGAAATTACCCGGCACCCACAAAAGCCGGGAAGGCGCCCAGGCAACTGGCAGGCCAAACATCAAAGCGGCCAGGTTATTGGAAGTTGCAATTAGGACTGCATGACCTGTAGATCATCAAGTATCCTGTACTCGAGTACTAGTACGCTAGATATCTGTGAATACCCTGCGAGCTTTTCACATCTGATCAAGTAATCACTTAGAATATTCGAATCAAATGCCCTTTGCGCCGTACAAGTACTACTCGAGTATTAGTGCTTGGGGAATAGGATTCAGAGTGCTGACCGCCTGCTTTAACAATGCCCCAAGTAGCCCCGTCGCCGATTGCTCATTCAGGACGTGGAAGTCACAGAACACACATGCTACGGCCATATTGTCAGCATCTGCCTGGTCGCACAGTCTGTCTACCACAAGAGAGCTGTTATTGCTACCATTTAGTCTCACAGACGCTTTTTAAGGGCAACCACCAAACAGACACAAGATATGTCTTCCCAACACCAGTATCCCCATGACAATAAAACAGACTTGGCCGTTCCATCACCGCTTCGGCTCCACCGGGTGAACTGGTTCATGTAAAGAAGCCAGTGGGTGTGGCTGCACTGGACAAAAGAAAAATTATTCATGTGGGCATATGAACTTTTGAAAATATTAGCCGCAGAGTGCTGTTGTAGGATTTATAGTTTTACAGAACCTCTTCCGTGTCATCTGAGTGTTTGTTCTTGCCCCAAATATAGGCAAGCTAGGTGGGTCATTACCGAGGTTCTTGGGGAAATTAACTTTTTGATGGAATTTAGATCACGCTGTTTAAATTAGAGAAAAAACCATGCATGCACGTATTCTACCGTGGGATTATTCCTGTATCGTGGTAATTAGTTTCTGTCGCTGCGATCTGGCAACGTGCCATGGCGGGGTAAGGTTGAGGAGGCTCTGCAGGAAACGTCCTCGGGTAGACAAGAGGAGAATCTATGCGAGGTTGAGAGGGGTGCATGATTTATGCATGCAGGAAAGGATTGGATGCTATTGTCCCCTAGCAAAAAAAACCGAACACGCCAAGGTAGCAACGGGAAAAACTTTTACTATCCTAACAGCCAATGCTAATAAGCCAGCTGCTTATTTAATTCTAAAAGTTACACGGGCGCGTTTGGTTTTTTGATAGGGGACAATACCATTGTGCAACACTACGAGTAGCGCGATTAGCGATGTGTTGTCCTATTTCCCCCCACCTGATAATCCCTCGACTATTCCACATTGACACCTTGCTTGTCTTTCTCGAGAACGAATTTCAACGGAAAAGCCTGTAAGCTAGATGAAATGGATCCGATAGCACGTCAAGGCCCTTTCATTTCAATGACCAACAACTGCGGTAATGTCACGGACAGCTACAAAAATGTGTGGAATAACTACGGTATATCGATAGCCGATGAGAAACGTGCCGTTTTGGAATGGCTATCTCCTCTCGAACCTCGCGAAAGACACCAGGCTATAGGCACGGATCGGACGCCAGGGGTGGGCGACTGGCTTCTTCTCACAAACGAGTTTACACGGTGGAATAGAGGCGATGACGGAACCACCAACCCTATCTTATTTTGTTACGGGGGTCCCGGTGTCGGAAAGACCTATCTTAGGTATAAACGATGGCTACCCTTAAAGAGTGCGAGAATAAATAGTAACAATTATAGCTCCCTTGTGATAGATAGACTATATGATCAGGTCGAAGCGAGTGATATGGCTGTAGCATGTGTGTACTGCGACTTTTATGCTCAGTATGAACAATCGGCAACGGGGTTACTTGGGGCACTGTTAAAGCAGGTGGTCAGCGCACTGCAGTCAGTCCCGGATGAAGTAATGAAGGCGTTTAAAAATTCGAAGGGGGGTGTTGGTGGTCGCAAACTCTTGCTTCCTGATATCCTCGCCATGCTCGTCAAGTCTTTGTCGGGGCTGCGTCGTGTATTTATTTGCATAGATGCTTTAGATGAGTTTCCCACAAAGAACCGGCCAGTACTCTGGGAATCTTTGCAACAAATCGTGCGGAGGTGCCCGAATATTAGACTATTCTTGACCGGGAGGATTCACATGCGAGACGAGGCGCAGAGATATTTCCCCACTACTGCCGAGATGTTGCCCATCAGTCCTAGCAAGCGAGATATTGGGCTATATTTAAGGCTGAGACTGAACCGAGACTCCGAGGTTGATGCACGGGACGAGGAATTAGAAGCCGATATTCTAAGAATTATCCCGGCAGTAACCTCAGGAACGTATACACCCCCTTGACATATCGAATTCTAGAGGCAGAGCTAACGGTAATAGATTCCTCCTTGCCTCTCTAAATATGGATGCAATCCTTGAAGAGGCCACGATTTACCAGAGGAGACAGGCACTTCATAGAATTACCAAGGGCCATGGCTTCCAGGCTGCGTATGGCCAGACATTAGATCGGATAAGAAAACAGGGTGGAGGCAAATCGAGACTTGGGATGGAAGCGTTGATGTGGCTTTCTCATTGTGATCGGCCCCTGAGATCGCAGGAGTTGTGCCATGCCCTGGGTGTAGAATTAGGATCGGAAGACTTCAGCATCCAAAACGTGCCTTCGATAAGAGCAGTACTCGGATATACCTTAGGACTTGCCACTATTAGTGAACAGGCATCAACCCCTCGTCTCCTACATTTCACGCTTAAGGAGTATTTAGGACAACATCCTACCCTATTCGTAACCGCTCACTCCATGATGGCTGAAATCTGCCTCACCTATTTGAACTGTAGGTCAATTCGGGCGCTGCCACCGAACCTTGCCCACCTGCCGGAGACAGCACCATTTCTTGAATATGCCGCATCTTTCTGGGGAACCCATGCTGCCAGAGGGGTGACCGAGTCGGTGAAGGCCATAGCGTTGCAGCTGCTTACCGGATACGAAAACCATGTATCTGCCACTCTTCTCGTGAGAAGGGAGACTCCCCATTGGCGGTTGAGCGGGGATATTGAAGGATTTAGTGGACTTCACTGCATCGCATTTTGGGGGATTCCAGAAATTGCAAGTAGGATGCTGGAAATGGACGGACCGCAAGTGAATGGACAAGATTCTTGGGGCCGGACTCCATTAATCTGGGGTGTTCGAAGTGGAAATAGACGGATGGTAGAACTATTGCTGGAGCAGGAGGATGTCGAACCTGATATGGTCGACGAAGGCGGCCGCACAGCATTCTCTTTCGCTGCCAGGGCGGGGAATGAAGACGCAATGAAACTACTTCTGGAACGTAGAGATGTAAACCCAGATTCAACCGACAGCGATGGTCGAACGCCCTTATGGTTCGCTATCGTGATAGGACATGAAGGTGTAGTGAGACTACTTCTAGAACGGGGTGATGTCGATCCCAATTTATCCAAAAATGGTGACCAGACACCCTTTTCATTAGCTGCCCAGCTATTTCGGGCAACACACCATCCCCCGGGACTACCCTGGTCAGCCCCGAAACATGAAAGTATAATGAAGCTGTTTCTGCGACGGGTGGACGTTGATCCCAATTCACCGGATGGCAGTGGCCGAACGCTCCTATCGTTCGCTGTTGAGAGGGGACAGGAAGGTGTAGTGAAACTACTTCTGGGCCGGGGAGATGTTGATCCCAATTCACCGGATGTCAATGGACGAGCACCCCTATCCATCGCTGCTAATGGGGGACAGGAAGGTATACTAAGGCTACTTCTGCAACGGGTGGATGTTGATTCCAACTCACAAGATGGAAATGGACGAACAACCCTATCCTTCGCTGCCGTGAGGGGACACGAAGGTATACTAAAGCTACTTCTGCAACGGGGGGACGTTGATCCCAATTTATCAGATAATAATGGCCGAACACCGCTATCCTTCTCCACTGCATGGGGGCACGAAGGTGCAGTGAGGCTACTTCTGGAACGGGGGGATGCTGATCCCAATTTATCCGATAATAATGGTCGAACGCCACTATCATTCGCCGCTGAATGGGGATACGAAGGCTTAGTTGGGCTACTTCTGGAACGGGAGGATGTTGATCCCAATTCACCAGATGGCAATAGTCGAACACCTCTATCCTTCGCTGCAGAGAGGGGACAGGAAGGTATACTAAAGCTACTTCTGGGACGGGGGGGTGTTGATCCCAATTCCCCAGATAATAATAGCCGAACACCCCTATCATTCGCAGCTGAATGGGGGCACGAAGGTGCAGTAAGGCAACTTCTGGAACGGGGGGATTTTGATCCCAATTTATCCGATAATAATGGTCGAACACCTCTATCCTTCGCCGCTGAATGGGGGCACGAAGGTGCAGTGAGGCTACTTCTGGAACGGGAGGATGTTGATCCCAATGCACAAGATGGCAATGGTCGAACACCTCTATCCTTCGCGGCTGAATGGCGACAGGGAGGCACAGTGAATCTACTCCTCGCAAGGAGGGATGTCGACCCCAATTCGCCCGATAATAATGGCCAAACACCCCTCTCGTTTGCTATCATGATCCTTAGGCGTGCCGAAAATGGCTGGAACCCATTCCACTGCGCCAAGGGATATGAAAATGTAATCAAGGCGCTTCGGGAATGGGGGGATGTTCATCCCAATTCACTGGAAAGAAATGGCCCAACACCCCTATCGTTCGCTATTGATGGGGGGCGGGAGGGTGTAGTGAAGCGACTTCTGGACTGGGGAGATGGCGACTTGTGATGGAGCCTAAATGAAAGCACGAAGAAAACGATCGATCGTGCGATCACGAATGATTCTAGGTGGAACGGCCGATGGGGGAGGAACGAACGTCTGGATTGCTATCCTCTCTCTAGCTAAGGGCATGCTAGGAGATATATCTCTCCGTCTAACTAGCAACAGCCTAACACTCCCGAAACACGACAAACTCTCTAAAGAAACACGTAATCTAGAACTATCCTGATCTCCCCTCACTCACCATGCTCCTATAGCCTGCGCCCTGACGGTATGCCGACTCCTGTATGCCTAGTGACATAGGGTATAAAAGAAATAAATGAAACCAAATACCTGATTCCTCATACCCTATGACATGAGCAAAGGCATGAAAGAAATATCCTATGCCGAGCGGGATAGGATGTGAGAACAACCCATGACAAAACACCTAACCACCGGAAACCACAAAGCCACATGCCCTATACCGGTCCGTCTCCTAGCCGCATAGCCGCAAACCAGCATATCAATCTATCCGCACAACTGTATAACCCCAGGTCCTATAGGCTACTATTCAACTACTTAAGGCTGCAGGATCACAGTGCTCGAGCACCCTTATCATATGCTACCATGAAAGGGCGAGAGGGCATAGTGGAGGAATTATCGAATTCCAGAACTCCCAATTGCGAATCCATGAGAAACCAGGATCCAATGACAACGCCTGTCACTGATAAGAATACTTCTGATCAACAAGTAACACATCTACCCAGAGTAATAGAACCTGCTACCTTACCTACGGCACACGATCCTCGAAAAAAGGGAGAGGGCGGGAGCGCAAGGCAGATCGAAGAGGAGTAAAAGAGAATAGGATTGTTGGTTCTATTGGCTCTACGATATATTGAGGTACGGCTACCCACTTAGGTCATGTCTATGGGTTAGCTTAGGGCCTACCTACTGTGTTTGGGTTAGGTCTATCATTCGTTGTGCGGGAGTGGGCTTGGCACGGGCGCCCCAAAGTCGTCAGCCATCCCTGGCCGTCCCCTACAGTCCCCTCACTTGCCACTCCCTGTCCCCTGCCGTGATTCATAATACCTGCCGTCTGTGGCCACCTCCGGCGGCCATAGCCTGTTGCGAATGATGCTGCTTGCCATACTCTGATGATATTTCCTTTGCCGTTCAGATAGCGTCTGGGAATGCGCATGTTTGTCGTTTGCAAATGAGCTGAGGACTCGGGAATATGTTTCGGCTTCGAGCGTGTGTTTGTGGAAAGCATTTCTCGTGCAAGAATGCAGCCGCAGTGCTCCCAGTCATCAAGTCCATCCGTCATCGGGGGGGACGGGACGGGCTACGACTCGCAGTCCGTCTTTTTTGGGGTGCTAGGACGGACTACGCCCGGGGAGGTGAGGACCGGGCGGACTGTAGGAAACTGTAGTCCTACCGCTTGGACCTCCGATACCAGCCATGCCGAAATCACACAGTTCCAAACGAATGATTTCGGCATCATAAGATATCACTCATGCCTTCCCCGGCTGTCCCCCGAAGTGCCCTCACCGTCTCTCATCACTACCGGCCGTCCTCAACCATCCCTGGACGTCCCCCATCGTCCACAACCCCTGCCATGAACTAGCATGTCTCACTCCGTAGGGTCCACCGTCCGGCCCAAGGACGGCAGTCCTCCACTTTGGCAGCCCTGGACGGACTACGGATAGCCGTCCCGTCCCATCCGGGGCGCTTTGCGGTCACCCCGCGGGGCATCACCGCGCCCCCCCGGACGGTGGAAACACTGTGAAACCATCGGAAGGCAAGCTGAACAGCTGTAAGAAACAGTGTTCGCAACGGGGCAGTCCGTCCGTCCTGAGCCAGGACGAGGACGGACGGCAGTTTGTCGTCCCGTCCGGTCATTTTCTAAAGTTCCCCGGCAAGTAGGATTGGAAGAGGAGGACGGACGACATTTTGTCGTCCTGTCCGGTCATTTTCTAAAGTCGCTCGACAAGTAAGAATCAAAGACGAGGACGGACGGCATTCTGTCGCCCGGTCCGGTCTTTTCTGGAACTTGCCCCACACATCGGAGTGAAGGACCGTCCCCCACCGTCCCCCACCGTCCCCGGCCGTCCCCCGCCGTCCCCCGCCGTCTTCCGTTGTTTTCCGCTGTTTTCCGCCTTCCCCCGCCGTCCCCCACCACCCCCGGCCGTCCCCTACCGTCCCCTACCGGAATATGTCTCAGATCGTGGGGCTTGTCGTCCTTCCTAATGACGGCCGTCCTGGAAATTCAAGGACTAGGACGGACTGCATTTTGTCGTCCCGTCCAGTCATTTTCTCAAGTTGCCCGACAAGTAGGAATGAAAGACGAGGACGGACTACGTTCCGCCGTCCCGTCCCGTCCGGGGCTCTTGGCAGTCCTCCCGCCGGGCCCTACGGGGGCCCCGGACGGCTGCGAACACTGGTAAGAAAAGCCTGAAAGAAAGAAAGCGAAAAAATTGTAAAAGGATTTTACACCTGAAGGGAATATATGTTGATGTTGTGAGCAGTGTTGTTTGTTTTCCTTTAGTTAGCCCGGGAGTGCACACGGAAGGGAATGGAAGATTCACCCGGAGTCGCATAGGAGTGCCTGCTAGCTCATGAAGGGATAAGGTGTTATTGTGGATATATACTTCTGTTTCTGCCGATTAGTTGGTTGAGAGTATTGTGAAGCAATCATTGAGCGAGATCCTATGTTTGTTAGTGAAAGGATTTTCCCCGCACTTCAGTATACTATCGTTTTCGTTGTGAGTTGCTTGGCGTTTCATTTCATCGCTCGTCACTCTCATGTTTCCTGGTCGCCATATAGATGTCGTCGTCGATCCATGTTTATTCTAGCCAAGGAGGACAGTATCCTAGGTAATTTGCCCTACACAGGACCGCATCCAGCTGCCCCGTCCCGTCCCGTGTTCCTGATATTATCTCTGTCGCCCGTGTAGCGTGCCTAGACGGTTGGGGACACTGCTATTGTAGGCCACCACGATTGGGGGTCGATGGGGCATAATGAGGCTATTATCGGATTCCAGAGATCCTAATTAGGGAGCATCTAGAAAACGTTATCCAATGCAAACCTTTGTCACTTATAGGAATACTTCAGATAAAGGAGTGACACATCCACCTATAGCAATGGAACCTATTGCTTTACAGACATAGAGCGAAGGACCCTCTAAAAAGGAAAGGAACAAGATAGCAAGACAGATGGGGGATGAGGGGGGACAAGGAAGAGGATGGGAAGTTGGGATGGAGGAAATGGGAAAGGAGGTGGCGAGGAAGAGGATGAAGGAATGGGAAACTATTGAGGACCCAATACTGCCGAGGCCTTTGTGTTCGGGTCAGCGTTAGCAAGCGGCCAGTGCGGTCAGACTTGGGGCCTAGGGAGGCAGTCCTGGTCTCTTTTGGGAGGCGGCCGGGCAGGACTGTGGGCCACAGTCCGACTTTCAGGAACTATCTGACCGGGCCGTGACTGACTGCAGATATCTGCAAGCTTTCGAATGATGATATGTGATTAAGATAAGATAAGTTAGATGAAACGCCAAGGGTTACAGCTACAAACAACTGGAACCACCAGAGCGCAACTGAGGAGGAGAATTTCTTTCTATTCACCCTTGCCCTCATGATGGCACTCATAATTAACTAACATCTGGTATGATATGGTGCGTAGACAAAATTAACCGCGGATCAACCAAGAGGGAAAAACTTAAGCAATGACAACAACAACACCGCAATTACTAAAACCAAGAAGAAAAAAATAGTATAAGGTAGAATACATAGTAGTAATTAATATTTGAGCTAGATAAAGTTCTTTAAATGGTGTTGAAAGTGCAGGGTAATAACGGGGGGGGGTTGCCATCGATCTCTGATCCGCGGTTAATTTTGTCCACTGACAATAGCAACAAAATTAACCGCGGTTCAACGAGACTGGAAAAACTTTGGGCACGACAACCCGACCAACCCCAGGATTGTTAAAACCGGGGGGAAAATTCACAAACATAAGTAAAGGGCTAAATACATAGTAGATATTAATATTTCAGTTTCACAAAATTCTTTAGGTGGTATTGAAAGTGCGGAGTGATGAGGAAAGTTGCATTGCCGTCGATTGTTGATGGGCGGTTAATTTTGTCCATGGATAATATTAGCAATAAATCAAGGGATAAGAGAAAACAAGAACCTACCCGATTGCTGTGTATGATAAGAGCTAGCTGAGGTCTGGGGCAATCATCAGTCATCTTCCGGCGTCATCAGCTATCTTCAGGCATCCTCAGATATCCATAGATGTCAGCCACGAATTAACAAAATATTGACCTGTCATATGGAATATACCAAAAGCCTCCCGGTGCAGCCAAGCACTCATTAAGCCGGCAGGCTTTCCCAAAGCCTAACCTACAAGGCCAGGGTCAGTCTCACTTTGACCTCGCCTAGCAGGACTGTAAGTCGGCCGACTATCTGTAGGCCGACCTGGCCGCCTGCGAGCGCTCGCGAGGAGTTTATTTGCACTCACGTCAGCCTGTGAGGCAAGGGCTGTTTGGCCAGAGTGTAACCCTTCACGGTTATCTACGGGACCCGCCAGTTTTAGAGTAACAGGGTTCCACAAGCCTTGTGATAAATAGTGATACTAAGTGGTTGATTCTCTACTCGACGCCATCTCTAGTTCATAATAAATCCTATTTGAGCCTAAAGTTACTCTAGAATGACTTCTGCCACTAAAAGATTCACGACCTCGTCAACTGGGCTCCCCCTCCCCTACCGCCCCCTCCACCGCCTTTAGTTCCGGCTCCGCATGGGCTTTCTTCCCTCGCACGTTGGACCTAAACACTTACCTATTTTGTGCGCTTATGGCAAGCATGAGTTTGAACATTCTCCAGAATTATCTCACCATCCCGCAAGTTCGGTGGCAGTTAGTTTTCTTAGATTAACACATTATATGGGGGACTTCATAGAAGCATTTTGGGCTGGAAGACAGTTTACACTTAGGTTCAATTCAGTTTTTTCCCTAAAGTTATCCTGTTCTTGGTTATATAGAGAGCATATTCCCACCCTGTTGGCGGTCGTGAGATGCTGCTCGGCATGCTTTCATGATAGCCCCTTTGTTCGGATAGCTTCTAGGAACAGGATTTGGCTTCGGGCATTTGTTGCAGTTTTCGAGAGAGCATTTCCGATGCAGGAATGAGCGAGTGTTTTGGGTTGAGTCCTCTGCCGGGAAAGATATAAGGGGAAAGTTAAAGAGTCGCACAAATGAAGACTATATGCCCGACGGCGATGAACCGTGGAGGATTGTTGTTCCTTTGTTAGCACGGGAGTCTGCAAAGCAGAAGGCGGGATATGTGCAGTAACATGGACATGTGTAGTGGTCCATTGAAGGATAAGCAAACTTTGGTTTTGTTATATCTACTCTTGTTTTTACCATTAGTCATAATACATGGTTTTGAATAAAGAAATACCCCGCTCCTGAGTTGTGCGATCATGTCTGTCATATGAGCTCTTCATGTTTCTTTTTGCCAGGCCTTTTTAGTGTGATAGTCGTCGTTAGTCGACTGCTAAACAATCTTCACTGTAATTCGTCGGAAATAAGTTAATCCTGTTCGGCATGCTATAATTTCTGTTTTTATATGCGAGTGCGGAAGCACGGGAAGTATGCTTCCATTCACGGATGGTAAGGAGGATGGGTTGTTAGTGGAACGCACAAAGGCAGAGAAGATAAAGGCAAAGAGTTGGACATGGATCAAAGGTGGGAGAGAGTTGGAGTCTTTGTGATATATTTCTTTTGTTCAAAGATTACACAGAATGTTTCTTTCTTTTTATTTCTGTTTCAGAATTGGGGGTGTAACCTAGTCCTAAGTATCTTGAGAATCCCAAAGGGAACTCTGGAGATACTAATAGGATAGGAGGGAAAGTCTTGGTGGAATATCTTCAAGAGATATGAGAAAGATGAGGGACTAATAGAGTGACTGTTCAACTTGTAGTATATTAAAGAAGAGTGTTCCTGTGAGGCTTGAGAGACTGAATCCTTAGGGGATTGCAGGCTCTTTAAATAAAAATAAAACATAACCAAATATCCTGTGCCTAACGCAAATACTTACTATGCTGAGATACTATTGAAGCAAACAACTAAGTCCTAGAACATAGGTGCGGAGGCGACAGGATGTAACTAACAAAACAAGTAATGGAATCAAACAATAAGAGATCACTACTAATGTAGTAATCCAGTAGTACTAGTAGGAAAGCATAAGGTTGCTTAAAGGGTACAAGGGTAGCAGAAGGTGCTATAAGCAAACTTAAGGATAAATAACCCAATAGGAAACTATAAGAAATAAGGAAAGTACAAGGTAAGGAGAGCAGCGCTACTATTGTAGAACCTAAGTAGGAAACATCCAACATCAGGTAGGTACAGTAGCGAGAACAATAGGCAGATTCCGTTACAGAGAGGAAGGAAAGAGGAGATCTGTTGTGATCGATCTAAGGATCAGTGTTTGGTTTTGTTCTTGATATATACCTATGTCCTTACCACAAGTTTAGCAAGCAAGAACCAAGAGAAGAAGAAGTTGCACGCAATCCATCCCACCTGCTATGTGTTGCAAGTCACCGGCGCCACCTCCGCCCTTACGTATCTTTTCTCTTTTATTCTTCCTATTAGATTAACCAATTGGAACTAGTTTTCTTTGTCACTCATTCTCAAGCGAAGAGGTGGGATTACTATACCTGGTTGTATAGTACAACAGGGAATGCGCAGAGATGGCCGAAGGCCATCGGGAAACAAAGCGAGGGGGAAAGGCAATCCGGAATTCCGGTGATGCGGTACCATCACCGGCTGGACTCCTGACTGGGCAATGGAAGTTGTTGGAACTTTCTCCGAGTCCTGGAGACTGGAGTTGAATGCACAACAATGATCAGGTATTTTCTATATAAACCGATTAGTTCTCCGTAGATAGAAATGCAAGCAAGCAAGATACGATTTCCCCCGGTATTGATAAAGTTTCACTCACCTTGACTTGACTTCAATTCTTCCTCTCATCTTTAGTCTTTCCCCACTCAATCGACCGCTCATAACAATACTATTCAGGGGCGAATATTTGACCATTTCGAAAAGTACTGATGTTCACTATATCTAAGTAAAACTTCGAACATAAATCGGATGAGGATATACGATATTATTAAAGAAAAATATACATAATATGAAGGTAATCAGAAAATTCAATAATAGAGAATTGGACTTTCAAAATTTCCCAAGTATACAGTATATATACAGTGCCGCAGATTCAAGTGAAAAAAGAAGGAAACAGGAAATTTCCGAGAGCAAAACGGAAACACTGCAAAGGTCTGGAATTTTCTCTAACGCTACAAGCAAATTATACAGATAGCCAAGATCACTTAAGACTTCTTGGCGAGTGTTGTTTTGGGGGAAATGTCTCCGGAGGTGCCACCTGGAGATTTCGGGATAGTGCTTAAGATTAGGGTCATGGTTGAAACTCGAGATCACTCATAACCCGCAATTGCCTTTATGCGCACCAGAAGCTCCAGTGTCCGCGGATGCTATCTTGCGCTTAATTATATTCTCACACAAGCCGGGGAATGGACATCCTTATTAACCTAAATGAGAAAAGATGCAAATTTAATGAATAGGAGAATAGAGAAAGTACGTCGGCTGATATTAATCCACTAGAAGCCCTGGAAGGGCCATTAACAGAATTGTGCAAAGGGACTAGAGAGCGGATCGTGCTTGGTGATCCATTCCTCGCGGTGATGCATCTTACGTAGAATTTATGGCAAGGTAACTTAGGCTCCCGATTTTCTTCCTGTTCTGGGTGGTCAGTGTCGAAAATCATGCGGGTCATTCACAGATAAATGGGGCCTGAGGCTACCTGGGCATCTGTTGGCCATGCGGCCCAAATCAAAAATTTGAATAATTTTGCAGCTTTGGACTGGCCTACTTTGGGGTTGGACTGGCTGTTGCCTGGGCGCAGCCGGGCTTAGGCAACATGTGCGAGTAGTTTCCATCCAAACCCAAAAACTGTGTGCCGACTGGCCCCTCGGGATCACTAAGTGGGCGCTGCTCAGTGATCCCAAGCGTCCCGTCCGCCCTGTAGGCACCTACAGGACTCCAGTCCCGTCCGTCCCGGGCGTCTGTCTCAAGCTGTAGGGCAAGGGCGTCCGTCCTTTGGGAAAGACTACCGTCTAAGAGGGTGAC
>Ga0307509_10007241_pt1 | contig 14594 bp, 8 predicted proteins | sample 10_EM_MG_FD_202245 | JGI IMG/M metagenome (GOLD analysis project Ga0307509, IMG submission 202245) | Populus trichocarpa ectomycorrhiza microbial communities from riparian zone in the Pacific Northwest, United States - 10_EM | ecosystem: Host-associated > Plants > Roots > Unclassified | place... | reverse complement strand
GCAAAATACATTTTAAAATATAGGCTGCCTATGAGATATGACCTAACCATCAAAATACCAAAAATAATTAATACAATGAAGATGAGAGTTGTGACCAAATATTTAGCTCGGGTTTCAAGTTAGGAAATAAATACTACTAAAAAAATGCTAAAAGAAAGGAAAAAAAAAAGAGGTTGGCTTATATTGAAGATCGAGGGCTGAACCAATCTAGGTGATTTTTTGATGATTGGATTATGTGATGCAACCTAAGGAAGAGTTGAAAAAATAAACAAGATATTTTATGATGCTTCAATACATAACCTGAAGGGAAAAAAAAGTAGAGGCTATGATGGAGACCTTATAACAAAACAAGACCGTTGTTGCCTTAGCTAAATATTAACACACTGGAGGACACCCTATCGACTTAAGAGTTTGTGAGAAAGTGTGCCGAGAAGAAGGAGCTAAATAAATTGGAAGTCCTAGGATATCCTCATTAATTTTCTAAAATGATTGCTTGTGTTGCTTGTCTTTTTATTTTTACTTTATTGACAATTGTGTCTCAAATTCTAACAAAAGGGTTTTATTTACGTTGAACTTTTTTCAAAAGTCTTAATGAGATCATGCATTGTTTGTTCAATTGTGCCTCTTTTCTTCTATCTATATTTATTTATTACTCCAATCTAATTTACACACTCGCTCGAAAAACACTCTTATCTTTTAAGAACCCTAAAAGCGGATCCTTCATAAAACACAAAACTATTGTATTGAGAATAATTGACCTAACTTTGATGAAAACTTAATTACCATGAATGAGAAGGAATGAAAAGAAAATGATGTTGAAAAACTTACTACGCTAGTCAAACAATCATAACGTGTTTGGAAACCCAACAAAAAGAAGTTAGAGTTGTTGAATATGGGTACCGATCAAAGTCAAAAAGATTTAAAGATAGGGATGTTGATCTTTATAGATGAGAGAAATAATTTGGTTGCCTTTTTAAGAGAATATATAGATGTATTTACATGGTCTTATGTTGACATGCTAGTACTGGATACAAACATTATAGTAAATAGGTTACCATTGATGCTAGGTTACAAGCCACTCAAATAGAAATTGAGAAGGATGAGGCCTAATATATTGATCAAAGTCAAAGAAGAAGTGTATAAAAATGGGATGTTGGTTTTCTGAAGGTGATTAAATAATCTCAGCAGGTGTCAAATATTATAGCTATTCATAAAAAATATGACAAGATCAATGTGTGCTTTGATTTCAAGGATTTGAACAAAGAAAATCTAAAGAATTATTTTCCTATGTACTATTAGATAATGCTGGTAAGAGTTTTACCTACTATTTTATGAATAGCTTCTCAGCATACAACCAGATAAAGATGACAAAAGAAGATAATAAAAAGACCACATTTGTCACTCATTGGGGAACCTTCTATTACAAGGTTATGCCATTCATGTTGAAAAATGTTGGAGCAATTTATCAATGGACAATAACAACTCTTTTTAATGAGACAATGCACAAGGAGATTAAAGTGTATGTAGACGATATGATTACCAAGTTCAAGAAAAAAAAGGACCATATCCAAAACTTAGGGAAGCTTTTTGAAAGGTTGAGAAAATATCAATTGAAGTTGAACCTATCAAAGTGTATATTTGGAGTAAAATCTAGAAAGTTATTGGGGTTTGTCACGAGCAATAGAGGAATTAAACTAGATCTTGACAAGATCAAAGCTATACAGGCCACACCCGTACTCAAGATCAAAAAAGAAATGCGAAGCCTTTTAGGGCACCTAAGTTACATAGTCCTTCATTTCTGAATTGACAACTATTTGTGAGTTAATCTTTTGGTTACTCTAGGAAAAAGAACCCTGTGGTATTGGAAGAAGACAGTTAAAAAGCATTTGATAAGATCAAGTAGTACTTGCAAAAAACCACCTCTTGTGGTACCTCTCGTAACTGGATAATCCCTTATCCTTTACTTGACAATGACTGAAGTAACTATGAGTTGATTTATTATATTAGTAAAAGTCTCATTGATCACGAGTCTCGTTATAATTTTCTGGAAAATTTGTGTTGTAATCTTATATGGAGTGCCAAATAACTCTAATAGTACATGTTATATTACATAACTTGGTTGATCTCTAGATCTATTTAGATATATTTTTTAAAAGCCTATCTGTCAAATAGGATAACGAGATGATAAGTCTTGTTAGGCAGGATATGAGATCTTTTATGTGATTAAAGGTGGTGTTTGAGAATATGGTAGAAATTATTTTTCAAAGTGCTTTTTGTTTGGAAATATATTAAAATAATATTTTTTTAAAATTTATTTTTGATTTCAGCACATTAAAAAATAAAAAAAATTAATTTTAAAAATATAATTTCAAATTTTAAGAAAAAATAAATTTAATATCAATGACAATGACCTCTTAGAAAGCAGTGAAGGATAGTGCAAACATAAATTTCCAGCTTTCCCTTTTCTCTTAAAAATTGAAGTATTAGCGTGATTCTGAAGGCCCCCACTGCAATTTAGTTTTGTTTTTATAATTTTAATACAATTTCTACTGGTTATTCCACACGCCAGTCGCCTCGCCTTGTGCCGAAGCTTTTATTTTTATTTTTTTTAAAAAGAAGCTGTCCCGATCCAAAAACTTTTCCTCACCGTCTCTCTCTACTCTGGAGAAAGATGACAACAGTCAGTCACTAAGGTCTAAATGTCTGTCTTCCAGCGCCAGTTGGATTTTCTCCTCTATCGGACGACCTTTTTAGTGTCACCTTAGATCAGGTAATCAAAACCCTGAATTTTTTTTCCTGGTTTCATCTATACTGTATTGATGATCGGAATTACTTACAATTTAATCTTAGAGTAATGCCATTGTAGACTAGGGTTGGGAAAGGAAGGGAGTGTATGTTTTTCCATTGTATTGTAGGATGGCGGACGTGGGAGTGGGGGAGTTGTTTATTTGAAATGGTTTGTCCTTAAATGGTTCCTCCATTTTTAGAGATTTTGGAGGTTAATCTCCACTATCGATAATGCATTTGTGGCACCTGTAATTTAGAGCAATCCTTGTGATGCAAGGGTTTCCTTCCGCCATACAGACACATCCTTTTAGTTTTGACTTACGAGAGGAAGCTCTTTCTCTGACTCCGATAAATGTCCCTTTTACGAGGAAGAGCCGAATTTTCCTTTCATCACCATTGACACACGTTTCCATCTGAAACAAGTTTAATTACGATAAGTGTTGCATGGCTGGCTTAATTAAGAATTTTGTTGATAGTTTTTATATAAATATTATTTGTTAGTTAAGAAAGAATGTTTTGTTTCATCTAAGAATTAATTGTAGGCTTCTGTCTAAATACTATTTGTTAATCTTAAGGATTAATAGCGCATATCTGCTGGGGTTCATTCAAAGCCAAACTATAATGCTGGTATAGGATCATAAAACTGTGAAACAGAGAGCAGATTATGTCATGGTTACATGGTACTATAATTGCAGTGTGGCCTTAAGCTGTGTTTATCTATCTATTTATTTTTGTTTTATTCTTTCCTGCCTACATTTCTAATTTTATATCGTAAAAATTATTTGGCATTATAGGATCTTTCTTTCTGCTGTCTGTCATGCAAACCCATAATCAAACAGAGTTTGAAGGGCAGTATAAGATGCTCCCTCCAGAATCTGGAGTTTTTCAAGATCGCGAGGAACTAATCAAATATGTTCGTGACTTTGGGGCTAATCAAGGTTATGTTGTGACTATTAAGAAGTCAAGGAGGGACAGAAGAGTTATACTTGGTTGTGACAGAGGAGGCATTTATCGTAATAGGCGTAAGATTGATGAAAGTCAACGTAAAAGAAAAGCATGTTCGCGCCTTATAAATTGCCCTTTTGAAGCAATTGGTAAGAAGGAAGATGATATGTGGGTGCTTAATATAAAAAATGGGGAACACAATCATGAACCTTTAAAAGACATGTCAGAGCATCCTTACAGTCGACGTTTTTCTGAAGAAGAGGTTAGACAAATTAGAATGATGACTGAAGCTGGTGTAAAACCACGACAAGTGCTTAAAGCTCTCAAGCAAAGTAACCCAGAGCTACAATCAACACCAAGACATTTGTATAACCTCAAAGCTAAGATCCGTCAAGGTGGTTTATCAGGTGAGATCCCAATCAATGCCTTTCCCTTTGGAATTGGTTATGCAGTGGTGGTTGAGAATCATTCATCGTTTTCTGCTGAAATGGAGGCTTCCTTTTGCTGGTGATAATCATAAATGATCTCTCCATGTTACTTTATTCATGGTTGTTATATAGGCTTGATATGAACTGCTTGCAGTTGATTTGCATAGTTTTTAAACATTAAAAAATAGCAAATTTTTGGTAGAAGACATTAGTTGGTAGTTCTCTACAGTTTTGTTCATGATGAACTGCTTGACAGTCAATTGGCATATATTTCAGATATATTAAGAAAATCATTTCCTGGTAAAGTAAATCATTTGGTAGTTCTATAAAGTTTTCTTCACGATGGATTATCATTTTTTTTTTCTTGCAGATAGAAGTTTGAAGTCATGGAGACCTAACAGATCTGTTCTGGTAAACACTAGTGCATCTTCAACCGGAGAGTCATTAAAGGAAGACAGGCAGCCTGTAGGGTTTGAATATATTTGAATTTCTAATTCCCTTCTTCTATCCGCAAACTGTCTGTTTTTTCCTTGATTAAATGAATTGGGCCCAAAGCCTTAAACTAAATTTAATTGCAGATGAAGGTCCCTAACTTTATTGGAGGAAAGTTTTTAGTGTCTCAAGGGTGTACAATTATTGATGTTTTAAATCCTGTAAGTTCATATATGTTGTTACCTTTTCCTTTCAAATAGAGGTATTTTGCGTTGTGTTTTTTCAGCATGATTTATTTCTTAAATAGGCTACACAAGAGGTTGTTTCGCACCTACCTTTAACCACCTATGAAGAATTCAAAGATGCAGTTATCACAGCCAAGAGAGCATTTCCTTCTTGGAAAAACACGCCTATTGCCACTCGTCAACGGGTTATGTTCAGATTCCAGGAGCTTATTCGCAGGGACATGGTCTGTAAACAAGAATTGCATACTTATATAGTTCCTTTTCCTTGTGAAATTATTATTTTGAATGCACAAAAAATTATTTCCAGGATAAGCTTGCTACCAGTATAACCTCAGAACAGGGTAAGACTCTAAAAGGTGCCTTGGGTGATGTGCTTTGTGGATTGGGTAAGTACCCAGAGAGTTCTCTTATTGTAATTTTTTCTTTGATTTCAGAAGATCAATTACAATGTGATCCCTAGTTGTCAAGATTGATCTTGGTGATTTGCCATTTATTTTTATAGAGGCAGTTGAGCATGCTTGTGCTATGGCAACATTGCAAATGGGGGAGTTTGTTCCTAATGCATCAAATGGAATTGATACATACTGCATTAGGGAACCACTTGGTGTTTGTGCTGGGATATGCCCTTTTAATTTCCCAGCGATGATTCCTTTGTGGGTATGTGCCATGTGTTCTAAATTCTTTTCTTTTATTAATTCTGTCCCTTGCTTTTCTTTACCCTTTCTAGATTTTATCTCTGGAAAATGGTGGCTCTGATTTCTTAAACATTCCTAATTAAACAAAAAATTCTAAATCTATGCGTCATGATTTCTCACACTTGGCTTAGTTGGACAAATAATCAGATTTGGCTGAGTTGTAACTTCTTATCTGAATCTTAGTTTATTTAGGTTCTCTATCCTTTTATCATTCAAATCACTAAAAGAGTGAGTGATAGGAAAGAGGGAAGAAGGATTTTTTTCTCTCTCTCTAAAATGGTTTTATGTTTTTTTTTCAGATGTTCCCTATTGCAGTTACATGTGGCAATACATTTGTTCTTAAGCCATGTGAAAAGAATCCAGGTGACTTTACCATAGATTAGTTTATGTATTCCTTGTTGCTGTCAGCCATTGAATTTTTTTTTTTGAGATGGAAACCCTTGCAAGATGAAGCTAATTCATTTGAGAGTAACCATACAAGTGGAATTTGGTTCTGATTGGGCAGGATATTTGATTTATAACTTGAACTTGGTCTTTGCTTGAGCTGGATATTTGATTAGGATGTGAAAGCATGTGTGGGTTATTCTAGGAAAAAAATGTATCCTATTACTCAAGGATGGTGTAGTAGAGTCAAAATTTTGTTGAAAACAGTCAACGAGACCAAAACATTTCGCCCATGCCTTTTTTGACATGTGAACCAGCATATTATAACAAAAATTGCTGTGTCAGTAACTGAGTTGTTTCCAGAATGCAGATTAATATAGAGGATTTCTACCATTAAGCATGTAAACAACATTATCAATAAAAGAATATAAGAACTATTTATGATTAATTTATTATTCTGTGAAGATATGTTATTAAATAGTTATGCTTTATGTCATGATCTGCTGAAGCGTACTTGGATGGCATCCTTTAGGCATTTGGACTTGTTATTTTTGTTATTCCTAAGTTGTTGTTGATACGAGGCTAAAAAATGGAGATGAATATTACATGAGTAATTTTTAAGGGTGCAAAAATAGGTGTAGAAGTGAGTTTTTAAAATTGTTGATACAAGGTTAAGAACCAAGTGTCTTAGTGGAGCCAGTTAGAATGAGTCACGAAAGAAGGAAAAATAGGCTATAAGTTTGAGAGAGAGAGAGGATGCCCACCCTCCAAATTAAATTTTTTACCCCTTCCTCTCTCAGGTTAAAATTTATCCCCCAATGAGCACCACTTGGAGAGTAATTTTTAAACCCTTAAATATTCCCTCTCCACTTTTTTGCACCGAAAGCCTTAATCATTACTGTTGTAATGTTAAATCTCATTACCCCCTCATCAGAAATCTCCTTAAATGAAATCTGTTCTTATACATAATCAATGCACTTTTGTGGATCGGTTCTGTGAACTATAACTGATATTAATGGCAATTTTATTTTCAGGGGCATCAATGATACTTGCAGCCTTGGCAGTGGAGGCTGGTTTTCCTGACGGTGTCTTAAATGTCATTCATGGAACGAATGTAATATTTGCTTCTCTTGAATCCTTTTATTCCTTATTACTCACATTATCATAAAATAATTTATAGAGGGATCAATTGACTGTAATGTCATTTTAGGGTGTTACATAGAATATATGCTGTTTTGAGGGCCCTTTCTGGTTTTCTTGGCAAGCTGCATTTTCTTGCAAATTATATGTAAGTGAGATTCCCAACTGGGCCCGACATCCATTTTTTCGAGATGGTGCATTTGTTTTTTCGAGATGGTGCATTTGTTTCATAGAACGGCTTTTGTTGTTGAGATTAGTTGGTTTGCTTTTAATGAGGAATTGGCAGCTGTCTGATGTAACAAAAACCTAATATGGTTTTGGGTGGGATTGGATTCAAGGAACACTTATAAGACATTAAAGTCGATCATTTAATTTACTCATCTCAACAAATTTCTGCAGGATATTGTTAATTACATATGTGATGATGACGATGTAAAGGCTATATCGTTCATTGGTTCAGATCTGGTGAGTTATTTCAAGATTAAACTGCACACTGATTACAATTATATTTGTAATGTTCAAAGTTTGAATACCATTGATTTGTGTGTGCAGACGTGCTTCCAATCTGATAGCAGACTAATATTTCCTTTCATTCTTTCATGTTATAGTGCAATTTCTATAATAACATACACAGTTGCAACTTTGAATAGACTTGTTGAATGTTACCCCTGCTTTTGTTAGCAAGTCAAGATCATTAGAAAGATAGAAGGACAAAGGAATTTCTCATCTTGATTATGCTTATAATAGACTGATGTATGCAAAATTAATACATCAAGTCAAATCCTTACACTGACATTCTGTGCTTGGTCTTTGTTCACCACTTGTAACTTGTTTTCCAAGGCTGGTTTGCATATATATGCTAGGGCAGCTGCCAGAGGGAAGCGTGTTCAGGTGAAAACCTCCTTTTTCTCCTCTCTGATTTTCTCTTGTGTGCGCAAGTGCATGCATGCACATGTTTTTATTTCAGGAAAAGACTTTGGGCATGAAAAGGAGGGCCACAGATCACAATATGAACAGGTCAAGTCTGTTGATTTTGTGGGACCCAAAAGTCAATGGCCATGACCATTTCTTGTTGTTATGTGTGCCCTCCCTTTTGTGCTGTATACAGCACTACTCTTTTCATTCTAACATCTTGGGTTGAAAATTTGTTTTACTTAAATGGGCTTCAAAACTAATTATCTGCTTTTTTTTTATCCTTAGTCTAATATTGGAGGAAAACATCATGCTATTATACTGCCTGATGCAAGCATAGATGATACTTTGAATGCTCTGGTTGCTGCTGGCTTTGGTGCTGCAGGACAGCGGTGCATGGCATTGAGCACAGCTGTTTTTGTTGGAGGTTCATCAGCATGGTATTTTTATTTGTTTGTTTGAGCTCTTAAATAATTTTATTTCCCATTCTTTATCTGAGCTAACTCTATTCTTACATATTATAATGTAAAGTCTGTGACCTCCAGAAAAAAAAAATGTTATTTTGGCTTGTTTGTTAGTAAAATCCAACTTCTTGTGGGATGGTTCCTATTTGTGAATTTACAAATTTTAGGCAAGTGAAATCTGTTGACAAGATATGCTGGCAAAAAAGAGTTTAAAGAAGGGAGTAATTTGTGAAGAAATTGAGCGCTGAAAAGGAAAGAAAATGATATTAGAAGTTGTCCTGGGTAATTGTCACGCTCCCCCTTTTCGTTCTCTTGCTTGGCAAAATTTTCCACAAAAGATATCATTTATCCTGGTTAAAATTATTTCGCGTGCTGTATGTTAAAGAGATCCAAAAAAGCTCATCTTCTCTCAACCCTCTAAATTATGTTTTAGCTATCACCATTTAGCAATATACTTTGCGACCAAGACTGTAGTATTCTTTTCCACAGGACTGGGATCTTTTTGAAGGGATATGATTTCTTGAGAATCCAATGCTTTTCTCTGCTGTCCATGTGAACAATTATCAAAATGTTGCTTTAATCATCTAGAGCAGCGATGATCACATTTTAAGGTGAGGAAAAGGAGGGGATGCTGTGGAGAAATTTAACAATTACCTTCTAATAGAAGTTTAGTTAGATTGTGATTGTAGACCTAGTCCAATTTGAGCACACAAAAAAGTTCATCTTTCATTGCTTTCTCAACTCTTTTAGTTGCCAAAAGTAGTAGAATCACTAATAACCATTCTTCTCTAAACCTGGTTTATGATACTGCCAAAAGATGCTGGTTTATCTTGTCACATGGTAGCTTCATAGGTAATTTCATGCACATAATATCTATGACACCAACATGGATGTTGTAACAATATTTCCAGGGAGCATGAACTTGTGGAGCATGCCAAAGCACTTAAAGTTAATGCAGGGACTGATCCCAGTGCAGACCTTGGTCCAGTGATTAGCAAAGAGGTAAAAACAGTATGATTGAACATGCTTCAATTTAACTTGCAATATGAGAAGAGTGAAATTGAGATCTGGCTTTCCATCATACATGAATTCTCTATTGGCATTATTTTATGTCATGCATGTTTTTCAAGTATGCTTGTTCAATGCTCAATTGCTTTGTTGGTTTCTGTGTGTTATATTCTCGAAGGCATGTTAAATTTGCAGGTAAAGGATCGCATATGTAGACTAGTTCAGAGTGGTGTTGACAGTGGTGCTAGGCTTCTTCTTGATGGGAGAAACATTGTGGTACATTGTTTGTTTCTATCTTTTATAAGATGATAACTTTGTGTAGGTTCCTCATTTGTTGTTTTTTACTTGGAGTAATATGTGTGCATGTGTGTAGTTTCTTCTGTATGCTTGTGTGTAAGCAGGTGCTAGATTTGCAACTGCCATGTACAACAACACAAGCATGCTAACATAGACAAACCACTTTCTTTCTGTTGTATAGGTTTTTGCTTGCGCTATTTATCTCGGGTTAAATATTGTATTCGTTTATTAGGAGAAATAGCATACTGGAATTTAAATTCCTTGTTTGGACTCATGTATTTTTGTCATGACTCTGAAAGGCATTTTGTAATAATTCCTCATGGCTATGGGCTCATGGGGCAGTTAAAAAAAATATAATTAACATGACCTCAAATTTTTTTTTCTGGCCCAAGCTATTATACATCAACTGTTTAGCTAAACATGTGGATCAGATTTCAAAGTCAGGAGTACGATGTGTTTCTCCTATCTGGTCAGTGGAACTGAAAATGCCTAATTCATCTTTCCTGCTGGAATACTATCTCACATGGTGTTGGTTTAAAAAATACACATATGGAGATTAAGCTGTCATTTTGCAAATCAATTTCACTAAAAGAATTATTTAATTCAAGTTTAAATTGTTTCTTAATCTTTTTTTTTTGTTCAGTGTTGGGAATAATTTCAAAATCCTTGGTTTATGTAGAAAAACAAGATTTGTAGGCAAGACAGTGTTTTAGATGAGAAGATACTATTTGTTTGTTCATGAGGTGATCATTAAGTCATGTAAAAATGGATTGAATAGTTTGTGAAACATTTCCTAGAAGATATATTGCCAATCACTTAGATTTTTCTTTATGCTGTAACTTACTGTGAAGGCAAGAGATGCTGCATCAGTGCGGCTTTTTTTAATTTGTTTTTGAAGGTTGAAAAAGATATTTGTTCGGTTTGTTTGAAATGACTTTAAAGGGTAAAGGAATTTAAGAGTGCTTGATGGTTTATGACCACCATCCACATCAATATTCTATATTTTTTTTTTAAATCAACAAGGATAATATGTCAAAGAACACTATTAGATTTTACTAAATTCATGATCAACAAGGATGCAGTAGCTTATCATGGTTTCATATTTGGTATTCAATTCAATGATAGTAAATGTTGCATTGTCACTTTTAGAGCCATGTTATTGTGATTAAAATAAAAATCTTGAATGACAAGTGCCACATCAATTAGTAATCAAGTGCTTGTAAAATTGTTAGTTCTTTTGGCATTGCTCATCCACCTGATTTTCTCTTTGATTTCGGTTTTCTAGAATTTCTTGATAGCATTTTTCATTTCCTATTCTGTATGGAATCTTTCTACTATATAAGGACCAAGGTTCTGTGTAAATGGGATTTGCTTGTTTTGCCCTGATACAAGATTCTAATCAGAACATGAAATGGAATTGTAATGAAGTAGAAGTCTTGTGGTAGTAATGAGCCATTAGAGAGTAGCAAATAGTGTAACCAATACTTTGTCCATTCCATAGAGACTGTCCTCTTTGACTATGCACACATAACAAAAATGGCTATTTATGTTATTAATTAAAAGTAGTTAGAGAACAAGTCATCCAGCTTTTATTGAGAGGCAAATTAGAATAGCAGGATAATGGTTTGACATTTTAGAGTGGACATATAGGGCAAACTAAAAAAAGGGAAGGACACTCCTCACGGGAGGGGGGAGGGGATTTCTAGTTGATCCTGCTTCACCATGAGCCCACTCACTCAAATTATGTGGGACCAAAGTGATTACAGCACCCACCTCTTCCTAAGTTTGTTTTAATAGCGAGCCAAGCTCACCCAATTAACTCTCCCTTGTGTGATGTTAGGGAGTGTTAAATGATCTAACTTTGAAAAATTTACTAAAGTAAAATAATTTCTGAATTGACTGAATAAAAATGGATAATACCTTCAACTCTTCTTCCTAGGATTGCATCATGAAGTTTGAGGAAAGTCAAGGAGAGAGCTCAATTGCTCAAATAGGAGCAAAGAGAAGTGTTTGCTGAAACATTAAGAGTCAGTATGAACTTAAGTTCAAACAGTGGAAAATTTGATGTTTCAGCTGTCAAAAAGAAAAGGACATTAGAAGACCTTGTCTAGACACTGGAGAGAAAGCAAAAGGTGAGTGTTTGTATACGTAGCTCTGAAAAGGAGCAATGCTTGATTCTGACTTTTTTTTTTCATGATTGATTTCTACATTCTAATAGAGGTTTCTCTATTTGTGAGCCTAAAGGAGAAAAAAATTGTTGGGAAAAAAGGAAGGCCATTGTTCGTGCAGGGAAAAGTTGACCTAGTTTCTGAATTGTATTGTGAGGACTGAGGACCATTGAAGCTTTGCATGTTCCTTAATTGAAGAAAAACCTCATTTCCTTGAGTACTCTAGATTCCTAGGAAGCATGTTTATGATAGGAAGCATGATTGTACTCCAGATTCTAGGTTTTATTAAAAACGTTACTGTGAGAGGCTGGGATATGTAATATGAAGCATGGTTTCTTCTGTCCCTGGAGGGGGTTGAATTGACCGAGTCACATAAATTGTTATTGTTTCCTCCTTTCTCAATTTTCTATTTCATTTTCTAATATCTTCTCATCTCTAGTTTAACTGTGACTTTGACCTTGAAGGATTAACTATTATAAGTCTTTCTTGATCTTTAATTCAATTCATGAAGCTGAGCTTGGTTATAATTTTATAAGGAAGTTTTCTTTTTAATCTCCAGTTACAGTGTCTTGAGAAATAAAATGGATCCTTGATAAGCTTTTTAGACACAATGAGATTTCCATTGTTGGATTGTTCACCATTGGCACAAGTTGAGATCAAATGCAAAATATTTGAGTTCTCTGCGGATTGAATGTACTGGTTCAAGGTCATTCTCTCTTTACACGCCCCTGTGTGTGGACTGACCCTATAAAATGATTAGTCTCTGCTGTATTTGTTGTGCTTTTCACTTTTCCACATCTGAATTACATCTCATTGTTGCCTTCTCCAGGTAAAAGTTCGGTTTAATAGTCTCTGTGATGAGTGATATAAAATTTTTCTTTCTTTCTTTTTTATAATTCAATTGCCGGAGAGTTTAATTTACTAATCTAATTAACTTTATTTTGTAGGTTCCAGGATATGAAAATGGAAGTTTTGTTGGTCCTACAATCTTATGTGATGTTACAATCAGCATGGAATGCTACAAGGTATCCATTTCATGCTTTTTACTCTTTTATGGCTTCAGAATGAATGGACTTGGATAATTTATGATTCTCAGTGGAAGAAGAGTTGAACCAAAGACCTTGCCATAATCTTGACAGCGATGTTTGTGTTGAGCAGGAAGAAATTCTTGGGCCAGTCCTGCTCTGTATGCAGGTAATTTTCTTTTTTCTTAGATTGTTGCTTTTGAGTGAATCCTTTGGGAATTAGCTGGAGAATGGTTAACAATATCTGTTATTTGATAACCCACAGGCAGACAGCCTAGAAGAGGCCATAACCATTGTAAACAGAAACAGGTACATATTTTAACTCCTCTCTTAATCCTCAGGCTGCCATTAGAACGTGTCTTATATGTTCATCATCATAGAGATGTGTTTGTTGATTCAGTGTTTGTTGCAGTTTTCAAACATGTAACTTTTCCTCCATTCTTACCAGACTTAATATACCATGCAAACTTTTCCCTACCTACTTTTTTTTTTCAGAATATTTGTAGATTGTGACAAGAAATAGTTTTAGACATATAAAGCCTTGAAAGGAATTGGAACCTTCTCAAATATATTATCTGTTCAGTATTCACACATCCAAATATCTCCCTAATTAGTCATTATTTGGGGAGTACTTGCACCTTGTTTGGATTCTCATATCTATACCTTTGTAGGTATGGGAATGGAGCTTCCATTTTCACTACATCTGGTGTCGCTGCGAGGAAGTTCCAGAATGACATTGATGCTGTGCTGGTAAGCCAACGTTTTTCCATATGGTGTGGGAAATGAAGAATTGCTTTTGTCAAAATGCATCTTGAAGATTCTGTTCCTTTCTAGAAGATTTGTCCCCTTACGGAAAGTGCCATTCAGGTTGGAAAGTGTCTTGATGGGGCAACAGGAGGGAATGGAAAATTTGACCTCAGCAAATGATTATCTTATGTTGGATATTGTGATAATTTTTTCAGTGGAATCCAAGTTTGCTGAATGTAGACGTTAGTTGGTCAATAGGAGGACTGGGTTCAAGCCTTTGATGTTTGTCATGTTGTAGATACAATAGAGGGAGAGCTTGTGACAAACAAAAGAAAATGTGTTCCTGGCAGGTTTTCTTAGAGTTTAGGTATTCTCTGCAAGTGTGAACTACATCTTATTTTGTATTACAGGTTGGAATCAATGTTTCTGTTCCAGTTCCATTGCCATGCTCCTCATTTCATGAAGCTAAGGTGTCTTTTGCTGGCAATCTAAATTTTTGCGGTATAATTCCTTCAAACCCTCTCTCAGGCACACACATTACTTGGAGCAGTGGTTGGACCATTTATGAAATGCAGCTATGGAGCTCTTTTTTTTCTGTTTCTGCATGCAGGAAAGACAGGTGTGCAATTTTATACCCAGATTAAGACAGTTGCGCAACAATGGAGAGAGTTACCTAGCATAGGAGTCTCGCTGTCTATGCATACATCGAATGAGATGGAAATGACAAGTCGAGGGGTTTGCTCAGCATTGCCTCCATCTGAGAGAGATTCACCTGGCAAGACAGTGTCACCGGCTATGTCACTGGCGCCAGAGAGAGATCCTCAGAAGCATAGAGAGCTGCTGTGTGAGAATTTACCAAAATCAGGAGGGTCATCAGTGCCCTCAATAACTGACAAGGATTTGCATAACCAGGAGGC
>Ga0307509_10007240_pt1 | contig 14597 bp, 19 predicted proteins | sample 10_EM_MG_FD_202245 | JGI IMG/M metagenome (GOLD analysis project Ga0307509, IMG submission 202245) | Populus trichocarpa ectomycorrhiza microbial communities from riparian zone in the Pacific Northwest, United States - 10_EM | ecosystem: Host-associated > Plants > Roots > Unclassified | place... | reverse complement strand
GCATTTTGGGCTCCGCCCAGCGACACAGAAGCCAGGATGTGGCATACGTCTTTATTAAAAGAAGATGGCTAGAAGCAGACAGCACGGGGTCAAGGTGGAACAAGAGTAGCACTCGCATATTACTCGGCACCAGATGGCAGTCGTCACGTAGTCGACGATAATTGTGTGCCGGGTACCGCAGATCAAAAGTCGCCGGGAGGGAAATGGGAGCGGTAATCCAGAACTGGGTACAGCTCGCGGAGCTGTCGGATAAGCGTATACTCCACGAACGCGTGGTGTGACTTTCACATCAGACATCACCCGAGCTAAATAACGCAGGACGTAAGTGATGTCCAGACAATAGACCATATAACCCGTTTCACATCGAAGATAATGAGGTCAAAATGAGGACGCTTGGACACCTCTAGTCGAATGAAGGGGCCCGGGATAATGGGTCAGAAAATTATGATTAAAGAGAAGCTGAGCAAGCTGTGCGCCTCGTGGACTGTTCAAGAGCCGTCAGAACCAAGCACACAAGGCTATATGTCGTTGGGTTTGAGGAAGCTGGCAATGAGAGAAGGTAACTTGTGCCATAAACGGGAACATTGGTTTTCTTTAAAGGGGTTGAACCAGGAGGGCGTGCTGACAAGGCGGACACGAGGCTGCCTATGTACGGGTTATCCTTAACCGGATAGCGGTGCAAGGAACTGCAGTACGCCAGGGATTAGAACGCCCATAATATTAGATTCGGTCGATTTGATGGAAAGAAAGTAGGACAACACTGCCTCCGTGGGAACTATCAGGGTAGGTGGCCCAATGACGGGCTGACAATCAATGTGTGTGTTGATCTCTGTGTTTGTTTTGTTGTGTTGAATCCACGAGTGATCCCACGAGTTCCCCACGTGCACGTCGGCTGTTCCTCGGCTCGGCTAGAAGCACATGACGTGCTGCCGTGGCCAACCCGTTTTTGGTGGGACGTTTGGCTACTCGGCGTACATCTGCTACACACTGGATGAAAGAAAGAGCTGATCCATCAGCCTTGCCACGTCACATTCTACGCCTGCGAAGCCACTCATAGGGAAGGTTGGGAAATCTTCGGGGTGAGGAAGCCCTGGCAGTCTGGGAATATTCTCGGTTCATTGCCATTTCCAGGAACTACAGGTCCGTGGGGGTGTCAATTTGGGGTCTGGGCAGGCACTCGTGAGCGCCGGACGTCAACCCATCACCATCACCCCTTGGCATCCCTTCCTCCCCACCGCCCACCTCGTCCTTCCTTCCCCCCCTCAACCATGGCCGAGGATCGCCCCATCTCGACGGTTAACTCGGAGTATGCCACTCCCCCCGCTTCCGTGCTGGCTCTCGACGGTGCACTCGAGCCTCCCAGGGCATCCTTCTTCAGTCCTGGTCCCTCCATTGCCGAAGAATCCTCGCGTGATTCCCGCGCGCTGAGCACGACTGGTCCAGAAGTCGACAAGGAAGCTCCCGTACTGGCCCTCGACAGTGCGCCCCTCGAGCCTCCCAGGGCGTCCTTCTTCAGTCCTGGTCCCTCCATTGCCGAAAATTCTTCGCGGGATTCCCGCGCAGTGAGCGCGACCGGTCCAGAAGTCGACAAGGAAGCTTCCACCCCCGCCCACTCCACCGCTCTGCTGCCAGCAGGCAAGTACTCGGAAGACCCTGCTTCTCATTATGCCGCCAGATCCCGCCCTTTTTATCGCCGTCCCGTTTGGTTGGCCATCGCCCTTGGTGCTCTTGTGGCGCTTATTCTTGCCGTCATCCTCCCCGTGTACTTCACTGTGATTCGCAAGAGCAACAACAATTCTAGCGCGGCCAGCAATAGCCCCAGCAGTAGCAGTGGCACCACTAGTAGCGCTGGTCCTACTGCTACTGGCAGTCCGAACACTCCCTCTGGTGCGATTACGGGTGGTGATGGTTCCACGATAATATCCGGTAACACCTCGTTCGTCTATAAAAATCCTTTCGGAGGCTACTGTGAGTTTTTTCTTACCTCAACTACTTACGTACATGGGCGCCTGACGGGTGCCGCGTGATAACCCGCCTTGCACGCGAACTACCTGCTTCGTGTGTGTGTATTTACGGTCCCTCTTGGCTGTTGGGGGAACCCGCTATGGGCCCTGTGGGCTTTAGGAGGGCGTTCCTGGGTTCCCGACAAGAGGGGAATATTTTGGACTTCCCCGCTTCATTAACTTCCTAGTCTATTTCACATGCTGACAGTGTTGTTGATAATGATTTCACCTTACAGGGGTTTATGACCCTAACGATCCTTTCAATAATGGCGCTAGACCTAACTCTTGGACAAAGCCCTTGAACGAGAGCTGGGATTGGACGACTGACAAGGTGTATGGCGTGAACATAGGCGGACTCTTTGTTCTCGAACCGTTTATCTCTCCTGCGTTATATGAGAAATATTATCCCACGGCGGTTGATGAATGGACCCTCAGTACAGCAATGGCAGCCGATACGGGCCCTGGCGGTGGATTGCAATCGCAATTGGAGGCTCATTATGACACATTCCTCGTGGGTCCCATCTCCCGTCTCTTCGTCCGTAGCGCTCACCTGTCCTTGGACCCAACGCACTACCGCCGCGGCGCTTGTTTGGACACATTCATTTGTAGACGGAGCAAGACTTTGCCGAGATGGCAGGGGCGGGGTTGAACTGGATTCGTTTACCCATTCCGTTCTGGGCCATTGAGACCTGGGAAGGAGAGCCCTTCTTAGCGAAGGTGTGCTGGAAGTGGGTATTGGGCGTGGTCTTGCAGACAATGACCCTTTGTATTATTTCCATACTTGAGGAGGTGGCACTAATCTTTCCTTTACAGATACATCCTCCGGGTCTTTGCTTGGGCGCGTAAATATGGTCTTCGCATCAACTTGGACTTGCATACTATTCCTGGGTCTCAAAATGGTGCGTGTTGATTGCGCATGCTATTCGGCCCACCTATCTGACATTCTGACAACATTTCCTTTTTTGACATCTCACGTATCTTCCCCTACGGCTGCTCGTGCCGTGATCAGCCTTCAATCATTCCGGAAGATTTGGACAAGTCAACTTCATGAACGGGATAATGGGTATTGCAAACGCCCAACGTACTCTGGACTACATTCGCATCATCACTGAGTTCATCTCCCAACCCGAGTACCGCGACCTGATCCCCATATTTTCAATTGTCAATGAAGCACTGATCTCCACAATTGGACGACCCCAGTTGACCGCTTTGTAAGTGTATGCTCCATCATTGTCCCTTATCCTCTACTTCCCTTCCGCCCGTCTTGATTCTCAATGTCGTACATTTATCACGTTCTGATCACCATCCTTATTTGTCCAATGTTCTGATGGCATTGCACGTCTCGATCTTACCTGGACACTGCTGACGTACCTTATTCCTATCACACGTAGTTACCTCCACGCCCACGACATGATACGAGGCATAACCGGTTATGGTGCAGGCAACGGGCCATACATCGCCGTTCATGACGGGTTCACAGGCCTCGCTCCGTGGGCAGACTTCCTCCCTGGCTCAGATCGGTTCGCCCTCGATATGCATCCTTACTTGGCGTTCAATGGAGACGCGAACACTTCACCGATTACTGATGACGATGGGTCTGGGACTGGTGAGCTTGGCGGTGTCTATGTAGGGCGGGCATGCGGCTGGGCAGCGGATGTAAAAACCAGGTTCGCTTTTTCGCCTCATCTTGGGCGAACCAGACATTAACCAATTTGCGTGGCAGTCAAACTGCGTTCGGATTGACTTTCTCTGGCGAGTTTAGCAGTGGCTACAACCCGTGTGGCTTGTTCCTCCTGGGAGTCGATAACAATGATACGACAACCGGGGCTTGTGAACTTTACACTGATTCGTCAACCTGGGATGCAACATTGAAGCAAGGTGTCCTTGATTTCACACTAGCAAGCATGGATGCGCTGCAAAATTGGTGGTTCTGGACGTGGAAGGTAAGTTCGGGCCTCATGCCAGCGCTGATTGCTTTTTGTCAAGTCTGATCCCTGCGTGTGTCGACAGGTTGGTGCCTCCTCTGCCTCCGGCAGAGTGGAGTCGCCTTTGTGGTCATACAAGCATGGACTAGAGAACGGTTGGATACCGCCGGATCCCCGCGTGGCCCTCGGAAAGTGCAAGCCGTTTGGCGATGACACCCCCTTCACAGGCCCATATTCTGCGTGGCAAACAGGTGGTGCCGGAGCAGGCACGATCGCAGTATCGGCATCCTTCCCGTGGCCGCCTACCACAATATCAGGCATTGGAGGGGACGACTACGCCGCTCTGCCCACGTACACGCCGACTGGTTCCATCTCGACACTACCGCCTCCTGAACTTACACCCTCGGTATCACAGGGGAATGGCTGGGCCGATCCGCAGGATACGGCGAGCGCGATGGTCACCGTCTCTGGATGTAGCTACCCCAACGCTTGGGACTCGGCTGGCGCCGTTGCACCTACCGCCGCTTGCCCGGCTGGCGCCGCGCCGCTTGTTTCCGCGACTCCTGCGGTTACGAGTGCGGCAAGTGCTGCCTCCACCACAACCTCGACAACGGCAGCTGTTTGAGCTGGGTTGGAGTGGCGATGGGGATGGCAAGAGTATACCTTAATTTGGGCGTTGCTCCTCGCTCCCCAGCGCATGGAACGTAGAAGGGCTGTGTTTATGTTATTCAACGATTGGTGCTACGGATATTGGATACCCCGGTTTGCACCTCATACTGATTTTGGATGGAGCACATGGTTTTTTTTCTCACTTCACTACGGACATGGATACTTTGACGCACCTCGGGTGCGAGCACGTTTCACGTTTCTGACGTACTTTTAGCATTACCCTTCTCGATTCCTTCATGCATATCTGCATACATGCATGGTCCACTGACGGTTGGAATAGTTACATACCATACCGATGCAGGGATACGACTTCCGAGACGCTGAGATGACTTTTTACTATTTTCATTTAGGTATCTGGTGGTATTTTTGTCTGCAGAATATGCACATGATTTTGACGCGCTTTTGGATGGGGTGAAGAGAGCTTCCGACGTCTGACCTCAAGCGGAGCGTCACCCAGTTGCGTGTCCATCGGACAAGTCCCGTGTCGCGGGAACTAGGCGCAACGAACCTGAGGCATGTGTAAGTCAAGTGGTGTAGGCGCACACATTAACAGTCCCCGCTGGTCGATCAACGTGCGGATCTGGGCCGTCCGATAAACTCGTACGTACGAGGCGCATTTACCACGCCCGGGGATTCCGAAGATGGAGAACAAATGGGGATAGCGTCATCCGCCTGCCGCACCCGACAATGACGATGACGCCGCCTAAGTGGGTTGGACTCATTCGCGGCTGCTCTCGACTGTACGTCACACACGCGTGCGCAAAAGGGGAAGGGGGGGGGGGCCTGGGATTGAGCGCTATGAACGCGCTTGGCTCACACACCCACCCCCTCTCCCACCCCTCCTTGGGGGTTTGGTGGGAGAAATGATGATGGCGGGGGCCCAAAAACCACGACGGGAACGCGCTGTCTGATCCCTCGCATCGTTTCTCACAGGTTGCCTCATCAGGGTTGTCACATCCCCCACTTTCACGAGTTTTGACTCCACCCACTAACCCCCGTGGTCGGCGGTGCACCACTTACGCCCTCCTGTCCAAAACGGCTTGCGGCGTTGGGCGTTGGCCTTGTCCCCCCATCACGCATGCTGCCGCCTGTCGCCTGCCGGGCGGCGGCGGGGCAGCAAAAAGGCACTTTTTTTTGTGTGCGGGTGTTTTGGCGTGGCATTGAACGTGCTTGCTGTGCGTTCTCTGCGGGGCCAGTTGGGGATGTATTGTCTGCATCGTATCGTATCGTATTGTATTGCGTATTGTGAGAGGCGCGGCCCGCGGCCGGCTCGCGGAGATCGATCCGATCCAGCAATTGTTAGATTTTTTTTTCACTTTCTTTTTGTTTATTTTTAGTCAAGACAACACTGGGAGAGTGGAGGAGAGGCGAAGCGAAGGGGGGAGGAAGTGGTTGGCGTGGTGAATGGGTCAAAGAGGCGAGCGAGAGAAGGAGGTGAAGTGACCGGATTGCCACCGTCATCCTCGCGCTTCCCTCGCGAACACGATCTGATCCACGGTTGCGAGCACCCGTAACTCGTGCGAGGAGAAGAAGAGGAAAGATACCAAAATAGAGGATGACGGGCGCCGGTGAGCAGAATATTTTCCCCTTATGCTTTTTTTATTCTCAGGCCATTTCGCTCGAAAGACGCGTTCTTGTTCGTCGGAAGGAGGGCGGGCGTACTTGGCATTGGCATGTTGTTGGGTTGGAGGGGGGGGTGTTGATCGGTTTGGGTGGTAGGTGGGCCTCGGCCGGCCTGCCGGCCGGATAGGCAGGGACCAGACGAACGGGCGATGCCGGGCCCTCGGTCATGGAAAGCTTCGTTTGGAGAGGATACGCAATCGGGACAAATTAACTTCACTGCCAGACGCGATAACGTTATTGTGGTGTTCGTCTTGAGATGTCGGGGCTGAGGGAGAGGGGGGAAGTTCTTCTGCTTCTGGCGGCGGCGCGGGGGTAGAACGTTCGCGAGTGTCCTCTGAGAGGGGACGCCTTTCTCTTTATCTCTCTGGCTATGTGATGGGATTCCTTTGTTATGTGGAGCATTGTCCCCTTTTCCTCATCAGATTGCTACATCTGGGTGGGCGAATATGCCCCCGAGGGTGTTTCGGCGAATAGGTAGGTAGGTAGGTAGGTAGGACGGGACTCGCGAGAGGGTGGGTTCCGAGGAAGAGCGGAAGCTTGTGTTTCTTACGCACTGGTCATGACCGACAAGTCAGTCAGCTTGCTAATGAATCACTTTTCCGGGTATCTGAGAATCTCTTGTGACGTCTCCAGTGACATATCAGCGTGATCAATTAGCGGGGGAATTGATGTGAGATGCGCTAGGCTTTAGCCAATTACGCGGGTCCCGATCATTGGGTGGGGGATTTTTTGCGGCAAGTCAACTCTATTCGGTATGGAACCTGGCCGGTTTTGGCAGGCAGCCAGATCGTTCCATGCGCCGATGGCACTCACTATTTGGCATGGTGCAGTCAACGGCCAAGGCAATTTCCGCATGATAGCTCGTGTTTTTCCCTCTTGCCATCTACAGGAAGGTGAATCCATGCAGCGTGTCTTCACCATTGGGTGCGCGTGACGGCACGATGTGAAACACGTCGAGAGATTGAGCAGAAAGGTGTTCCAGAACCGGCGATGCGATTGGCTCATATACGGGATAAGCGCCGTCGTTTTATTGGCCCAGGTGGTTGGTGCTACTTATTAGCTAATTTGACCCAAGCGGTGTCTGTCTTTCTGGCGAGTCAATCGCGCTCTTGTGAAATTTATCCGAAATCGGGTCGCACAATGGTGCGCGGGGTCGCGGGACCATGCTCGGTCGCGGAAGAGGTCTATTTTTTGTAATTTTAAAAAAATAATTTTTAATCCATCCGGTCGTTGCTGGGGCCCTGTCGTTATTCGCGACTCTAACATGAAGCAAGTGACAACCACGGGAAGAAGGGTACTTGCAGTAAGTGTGTGGTGGAGCACGAAAAGTGTGGATCCTTCCATGTTGCCGATGGCCGTAAAACTGGATTGGGGTTACGTGACCCCATTAAGAGTTGTATATTACCATATCCGGGTTGCCGGTACTTTTCCCATCCCGTCGCAGTGCTCGCTGAGGACGATGCTGTTCAGGCAAGTGAAAATCTCGTGCTACTCCACTAAAGGCAATGAGCGGGGACAGAGTGCCCGGGTGGTTAAGCGACCCGGAAAGAAAAAAGAGAACCATGGATGCTGTCCACACAGCGTCCAGGACAGGGGAGTGGTTCGACTCGGAACGGGGATGGAGAAGGGATTGAGGGAAACTGACCGAAAAGGAAAAGTGGTTTAATTATCGCGTGGGTGGGGTCACGGTAAGGTGGGTTCGAGTCGAGCGGCTAACGGAAATGTTTAAGCTGGCATAGATCTACGATGCGTGTGAGACCGAACAAAGATGGGTTGAATTGGCTTCTTGTATTCGGTAAGTGGACTCCGACGGGAAGGCATGCGCCGATTCCTCGTCGAGAACTGTTGCGTTCCCATCTCACATAAACTTAGTGTACCCAAGATATAATCCACCTCGTTTTTAGTTAGCCTTGCTTTCTCTAGTCTCCCGTTAGCCTCCTCGCGCTCTTATACCTTCATCCTAGCGCGTTTCGCTCACCTCTCCCGACCTGTCATTCTCTTTTTAGCCCGTTCCCTTAGTCCACTCTTGATGGCCAATTCCTCTTCCCTCTCAGATTTCGTTCGCATGACAGCGGTCGATGACCTCTCATACCCCTTGGCGTGCGACGACAGGACCCGAGACGCTGTCAATACTATTGTCAGTGGCAGGAAGAGCTGGAAGACCCTCAAGGGAAAGGGCGAAGCTGTCTGGCCTCCATACCTCGAGGCTGCGCTGATAGAAGGTGCGCCGTCCCCTCAACTCCCCCTTACCTTTCTCTCCCTCCCCCGACTTAACCTTTCATTCTTCTCCCCAGCTCTCGATAAGTACCGTCCAGAGACCTCGCGTTCGACCCGCTCTCTGAGCAGGTTCCCAAACCGCAATCGCTTCATCTCGGATTACATTTTCCATGTCACCGGCAAGCGAAGGACTGCTAAGCAAGTCGGCAGTCGGCTTCAGCAACTGCGGGACACCTGCGGCGGGAAGAGAAGTCAGTACATCTTCTACCTCCCTCCTCCACTTCTCCATGCTCATCCATCGGTGACTCCCTCACAGTTCTCAAGCTTCTATCTAACCGCCACTTCTCGCCTCCCACCGAGGCGCATGAGGTTTCACCTTCGCTCGAAGATGCACACGTTTCAGATGGCGCCTCTTCTAGTCCATCTGCCTCGGAACGTGCCACCGCCGCCCGTGGACATGCCCCGGTCCGCACCGCCCGCGCCCTCGTCCACATCGATGTACTTGCGGCAAATGAACCCTGGTCACCATCAGTTGATGCCGGTATCGTTATGGGGAATCCCCTTATGACACCGCCCCACTCTCCAGAGGCGCATACATTCTCGCAAACCTCGCAGGTGAACATCTTCCACTCCCCGACGCCTCGCCCGCTGCGGGCTATCGACCCTGTGGTCACCTTCACGTCTCCCTCGTTTGTGGTGGCCAAGTCAGCGTGCTCTGTTTACTTTGATGGCAATTGCGTCCACACCGACGTTGCCGATGTGACCTGCACCCCCACCAAGGACGAGTCGGGGATGTATCTCTATCGGACGACCCTGATCCCCCAATATTGGGATCGCCTGTGCCAATCCCACGGTATGTTTCTAAACCTGGGCCAATCCGCATAGATTGGAGGCACTAACGTCGGGTCCAGAACCAGGGCGATATTCAATCGTTCAGGAGATAACGCAGACAGTCCAGGGGCGGTCCCCCGACGATGTCTCAGTCCAGACAACGCTTCTCACAGTTGTCTATCAACTCAATGAGGGGAGGTCATCATCTCCCGTGTCTTCTTCATCCACCGCCTCTCCAGTGAGCATACATAATCGCTATTCGTTGGACTCGTGTAATGTACGTTTCTGTGACCTCTGGAACCTGTTATCGAAAGTTCTGACGCTCTTCAAGCAGCCAGGGTACATGCAGGATCTCCCGATCTCGCCCGTTAGTGCGACCTTCAGTGAAAATGGTGACCATGTGGGGTCATACCTCACCTCTGACTGCATGGGCCCACTCCAGGAGACGACTTATCATCCTCATATTCCTTCTCTGCCTGTGGAAGATACCTTCAGTAATCGCTGGGGTGGATATGGTCCACCAGCATCCGAAACGTTATTGTAAAATCTGCATCGTCTCCTTACTCGCATGCCGACTCTCCAACTGCATTTATTGTATATCATAGGGTGAGCTGGAAGTTCATATTCTGCCTCGTCATGTAGCTGATTGTCTGTACCAGACGTTTCTCAACTGAGCGCCTCACCCCGACATTGTAGCACTACGCAGTCTTCCACCCGCCTCGCTTGCATAACCTCAATCTCTGCGGGGCCCCGTTGATACCTCAGAAATGCCCCCAAGGGGTGCTGTCTCATCGTTTCTGTCTTTTTACTTTTGCTCTGTCTAACTCGTGCCTTTCGTTCCGTCCCGGTTGCCCCCTGCACTTTGCTTTACCATCTGCGCATTATAGTTCAGTTACCTTCCCATGCAAATTGTCTTTTCCTCTATGTTCCTCTCAATTCTTGTTTTCCTTGTGCTCTCTCTGCATGATTTAGGCTCTCTGCCACTGTTACCCTCCGATGTCATGCCCGTCGCCCGGGGAGGAAAGAAGTAATGTACTAGTTGCCTGCCTTATGATTATAGACCTACCATTTCCTCTGCTCAACGGCGTGCGGCGAATTGTGTTGAGTGGCCCACGGGGAAAATGCCCCGTGCCGCAGTGCACCTGGGGCACGTAAATTGATCGGAACCACACACCCGGTACACTGGTACTGTCCTTCACTTCCGTGGGAACGATCGGCGAGCCCTTGCAGTGGTCGAGGAAACATGTACAGCGTTCCTCCGTGAGGAGGGCCCACCCGGGCGAATACGGATATACCCGTACCGATCCTAGAGCCCACAACCTCAATAACGGGAGTGGAGAGACTTCGGGAACTGGTGTAAACCGCAACCCACATGTAAGTACAGTCATCATACGACTACTATAGTCCATCACGAGGAGCAAATCAGCTCCCGGAGCTGTCTGCCAACAGTCGGAAGCACAAGCCGGACATTTGGTGCACAAATGGGCGCCCGGGGCCCCATGAGAGGCGTGCGCACGAACGCCTATTGGCCGCCGCCGCGTTAAGTTATTTCATCATCATCATCACGTCCCGTCGCTTGCCGAAAGTTTTGCCGCCCGACTCGGCGAGAAGCCATTACAATTTCCGGAAAAGGTTATAATGAAAAAAGAAGGGCGAGGAGGGACGAGATTTGGAGTGAAATCTTTGTTTAATTTTTAAATTTACTATCCCCGGACGCGGATGCTTCCTCGTCTCCCTGCCTTGCCCCCGTGCGAGCGCGCGCGCCATACCCGGGTCACACGGAGGGGCGCCAAACCCCACCCACACACACGTACCCCCCCAATCCGCCACATGTAGCCCTTCCGACGATGACCGAGCATTCATGGTCCCGGGCGCGTCGTTGGGCCCCCCTCGCGACCGCGAGCGTCGCGGAACAAGTAACGGTATGGAGATCTCGCCGGCCCGATTTTACGGGTCCTCGAGTACCCGGAATGGGCCCCAATAGGAGCCACGCCGTTCGGCCCTGCAGTTTCTGGGCGCCGAGTAGAGCAGTCCACGGCCTTCCGAAACTGACACCGATCCGAAAGGTCCGGTCTCGGCTAGGGTAAAATAAGCAAGTAACGTCGATCCGAACCCGCAATAGTTTGACTAGTTGTGCGCGCCATGTGCAACACAACAATAAAAAGCACCGTGGCACTCTGGTTGAAATGCGTGACGTTCTGGGAGGGGTTGCGGCAAGTGGGGGGAGAGTGGGGCGTTTTGATCATGATGAGAATGAGGGGACTAACCGGCGGGGACCAACGAGACGGAGCTTCCTCATAGAGTAGAGTTATAGAACTCTTTTTCCAATTCGTGACCGACCGGGGGGGGATGCATGAAAGGTCAGGGAAGGTTGCGGCAAGCGACGGGGCTCGACCAAGAGGGCATCCGTTGCCGATCGAGTATCTTGAAGGGACGACAGGTGTGGTCAAATTGTATGAGCGTTATTCGTGAGGCAGGGGAGGGGAGAGAGAGAGAGAGAGATTCATAATTGAAGCATCACCGCATACACACGCGCACACAGATACCGAGCTTCTGCGTGGTCAACGGCGTGCTCCATCTGCGTTGAATTGGGCATTATTAGTTTATCGTGAATGGGGGGAAATCGCGATCGCGGCCAGGCCGGTGTGGATGGATGCGCCGTGCCCATTTCTGTTGGTGGCATTATCATTATGTACTTTACCGGTTATCTGCCATGTGAATTACCCCGGAAGGGGGGGGGGAGGGTCCAGCCATCAGGAGGGAAGGGTGGCTGCGCGCAATTGAAAAGGTCACGCGGCCGTTATTCGAGAACGGGACGGTGGGGGAGCAGAAGGGCCAGCCCTGGAGAAGGCTGCGGGATCCGACATGAGGGTGACAGACTCATGTCATTATTTATTTTTTTACCCCCGACCAGAGGGGGTATGCCGAGGCGGTGTGGGATTAGGCTGTGATCAGCTGCCGTCCGGTCCCCTGGGTTGGTGTGTAATGGTAATAGTGAAAACCACACACACACCCTCCTAGGGAGGAGCTCCACGACGTCAAAAGCTGGTGTCCTCCGTGTCCAAATATGGGCAAACGCTCGAAGAGACGTCCGTGTCCTAGAGTGAGATGGGACTAGGGGGAGATGAAGAGCAGCCGCACGGGCGGCGATGTGCCAAGACAAACACCCCACTTCCGACCTCGAAAGCGTTTACGCCACCCCACCCCACTGTCCACACTGGCAGGCAAGCCACGAGACGCTCGTGAGGTGCTAGAAGCACAGCCGTCATACCATTGCGTGAGAGATCCATGCCGTCGGTAGCGAGAAAACAAGCTTTGTCTAAAAAGCGCACAGAGTCATCGAAATCTGACGGCCCATCAGACGTGCCCATTGAGTTTGCTTCAAACGACAGATGTCATGATGGGGACATGAGTCACCTCATCGCGCGGCGCTGATAACGTGCAGTTAACGCAACACCCTTTTGGTGATCATGAAAAGATAAATTTATCACGGCCTAGATACAGCGGCGACCTACGAACGAAGGACGAGATGAACGCAAGGCAGAAAACGTGTGACATAGAGAGAGAAATAAAAAAGAAACATGAGAACAAAAGGGAAAAGGAGGAGAAATCACTACCTTGAAATCATCTCAATATTCCACCGCATCCTCATCATCCGCCTGCATCGTCGCAGCCTCGTCCTTTCTCTCCGGCTCGTCTGGTTTGGGTCCGTCTTGCTTCGATGTTACCTCCTCGGTGACCGTCTCGTCCACGTCCATCTTGGGCTCCGATGGGGACAGCTCAGGCTTAGGGCTCCCTGTCTGTTCGTCACCGTGGACAGGATCTGGCCTGGTATTTTCGTCTGTTTTGATGACCTCACGCTCCGCCTGCTTGCGGGCATCCTCCTCGACCACTCGTTGCCGAAGTTCCCGAATCTCGTTGATCGTGGCATCACGCTCGCTAAGAAATGAGCTCCACTCCTTCTCAACGATTTCAGCCGCCTTTAAAGCGAGTTTCATGTCAATACCGGAGCGGCAAAGCGACGTTATGACGAATTACCTCTGCTTTTCGTTTCGCAATGAAAGCCTCTTGAGAGGGGGTCAGGATCGCCGGAAGGTAATAAAGCGGTGGAGGATGTGATCGCAATGGTTCAAGGACGATTTTGGGGGAAGGTGGAGGGCTCGAATCGTCAGACGGGATGATGTCTGACGTGAGCAGGAAGTTGGCGAGGATTGGAAGTCTCGAACGACGAAGTCGATGCTGGTGAAAATCCCAAGTAGCCTTTAATTTCCCAACGTCAAAAGGAGTGCAGATGCGACTCACGATCGAGTTCTTCAACTGGGTCTCTTCCTCCTTGCGGTTTGCAGTATGTTTGTCTTTCTTCGCCTCTTCGGCTCTCCTGACAGTGTCAGTTTCTTTTCGGAGTCTATCCTGTAGCCTTTTATCAATCAACTGTCGTTTCTTGGCCTAAGGAAAGGTCAGATGCGATGTGGTTGTGACTCTAGATATACACGCGCACCGCTTCGCTGGCGTTTCGAGCCTCGTCTTCGGTTTTCGCCTTGTTCAGAGTTCCAACGAGAAGACCAAACATACTCTTGCCACGCTTGCGCTCCCTAGGCTCGACAGTCAGATCCAATCGCGGTCGTTTCCTCGCTGTGGCCACCGCAGCTGCGGAGGCCTGCGTCGGTTGGGTATCTTGCATTGTCGCGTCCGTTTCCATTGCTTCGTCTTTGGCAGGAGCTTGAATTTGTCTACATAAAATCACACAAAGGTATCAGCAAAGAGAGAATATAGCAAAACGGTGTATTTGACCAACTCGTCTGTCGACATTATTATCCCTCGAGTCAGGTTCTTTGTGGTCGAAGGGGAAAGGAGCGGACTTTGAATCGGCGGAGACGCGCGTGTGCACGTGTGCACAAAGCATCGCTGACCGCTGACCGGGCCCCGCCTATGCTCACCGCTCACCATCTGTCCTCAGTGGCGACTGGCAACCGATTGATCACAACACGATGGCCCCCAGATCCACGATTCATGCCGCCAAACCCACAAAATCACAAATGACGCAATCTCCAGCAACGAGTGCGAAGAAAAAGGTATTGCCCAAGAAGGAGACCTCACTCGGAGACCGGGTACAACGACTCTTCACGTCCTTGTGCGCGCAGATTGATGGGTGTCATTTCACAAACGCGATCAAGACATGCGACAAAGGTATGTGCTTCTTTTTTATCCGTGATGTTCTCGATACGATAATGGCCCTTCTGTTACCAAAGTTCTCCGTCTCGTACCGGACGATGAGGATGCCAAACAAACAAAGCTATTCCTCCTCTTACAGACGGAGCGTTATAATGAT
>Ga0307509_10007239_pt1 | contig 14597 bp, 17 predicted proteins | sample 10_EM_MG_FD_202245 | JGI IMG/M metagenome (GOLD analysis project Ga0307509, IMG submission 202245) | Populus trichocarpa ectomycorrhiza microbial communities from riparian zone in the Pacific Northwest, United States - 10_EM | ecosystem: Host-associated > Plants > Roots > Unclassified | place... | reverse complement strand
TCGGGCTGTTCGGGTAACCCGGGTTTTGATTGGGTCAGGCCGGGTCGGGTCGGGTCTGACATTGTTTGGGTCGGGTTTGGGTCGGGTTTCTGATATTACGACCCGGGTCGACCCATTGCGAGGCTTGTCACAAATTCACCCCTCTTATTTCCGGATTCTTCATGCATGGGACAACTAAGCTCTGTGTTGTTAGTGCAGGCGTACTTGCAGAAAGAACTTTCTCAAAACAACAATCCTCTCTCGCCCTAGCCCTCCTTCTTTGGAGCAACACCCCGGGCTCCTGTAGCAGGGGGACTAGCACCCCGCCGAACCAACCAATCCTACAAGGTAATAGGAAGAGGAGAAAAGAACAAAGACAACACACCAGGAAAAAAAGGAAAAGGAGAGCTCCCTCCACCCTGTCGGCTAATATACTCTCCATCCCCGCCCGCAAGCCACATTGCCAGCTGTCGATACTCAGGTCATGTAGCATAACCACCCCCTTTTTACTTTCCTATCAGTAGTTCATCCAACACGGCACCCTTCAGAGACCCCATCCTAGTCTATGCGCATCCTTGTGCAGCTTCGGTCGCTTCTCCACCGCAAAAGCAGCCCCGCCAGCGCTGGGGGCTAGCTACCCCGGAAAACAGGGCTGTCCCTCGTGGTCCAGTAAGCTCATTCCACATGGCACAAGGGCCTCCATGATCTGCTCGCAACTGAATGACGTTCGTGAGCACAAGTGCTATTTCATACGTGCTATTTCATACCGCCAAAATTCAACTTTTCTGCACGGACCCTTGCACCACGCAATAGCAGCTATGTTCACAAACGTCATTCAACCGTGAACAGAACCTCTGCAGGCGCTGTAGGCAAGCCAGTTTTGCTTCCCCCCCCCCTGAGGTCGCCGATATGCAGTTTCTATTAAGGGTAACAACAGGCACCTAGTGTCAGTTCGCAGGCGTCCAATGTAACATCCGATAGGGTTGAAGGCGTCCAATGGTTGCTCGGGTCTTAGAGATAGATACCCTCCAAGATTTATGTCAGTCCGCTAGGGGGGAGCGCTCCCATGCCGAGACCTACTACTCGTACCTCAATCTGCCCTTGAAAAAAGTAACATCTATCCGAGGCCGAGTGACATCGTATGATTCCCTGTATCCCTTTGACCATAGCGGCTTTGGCTAACGGCGTTCCAGGATTCTTAGAGCATGAAGATGCAAACACAGACTGCTAGCCTTAGGACTGGGGGTCATATTTCCAGCGCCTTCCTTTAGGCTGTTCGGGGAGTGCCTCTCGGTGGCCCGATATATACACCCTAACTTCGCATTAAGGTTTTCCCAAAACTCCTGCGCAGAGCAATTAGACAACTCGCCGGTGAGAGCTCACCCAACTTCTCCCTTGTGCCCGCTTTTCCGATCAGTTATTCCGGGTATCCATCGGGCTGAGATTTCGGAATTCGCTCATTCCGGCCATGTGCATCCGGACCTCCACCAAGGCTGCGATCCTCCATCTCGGCCTTTCTTCGATACCCATGCTATGAAGTTCAGAAAACAGCCTTTGTTTCTAGTTGTTATGCAGCATCTCTCTGTGTGTGTGTGTGGTGGTGGGTGGGGGAGGGGGGGGGCGATCATATCAGAAGTCCCGACCATACCCATCTTGCGTGATGGATTTTCCCCCGCTTTTCGCAATTTAGTAAGTCCACAGCATTGAATTTACCGATCCAGCGCTATCCAGAAATTTAGAACTCACGCAACATTTAGTTGAAATGTCCCGGGTCATTCCCGCGGCCTGCTACATGTCTCTTATCAATTACTGCAACTGAGGCGATGGGATGAGGTCTGGACGACCAATCGCAACGAGAGGAACACGTGAAAGCATGGCTGATGGTTTCCATACCAAGCGAAATCTCTTAATAGCCGATATCAGTTAAATCTTAGATAAGGCTGTCAAAAATGAACTGCCACTCACTTCCAGTTCTGTCCCATGGATCGTGTAATGATTTCCCCGGCTGTCAGGAGCGGGCGTTCATAATACCGAATTAGCTTGAATAAGAGAGCGGTGGGATATGCACTCAAGAATTCCCTACCCTGCGAAAGGACGAAAAGCACAGCAAAACAAGAGTGGGGAAAAAAAACAAGAAAATTCCGGTCATTGTCAGTGGGGGTAACTCTAAAGACATATCACACTACTATCTTATTCATGTTAATCTGGTATTCAGGCCTAAACTGTATCAACTTGGAGGTCGGGGCGCGTGGGCGAACGGGCCAGTCTTTGCCGTTCCCGGACGCAAGGTGGCCAATTAAAATGTGGGGATTTAATTCATCCAATTGCCTAAGAACAGATCGTAGGAGTCCATAGGTAAGTCAACACGTCCCCCAGGGCAATTCTGTTCAATCCACCAGTAGAGAAGCTAAATCGACCACCAGTCAACGAGACCCATGGGACCTTTCACCAATACCAGGGCCCCGGCGGGCTTGAGGGGGGAGAGGGAGGGGGGGGGCTGCCCCCCTTACCGCTATATGCCTCTAGAAATTCTGGCCAGCCTTGATTTGTTTAAACCAGGCTAAGGGACAAGTTCCGAAGAGTACTTATACTACATCAAGGCCGCTTTCATTTCGAAAACTCTAAGTTCCTCGCAAAACCAATCTCTCCAACTTTTCGCTATCGACCACCGCTATGAGCGATATGACAGGGCGGAGCCGGCTAGTGTCGCTGTGGGGGCAAGGCCTAGAAGATAGCACCAGAATAGCTCCAAGATCGAGGCTTCCCCGAGGACACCAGAGCTGCCACGTCCAAAGTCCCCGGACCGTGGATTGTTCTGTTATCCAAACACCTCTTCTCTGTTTTCTTACATTATTTACTCGCTAGATCCACTATCGGGGATTGGGTACTTGGCTGGGGTACTAGGGGGAGTCATACGCATGTTGAATCACCAAACTATGCCACAATAGCCTTAGAAAGGCAGGTCAACAGAATTGCGCATACCAGTTAACTATAGCTACCAAGTTCGGCTCTCCCAAGTTATGCCGCCTCCGCAAAGCACGATTCTCTCTTGGGGTGTTCTGTCTCTGGTTGCTAGGATCAACAATAGTGGATCTAGCAGGTGAATACGGTATTTATACCACTTTCCCTACTCTTCCGCCGCTGACCCTTATGTCGAAAATATCTTCTATTATTTAGCACTACCTACACGATATCCTCCCTCCTTTCCACCAGAAACAACTTGCAACCTAGCAAAATGGCGCCCGTTGTAGTGCCGACCGAACAAGACAGTACTAGATCTCAGCGCCAGAAGCTGTCGCGATCGCAGCGCCCTCAGTGACCCGAGACCTCAGTCACCCGGGAGACAATCCCGGCAAGCGCCCGTCAACCAAATGCCTTCAAGACAACAAACTCCGTTACCCTGACAACAACTCCGTTACCCTGACAACCACGATGACAACCACGATGACAACCGCTAAGACAACCACTCTGACTTCGAGCCCGACAAGTCCGCTCGCAATCTCGGTTGGATATGCATCAACTACTGGTACGGATCATGCTGTTCTCAGAGTGGAATTCCACATTGTGCGGCCGGGGCTAAGCGCTGGCCCTCTCCGTGTTCCGGGAAGGCGCTTTATGGGTGCGCGGTGCAGTGCTACGGTAGCCGATTTCAAAAGTATCCGGACACCTTGGCGCCAAGACGCATACAAATCACGGCCAAGATGTCCGGATACTTTTGAAATAGGCTAGTAGTTCTATTACTCGTGCTTGCCCATTCCAAAAGTGTCCGGATGACCTAGCACCAAAATTCACATATTCAGATGTAAATTGGGAGGGCCTTGGTTGGAACGGGCGAGTATACAAGTAGTATTCCTGGAAGAGTGTTACGTGATAAATTCAAACTCCAACCCCCACTTGTAGCTATCGGGTGCTTAGGTGTGCTCGGGGGGGGTAAAGCATTGGAACAACCCCTTTTGGTTGGGGGGTGAGGATCGAGTTGGGTATTTCCCTGGGCTTTCAGCTCAGGTCTTACACGCTTAAGCAATATCCGGTAATAATTAATACCCCTCCTGGGGGGGTTGCCTGGTTCGACCACAGATTCACTTCCATCCAAAATTCCCTCTGGATCCCAACACCTTACCCCTGCTCCGAGTCAGATAATTGGGAAGATATTCCGGGTCCAATTGTGATTATGTGTGGCATCCTCTCGTGCATTTGCGTGGGCGAGGCGAGTGATTAGGAGTGATGCATCATTGCCTCCTAGATCTGAGTACACTGCCGGTATAAAAATATCGGGGTAGGCAGAGTAAAATTGGCCCAGGTACTATGGCTTAGCCTATATATCATATCTAGGGAGCTTGTTTGCACTCTGGATCGAACTATTTTTCCCATTTTTCCCATTTTTCCCATCGGTAGGGTAATCACATTTCGTGTATGATACCGACAAAACGGCCCTATTATGCTGCCAAAGGCCGTTAGGGTTTCGATACCAGTGTAAGCGGCACCGCCCCTACAGTGTATTACTGTAGGTTGGCTTGGGGGCACCCGCCGTGGCAACGGTTCTGCGGCGTTTCAGACTCACGCTTCTCTGCCGGGAACATTTCCGCGGGCCAATATTTTCGGCGGGTTTTCATGTGTCAACCGCCAACGTCAACAAACAATGCCAAGCCGTTCCCCCCTACCGTTACGGGAAGTCTGCCCTAGTTTCCCCACAACAGTCTAGCTGGCTTCCACGCTTCCACGCTTCCACCGTGCCTCTTCATCTTAGCTTCCTCACTCAACCCATAACGTCCCGCATCCATAAGAAGCACCACACATATCATCACAATCGCAATGGCTCCAACTGAAGCTCAGGTGGAGGAAGCTGAGGCTCTAAAAAAACAGGGTAACACTGCCTTTGCCCAAAATTATTACCCCCCCCCCCCCCCGGGAGGAAGAGGCGCGGCGGAGGCGCCTAAATTAGTGCAGTATCTCACCTGATAACTTTAGGGAGTTTTCTGCCGCGTATGCGCTCTATACGCAAGCGATTCATTTGAATCCTACCTCGCCAACTCTCTATTCAAATAGATCCGCTGCACTTCTGTCTATGAATAAGTTGCCTCTCGCTTTAAACGATGCCAATCAAGCTGTCAAGCTCGACCCCACCTGGTCGAAGGCCTACCGTCGGAAAGCGAGTGTCCTTGAGGCGCAGAAGGAGCTTGACAAGGCAAAAGGAGTGTTCGAAGAGTCTCTCAAAGTGGCACTGGCAGATCCGAAAGCCAGTCCCGAACAAAAAAAAAAGGAAGAGACAGAGATCAAGAAGTTGATCGAAGGTAGGCGTCACAAGTGACAGATGTTCGAAACCAATTGCTTACACCTTGGCGTAGCTATCGATAAGAAGATTGCGGAGCGTCCGAGTTATCACCAGCATCTTATGAAGGGTGGTGAGATTACCGTCGGGCAGCGTGTAATGCAGGAATTTGAGCGGAGGTGTGCCGCAGGGGAGCCGATGGGTAGTTGGCCACCAAACGGAACCTGCCTGCGTAGGATATGGATCGCGTAAGTTTCTTGCCATGTGTTCGCCGACTGTTTGCTAAAGTGATAGTGAAATGCAATTTCAAAATGCACTTTCAAACCTCCTTCAGTATCACCGTCGCCAAGTGCCGGGTGCACCCCCGGGCGTGCTCGGGATATTCGGCCGTCTTCAGACTCTCGAGGAACTTACAACTGCTCTATTGGAGGACAGTCGCGTTCTTCGCCTAGATGGTGTTGCTATCGAAAAACTGCAGCTATGTTATCAACTCGAGCAGCACCAACGAAATGCAATTGGCCCGCACTTATCCCCTAAAGAGACCATCATTGAATACAATAGACGTCTTACCCAGTCACCATATCAAGGTGGACCCGTGGTCAATAACGTTGGTGCTAGTTTTTACATGGGTCCCTCTAAGCCTCTAGCTGGTTGGGATCTGGTTCGCCCGGCACTCCAACTTTCGGTTCGCTCCGCGCTCATGAACGGATGTCTTGCTGGCATAGTTGATCCTGGGAATGACGAGAAGGAATTCAGGCGTGCTGTGGAGCTTATTGAAGAAGCGTGGAAAATGTGGCCCAACGTTGATGGCGCCACCCGCGGCCGTACGCTCGAAGAAACGTTCCTCAGGGGCATTAAAGTACTTCTTGGAGAGTCCGTCGCACGTTCTTATGGCCTTAGACCTACCTCTCCTGATGCCCAGCGCAAGAAACTCAAGGAGTTGAGAGCAATCGGCCAATGGCTCGTTGATTCATTCAACCGTTCACCCAAACCTCCGAACGCTAACCAAGTCCGTGACGATGCTGACCCCTGGTGGAATACATATTACGCCCATTACGTTTCTCCTCTCGTTTGCGGCCACGCCTTTATAGCTTACTACCACACTCAAATGGGTATGGACTGGTTTGAAGGTGAAGAACAAAAGGAATCGCTGAGGAGGGGCGCCGAGGAATACGCCACCGCAGCGGGCTGGATGTCGCCAGACGATCCGGATCGTGTCACCCGTATTTGGACAGCAGTTTTTTCGCTATTCAATAGCGGCAAGGCCTATTACAAAAGCGATTTTGCCGCCTGCCTCGAAATGGGCGATAATGCAAAGGAATGGACTATGCCATTTTTCGGTGAGAGGTTCGGCATCGAGGAGGGTCATATGGGTCAGAAGGCTGGGATGGCTGCTCTCGGCATGGACCAGCCGCCAATTGATGGGGGGGATACCCTCGTGATTACTAAGGTAATGAGAGATGTCTGGGCCACGAGAATTTCCAAGTACGGTGAGAAGGAGAAGTCTGTTGGCGGGACTCAGATTTGGGGGGCCCTAGGGAGAGGAATCGTGGCCGACCTGGAGGCAGATGGGCTGGCGTAGGGATTCTTCCTTCTCTTAGGGTTTCTGGTTCTGGGAGCTTTTCTGTCTATAACCGTGTTTGCATCTTTGCCCTACCTACTATAGCTTAGTCGACGATCTATTAATGTCCATAAGGTATCACTCGCGTCACAGTAATTCAACATACTTACCAACTGTAATAAGCCCCATCCGACCCTCCAAACCACATATTTCTCCCGTTGTCACCCTTCCGATTATTCCTCCGTCCATCATGTATAAAATTCTCCGGGACTTTATGCGCGATATGTAGTACCCATAAACACGAAGAGATGGCTCAGCATGATGAAAGGCAACTTCCAGAACGAACTACCGGTATATGTTGGCTGCACACGGCGGGTCCCACAAAAATCACTTGACCAACAAAGGTACTCTCCGCATGCAAGGTACTGTACAGCGGGAACCGTTTGCAGGGGGGGTTCCTGCAGTAAACCGATCTTGCCACTGCATACGGTTGGATATTGTCCGGAGTGCAGTAATATTCGTAATTCAACCTCCCACACTTATTTACGAAACCACTCATTGGCAGGGAGGCGTAAACAATAATGCGGGTGAGATCTTGGATCTGGTGATTGTCACCAATGAGAAAAGTAAGGTGGCGCCAATCCCCCTAATTACATACCTAGTTGGAAATCCATTTCAGCGCCCTTACTTCCTAGCCTCACGTCCCGGATGCGGAAAGTTTCCGCCATATAAGGGCTCGTTATCCCGCCCTCTTAATTACCGTATGCCAGAGGCTCCCCTAAATATCATTAGAATCTGATAAACCGACAAAATAACCTCAATACCTTTCCCCGGCCAAAAATGCGTTTTATACTCTCCGCTCTACCTCTCCTTCTCTGCTTCTCGTTTCTCCAAGCTCTTTCTACCCCGATCCCCCAAATTTCCCAGTGCAGAGATCCCTTGGAATTCCTTGGCTGTCTCCCCGAATGCGAGAACCCGTTCGACCCTGCTGACCTTTGTGTCGTTGAATGTGGTTAGTTCTCAACGGAAAAGCCTTACCACTTCCCCGTTTCTGGCCGATGCTAACCCGGCGTAGCAAAAGCGCATTGTGAAGCAGACCCCGTACCCGAACCACCAATCGAGCCACCGGTAACACCGCCGGTAGCACCACCGACGCTAAAGCAACGTGGTCTGCACTACCTTCACGATCCCACCGGCGGAAAGACACCAGCGGGACGCCTAGAGGTGCTGGTACTCGAGGGAGCAGCTGGATGCGCTAATTAGGTTTGCTCTATCAAATACCCGTAAGTTTACCCCCACGGATCTGGTTAGTCAAAGCACCCTGCTGATTTCCTATTTTGGCTAAGGGAGATTTTGTGGAGGGAACCGGATGGCGATAATCATGACGAAACTGATGAGGGGTGTGGCCAATCTTTTCATTGGGCAGTTTTTGCCACTGGAAAATGCCGAGCAACCGGTAGGGAAAAAAATAGTAGATTAAAAATCAAATTAGGGTAGTATTAATAGGAATAGCTTCCTATTGGATGCATGCACTGGTCAGGTCCGCCCCGGTGGCTTCAGTTATTACTGCAATGCGGGAAGGGAAGGAGCATGGTGAGTCACTCGACCGAGGGTGAGATAGGCTGCAAGTCAGATAGATCCCCCGGAAAGAATGGCCCCGCATCAATGAATCTCGTAGGGCTGCATATTTTGAAAAAGCACTTTCCCGGGGCTTGGTTGTCTGCGGGTAACCTGCTTGTACAACACCGGTAATCTGTAATATGTGGGGTTCGAGGGGTCCGACCTGGGGGGGCGGGTTCCTGCGTATATATGGTATCCAATTACGATCAAGTGAATAAAAATATAAAACTTCTTACCGATGGGCCATTTGAGGAGGAGAGGGTAGCTTTTGGGCTGGTCTTCATGCTGATGAGAAAAAATAATCCCTCAACTCCCCCCACGCCCGCATGCGGGGGAGTAGAGAAAAAAAGGAAGAAAAACTATTGTGCCGACACAACGACGAAGTGATCCATGGCCTCGCTCCACCAGTGTGATGGAGGTAATGGTGCCGGTACCTTGTGTCATGCCCCGAAAATTTGGGTCTAAGTTTGGGGTGGTTCCCAGATGTGTCACACGCCGCTATCCCTAGTTTCCATAATTTTGATGCCTCGCTATTCTGGATGACCCCTGTGAATCCAAAAATCCTCTATCCTAAAACCTGATGTGTAGTCTCGGATTACCCGTTGTGCCGGATAGATTCACTTGTTTTTTTTTTGTGGCTAGGGATAGGTGGGTGGGGATGTAATTTACCGCCCCTAATTTCGGCCCTTGTTCCTACTACTAGTATAGGTTCCTCACGCCAGCTATGGGTGTAAGAACCGCTAGCGTCTTGCTCGTTAATGAAATCTAAACCCTAGTAGTTTTTTTCCCGATTGTGAAACGTAACGCTCCCACGATCCCAAAGCCCTTTGCCAATACCATGAAAACTCGTGTTACCAGCTATCATACCTCAGCTAGGTTTCTAATTTCCGTCCTTAAAGACAAAGACCCCTAGGAAGGATTGGCGTTTCCTCACCCGGTCAGGTCCGAGCGCCCTGGCTGTGTTGGATCTGATTAGCTGGTATTCGCAATTCTGTTAACCTGTCAAACTAACCCTATAATAGGTGTTGAGATAGAGAGTGATGGAAATTAGAAGTGAGGCGGAGAAGGTGGATGACACGAATTTTTCCGGTATTCCTTTTGCCGAGGGTGGAAGGCGACCTGTCCTACCTGTATGCTTGAGGAACATGAAAACAGGGATTAATGAAGTACTCGAGTATACCGTCGCGCAGTACTATTATGGACCCGTTATAGTTGAAAACCCCCCGACCACTACCGGATCTCGGGGGAAGTTCAAATGTACAATACAAAGTACTCCACTACGAAGATCTAGGGGGTGGAGAGCACACTACAAAAAAATCCGAGGGGAACTTCAAGATGTCCCCTGTCCTGGGGGATACTCGAACTGCTCTAAGGAAAAGTACCCTGCTTTGTAGGCAACCCTTGCATAGAATATATATTATATTAAGCTGAGCGCACGAGCACAGCCACACTCCGCTATCCCGGATCTCGATATTTCGGGTACTTCGCTGTCCCGTGTGAGCATCCGCGGGCTCTAAATTTGTTCATACTAAAGCCTATCGTCCAGAATCGCCCCCCGCGACCGAAAGGTTCGTTGTAATTTGGTCGCCGGAGATAGCAGTGTGCCACCGTATATCACATCTTGAAGCCATCGATAGAGGCCTGGCGGCTGTCCTTGAATACAGAATGTATATGAGGGCAGAGCATGTTCCTTACTCTTTGCAAGCATTTTTATTTTCCTAAATTAGATGCGCTAGCAATACCAGCCCTGTAACCAATACCAAATTGAAGACCTCAGAGACGTTCTTATGAACTGGTTCTTGTCTTTGATGCTTTCCGTACTGCACGTGGGTGAAACACCCCCTGAATTCCCAGTCATGATTGAATACTCGAAATGGGCGGCAAAAAAAAAGGAGGGTTCCAGAAACCTACATCTTCCCTTGCCACTATGGGTAGCAGTTTTTTGGCGCAATAGTCCTCCTTGGTGGGGCATAATACAATTCCCCTTTGGGAAGTTCGGGGGGTAGATTAGAACTGAATAGAACTGGCCAACGATTTTTGTTCCCGCTTAAGGTTAGATAGGAAGTATTCTGGCTGGAGAGGGGATTGAACATGTTGCTTCCCTTCGCCGGATAACAAACAGCGACACAATTCTAGTGATTGTTTTTAAACACCCTAGGAACACAAAAATGAGATAGAAGTCATTAGAGCTTTGGAATTTGATTCTATACAGAATCATCAGAGCAACTATTGTTGAAGGATGCTTTCGGTGGAGGATAACCCTTTATTGACAAACATAAGAATCCCAGTGAGGTTTAATCGCCAGTTCGTACCTCCCATGTTGGGGCCAGTATCCCGAGCCGTCAGAGGGGGGGGGCTCGGATGAAGGCGGGGCTCAATGGGACCGGCTGAAAGGGATTGCTCGTCGACATCCCATAGCGGGGGGCACCAGGGGTATTAGCACACGGCGGGGTGTAGCGAAGGACTATGGGGGCTACCACTGACATCAAGTATTGTGCCTGACTCCAAGGGAAATGGGGGCGAGAGAATGGGGGGGGCAACCGTTAAACTATGAGTGATAAACCATGATGCAGTGTAGCTAAGAAAGTTCAATTCCTGCGGGGGGGGTTATTTAGCGGGAAGAGATTTTTCCCGTAGCCTTTGAGCTAATTTTTGGTTTAAATCAAGCCATGGGGCAAAAAATAACCCACTAGCCACCACCAAAATGGACCTGGTGATGATATAGTTGAGGCAGCAGAATGACTAGATATTTGGGGGATTGGGGGTGTGCATGTTGCCTTGCGGATTTGTGATAGTGGTTTTTAATCATGATGGAATTGAGGATTTTGTGTATTTGGCCAAGGCTTTAAGCTAGTTTCTCCCATGTTAAAAATGATGGTTGCTTGCTCCGTAGTTTACCCATGAGGCACATGGTTAGAAAGATGATGGAGAGTGAGGGAGAGGGATTCGAGAACTTTATCTTGAAGATTGTGGATTAAAAACCTGAGCACATCAGTCTGAAATAAGACTGAGATTACCCGCGAACAGGGCAGGAGGTGCATTCCGTCCGACCTAAGTCTACCCCAGGCCATCCACGGAGTCGAGAAGGACTGACTATTAGTGGCAGCCCTTCCGGCCCTATAAGAAAGACGTTTTATCTTTTGTTGTGGATATATACCGATCGTATTCGTGAATGCTAGTTCAAGAAGAATAAAGTGTATGAGGGAGAGAGACTGTTCGGTGACTTCTATTCCAACAATCGAGTGTGAACCAAGCTTCTTAAATACAAAACATATGGACCCCTCTTGCATAAGCATCATACGATTTCTGCTTCTTCTCACGCCATCCAGTTACCCCTCATACCCCTCTTTTCGCTTCCTTCACCGAGTTCCAGACTCAACGGACAATTCACCGGGATTCTTCTAGCATCTTCTTACTTCTAGTGTGGGGTTGTTGGCGGTGAGGAATTCAAGGTGAGCGCCGGTGATTGACAATAAGACGAACGGACTAGACGGTTTGGAACACTCATGAAAGCTAGAGAGCACAACTAGATCCAGGGTCCGGCATTTAAACCCAAGGTGTGGGAGAGAGCGGAAGTCCTTGCTATGTATTTCTTTTGTTAAGGGATTAATAGAATGATTCTTTCTTTTGTTATCGGGTATCCAAGGTATTGGGAACATATGTGGAAGGAAGCTGATATGAGTGGCGGCCGATGGGAGGATTAGGATGACTTCGTTATGTTCTTATAATAATATTATATACTCATGCATCTACCGTTAGTTTAGCAAGCCAGAAGGAGGAGAGCTAAATTGCACGCAACCCGGCCTTCCCGTAGTCACCTAGGGCCTGTTTGGAAGGATAGACCTGGAGGAATGGAGCCGAGAGGGCAAGTGCTAACAAGCCACCACCATTTTTACCTCACTAATGATAGACAGCTTGTGCGATCAGGCGACAGAACAAGATATGACGGTTTCGTGCTTTTACTTTTACTTTTTAGGAAAATTCATAAAGTAAGGAGTCTTCCGACCGTGAAATCAACCTCAATTCCACAGGCACTGTATAAACTCGCTCTGCGGTCTATTATATAAACGAAATGAAATGGATAGAGCAGTGGCAGTCGGTAGAGTGAGAAGGTTTACTTTAAGCAAGTGTATGCAAGATAGGCGAGGTAGCCTCCACAACCTCATTTACGCTCTTTTAAAACCAACCTAGTATGATCTTTTCGTACATCCCCACACCTCTCTCATATCTCCCCGCATTTCCTCATTCCTCCACATACTCCCGTTAATGAAGGGGGGAGACATGTCGTGGGGATGTTTCCCGTAAACCACTAAAGCACAAGAACGGTCTATGACGCTCCGAAAGGTTCTCTAATATTCTCGCAGCTTCCAGAATGGCCAAGCAACCAACATTGTCTTAGGTGCTGATCACTTGGATATCTTGCCATTTCGGAGAGCGCTCAGCGTAGGCTTGTACCCCCTCCTCCATTCACCTACAATCAACGCTTTCTTGGCAGACTGTTCGGAGGTTTCTTTTGTGAACAAGGCTCTACCAATATTCTCGTCACACCCAGTTCAGTCCCAAGTGCGAAGCCCAAAAGCTTGATATACATATCTTCATATATTAACTAGGGGCATGGGGTTTTTCGAGTATATCCGGCAATCTAATCTGCCCTAATTTCACATGAGTGGTGAAGGGGTAACTGTGGCGGGCAATATCGATAGAAGATCGGGTATTGGCATCATACCGTGGGAACTCGGGTGGAAGAAAAATGTGCTAGGAAGTTGGAGTTGCCTCTCCTAGTAGGGCGCCTCGTATATTCCTTTTCTTTTCAACTGGCGGCTGAGTTTGCGGTGTTTTCCTCTGGCCTAGCTCAGAAGGGAAATTCCAACGTCCTAGCACATTTTTCTTCTATTCGAGTTTTTACGGTATTCTACCTTCACCCAGTCTCATTTCGCCCACTACAATTCTATTTTCCGCTGACTGCATTCTATCCCAACCCAAGTCGGGAGTCGTGACTTATCCGATCTTCCGAGACAGGTGGGGAAATCTTACCCTGCCCTGAAACATACTGTTCGAATAATACAGCATGCTCCCGTATTGGAGCTAACTGATACCATACCGCAATTGCGGCCGTAAAGTGCGACTCCTGAAAACTGTATCTCGCACTATGAAATTTGCTGCCGGGTGATAGCTGTTTCAAGTATCATGCCTTGGGCAGCGATTCATGGCACGGTAGAGTGTGGAATTGCTCAAAAAGAAGTGCCCCAGAGCAAGGGATGGTTTTCCTGCCTAGCTCGGGATATCATATTCGTTTGTGATGCCTAATCTGCTCTGCCCCTAGGCCGAATGCAAGCGGATGAAAATAAAATTGTAGTAGGAGAAGTCGGCTTAGGAAGGAGGGAAGACCCCAAGTTGATTGTAACTCGGCATTGCCCAGTACTGTTACGGTTGAAATTTGGTTTTCCTAACTTTCAGTTTCTTTAGCTTATCTGCTAATAACTTAGGGCCTGTTTGGCGGGAACGGAAGGCTGGCTGACCGTTCTGTTCCCCCATACAGAGTGACCGCTTTGAAAGGGAAGGGAACGGTAATTTTGTATGGGGGAACGGAATGGTCCACCCGCCTTCCGTTCCCACCAAACAGGTTCTTAGAGAGAAGAGATAGCGCTTTATGATCTTGGCTTGGGGAGATGTCATGTTTCTTCAGGGGTGACTGTTGCCTAGTCCTGGCAGACAGGGGACTCTATGTATAATAAGTTAGGTTCTTTGACTTCTCTCGCGCTTCTCACCACCACGGGGACAGCGACAATCGTGAGGAAGGGAACACAGCACAACTCAGGAACTGTTGGACTGTGGTTTAAGGAAGGAAAATTTGTCCTGTACCTGATTAGTCAGACAACCTGTAAGGTTGGGCTTTGTTGTGGTGATTTTTCTGTCTTCTGTACAGTTTTCTGAGTTGGCTTCCGATACGGGATTTGTGTGGCTTAGCGGATTTGAATTGATCGTGAATTGTGTGGTTTTCCTTTCTACTTGAGAATTCTTGATAGTGACAGTTGCTTGTCCGTACCTCTTCCATTCCGCAGAGTAGATACTGTTGCCCGGTTATTTGTTTTCAGTACCGTGACCCTTTTAATCGCTCTTATTTAATTAGGGTAAATGGGGGGGGGGGGGCGGGCGCGGCCGCGGCGG
>Ga0307509_10007237_pt1 | contig 14599 bp, 16 predicted proteins | sample 10_EM_MG_FD_202245 | JGI IMG/M metagenome (GOLD analysis project Ga0307509, IMG submission 202245) | Populus trichocarpa ectomycorrhiza microbial communities from riparian zone in the Pacific Northwest, United States - 10_EM | ecosystem: Host-associated > Plants > Roots > Unclassified | place... | reverse complement strand
CGTTTTGCAGATTAGATTGAGATTAGATTTTGAATAGACCAATCACAATGCATACAAAGGGATTATATAAGGACACTTTCAGGTGACAGAATTCCTTTTCCTCTTTTTTTATTGGGCTGTTGAAAATCTAATCTCAATCTAATCTGCAAAACGCGTTTTCAAATAACCGTTGTTTGAAATAACGGCCTGCCAAACACCCCCTTACATATTGCCTAACTTAAAACATCGCAGTATAGCTATCCGTGACGTTGATACAGACTGAAAAACTCTCCCCGCAGTCGCACCAAGCTAGTGGAGACAGGGGGATAACCTTAACTTAAACTACAGCTGTAAGGTACATTACCAGAAAAGGAGGAACGTAAGTAAGGGGATACTACTGAGGAGGAGCCAAGTTGAATCTACGATATCCTTATCTGCTATCCCCCCCCCGGGGGTTAATTCTGTATTTAAACCCCAATTTTGGTTCTGGACTCCATGTGTAAACCTCCCCCCTTCTGCATTTCTATTGAGGTCCAAAGTATTCTTTCACAGTGGACCGGCCTGCAACGTCTGTGAGTTTACGGTAAGTTGCCGTACTAACTCGTGTTGTGCTGTGTCGTGCGCTATCATATTCGAACCGACTGTTTGAACTCTGAACTTAGACGAGTGACGGTCTATGTCAGAGTTATAAAACTACCCTAACAGGAATAATTTAGCTCCGCGCTAAGATGTCCGAAATTCCCTCTCTTAGATAGGAGAGCGAGCGCACTGTGAAAACTAGCCGCCTCATCCCCGAGCTTCAGAGAAAAATAAAAAAGTGCCGGACCTTGCCAGCAAAGGCAACTCCAACTTCTCAACGCGAGGTTCAATCATTCCAGTTAGGAAAGAGGGATGGTAACTAAGTTACTTGCTTAGAGGCAATAGCTCTCAAGTGTAGCAGTGCCTGTAAATAGGATAGAGCAAATTCGAGTTTTTTGCCCCCCACACTTGCCGTGCTAGTCATAGCGGCTTCGTTCATGTATTGGGATAGAGTATACTAAGAGTGTTCCCCGTGTAGTAATCTCTCTCAGAGCTGTTCATTCAAGATTTACTCCGCTGCCTCAGTTAGTTAGTTTATTTGTAAATATCGGATCCCGAATCATCTTAGGCTCTGGCAGACAACTGTTCATTAGCACATTCAATGACTCCCTGAATACTACTTAGTTTAGCAGTCAAACGGTAATTAGTTCCAAGGAACTTACTCCCCAATTAATATAAATACGGGTGATATGGTAAATGCAGCAACCTACCTTGACACTGCGCTGCGCCATACGAGTACTGCTCTTGGAGGGCTCAGCAAATGCCAAAAACCCTTGCATCAGTTTCTCACAGCACAATAACTCACAGTGCCGTTCGAGCACTACATATGGCTCTAGCCCCCATCCTTTATCCCCTCTAGATTTCTTGATAGGGCTCTGAGCAGAACAAGTAGCGAGGAGCGTTTTTGATTCAAGTGCGATATCCAGTGTGAGGGTGGCAGTGATTCTCGTTACCATAGCTCTGCAGACCTTAGCATGTGGTTTATGATATCCATTTTACCTTTGTTAAACCCTTGGTCTCCACCTACCTGCCCACGAACATAGGAGCCATAAACAACTAAGGACAGTGAAGGATTCCGAGCATCACCATGTCCGAACACAGAACACAGCCATTGTGCTATGAGAGCTTCCAAACACGCCCTCAACTATCTCTCTAACATCTCTACCCCCCACGCCCACATCTGCAACAGCTCTGTATCTCATGCCAGGCCGGTGAGGGCCCCCCAATGCAACCCTACCCCTCTCCAAGTATTATACATATCATATCACCACATGATTTCTCCATTAACACAACTCCATTTACCATACAAACCATAAAGTCGATTTTACAACCCTAGATCCTTAATTACCCTCTTGACAGTAAGCCCTACTCTCTCCCCTGCTATGATAGATATTCCCAGCACTTTTGGTTGGTCCGCCTATCTAAAGAAGCTCTCCCTTCATCTTTCCCCACTCCTCGCAAATAACCATCTGCCTCCACAGCTACATGCCCAAACACAATCCTCTACTTATTTTATACTTTTTAGCCTTATCACTACTTCTCTAATGTCTCGAAATCGCGGTACAGATGTAGGATTTGGTTCTAGATTCATAATCTTAGATGTTTGTGCTCCACTCATATATTTCATCCCATAAACAACTACCAACCCAATTAATAGGCGATCTAGAATCCCAAGACGAAATCACCAAGTCATTTCCAAGTTCGAGGGCCCTCAGCAAGATGACTTGTGGAACGATAGAAACGACCAGTTCAACCTTCCTAAGCATTGACCCCCACAAGGAGCCCACTTATTACTAGCAGGGGAGGAAGGGGATACAGAGAAGGCTATGTCCTACACCTAATCAATGCACTCCCCATCATTAGAGATAGTAGGGCCGGAACTCAGTGCCCGAGATCCAAGCCACCATTCAACACCCACAGCGGTGGGTGCATGTTTCGGGGGGGCGACCACCATATACATATCTATCCGGGCTCCCCACAGCAATTCTTGCCACCAGTAGCCCCCTGATCATTGGATCCTATTCCAGAGAATTTTTAGAGATTAGACGGGAACTGCAGAGAGTTATGCACTATCGGCGGGAGCCTGATATGGTGCCAGAAGAGATAAGGATAAAGTGAACCCCCGCTGGCCACAGAATGGCTTGCGTGTAAAGATTGAATCCATCGTTGTCCTAGATTTCAAAATAGCCTACCCGACAGCCCCCCGCCGAGTAATAGTAATAAAAAAGGGTTGGCGCAGTTACACAGTTCCTCTCTACAGCTTCCAGCACAATACGGTAGCTAAAGAACTGCTAAAACTCCCCGTCGCCCTCTTAAACGACACTCTTTCCGAAGGGAGATCTCACCCCACAGAGTGTGACGCCATGTCCGAGACGCTTAGGGCCAGGGGTTTTGGGCCCCTTTTCGCACCATACAGCAGATAGCTCGTGCCCCAAGGGCTTTCCTCTCACATAACCTCTCCGGCGATCCCTCTCGTACAATGAGGAGCAGAGACTATGTGAGTAATCCCATAGCTTCCCTTATCCTGTGTTACTGCTGCCTCGTCCAGAGAATTGTGCCTGCATATATAGTGGTTATTGTTCTCACCAGTAACCCCCACCACTGATCTCCAAGGGAGAATCCCTACACTGCGCTACTTCCTGACCAAGCCCAATCTGTACCACCGCTTGAAAGGTCTTTGTAACCACACTAGTCTATGCATGTAGCTATAGTAGCTGGCGCCAACCGAAGAGCCAGAACTGCATGAACAGACCAGTGCGAATACGAAAACTTCTTAAAAAATAGTGTGCATTAAGCTAAACGTTCCATAGTTTTAGAAACTAGATGCTAGTTTGGTTCACTACTCTCACGCTCAAATCATCCTATGATAGCTTCTCTCCCGCCGGTTGCACAAACTGCGCAATAGTATGATACCAGAAGCCATCGAGGAGCAGTGGGCACCCCCCCTACTTGGAGTGTTTTTAATCGGCAGAAGGCGGCCAACTACTCGTAATGTCCTGACGTTTGTGAACACAACTGCTATTGCATACCGCCAAAATCCAGCTTTTTTGCCCTGATCTTGGCATCATGCAATAGCAGTTGTGTTCACAAACGTCAGGACATTACGAGTAGACTTTTCGAAGCTAAGACGTCTAGAATTCCCTTCTTTAGATAAAAGGGGGAGATCGCTCCGAAAAAGAGCTAGCTTTCAAGCTTCAGCCGAGACAAACAAAAAGAAAAATATAATAGACCTTACTAGAGGGGGCAACTCCAACGTCCTAGCGTGAAGTTCTACTACAAGTACTACAATTCTTATGATTGTGGATTAGATCCCTTGAGAAGTAGAGTAAGCCCCTCTCAAGCTACTATTGCATCTACGTCACAGCCACAGCGATATTAAGAAAGTAGTAAAAGGGTTACCCGCTTTGCAAAAAAAATTCATCAGCACTGTGTAATTGTTCAATATCTTTCTTGACTCCAGGCCTCCCTCCCCCCCCCTTTACCTCCACCAAAAGGGAATACCGTGCTTCGAATAGTTACTTAATTGCAACTATAGCTTCCTTGGTGCACTTCAGTCGCAAAAGAAGGGCGATCCCAATCCGGTGAGTCCCAGTAGTTCGACACGTTCATTCATTACAAATTTATATTAACCAGGCTAGCACCCAGCCTCATAGCCATTTGAAAGCGTGATATCAATAAATCCGCTACCAGCAGTAGAGGGTTCTGCAGAGCTTCAGCCAAACTACGCTATGCACAGTACTATACAGTGGTTATCTGACCGAGCAAAGACATAAAATGCTAGCATATAAGAGCACTCGCAACGTATTCCCCCAAATCTCAGCCACAGAATCCGGAACGTGCCTTGACAAGCATTTCCAGAAGAGAGAAAGAGAAAAGCCCTGACACCCCTTCGTGAGCACATGCCACACATGCACAGCAGGCCTCGGCATGTACAGTACTCTACCAGTAGTTCAGACCGTCCACAGTTCCACGACAGCTTAACTAGGATCGCACAACTACTCGTACAAGTACAAATAAAAGCAAGCGGAGCCCACCTGCCCATGTGCGCACAGAGACCATCCCCATCATCCAGACCTCAAGCCAGCGAACCAATGAAACGACAACCCACATTCTTCACCTCTCTCGGATACTCTACAGAACAATTCGCGCAAACTCAATCTCACGTCGTCCCACGCTTAGGAGTGGAGCAGTATACCATAAGAACTCTAACTCTTGTATATAATTCGCTATCCCTAAAAAGCCTCTAATCTCCAGCCTAGAGTTATAAAGGCTCAAAGAAAGATCAGGGCTTTCCTGACATATATGGTGCCGCACTAGTGCTACACAGTCTGAGCCTACCTTTCGGAGGCGTCAGATCTCATCCACTAACATCCACATTCCGCGAACCTATCAAATTAAACCTACCGTGGACTAATGCTATGATTCTCGTTGACAACCAATCTAAAATCGTAGCGAATTCTGAGAGTTCTTCTCATAAGTACCATAAATCCACCAACCACGCAACTAAAATCACACGGACTGAGCCGTAAGGCTTCGCAGGGCGCTGTAATGTACCGTACAACCAGAAAACAGAGATCAAAAACTTGCACGGCAAATCATTTATACACATCTGAGCTCCCCCCTCATAGGGGACTCAAATGTTCCGGCTCTCCTTAATGCCTAGAACTCGGATCAAGGTTAACAGAAAAACCAATACCGGCTGATGAGATCGCCCAAACTATACCGTGTCCGGAATGCACCATTCCCTTCTCGGTGGAAGGAGGGGGCGTTCCATGGAGATGGTGGACTTAGCAAGTTTTTCCAGAAATCTTCTTTTGAAAACCTCCCTCCCCCCCCCCAGCCCAACCACCCGGAAAAGATAAAGATGGGAGGGGGAGGGGTAGAAAAGTGCGCTACAATAAGGTTACGGTTCAGCACACCACTATCTCGGCTAGAACACCGTAAAAAAGGATATAATAACAAGTTATTATTATTGTTACTACTATTATTATTCTCCTCCCTCCCTCTCCTCCCTCCAAATTATAAATAACATTTCCAATTCCTTTCTGTTGCTGAAGAAAGGGTTCTACATGTGGAACTATCTCCCACCTGCCCCCACTCCCCCCACCCATCCGTCCGAACCACACCCCATAGTCGTATCGACAGGGAGACGGGTATGATTGGCAAAAGTTTGGGTATATATAGTGCATGGGGTGTGCGATACGGTACTTGTTGTACAACAACCGCTGTACTTGTACGAGCACTCGAGCACAGCAACTGCGGGAAAGAGAACGAGAGAGAGAAGGGGATAGGAGGATAGGACGAACTAGTCCGGATCAGATCATGTTGGAGCCGGGCCGAGACTGTGCTGCAACTGTGATAGGGGTGTTGCTAGTTTACTGTCTCACTTGATGGCGAGGGAGGGAGGGAAGGAGTGAGTGAGGGAAGTTGGGAACGAAGGAGGAAGCAAAGGCTACCGGAATGATATGAGACCGCAAGGGCGGATCAGACGATATTTGGACAGGAGACTGAAGAGGGGAGGGAGCAGAGGGCAGCAGAAGGTATGAGGAAGGTCCTTCCTTCCTTCTCCTCCTCCTCCTCCTCCCTTCTCCTCCTCCTCCTCCTCCTCCTCCTCCTCCTCCTCCTCCCTTCTCCTCCTCCTCCTCCTCCTCCTCCTCCTCCTCCTCCTGCTGCTGCTGCTGCTGCTGCTGAATGCAAGGAAGCGGGAAGGAAGGAAAAGACAGGATGAACAGGTATTGTATGTAACAGTTCATGTACTGTGCAGTACCCGCAACAGGCAAGAACAGAAGCACCCAACAACAGGGATTCCAAAAATACCTGGCAAAAAAATCCGCGCATATCTAAGCCTCCATTCAAATCCACGACCCCTTGTCTTTGTATACTTCTCGCCTGCTACCGTCCGAGTGCCGGCACTATGCTCTCAAAATGCGCTACAGGGCATCATCACCGACAAAAAGGATAGACCAACGAATAAACGACGAGACAGGAGTTACACACAAGCAACGATAACACTACCGATCTCTCCAACCGTTACAGTACTGCAATTGATCAGAAGCCACTCCTCCATAGGCCAGGGAGAAGAAGTGACGATAGCGAGACACCGTAGCACAAAAACTCCACCACTCGACCCTGCTCCACCTCTTTACCAAAACTAGAAACCAATTGGCGTTTTATTACAAAAGTCTAACAACAATCACACAGTTCGAAACCGCACCGGTTCGTTGGCACACTGATCCCGGCACGGAACCCGAATCCAAGAACTCCATCTACCCATCCACCTCACTGTACCGGTCGTTACTGAACCCGGATGAGAAAACGTGGCGCAATCCCCCGACTCTTTACGGTATACCACACCATTAATCATTAATCCATTCAACCAAACTCCCCATGTCAGTCAGCCCCAGCGCGACAAGAGGTGAGAAGGGTGAGCTTTCTCACGCCTGGGTAACTCCCCCGGCCATTAAAAAACAAAAACCAAAGCCCTCAACTATTTATTACGCTTCACATGCTTAAGCCACGGAATCTGTAAGAATTACGGATTCGAGTCGTGGCTTGCGTGTGTATGTGTATGAGTGTGGCTGGTGAAGACCAATTTCAATGATGGTGAAGAAAATACAGATTAAGAGTATCACAGGTCTGACTGCAACACACACAAAAAAAACCCCTCATCGTCACTTAGCACCTATTTTTTGAGTTTAAATTTTGATTTCTCTTTTTCGATCTTTTTTTTCCGGTTCCATGATCCTATTGCAGGTTATCATTCTGCGCAGCCGTAGGCTCCCATATAAATAATAATCACGCTGGTAATATATGATACCATCGATAATAATACTCACAGAAAAGCAAACCCAATCAAGGGACCATGAAAATATATATATATATATATATATATATTAATAAAAAACAAGCCAAAGAATTAGAAATAAAGAAAGAAAAGCTTCACCCACTCAGGCGGATAATCCACCTCCGAAGAGATTTCAACAAAGAAATATACGATACAGCACCCTCATATGATCTCCCACAAGGAACCACAGACCAAATCCTGGAATCGGTGAGTGGGTGAGTGAGTGAGTGAGTGAGTACCGACACAATTACTCTACGGTTGGTAACAACTTGGTATGATACCGGGCATAATCACGCACACGTGGAACAAAAGTGGCTTGAAGGAGACCAAAAGCGCTACAAGTATCATAATAGGTAATTACAAGTAATAGGCAGGAAAGAAGGGCAAGTACATACCCAGAGAGAATATCTTCGTACAGGACAGGGATTATCTTGCTGGTTAACCGCCTTGTCCTGTGCGAAGACATCCCATCCCCCCCGGTACTGTACATGTATGATAGCTGTACTCGAACACAGGGACTAGGAAGGTTCGTACGGTATATAGCTGAATTATCTGTGCACACCTGAGCGCCCGTGCTAAATCGGTATGACACTCCCAATGTTCGGGTCCCGGTATCATACTTTGTACCAGTTATCATACTTGTAAGTAGGTAAGCCCCGCTTAGCCTAACCTAACCCAACCCAGTCCACTTATTTTATCTCTTCACCTATCTTACATAATATCTACTCTTTACGCTCTTGTACTTGTACCACTGACCGACGGACAGCCGAAATATCCCCGTATCCCCCCTCCCCCCAGCGCAGTTCGCTGGGCAGCTTCCAAATGTAGTAACTCTCTCCCTTCCTCCCTTCTTCCCCCCGAAGGAGAGAATCCATAAGAAAAGAAAGAAAACTCTCAAAGTCCACCATCTCCGTCATCAGCCCTGTGATCTCCGGATCCCTGAGTCAAAAAGCTCCTGAGAGGAAGAAGGATTAGTAGCGTTTTCCCGACACGGTGCAAGGTCAGCAGGCCATTGGGTGCGCCAGATGGTCGGCAATAGAATGGGTTTAATTTGGCGAGTTGGCAGAAATTGCGAATACCGATTCCAGAGGACATGGTGGATTTTCAAGAGATTTTACGGGTGACTCCCTCCCTCTATCCCAGGAAGGAAGAGACATGCAGATTTCCCCGTTTCTTCCTGGACCGCCCGGTGGCCCAGTAACTTCGCCTCACAGGATCACGAAATATCAAGCGTTCTTTTTGCTGTTGCTGTTTGTGGAAAAGTCCCTTCGCCACGGCATGGAGTTACCGTATACGGTACGGTATATATATGGGGAAAGGCAGTGAATCCGGATCTGCATGTCCCATCTGTCCGCGGGATGGGATACGATGATGTATCTTGGGAAAAAACAAATGGAGAACATAAACACCGAGATTACCGGTACCTTCTTTTCTTCTTTCCTTCCTTCCTTACTTCCTTCTAACAATAGTAGCGATAATAAAGGGGGAGAAGAAAGAAAGAAAGAAAGAAATTGTAGTGATCTAATACGACATTCCATTCCTTCCATCGAACATCGAACATCGAAGCTTTGGAAGGAAGGAAGCAAGGAAGCAAAGAAGGGAAGAAGGGAAGGAATGGAAACTCAACGCGGCTACACGACTGTACCGTATCGGTCAGCCCTTCCATCCCATCCATCCCGCCCCAACGGAATCTCCTGCCTAACCAACTCGCACAAAAACGTGCTCAACTACCCTAACCCAAGCACCTGAATGCAACGCAAGGCAACGCAAGGCAACGCGAGTTCCGGTATTGTTTGACAAACAGGGGTCCACCTTCCCTTGCGAAGGTGGCGTGAAGTGGGGTGAAGAGGTGCAAAAATATTTTTAACATATTATATGTTATGCTTGCGTTATTATTATTATTATTATTATTATTATTATACGAACAGGTTATTCGGGAGGAGAAGTGGGCGGGTGGTATGATGGATGCATATTGGATGGGTAAACATTGGATGACCAGTGAGGGGAGTGGAGAGAGGGGCACAGAGAAAAGTATTATGTACGGGCATCATAGATGACTTGCAGAGTTTTGGGGGATTGGGTTAGGGGTTGCAGTACTGTGTGTTATACAGAACCCGGAGTACGGTAATAATATGCAACTACCGGTATAGCGAAATATCGTGGATATATAACTTGTTGAAACAAATCTTTCGAGACTCCCACGATACTACCGCCACGGTATCTGTCATATCATACGAGGGATTGTTGCCAGTATCGCCTGCCCCACCACCACCACCACCACATATCACAGAACGACCTTCCCTCCATCCATCCAACATCCAAATAACCAAACATCAGTCCACAACTCACCATCACCAGCCCTACCACCAGCCACGCACACAAGCACAGCCAAGCAAGGCAGAAAAGTCAACTCGCCCCGACACCCTAACCGGATAACCAACCAACCGATAAACGATCACAACGCCACCACCATCACTGCCCTTGGCGAGTTGCTTGCTTGGTTGGTTCGAGGGTATAAGACCCCTACCGTAGAATGCGCCGCACATGCTCGAGTCCATGCATTTACCACGATACAGTAAACCATAGCTAGTTACAGACTACAACAACAGATATAAAAATACATAGGAAAGTTTTTTTAAAAAAAATTCCTGTTTCATAGGGGTAATTCATAGGGGTAATAGCAACTAGGCAGAGACGAGAAGTAGAGGTGGAAGTAGAGGTGCAAGGGGGGCCAGCTTAGGGCAGGGTAAAGCAAGGAACGAGCACACAAGCTAGCTTGAGGTAAGGGGTAAAAAGTTAATTATTCCTAGAAGAGATAGGATTAGCGCTGCCAAAGTATGATAGAGTTATCCACGAATAAAGAGGGGGACGGAAGGAAGGAAGAAAGAAAAGACAAGGAGGACCCAAACCAAATAGCTAATAGACAAACTAGCTCACCCATCCATCACCAAGATTTGCGAGTACTGTAGTTCCACTTCGCCTCGCCAATTACCGCAAGCTGGCACGAGTACGGTTAGCACCAAACCATCCGCAATCACCATCACCAGTCTACTTATTCAACAACTGTCACCTCTTTTTTCCAAAACAGGGGGGGAGGTGGAGTGCGTGCGTTCAAACGGCTCCGCTCCTCGAGACATGCATGCCTTTCCTGACCCAACCCTCTCTGCTCTGCAAGCAATCGAACATCGGAAACACCTCACTCACTTCGTGATAAAAGTGCTCGCACTCGCAACCTTGGAACAAAGAAAGGAAAAGAAAAAAGGAAACGGGAGACAAAGATATGACTTTTGTTAATGAATTCCCTATGATGGGAGGGGGTTGTTTTTTTATTTACTCGATTACTGTACAAATCTGACAAGAGTTAACAAATTAGGGACAAGGAATGGGACACACAAGCAAACCCAAGAGAGGTTAAAAAAAGGAAAGCAAAAAATAAAACAACTGGGGAATGGGGAGGGGGGGAGGGGGAGGGGGGGAACATATTGTGGCGAAGAAAAAAGCAGCAGAAAAAATAAAAATGGGTGGACAAAAAACTAAATATGGGATAAACAAGGAAACAAAAGAGCAAGCCCTTGGGTAATAACAGAGCCCTTTTTACTTTCCCCTCTTCCCCTTACTCTCTCTCTCTCTCTCTCTCTCTCTCTCTCTTCTCGCCCGAAGAAATGCAACCCAACCGAATCTAAAAAGTAAAAACGGAAAACCCCCCATAAAGCCCAAAGGCGAGATCTATGTTTGGCAACCCCCATAGAACGTGTTTTTGTACGAAGGAAGAAAAAAAGAGGGGGGAAATGGCAGCCAGGTAAAAAATGAACAGTGAAACAAAAGTCGTAAAAACACAACCCCCGCTGGATGCGTCGGCGAGGAGCCGTGCTTCCTAGAAAGTAGCAAAAAGCAAAAGCAAACAAAATCAGATATCCCCTCAACAATGCTATTTGTACGAAGAATGGCGGGGATAGAGAATCCCCGAGAAAGAATAGACAGTAGAAATAGAACGCGGCGAGAACTAAGGAAAAGAACCCCCCTGTTCCTAGATATGGAAAAGAAAAGGAAAATCTCATGACACTCGTCATTTGCCCTTCAATCAAAGTGATATGTATAGAGGAAGTCGCTCAACTGGCGTTAAGATTGTGCTGGCTATAGGACTGTGTCGTTGCTGCGACATCTGGATCGGCATTGGGATCCGCATCTCCCTCTCCGTTGTTCGCAGTCTGAATTGGCGCCTGGCGCTGGGCAGCGTAAATAGATTGGGGGGGGTATCCTGACTGGGGATATGCTGGGTATACCTGCTGTTGCTGGGGATATTGTGGCATCGATTCCATGGCGGCGGTAGGAGCTGAAGGATAATGGACGTTGGCGGGAACAGGCGCATTTGCATAGGGAAGGGGTGGCGGAAGTTGGCGAGGAGGGGCAGGCGTGTATTGTGCACTGGATACGGGCACTGGGGCGGGTGCCTGGTTCTGAACTTCACTGGGCTGACCACCCTCAGCGCTTGACCTGCGCGCTTCCTCCTCGACTGCCTTTCTCTCCGCCTCCTCCTGCTTCTTGCGGGCCTTCCACTCCTTTCGAATCTCCTTAAATTCTATTGAGGCGGTCGCGTTAGTAAATGAAAGTACGCGTTAACAACAATCGCAAGTCATCAGGGCCATGTCCATACAAAGCTCGCAAGGGAATCAATCGGATATATATATCACCGAGCTCCCTAGCTGAGATGGGATGAATAGGGGGAATAACTGCAGAAAACCTGGTGCGCAACAAACCTTCTGGGGTACGTTTGATTCCATGACTCTGCATTGTCACATGGGCATTCAAGTGGTTAAGTGTCCCGTAGGCCTTCTCACAGCCGTGCCACCCACACTTGTACATCCGCTCGATTTCCTCATAACGCCTACGCGGCCGTTTGTGCTGCTGAGCGCCTGGGATAGGTACAAAGGAGTAAACCTGTGAGAGGGGATGTTGGGGCTGTTGATCGGAGATGCGTTTTCGGTTTGGAGTTCTGTTATTACGCACTGGCCCAGCCGGACTGGCGACACCTCCGGGTCCTCCAGGATGCGTACTATACGCCATGTGGGGAGGCTGCGGATACCCTTGAGGCGGCCAATCCTGACGCCAACCCGAGGCAGAGGTAGCGGGGTGTGGATGAGTGTATGATTCTGACATTGTGCCTGGCGGTGGTGGGTACGAATGGTACTGAGCTGGTTGAGGGGGAGGATAGGCCGGGCTCGAGACACTCGTACTGGGATCTTCAGAAGATTCAGGATCGGGCTTCACTGGACGTTGAAGGCTTTGTGCCAATGGTGGGAGGGGGAAGTTAGAATGAGATGCGTGACTCATACCTCCACTGCTACCTGTGCCGGCACTACTAGAGGGATAACGTGGAGCGCCTTCGTAACGAGAAGCGCCTAAGTTATATTCCGATTGAAAGTTTGGAGCTCGAGCAGTTGAATTGCTTGTGCCACCGTATTCGGAGGATGGAGTAGCCGAGGAAGAATAAGCAACGGAACGGTCCTGAGATGGTGATTGATAATTTGTAGGCTGCTCGTTTGTTTGAGATTCTGACTGGCTGTTGGGAAATTGAGAATAAGAGGCTGATGATGGCAAACCAGATTGTGCGTATTCAGATGAGCCTCTATCCATAGAGTGGTTGGTCGTTGGATACCGAAAATCGATTCGTGCGACGGGGTGCTGCTGCTGATGAACCGGATGCACGCTGAACGCAAGGGACATGCTATGTTCCTCGACGAACACGGGCCCGAATAATTCTAAGCAGCAGAGGCTGTTGGTTCAATTGGCCAGATTCCTTCCTCAAATAAACTGTAAACTCGGTAGATTGTAAGAAACTGAAGTACTAGTAATGGTATGAAGCAGGGTGTAGTAGTAGCAGTAGCGTGGACTGGGGGTGTGTTCTAAGAAGTGGGAAGGGTGAGTGTTAGGGAGAAGGGTAGTGGTAGCGGGATGTGGGATGAAAGACAAGTTCACGTCGAGAGAACGTGTCTGTGAAAGGAAAGGAGCATATAGTGGGTGTGTGAATAAGCAGCGTAACGGCGGGGCGGCGAATAGTGGCAGCAGAGTATAAAAGATGGTGTGCGTGTGTAGCAGCAAAGCAGCAGACTTGACGGGCCACGGCAAGGAGTGAGGAGATCGAGGGAACCGTTTTAAGCGGACGGGGATGATGGATGCTATAACGGTATGGGCAGTAGGGTAAGGTTTGGGGAGGTTTAGGGTGGGATGAGGTTTGAGGAGGAGGGTGAAGAGGGGAAAAAGAGGCGAATAATTCGTGTTTCGCAGTCTCAATAAGATTTTTTTATCAAGACTGCCAGGCTTTCACCAAGTTACTTCACTAGTACCTTTTGTCTAATATCCTTGGCCAGCCCACAAAGTCCCAATGCTCCGTAAGAAGGGAAAGGAAAGAAAAGAAAAGAAAAGAAAAAAGAACAAGCCGGTACTAGTTGGTGCTGTCAATGACTAGTGGAGGGCGGAGAACTGGGTCTGAGATAATGACGGAGTCGGAGCAATGGAAGAAAAAGGGAGAGGCGGCGGTGCGAAGTGGTGGCAGTGGAGGTGTGGTTAGTTGACAATACTGTAGCTTCTTCCTACCGCTGCTGCCACTGCGGCTAGTTAGGTCGGCAAGGGCTGGCGGGGATGGGATGGAGGGGGTTAAAGGATCCCCGGGAGTGGAGAACCCACCAGATGATGCGAGGAGCGGAGAAAGGAAAGGGAAAGGAAAGAGGAGGAGGGGAGGAGGGAGGAGGGAGGAGAGAAGAGGGGGGTTGGGAGGAGGGAGGAGGGAGGAGGGAGATGTAGCGGGGAGAGAGGAGGAAGAGGTGAAGGGGGAGAAGGAGGGAGAGAAAAAAGAGAGGAAGACGATACAAGCAAGCCCCCTCTCACGCCTCCACAGATGTCTCGACGAGCAGAAGGCAGGCCAACGTTCTCTCTTTGAGAGGGGGGGTGTGGAGAAGAGGGAAGTGTAGGAGAAAAAGACTTTCTGCAAGAGAAGAGGACTGGGATGATTTTTTTTTTTTTGAAGTGCAGCTCGGAGTATGCCTGGGCAACTCTGGGTGGGAGGGGTCTGCCGTTTTTTGATTGGGGACGGTGATTCCCACTTGCTTATGCAGCACAACGGCTTGCACAAAGGCTTCTGGTTGTATTGCTCCAGTATTCGGGGGGGGGGGTAAAAAAAAAAAGCAAAATATTACAAAA
>Ga0307509_10007236_pt1 | contig 14601 bp, 20 predicted proteins | sample 10_EM_MG_FD_202245 | JGI IMG/M metagenome (GOLD analysis project Ga0307509, IMG submission 202245) | Populus trichocarpa ectomycorrhiza microbial communities from riparian zone in the Pacific Northwest, United States - 10_EM | ecosystem: Host-associated > Plants > Roots > Unclassified | place... | reverse complement strand
TGTATAGTGAGTGGGTTGTTGTAAGTTTTGTTGCTTTTGACGAAGTGAAAATATTGACCCATTACTAGGGGGTGACCCATAACTAGGTATAATACGTTACTCGTTCCGGGAAGCAAAGTCAGAGTAAAAACAGATAACGGCAATATTTTATCCTCTAGCCCGGTTACATAAAGAGTCTATCACTAGAGAACTGGCGTCGTACCTGTCAGCAGCATCCTTACCTCGCCCTGTCTTATAGATCGTTTACCCTACGTAATGAAGCTCTTGCTAGCCCCCGGATGATCGGAGCAGAAGAAGCCCGCATAGTAATAGGATTCATTCTGCTCGCTACCGCTGTGCTAGCTTCTGTATTTTTTACTTTAAGGGTAGCTAGTCTCCCACGTTTTCCACCCACCGGGTTCGGGCATCGTGATGCCGTACTCATGGCTCCAAGGGTGTTTACCGGGCCAGAATTCCCAATCCCTCATCTCTAACACCAAGGATCAAGGATGAAGTTGTTCGAAACATTAAAAGAGTTGATGCTATCACTAGGGACTTGAGACATTTCTTCTTCTTTTAGTTCTTCGTTTCTTGAGGTGCTGCAGAAAGCGAGGGTCGGTTAAGTTGAGGTTGGTTGACGAACCGCAGGGAGGTGAGGGAAAGCAGGGTTCGTTGGCCAAGAGCCTCATCGCTACTTGATAGCTCAATCGATTGATCCAAGGTTTGTGTGACTGTCAGTGCCCTCGCTTCGGGCGTGTTGTTAATTCAGACACGGTTTACGTGCTGCGCCGCCATCCGCTAAGGAAATGGGGATACCCCAATTAACTGACCAGTTGGAATGAATGAGAGGTATGTCGAGCTAAGCATCACAACGGAACTTTTGTTTTATCATTATCGGCTGCTGGGTAGGAGGATTTTCCAAGACAAAAACCAGATGAAGGAATCCGACCAACCCCCACTATTGGGAACTGGCGACAAACTATCTTCGATCAGAACCAGACCTCAAGAACCGCCTGCTGACACCGTTTCCTTTGGAGCCTGAACAACTGTCACAGAAAGTCCCTTGTCTCATCGCATCCTCTCGGCACCTTGGTTCTTGTCAATTTAAAATGTCTCCGGGCGCTTTTCTGTCAAGACATGTACGAGCAAGTGCAAAGCATCCCGGGACTTTTTAAATGGCCAAGTACTGGTGCTGCGCAGTAGCCCGCACTTTAGGCTCCGCTTAGACATCGCGTTTCTACAAATTATGCAATCACAGGTGCTCACTCATCAACTCGAAACCACAAATTCGGTGGACCAATCTTCTTATCACTCCGGGCATCCCGGAGCACTACTCAACCAACCCCTGACAAACACTATATGACTAAGCTTCAGCTCCCCCATGTCCCACGGCCCATAAACACCTCTTCGTCCTCCAGCCCAATTTCACATACATTTCCACCGCCATCCAATTGGTACAAAACACGGTAAGCCAAACCTCCCCCTTCTCCCCCTTCAAAAATCCGGCCAAAAGCATCCCCGCCAACCCTAAGCGTCTATAGCCTTCCTTGGTCTCAAGGGTACTAACATAGCTCCTTTTCCCATCCTGACTCCGGACAACTGTCATCCAACTAACCACCTTCTCATCGCCTTCTTGCCCGTCCGTCATGACAACCCAAACCTCCTCCCCGCCAACGCTCACAATTCCAGCCGCCGCCGGAAACTCCGCGGTGAACCAGCTCTCCCCCCTGCCTAACTTGTACCCTTTCACAGCCCTATCTTCTCTTATCCCCTCTGGCTTCAGCACCATCTCGTACAGCAAGTCAACGTGCATGGCGCGGTTCCCAATCCCGACGGCCCACTGAACGATACGCTTATCATATGTGTTCACCATGAGCTTTCGGTGATTGCCGGCGAGCGGCGGGGTGGAGAGGAGCCCGTACATCTGCTCAGACGGGCTCGGGACGTCGTTGTCTCCATGCAGAATTAGCCAGACGCGTTCCACGGCTTCGTTACTTGGAGTGGTGTACAGGGTAAAGTGCGATGGGGGGATCGGGGCCGCAGAGAAGGGGTTTGGTGTTGGGTGGGAGACGTGTGAGGGGGCTGTGTGAAGGTAGTGGTGGGCCACCAGGTCGGACGCCATGTTCGATAGGGTATTTGTTTAGTTGCTCGGATGGTCGAGGGAGTTGTCTGGGACACGGGGGCCATCGTAGCAGGCGAGTGGGCGAAGACGAACTTATATTTACCCCAGTGTGGGGCACTACACTTACTCGCGTCAGCGGGCATCCATATCTGGGCTAACTAAACCGAGCCAAGCCAGCCCCCTCCTCCCCTCAATTCTTTTTCCCATCCTCCCACTCGAGCACATGGTGCCCCCCCCCCCCCCTGCAGCAATTGACGAACCGTACCACATAACTGCCTAAGGGTTAGGGTTGCATCACCGCCTTCTACGCATATCAGAAATTCGTGGCACTCAAGGTTCGCAAAATCCGTTGACTGACTTCAATTTAGTTTATTATCCTGGCCGGCTCTGGATGGTGAGTGAGCTTCAGAAGAGGTTAGATTAAAGGCATAAGGTTAATAGCTGGTAGTGAAGGAAGCTCATAGCCTAAGGAGGATGGTCAGGGCAGATGATTTCCGCTCTACAGGGGTTGTATAGGTGTTCTCGCCTATAAATATGCGCTACTGGCACGGCCCATGCCACTTCGAACGACCCCATGCGATCTGCGAAAGATAATGGACCTCTATGGTGTTTCGTTATGAAGACCTTGTTTCCCATCGTATGTTTGTAAAATAGTTGGAGGACTGGAGAGAGCGCTCTCGATGTTAGGGAAAAAGCTGGTTGCTTTCTCTTCTCGGTGTGGTAGTATGAGAACAAAAGAGAGTGGAGGTGAATATGAGGGGAATAGCACATCTGTTGAGTACTTAGAGCGAGAAGGGTTCTGAATCAATCAATCGTATATTCGACTTTTAGAAGATTCAGATGGAGCGATAAATCAAGATTAGAAATTACCGCTCTTGAGAAAATTACTAAAATTTCAAAACAAAGCTAAAGAGTGTCGTCGAACCTGAACTGACTCAAGGGAGTCCGGTCCCGGACCCGGCGGCCGGCACGGGTTGACTCACCAAAGTCCCACCTTTTAGAAGGATTTGCCCTAGCACACTTGGCAATTAAGGAATCGGTAATGGAGTCAATACTGAGAGCAATTACATCTGCTTTAGATGGAAGAAGAGTTTCCACTATAGGGTGTTCCCCTATCTATCAATCAATTTCATCAGTGTATATTATACCTTTCCTTCTAACTCTAATCCCCATCCCCACCATCTTCCGCCACATCTGGTACCGCAACTTGGGATCCCAAACCTCACTAACCTACCTTTCCCTCGCCCATAACCTCGCTTAACATCAGTATTCCCCCACTGCATTTGCATACCTCTGATATCCACCTAGCTTAACTCCACATGAATATAGAGACAGGAGCAAACAACAGGGGCAGGAGAGTTTTTTGGTTAAGTTGGATTGGAGATTTGTCAGTGATGCTGGTGATTGCAGCCACTTTAATGACCTGTATGTTAGTGCGCTTGGAGGAAGGTTATGTTTTGGAGTGCGGGGTGTGTGGTGTGATGATGGTATTAGTGGTGATGGTGGAGAGTGCATGGTGGCGGTGCGCCGGGGACAGCATGAGTGATGTTTCATGACTTCAGCTCTCATTATAGAATACCCATTCCGTGGACTGAACAAAAAAACGTGACACCAATGAGCAGGGTGGAGATCTTGGTTAGGTTTTGTGGGCATGCCCTGTACGTCTGTAGGGAGAAATCTCGGGGTTTTCTCAACTGTCTGGAATGACGATAGCCTTGTGAGCATTCCGCAATAGAAGGATTACTGGGGCAGTAAGAATACCTAAACTTTATAAGATGGTGGGTATTTTTGGGAGGAGCAATGTTGGAGAGACCAAGTGAAGTGGGTTTACAATGGGAACGTAGGTTCTAAGTGGTGGAAGTTTTGTGCCACCGGAAGAGGTATATTTTAGTCGGGTTGGATAATGGAGGTAGAGGGGTAGTGGGAAGGGGGCCAATTGTCGGAGTTTTTCCCCTGGCAAGCTTGCATAGGGCGGACAGACCTATAGTTCGTCCTACTCTACCTCTAGGAAGGGCGGACTGGACTTCTTGGGAATACCAGGTGGGATTCTCTGGTGGATGAGGTGGGATTGTAGAGTGGTGGATTAGAGTGGGGTAGCGCGGTGGGTTGGTTTTTGGGCTGGCGGAAAATTGCGTTATATCATAGTTTAGTGACCTATGAGCGGAGCGCTGGAAGTATTCCGGTAGGGAAGATAACACAAAGAGGGAGACCAGCGTGGGTTGTCTTGTTGAGGTCATCTAGTACCGGCATAGGACTGTAATACGCGGGGATACAGTGATAGTACTAGTATTGACTACGGTGTCGCATTTGCCTCTAGACTCCATCCTAAAGATTATTCCAAAGACTTTTTTCCTGGGGACCCTTACCGTAGCTTTTATCAGTAGCCTACCTCCCAGACCTCACAAGATGAGTCCTATATACCAACCACCGCCTCTCCTGAATGCCTGCTCCTCCCCTTATGGTAACTCCTTCACAGCGCCGGTATATCCCAGATACTCTCCCCAGGTAATAAATAGTACATAGACCTCTCCCTCTTCCCCTTGCACTAATCATTCTTTTCTGCAACCCCCCAAATCTGAGCGCAGACTAATTAAGAATATCTACTGCGACTCACCACTCCCTATCCACATAAACATCCGAACAAGCTCGAAATTTGCCTAAGAGCCTGTCCGGGAGTAAGTTAGTTTCAATATGCCAGTCCTCGATATTGTCGGTTTTATGGCTGGGCTTAAGTTACCTAGTGTCTGGGAGTTTCGTTTTTGGTTGAGGAGACTGATTGGGAGCATTCGGTAGTCTTCCCAGAAAACTCGGAACAAAAATTAATGCAGAACGAGTTTCTACAAGAGGATATCAGAGCCACATTCGGGGCTGTTGAATCAAAGTAATGAAATGAATGTGGAGAAACAAGGGATAGAGATAGCTTGTGATTATCGGCAGACAAATATATTGGGTTCTTTTCTTTTCTTCATCTTCCACTCATCCTCCTTGGCAGCCCACATATCTGGGGAGCTAGGCTAGACTACTTGATCGGGTGGCGAGAGCAATCCGGGAGAGAGGACCACTGCCTCCTTTGCGGAGGTGTAGCTGTTTGGTTCATAGTCTCACTTATACCTGGACTGCGAATGGACAAAGATTGGGGGTTTAATGCAGAAAACGTACTTGTGGGGTTTGATGGCTCCGTAAATGTAAAGCCGGTGGTCTACTGGTTTCCTAAAGGCAATGTACCAATACCAGCATCAACTATTATATTCAAAACCTTGGCTTTGGGCAGATAACCAACAGATACCGTGGCACCCTGATAAACCCTAACTTATTAGTGAATCGCTAATCGACAGACAATAAATACGCAAGCACGCCCCGATGCCGCGATTCTGGATTGAAACTGCGATTTGAGAATTTCCGATCGCATGTTAAATTTTTAAATCATGCTGGCCTGAAATCACATGGCACTAAACTTCACCCAATGTGGTTTTGATTTTAATTTGTGAAAGCTCGGAATCGGTGATTGGACATCCAAAGCGTTACCTGATCTCAAATTGTGATTTCGAATCGGTTGGCCAAAGGTGCTTTATTCGGAGAGGCGATTTGGTCCAAATCCTGATGTAGGATCGAGATCGTTGGGCCGCTAAGCTCCACCGAAGTTAACCTTTATTGCCCCATCATCACGCCAATATGCTGCTTAAGTATGGGAGCACTTCGTGTGAAGCACAAACAGCGAGCGGATGCTCCCGAACGGGCCGGGGGCAGATAGTGTGATGGCTGCATCGGCGGGGTGATTTACGGTGACCTCCATGGCAAGAGAAAGGGCGCAAGGTTCATTGCCCCCCCATACTCAACCACCATTAATAATAATATTCGTGATAATTATTATAATACGTTACTGTGCAACCGGTGATTGTATAAGAACCGTCCATCCATCCACCCATCCATCCACCAAGCCAGGGGAAACAAACCCAACCCGAAACAAAAAAAAACAAAAAAAACCACAGACCAAAATGACAGACCTCACAAGCCAAAATATCAAAGACATCCTCCGCGCAAATGCAGAATACGTCCAGAACTTCCCACCACCAGGTGCTAACCTCCTCCCGCCTCCATCCCGCCAACTCCTTATGGGTATAGCATCCTTCCCCTCCACCACTTTCCAACTAAAACTGATAATGGGAACCCAGTAACATGCATGGATGCCCGCCTCCACCCCTCAGCCGCTTTCGGCCTCAAACTCGGCTCAACACACATCGTGCGCAACGCCGGCGGTAAAGCTAGAGACGCACTCGAATCCATCATAATTTCGCAGGAGGCGCTAGGCACGAATGAAGTACTGTTGATAAAGCACACTGAGTGCGGGGTGTACCAGGACGAGGAGTTGGAAGGGGCGGTAAAGGGCGATGTGAAATTCCTGAGGGACCATGAAGGTGTTAAGGGGAGTATCAGTGGGTGGTTGTATGACGTTAAGACTGGGGGGGTTAGGAATATTCCCTAGTTAGGGCCGGTTTTGGGGGTGGTGTCCTACCAGGGAGTTAAGAAGAAAAACCTGGTTTTGAGTGATTTTTTGTGACTCGGGGGGATTCTTTGTTATTAAATTTTACGCTTGGTTTGACACCAGACTGGTAGTCCGGGCTGTGTTTGAAGCATCGCGCCCCCTCAATAGTAAGGACCTTGGCCGGGGCCTGGTGTCTTTGATTTATGCCTCCGATCGGCGATGCACATTGTGTGTAAGTGCGAGGATTTATCTGATCCAGATCTGCTGTAAAAAAAGGAAAATTGCTAATCCTGGTTCTGTGGTTGGGGCTGGGGGGGGGGGGGGGGGGGGGGGCGGCCCAAGCCAATCAATTAAAATGTATTTATACCTAAAAAGTGGGATCCTGAAATCCAATTGACCCGAGGCTAAAAAAAAGAGGAAATTCAAAAGGGCTGGAGATATTTCAGATCTCGTAAACCATCTTTATCCTAGCTGGGGCGTGCTGACACTGATTAACTAGAGGAAGAAGCTAAGAACACTACCGCTGGTATCAGTGTCGAGAGCTGTCTTGAGGCGTTTTCAGACCAGTGCTTAACCCGGCTGAGTGAACTCAGTCAATAGGTAAAGTAACAATATGTGTATTTAGCAGTGAGTGGTAGGGCTTGGCCCACTAACGGAGGCTCGGGAAAGAAAGAAAAGTACGTGTATGAATAAGGAAAGATTCAAAGCTATTTATTTGTGTCAGCGATCTTCTGCATTTACGATGATTCGATCTAGGTAACAGGATGTCAGTGGATTTCCCATGAGTGATCACCACATAACCCTTGGACCAGGGTTCCGGATAGTTGTGTTTGAATCAACAATGAAAGTTTTCTTGGTGGCAGGTGAGCGAGTGATATCTCATGTAGCTAAGATATAGTAAATTTTGGAAGCGTGCATAGTGAAGAAAGTATTTCTTGGCAAATACTTGCGATTCCTACTATGCATGTTGTGGGATATTCTCGTTTGATTCATAATTGCTTCATGAATATTATAAATCTCGGGGAATTCAACTGGGGGCGGGATGGAAGGACTGTCGTTTCATTGATTGGTGACAAGGGCAAGCTAAGGTTTTATTTTCCGTAGAGGAGCTAGGATCTCGAGCCAAATGGCCGTGGGTCGTGTGTTTTGCTCACCCAGCTTATGTATTGTCGAAGCCGTTTTTCTTTACATTTGATTGTTTCTTGTTAGTTGCTGTCACTACAACTCTATGCTAAACAAAAGAACCCTCTGCTCTTTATCTTTTTGCACGCGAAGGTGCACCCTGGGGGTTACTATGAAACTATTTAATACTGTATTGTGGGTAAAATTTACATCTTTTGATATTTTTTAATAGCTGCCGTTGGATATAGGCTAGTCCGTAAATTGATGGCAATGAATAGGGATTTATAGGGGGTTAGGGGTTATATTTAATCTGGTGTATGATACAACGATTCAATTCCGTTTCCCCATATAAATGACATGCTTCCTTCCATTTCAAGATGGAGAGGAGGCCGTTTTCACAGTAGAAACAGTCACCCGTGAACTGTTCCATTTTTGCCAAACAGGCCCTAAGTAACAAAATTAGTGGAGGACCACTTGCTGAGAGCATCGACTCTCCCCACCGCACTGATGGAGTAACCCTATCGTGGTTTTCCAGGTTATGACACTGGTGGGAGTGGGGTTGTCATAACGTGGAGGGTGACTGGCTGTTTTGGTGTTTGTGCGCGGCTACAGTGAGAGTGGCAACCTCAAACTGTATTTAGTCTCAGTTGAGTTCCTTTCTCTGTACATCGTCACCTTTACATCGAACGGCCAACACACTTCTGTTTTCCTATCACACCCTTTGTTCCGGGATTCTCACGACGCTGGCTTTACGGCAGCCTCATAGCTGTGCTTGTCCCGCGGCAGCTTCCCTGCACTAAACCAGACCTTCCTCACGCACAAGCGTTTTTCCCTTCTGCCACCAAGTGTTCCCTATGACCTCATACACCAGCCCTCGACCACTAGTAACCCTGTCCAAGATGGTCGGTTCTTTCCGATCTCAATCAAGCTACACTGGCATGCACTTACTACGTCCCTTTGCCTACCGTACAATTACCATTGCTGCTTCTAAGCGGAACCTATCAATTACGGCATGCAAATACGAGAGTGGTGGGACGCCACCTAAAATGGCTGAGGATAAGCAAAATTCCAACGAGCATCAACTCGGAGTCGAACTCAAGCTTTGCGACCGGCCTCCGTCGGGGCCCTATAAAGAGCTCCAAGGACTTGATGACTGGTGGCTCAAATACTCCCGGGAGCAGGAGCGGGAGAAAACTGCAGAAATTCAGAACTTAACTGTAAGATCCCCACTGATAACCACCATCACATTTCTAATTTGTTTATAGGCTGCTCTTATGGAGGAAAAAACTCAAAGGGTGAGGGTAAAGAGACGCGTGAGAATCCGCCGGCTGATAGGTACTCAATGCCGATGAACATTTATCTCGTGATTACTAATATTTTGCTCCAGAGGGCATTGTATTCCAGGCTGGGAGGGAGTTGAATCCCTGGGAGACCGATTTCGAAATGCAACTTGAGGGGCTGATTGAGCTGCCGGAATTCAAGGAAATTGTTCGTAAGGAAGCTCGAGCCCGTGGACTTGTGCGTAAAGATGTTGTCGATTGTGCTAAGTCTATCTATACCGAACTACTTCCCCCTGTCTATCGTCGTAACGAAACATTTATCATCAGAGATACAGATTTTACACTGAGGGAACGCGCTGCACTGGTCACCCTTCTGAAGATGCAGAGCAAGTGGCCACAGGCATTGTTGTGGAGGGAGGACGTATCAGGGGGGGCAGATGAAGGGAATGTATGAGGATGCTAGCAGGGCTGGTGAGCGCTCTGACGCTAATATAGCAATTTTTCCTTGCATAGTAGTCTGATGGTCCAATTAAATGGGGGTAGTATCGACATTGGATCTGGCAGAGGAGATAGGGTGGGTATGTCCTCATACTAGAAGGGTGACTAGATTGACATTAGGTCTGTTAGAAGTGGCAAAAGTTTTCATAATCAATTTGGAACATTCTGACAAGTTTTCACATTCTCTTCCATCTTTCTCTCATTGCCAATAGTTTCTGTCAGGTATCTGTTTGCTCGAGTTTCCTGGAAAAATCATCTTATCCATTCAAATATTGATTCTATGGTCTCTTTATTGCTCTTGCGTAGAGGGGTATACAATGGTATTCCCACATCAGCTCAACCGTGGCTCAGTGACCAGACCTTAATTGTTGAACATGGATCGTTCTGGACTGCTCACCATTGGCATATATTCCCATGCGCGTCGGATTAGGAACCTTATCGCTCCGACCTTACATACTAAGGCTTCAAAGGACGTCTCACGACTATTAGCTTCATACCGATCTCTGACATCAACCCTGCATACCTAGTGCGACAGCATCAAACCTCCATTCATCGACAATGAAACATGAACTATCCTCAATAGCCGAACAACCATGGCATCCGCGGTTATGCACTCAGTATTCAGCAAGCTGGTTAACCACAACCTCGGTGCTTGGGTTTTCACCTCGGATGGGATTTGGCTGAGAAGTAGGAAAGGACCACTATGCGGAAGAAACTGATCAAAGATATGGCACACGCAGGAAGTGTGCTGTGGAGGAAAGGTCTCATCTCACAGAGGATATAAGAAAGCCTATTCTTCCCTTTGTTCGTTTGTTTTCTGTTAGTCATAGTATTCATTATTTTATTCTCTTGATCTCTCTACTTTTTGTTGAAGTCATTCATTACCGTACACAATTCCATTATTTCTTCTTGTTTCTTTGATAACCTTTCTCTATCTAAATTGTTCGTACCAATAAAGGTTCGGCATCGCCAGATCACTGGAATCTATATTCGCTACGCATAACCATATAGTGTTGAATATTAATCCTCTTGAGAAAGCTTGAAGTATTATGAAGCAACGCATTAAAGCAAGTGCTTACTTTTCTGGAACTGTTCATCAAATGAGGGAGGCAGTACAGAAGGAGTGGGACAGGCTATGGCTCGTAGATTTTAACAGATATGTAGATATTATGTTAGAGAGAGTTGTGGAATTACAGGAAAGGGCTAGAATGCAAACCAGATGGTGATTGTGTATATTAAACTCCTGTATCTCTACTATCTACTCGATTTTGTTTTATCTTTTTATCACTTGTTATTATGCGATAGTGGTGGTTGTATTGCTGTAACTCGATCGTTGGCTCGTTGGGGGTCAGTTTTTTTTGTCGCCAAAGATCGTACATGAATCATTACAGCCAAGACTGTCACACATTTTGTTAGAAAAGGGCTCCAACCTTCTGGCTTCCGGAGTCATACTAAGCTACAATCATAATTCTCAGATGGATTTAACAAGCCCAAGTATCCAAGGATAAGCGGTTATACAATGGGGACCTGAACGAATTAGTATCATCAATAGAACGGCGTCTACTGTAGTTGGGCATTTTTCCTGCTGTGCGAGTTTACCCCAGAATGGCGGAGGGCGGTGTGGCGCTCTCCTCCCCCCTGTATTTAGTGAGGGCCCGTTTAGATCCAATTGTTCCATTCCGTTCACCTATACAAATTGCCATTGTTCTTCCATTTCGAAATGGAGAGAAAGCCATTTTCACAGCAGAAACGGTCGCCCAATGGAACTGTCCCATATTTGCCAAACAGTCCCTAAGCAACAAAATCAGTGTGCTGAAAGTATCGACTCTCCCCACCCCACTGATGGAGTAACCCTATCCTGGTGTGCAAGATTATGACACTGGTGGGGGTGGGACTGTCACCATGTTGAGGGTGACTGGCTGTTCTGGTGTTTGTGCGATAGCGGACCCACAGTGCGAGTTGCCAGCACAAGTTGTATTTAGTCTCAGTGGAGTTTTCTTCTCTGTACATCGTCACCTTTACATCAAGCAACCAACACACTTCTGTTTTCCTATCAGACCCTTTGTTCCGGGCTTCTTACGACACTGGCCTTACGGCAGCCTCAGAGCTGTGCTTGTTTCGCGGCAGTTTTGTCTGCGCTATATCAGACCTCCTTCACGCACAAGTGTTTTCCCCCTCTGCTATCAAGTGTTCTCTATTGCCACATACACCATCCCTCAACCACTAGTAACCTTGTCCAAGATGCCCCATCCTTTCCAATCTCAATCGTCATACATGCAAGCACTACATCCATTTGTCCACCGTACAATGATCATTGCTGCTTCTAAGCGGAACCTATCGATTACGGCATGCAAACACGAGAGTGGTGGGGTGCAACCTAAAATGGTTGAGAACAAGCAAAATTCCAACGAGCATCAACCCAGGATCGAACCCAAGCTTGGGGACAGGCCTCCGTCGGGGCTCAATAAAGAGCTCAATAGACTTGATGACTGGTGGCTCAAATACTCCAAGGAGCAGGAGCGGAAGAAAACTGCAGAAATTCAGAACTTGAGTGTAGGGTCCTCTCTGATAATTACCATTAGATTTCTAATTTTTTTATAGGCTGCTCTTATGACGGAGAAAGCCAAAAGGTTGAAGGTAGAGAGACGCGCTGTAATCTGCAGGGTGATAGGTACTTAAAGCCAATGAACATTTATCTCGTTATTACTAATATGTTGCTCTAGAGGACATTGTAGGCCTGGCCGAAGAGCAGGAGATGACTGGCTATGAGGAGCATGTAACAGGGCAACTTCGCTACCTGACTGAAACGGGGGATTTCTATGAAATTGCTTGTGGAGAGGCTCAGGTCCGTGGACTTGTGATTGAAGATATTGTCGATCGCGTTAATTCTATCTATTACGACCTATGTCCTCCTGGCTGTCGTCATAAAGAAACACATGTTATCAGGGATACAGATTTTACAGCGAAGGAACGCGCTGCAATAATCTCCTTCATGAAGGTGCAGAGGCATTGGTACGATACAGTGTCGTGGAGGGAGGATGTATCGGGGAAGGCAGACAAAGGGAATCTCCAAGGATACTAGCATAGTCGATGAGACCTCTTGCACTGCCAGAGTAATCTTTCCTTGTATATTAGTCTGATCAACCAATCATATGGGGGTACTGGTGTTAATGTAGGACCTGGCACATGAGATGGGTTGGGCATATCCTCGAGTTAGAAGGTCTGCTAAATTCAAATTAGGTTTGTTAGAAGCTGCAAAGGTTTTTGTAGTCTGTTTGCTACATTCGGGAAAGCTTTTCTCATTCTCTTTCGTCTTTCTCCCCTTGTTGACAATCTCCATGAAGTCTCTGTTCCCTTGGGTTTCCTGGAGAAATTGTCTTATCCATTTCCATGTTGATTCTATGGTCACTTTGTTTCTTTGGCGCATAGGTGGATATACTTGTCTCCACATCAGCTCTGCATATTTATTTCTGCCTTTTTTAACTTCTAGTCTTTATATGAGCAAGTTCATAAGGACCTAAGCTGTTGTCTCCGATGTTGGAAACCTTATCTCACTCCTCGGGTATAAAGCGTTACCTTCTGTCTACGCCAATTCCCTGGAGGGCCTCCCCTCACCCTTAGACCCCTCCGGCCACCTGTAGCCCCTGCCCGCCCGTCCCGGGCCATCTTCCGGACGGACAGACGCCAAGATACCCGTCCGTCCCGTCCATCCCAGGCAGGGTGGGTAAGGAAGGCCGGGCACGGCGTCCGTCTTCGACAATGACCGCAGTCCTGTAGGTTGACGGCCAGGCCCTGCAGTTTTAATGGAAATGGTAACTTCCGGTAGGGCCCAGGCGTCATTTACAGGGATATCAGAGGCTGAGTAAATAAAATATCCCTAAATATACACCCAGGGTGGGAGTATATCTCACATCTGATAAGCCACCTCGGCAAGAAACTGTGTGCTCTCATTTTACCTTTTTTCTTATACTGCACAATCCAAACCGTGTACTTTAACTACAAGTAATAATTATGTTTGAAGCATTATCACTTTCCTCGCATGGAGGTTAGGGCTTGCTCGATCATGATGATTCTATCTCCCAAGTCCTGAGCGTAAGAGTGAGCAGTAGAAAGAGAAGAAGTTCGTCACCGTTGTTGGTGATCATAGTGTAATCCGAAACTGATATTGCGCCATGGCCTTGGCATGAGTAACTTTAAATAGACCCCTTAGCGCCATTCTCGATTATTTCAGTTTGTACAGTACATGTGCCATTCCCTACCATTCCCCATAGTCTCCGATAGTCACCACCGTCCTATAGTCTTCCGCCATCCCCAGCTACTCCTCATAGACCCCATGATCACCTGCAGCCACTAGCCTTCACTTACAATCCCCTGTAGTCCCCAGTAGTCCTTTGACTGTTGTTCCCGCCATACGCCCCCCTGCACACTATGGCCTTTGGCTGTGGTTGCCATCGCCCTCGGTAAAAGAGGTCGTCTTTAGATTTTGCAGATGAGGATGGGACATTCCGTGGCTCGGTCCAGGGCTCTTGGTTGTCGGCCCTCCGGGCTCTGTCAGGCCCTGGTCCGTTGACCCTGGATATTCTGGATTCGTACTGGTTCTTGACCCTTACAGTAGAGTTTTCTTATCTCAGCTGCGACCCGAAATCTCCGATAGATTTAACCAGCTGAAGTATCCGAGGATGAGCAATTATAAAGTGGGTACCGGCCGAGCGAACTAGTATTATGAATACAACGGCTACTACTGTGTTTTTTTCTTTCCTGCTGTGCGAGTTTACCCTAGAGTAGGGGGGGCTGTGCGTCCTCCTCCCTCCCTGCAATTAGTGAGGGCCCGTTTGGATACAATTGTTCCATTCTGTTCATCTATACAAATTGCCCTTGTTCTTCTGTTTCAAAATGGAGAGAAGGCCATTTTCACAGCAGAAACGGTCGCCCAATGGAACTGTCCTATATTTGCCAAACAGGCCCTAAGTAACAAAATTAGTGGAGGACCGCTTGCTGAAAGCGTCGACTTTCTTCACCCCACTGATGGAGTAACCCTATCGTGGTTTGCCAGGTTATGGAACTGGTGGAAGTGGGATTGTCCCAAGTTGAGGGTGACTGGCTGTTCTGGTGTTTGT